>Ga0315534_1000927_pt1 | contig 20622 bp, 19 predicted proteins | sample SalMarSW160240MG_FD_203094 | JGI IMG/M metagenome (GOLD analysis project Ga0315534, IMG submission 203094) | Salt marsh sediment microbial communities from the Plum Island Ecosystem LTER, Massachusetts, United States - Salt Marsh Sediment SW1602-40 ... | reverse complement strand
ATGGCCGGGCCCCCGCGCTTGGCCATGAACTGATTGAGGCTCAGCTTGAAACTTTTCTGGCCGCGGTCGGCCCTGATGGTCCCGACTGAATATCTGGTCGCCCCCAGCGCAGCGAGCCCTTTGCGCCCGATGCCATTGCCGGCAGCCTCGGCCGCGAACTCCTTCTTCCAGCGCTCGAAACCTGAGGAATTATTGCCGCAGCGAGCCGCCTCCGCTCCACTGCTGATAAGCCCAAAGAGCGCCGCCAATGCAGCGCAACGCAGAACCGTGTTTTTCATGGAGTTCCCTGTAAGGCCTTTGACCGGTGTGCCCGCCGTTCAAGCGCGGTTAACCTTAACCATTTTCGCAAAAAAGTCCCGACTCTTCTCTGGTACAGGCGTATGGTTGAAATACGGTGATGGTCTTCCCTCCCATCACCGTCCCCGCAGGGAACTACACGGAAGAAGCCCCGACTTCCCCCGTACGGGGCTTCTTCCATTTTGGGGATCACCCGCATCCAGGTCCCTTTTTTCCTTCCACGGAAGGCGCTTAATGGCGCCCCAAATCGAAAGTCAAGTCTCCCGCCGGCCTTGCTGCGGCGCGTCTTGACGGCTACAGGTTTGTGCCGCCTTTAAGTGCAAGAAAAAAACCGCTATCCGGAGGGTGTTTCCATGACGACGAATTATCCGCCGCTTGAAATTCCAGAGACGCTTGCTGCCGGGCCAGGGCCGGGGAACACCGACCCCAGAGTCCTCGAGCGTTTCGCCAAGACCGGCATTGCCGATCATATGCAAAAAGACGTGCTCCGCGGCATGATCGAGGCCAAGAAGATGCTGCGCGAACTGTGGGGCACGAAGAACGTCTACACCTATGGCGTCGCCGGGACGGGCTTCTCAGGGCTCGATTGCGTGCTGTCTTTGATCCTGCCAGGCGACAAGGTGGTCACGTTCCCGAACGGGACCTTTTCGGGCATCGACAACCTCACGATCCGGATGAAGGCCGCAACCGCCGAGGAGCTTGCGGCGGATTCACTCAACCCAAAGCCGAAAAGCGTGGTCGTGGTCGAGACCCCGCACGGCCAGTCGGTCACGGGCGAGACCGTCGACAAGGCGCTTGCCGAGCATAAGCCGATGTGGGCGTTCATGGCGCACTGGGAGACCGGTTCGGGCCGTATCAACGATCTTCAAGGCTTCAGCGACGCTTGCGTCAAACATGGCGTGATGGGCATCGTCGATGCCGTGTCGAGCCTCGGCGTCGCCGATTTCAACATCGACGATTATCCGGGTGTCGTCGCCTGGGCCTCGTGTCCGCAGAAGGGCGTGCTGTCGCTCCCGCTTACCTATGCGCCGGTCAGCTTCACCGACAAGGCGATCGAGATGGTGAAGAAGCGGGGCTGCCGCACTTATGTGCATCACCCGATCCTCGATGCGCGCCATTGGGGGATCGTCGACGGCAAGGACGTGGACACGCCTGCCTATCACCAGACTCATTCCTGCTACGCGGTCGCCGCCTTCCATGAAGCGCTGCGCATCATTCTCGGTTATGGCCGGCGCCGCAAGGCATCCGACTACGCCTATCATGAGAAGGCTCTGCGCCAGGCCGCCGAAGCCATGGGCTGCGACGTCACGTCGAATATGACCAGCCTGGTCGTGCTCAACCTGCCGGGCAAGCTCAAAGGCAAGGAGAAGGAGCTGGTTCAAGGTGCGCGCGCGCAAGGGTTCGGCATCTGGCCCACGCTGTCGGAGCCGGTGCAAGTCCGCATCGGTATTCTCAATCAGCTGAGCGCCGAACAGATCACCGAGATTGTCAGCCGCTTCGCCGACGCCATGCTGGCCATGGGCGCGGAGTTCGACAAGCAGGCGGTGATGAACCAGCTCAAGTCGTATTACGCAAAGGCGGCCTGAGGCGGCCCACGCCGGCCGGGAAGAGGCTCGTCAGTCTGTTTTTTTGGTCTTCGGCTGGAGGTCGCGCATAGCGTCCGTCATCAACCACGCGAGCTGCTGCGCCTGGAGGCCGAAGGATTGCATCTGGGTTTGCGCGTAGCGGCTCTGCAATGTCAGCACCTCCTGCACGTCCTTCGCGCGGGCGATGTCGCTCGCCAAGGCGAAGGAGCGCTCTGCGTTCTCCTTGGCGAAGACGATTGCTTTTTCCTGCACGGCCTTATAGCCGGCCATCTCGGCGCTGTCCGACGAACCGGTCCATGCACCCATGGCTTGTGTCAGAAAGTCCATAAACTGGCCGTAGGCCGCGCGCGCCTGCTCGACATTCTTTTCGGCGAAGTCGCGTACCTCGGGCGGTATCTCGAACGAAGGCTTCTCTACCATGGGTTCCTCCCGCGGCTGTTGGGGCAAGGCGTTATGCGCCTGCTCCGCTCTGAATGCTAGCCTACTTTACTTTCGCCAAGAAGAGAGGGGATGTTTTTTTGATTGCGCTGGCGCAATTTGCCCGAAACCGCTTTGCGGTTGGCCGTGGCCCCAAGAACCATGCTAAAACCACTGTCTGGATAGAGAGGGAAACCGCAAATGACACGCAATCACGCCGCAGCGACCATCTTTATCGTCCTATCGTTTCTCGTTCTGGCGCCGTCGGCGGCCTTGGCCCAGGCAGGAAAGATTACCAAAAGCATGCAGAACAATTGCGTCAACGACTATAAGAAATTTTGCGGGGACTACGGTCTGCAGACCGCTGCTCTCAATCTCTGCATGAGGAAGGCAGGTCCGAGCTTGTCACCGGCCTGCGTGCAGGCGCTCGTGCAGGCGGGCAAGATTTCGCAGGCGGAGGTCGACAAGATCAAGGAGCAGATGAAGGGGAGGTAGACAAGCGCCGCCCGAATAACTGTCTCCAGCACTTCCCGATTCGCAAGGAATACCACCATGAAAAAATTTTTCGGCTTGAGCCTGCTTGCTGCCGCGATGCTCGCTTCCCCGGCGGCGTTTGCCGCCGACGAGTGCGCCAAGATCACGGCCACCGGCCACCCGCATTATCCCGTGCTCGCCTATAAAAGCGGCGATGCCATTGTCGGCGCCGTACCGGCATTGGTTACGGCAATCGCCCAGAAGATCGACGTGCCGCTTGAGTCCAAAGCCATGGGGAGTTGGGCCGATGCACAGGCAGCGGCGCGCGACGGTAAGGCCGACATGATCTTTGGCATCTACTACAACGACGAGCGGGCCAAATATCTTGACTATGTTCAGCCGCCCTTCATGTACGACGACGTCGCAATCTTCGTTCCCAAGGGCAAGGCTTTCCCGTTTACGGGCCAAGACGATTTGATCGGCAAGAAAGGCGTCACCAATAAAGGGGAGAGCTACGGCGACGCCTTCGACGCGTTCATGAAGGAGAAGCTAGACGTGACTCGGACCGATGGTATCGGCGAGGCCTTCAACATGCTTCTCGACGGTAAGGCGGACTATCTGATCGCAGGCTACCATCCGGGTGAAGCCGAGGCATCCGAGGATGGCGTAAAAGACAAGGTCGAAGTTCTGGACCAGGCGCTGGTCGCGGCCGAGATGTTCGTCGCCTTCTCCAAGAAATCGCCCTGCAAAGGCTTGGCCGAGAAGTTCGGGCAAGGCATTACCGAGTTGACGACCGACGGCAGCTTTGACGCGATGGTGACCGAGGCCGAGGAAGGCTGGGCCGAAAAGCGGGCCAAGCATTGACGCTTCGGAGTTAGAACGGATCAGCGTCTATTCGGCAGCGGCGGCGACCGGCTCGAGGCCGGCAAGATATTTCTCGGCCTCCAGCGCCGCCATGCAGCCAAGCCCCGCGGCGGTAACCGCCTGCCGATAGACATCGTCGGTGACATCGCCGGCGGCGAAGACGCCAGGCACGCTGGTCACGGTCGAGCCCGGTTTCACCAGGATATAACCGGAGCGCTTCATGTCGAGCTGGCCCTTGAACAGTTCGCTCTGCGGCTCGTGCCCGATGGCGATGAAGACGCCGTCGACGGGCAGCGTCACGATCTCGCCGGTCAACTTGTTCTTGAGGGCGGCGCCGGTGACCGAAAGCGGGTCGTCGGTGCCGAGCACCTCGTGAAGCTCGGCGTTCCACATCACGTCGATCTTCGGATTGGCGAATAGCCGCTCCTGCAGGATCCTCTCTGCACGAAGCGCGTCGCGCCGGTGAACGAGTGTCACATGGCTGGCGAGATTGGCGAGATAGAGCGCCTCCTCGACCGCCGTGTTGCCGCCGCCGATCACGATCACTTTCTTTTCGCGGAAGAAGAAGCCGTCGCAGGTGGCACACGCCGAGACGCCATAACCCTTGAAGCGGTCTTCCGACGGGAGCCCCAGCCAACGTGCCTTGGCGCCGGTGGCGATGATGAGCGTGTCGGCGGTGTATTCGGTGCCGCTGTCGCCCTTGAGCCAGAAGGGGCGGCGTTTCAAATCGGCTTCGAGGATCTGATCGGCGATCAACTCTGTGCCGACATAATCGGCTTGCTTGCGCATCTGCTCCATGAGCCAAGGACCTTGGATCACGTCGGCGAAGCCCGGATAGTTCTCCACATCGGTGGTGATGGTCATCTGCCCGCCGGGCTGAATGCCCTCGATGAGGACCGGTTTTAGCAAAGCGCGCGCGGTGTAGATGCCGGCGGTATAGCCGGCCGGACCCGAGCCGATGATGATCACTTTGGCGTGGCGGGAAGCCATGAGGGTGTCTCTCGAAGCGGCAAAGGAGGGACAGGTAAGCACAAGGGGCGCGAGGCGCAACCCGGACCGCCTGACCGGAACTGATTACCTTTTGGTTTCAAGGCCTAGCGCCAGACGGATGGCAGCGGCCACGACTTCGGTGTCGTTGATCGGAGGGTAGCGCCACGATTCGAGCCGCCCCGCGAAGGGCCGCGTCGCGCCGCGGTCCTGCATCAGGCGGTGGAAACGGGCGAGCCTGTTCGAATGGCCTTGAAGCTTTTGCACATAGACCGGCTTTCCGGTTCCCGTCGCCTCGGTGACCATGTTGACCGAATCTTCGGTGACGACGATGGCGTCGGCAAGTCCGAGAAAGGCGAAATAAGGATTGTCGCCGGTGCCGTCCCACACGAAGTGCGGAACATGCTCGATGGCGCTCGTGAGGCTTGCGAGCGCGTCAGGCCGCGTGCGGCGCGAAGGAGTGACGAGCAGGGATCCGCCGCTCTCCTTGGCGAGCGCGGCGAGCTTGGCGCCGAAGTCAGAAGCAAGCTTTGGCGGAAAGCTGAAGGCCTGGCTTTCGCCTCCGAGCAGAATGGCAATACGCGGATGGGGGAGATCATCTACACGCGGCGCAAAGCGCTTCGCTTCCTCGGCGATGCGGCTGTCAGTCACGCTGTGCACGGCGCCAAAGGTCACGATCACATTCGGCCCTTCGAAATCGTCGTGAACGGGTGCGGCGATGAGATCGAACAGCCGGGCAGGGACTTTCGGGTTCTGGATATGCAGGGCGAAGGCATGCGGCTCGGAGAGCCGTTTGATGGCAAGCGCGACCGGCACGCTCCGCCTACCGATTGAGATAATGAGCTGCGGCCACGGTGGTTCGAGCGGCAGGTTGGAGGTAACGGAACCGAGCAGGCGTGACGGCGGCACAAGAAGCTGTAGCGGCGCCGGGAGGAGTGCCATCGCGCCCGTGACCCGCACCCGCCGCAAGGAGGAGGGAAGCCCGACGGCCTCGGCCACGGCGAGCCCTTGGGCTTCCATGCCGACTGAGCCGTCGGTCACGATCCAGGTCTCGGCGCGTCCAGCCGTTGCAGGAGGCGCCTCCGTCTGCGTGGAGGGCCCGTTCTCTCGTGGGCCAAAATTTCCGGAACGATTTTTGCTCAATTTCTTTTCGATTCTTTTGGTCGAAAGACGTAAAATTGCGTGGAAAGGCCGGGACACGGACCACGGCGCTGCCTTCTAGCCCGCGTTCCCGCTCACCGTCCAGGGAGGAGAAGCATGCGCTCCGCAAGGCTCGATGCGACTGACTGGCGGATCCTGCAAGCGCTGCAGGCTGACGGCCGCATCACCAACGTCGATCTTGCCCGCAAAGTCGGGATTTCGGCCCCGGCATGTTTGCGCCGCGCCCGGGCGCTCGAAGAGGCCGGTATCGTCACCGGCTTCACCGCCCTTCTAAACGACAAGGCGCTCGGCTTCGAAGTCACGGCATTCGCCATGATCCGGTTGCACAGTCAGGCCGAGGCCGATCTGATTGCCTTCGAAGAACGGGCGCGAAGCTCGGCCATCGTGCGGGACTGCTACATGCTGTCCGGCGAGATCGATTTTCTGCTGCGCTGCGTCGCACCCGATCTGAGCGCGTTCCAGGAGTTCATCATTCATGAGCTGACCGCCGCGCCCAATGTGGCGAGCGTCAAGACCTCGCTCGTCATTCGCGCGTCCAAACACGTTGAGGGTCCGCCGGTCGAACTTGCAGCCGAAACGGATGTTGCGGCGAAGCCGGTGGCACGCGCGCGAAGCTGACGCACATGAGGTTCTGGCGGCGTGACGCCGCAGGTGCAAGAGGTCGCGCGCACTGCCGGCCTTTGCTATGGGGTAGGCCATGAGTGACATAGGTCAAGACAATCCCGTTCTGGTCGAGCTCACCAGGGGGACGACCGTGGAGAGCTGTCATCGTGGCGCGATCGCCGTCGCCGATGCGCAAGGCGAACGCGTTCTTGCGCTTGGCGATGTCGAGGGCCCGATCTTGCCGCGGTCCGCGATCAAGGCGCTGCAAGCCATGATCCTGGTCGAGAGCGGTGCTGCCGATGCGTTCGGGCTTAGCGACGCGGAACTCGCCGTCGCCTGTGCGTCGCACAGCGGCGACCCGGTCCATATCGAGGCTGTGAGACGCTTGCTTGGCAAGGCGGGACTTGATGAGAGCGATCTTGCCTGCGGCGCGCATTGGCCGATCAGTGAAAAGGTGTCAGCCGAGCTGATGCGCGGCGGTAAGCGTCCGCTCCCGATCCACAACAATTGCTCCGGCAAGCATGCCGGGATGCTGGCGGCTGCGGTTCATCTCGGTCTCGATCCGCGCGGTTATGAGCGCCCGGACCATGAGTTGCAAATCAGGATTGCGGGACTCATTTCAGAGATTTGCGGGGTTCGGCTCAGCGGGGCCGGTGCTGCGACAGATGGATGCTCGGTGCCGACCTGGCCGCTTTCGCTTGCCGCGTTGGCACAAGGCTTCGCCCGCTTTGGGACGGGAACCGGCTTGGCGCCCGCGCGGGCAGGGGCCGCTGCCGCCCTGCGCCGCGCCTGTTTTGCGCATCCGGTCCTGGTGGCGGGCGAGGGGCGCTTCGATACCATTGCAATGGCTGCGCTCGCACCGTCCGTTTTCGTCAAGGGAGGCGCCGAGGGCGTGCATTGCGCCGCCCTGCCTGAGCTTGGATTGGGGATTGCACTTAAGGTCGACGATGGGGCTAAGCGCGGGGCCGAGCGCGCGATGGCCGAAGTGCTCGCGGCCCTGGTGCCCGACGCGCGCACCGCGCTTTCCGACGAGCTCGAAGGCGAACTCCTCAATTGGCGAGGCGTACGCGTTGGACAGATTGTAGCGAGCCCAGACCTGCTGCGGGCGCTCGCGTCGCTGGAGGCGGCGCCGCGCCGAGCCGAAGTCTCGGCGAGGTCTACCGTCTAGCCGGCGACATTGGCGTGGACCGCCACGCCGCGATAGGTCTCGGCGCTGGCGAGAGCCAGATCGGGACCGACAGACGTGAGTCCGCTCAGGGCGCGGATCGCACCGTCTTTCGTCCCGGCAATCGAATTCCTGGCGATGCGTACGGTCCCCGCCGCAGGATCGACCGACACGCCGATTCCGATCGGCGCATTGCGGATGAGATTACTGGTGACATTCACATCGCGCAGGTGCGGACCCCAGCCGATCATGATGCCGTAGGCCGGCGCGCCTTCGATGACATTACCCGTTACGACGCTGTCGGCTTCCACCGCAATTCCGACACCGCGCAACTCGGCGTCCTTGCGAAAAAACAGATTGCGGACCTGATTGCTTTGAATGACGGCGAGACCTTTTTCCTTGCTGAGGCTGCTCACGGAGATCCCGCCAGTGGCCTCCTCTACGAAGTTGTTGGCGATGACGACGCCATTGACGGAGAACGCGGCTTGGATCGCGACGTCGCCGAGTCTTGCACAGGAATTTCCGATGATCTGGCAGTCGGAGCCCGCGATCGTGGCGATCGCTGAGGATGCGCAATCATGAATGCGGTTGCCGCTAATGACGGCCGAGCTTGCACGAAGCAAGATGCCGGTCGCGGTGCTGCCGACGACGCGGCAGTCGGTGATGTCGAGATTTGCCGTCTCGATTGCGTTCAGAAGCGCTCCATGCTCTCCGAGCGGCTTTGCATCGCCATCGAGGACGAGGCCGGTCAGCTTGACATTTTCGGCGCGCTTAAGGGCAAGCAGGGCGCCGCCATCGCGATAGCGGAGAATGGTTTTTTCGGGCACACCTTCAATCCGGGTGCCGGATTTGAGCGTGAGCTTGCCGGTCGAATAGATGCCGGCGGGAAGAAAGAGCGGCGTGCCGGTCGCTGCCGCCGCGTCGGCGGCCGCCTGAAGCGCCGCGGTCTGATCGATCTTGCCGCCACCCGGCACGATCCCGGCCGTCATGCAGGGGCCGATCTCGCGAGAAAAGCCGATCCGCGGGCCGGCCGCGACGGCAAATCCAAGACCAACGCCGCCTAACAGCACCTCGCGGCGACCGATAAGCATTCTCAAATATCCTTCAACACGGGCTCGCCTCTAGATGGCGCGTCGGATGACCTTTTCAAAGGTCCGTCCGTGTTCGAATAGCGCAAAACAAAGCGCAAGGTCTCGCCGGCGCCGCGAAGCAAGGTCTCCCTGTTAAATGCGCCGCCACTGGTCAAAGGCGGGATATGCACGAAGAGGGCAGGTGGGACAGTCTCCTGCCGAAACGCCCAATCGAGCGAATGGTAGTAGAGAAAGTTGCACAAATACGCGCCGGCCGACCGGGACGTTCTGGCGGCGATGCCGGTTTTCCGGAGATGCGCGGCAAGCTTGGCTGCCGGAAACGGCGTGTCGAAACGAGTAGGCCCGCCGGCGCTGATTTTACGGCCGCTTGGCGTCGCGCCGCGCGCGTCGGTTCGCGGCGACACGCGGTTATGGGCCGACCGTTCAATGGCGAAAACGGGAAGGTCCTCGCTTACGCCAAAATGAATCAAGACATGAGGTTGCACCGTTTCGTAGAGACGGTGAATAAGCGCGACGTTCTCCCACTCGGTCGGCAAGACACGGGCATCGAGCTTGAAGTCCGGCGCTGAATGCTGCGTTGCCAGCATCTCGACCAGCCAAGAAGACGGGTTGTCGGCGACGCCCGGAAATGGGCCGAAGCCTGTGATGAGGACGCGTGCCCTTGCCATGCTTCACGACTTACTAGGGGCTCAAGCCCGAGGGAAGCGATTTTCGGGGCGCTTATTCAGCATCCTTGATGCCGGCGAGACGTGCAAGCTCGGCTGCTGCTGCTGCTGCTGTCATTTCACCTGCACGCACCTTGTTCTCCAAGTCTTGATACTGCCGGGCCGCGCGTTTGCCGCCCTGAAAGGCGGCCAAAAGCCGCTGCTCGAAAATCTCCCGCATCCACGAGGCTGCCTGGTCGCGGCGGCGGACGTTGAGCGCACCGGACTCGGTGAGCGTCGCATGGCGTTCCGTGATTTTGGTCCAAAGCGCGTCCAGGCCTTCGTTCTCGCGCGCGGAAAGCGTCACCACCTGAGGATCCCAATTGGTGTGGCCGGATGCAAGAATGTGCAGCGCGGTGCGATATTCCGTGGCCGCCCGGTTGGCGCGCTCGACCTGGTCGCCGTCGGCCTTGTTGACGGCGACGATGTCGGCAAGTTCCAACAGGCCGCGCTTGATACCTTGCAACTCGTCGCCGGCGCCGGGGATCGCGACGACGACGAACACGTCGACCATGTTGGCAACCGCGGTCTCCGATTGCCCGACGCCGACCGTCTCGACCAAAATAGCGTCGTAGCCCGCGGCTTCCGCCAACGCCATGGTCTCCCGCGTGGTCTTGGTCACGCCGCCAAGGCTATCGCCGGCAGGTGAGGGCCGGATGAAGGCATTCGATTCGGCGGCGAGCCGTCCCATCCGGGTCTTGTCGCCGAGAATCGATCCGCCGCTTCGTGACGACGTCGGATCGACGGCAAGAACCGCAACTTTGTGGCCTTGGCCGACCAGGTTCAGTCCGAGCTGGTCGATGAGGGTCGATTTGCCGGCACCGGGGACGCCGCTGACCCCGACCCTGATGGATTTGCCGGTGAAGGGCAAAAGCCGATCGAGCAGCTCTTGGGCGCAAAGCTGATCTTCGGGTTTCGTGCTTTCGACCAAGGTAATGGCGCGCGCCAAGGCGACGCGATCGCCGGCGCGGATCGCTCCCGCGAGGCGCTCGATATCGTCTTTACGTGTTGCTGTTTCGGACATGGGAAGCGGGGCGGGGGCAGACCCGGTTCAACGCGCAATGGCGAAGCCTACTCCGCTGCCTGTTGCGATTTGATGCTGGCGCCGAGCTTCTGCAACAAATCGGCGGCGGCGTCGGCGATTGGGGTGCCGGGACCGAAGATGGCCTTGGCACCGGCTTGGTAGAGCTCCTCATAGTCTTGCGGTGGGACCACGCCGCCGACCACGATCATGATATCGCCGCGGCCTTGCGCTTCGAGCGCCTCGCGCAACGCAGGCACAAGGGTCAAATGACCGGCAGTGAGCGAGGAGACGCCAACGATATGCACGTCGTTCTCGACCGCTTGCCGGGCGGCTTCCTCGGGCGTTTGGAATAGCGGTCCGATATCGACATCGAAGCCGAGATCGGCAAAGGCAGAGGAGATCACCTTCTGGCCCCGGTCGTGTCCGTCCTGGCCCATCTTGGCGACGAGGATGCGCGGACGGCGCCCATGCGCGGTCTCGAAAGCCTCGATCAGGTCCTTGATACGGCTCATGCTTCCATCCATCCGGCCCATTTCCGCCCGGTAGACCCCGGTAATCGCCGAAACCTCCGCCCGGTGACGCCCATAGACCTTCTCCAGAGCATAAGAAATTTCTCCGACCGTCGCCTTAACGCGCGCGGCCTGGACGGCTCCTTCGAGCAGGTTGCCTGTTCCTGTCTCGGCATAACGGGTCAGCGCGTCAAGAGCCGACTGGACCTCGTCCTCGTTTCGCTCCGCCTTGAGGCGGGCGAGCTTGTCGAGCTGGCTGCGGCGGACTGCCCGATTGTCGACCTTAAGGATCGCGATTTCCGCTTCGCTGTCGGGGCGGTATTTGTTCACGCCGACGATGGTCTGTTTCCGCGAGTCGATGCGGCCTTGCGTGGCGGTCGCGGCCTGCTCGATCATGCGCTTGGGGATACCGGCCTCGATCGCCTTGGCCATGCCGCCGAACTTCTCGACTTCGGCGATGTGTTTCATGGCGCGGCTAGCGAGATCGTAGGTCAGACGCTCCACATAGAAACTGCCGCCCCACGGATCGATGATGCGGGTGGTGCCCGATTCCTGTTGCAGCATGAGCTGAGTATTGCGGGCGATTCGCGCGGAGAAATCGGTCGGCAGCGCGAGCGCCTCATCGAGCGCATTGGTGTGCAGCGACTGTGTATGGCCTTGGGTCGCCGCCATGGCCTCGACGCAGGTCCGCACCACGTTGTTGAACACGTCCTGGGCGGCAAGGCTCCAGCCGCTCGTCTGACAATGGGTCCTGAGCGCGAGCGAGCGGGGGTCTTTGGGGGCGAACTCGTCCTTGATGAGCTTCGCCCACAGGACTCGCGCGGCGCGCATCTTAGCGATCTCCATGAAGAAATTCATGCCGATCGCCCAGAAGAACGAGAGCCGGGGCGCGAAGGAATCGATATCGAGGCCGGCGGCAACGCCCGCACGCACATATTCGACGCCGTCGGCGAGCGTATAGGCGAGTTCCAGGTCGGCGGTCGCTCCGGCTTCCTGCATGTGATAGCCGGAGATCGAGATCGAATTGAATTTCGGCATCTTCTTCGAGGTGTAAGCGAAGATGTCGGAGACGATGCGCATCGAAGGTTCCGGCGGATAGATATAGGTGTTGCGCACCATGAACTCTTTCAGAATGTCGTTCTGGATCGTGCCGGCAAGCTGCTCCGGCGGCACGCCTTGCTCTTCGCCGGCCACGATGAACAACGCAAGCACGGGCAGCACCGCGCCGTTCATGGTCATGGAGACCGAGACCCGATCGAGCGGGATACCGTCGAACAGGGTGCGCATGTCGTAGATCGAGTCGATGGCGACGCCGGCCATGCCGACATCTCCGGTTACGCGCGGATGATCGGAATCGTAGCCGCGATGCGTGGCGAGGTCGAAGGCGATGGAGACGCCTTGCTGGCCGGCGGCGAGATTGCGCCGGTAGAAGGCGTTGGAATCTTCCGCCGTCGAGAAGCCTGAATATTGCCTGATGGTCCAGGGCCTCTGCACATACATGGTGGGATAGGGCCCGCGGAGATAAGGCGGCACACCGGGCATTCCGTCGAGGAAATCGAGCCCGGCAAGATCGACCGCGTCATATTCGGGCTTGACCGCAATCCCTTCCGGCGTCTGCCACGGTTCGGCAGCGTCGGGCGCGGGCGTCTCGAGCCCGGCCTTTCTGTCGAAGGCGATCTCGGTAAAGGAGGGAATGCGCGTCATGTTCGGGTCAGATCTCGTCATAGGCGGCGTTCAGAATGGCAAGCGTATCACAGCCCTGCTGGAGAAACTCGCTAATCCCGGCCTGTTCCAGTTGGGCCTGCTGAGAGCCGGGTTTCCCGGCAAGGTAAATGCGGCTCGCGCCTGCTTCCGTCAGCGTTTTGGCCGCGTCGACCGCCTCTCGCTCGTAGACCTTGTCGGAAGAGCATAGGCAAGCGAGCTTCGCCCCCGATTCTTTGAATCGTTTCGCCAGGTTGTCGCCATCGCCTTCGACGGCTTCGATGCCGCCTGATTCGAACAGGCTCTTGGCGAAACTCGCCCGCGCATTGAAATCTGCGGGACGTCCGAGACAGGCGAGGAACACCTTGGGCCTGGCGCCGTGCTTGGCAAGATAGAGGTCGCTCGCGTCGCGCAAGCGCTCGAACGATTCGGCAAGCCTCATGGGGACGAGCGCGCGTTCATTCTCCGAAAGCGCCGTAAGCCGTGGCAAGGACAGCACTTCGGTTTCGCTCTCGGCAAGATCGGGGAAATCGCTGGTGCCGATCAGCGCCTCCTTGCGGCGCGCGACATTCGCTTGACGCGCAGCCCTGACCTTGGCCACGTCCTCTTGTATCGACCCGGCCTCGAGCGCTTGTGCCAGGCCGCCGAGGCTCTCGATCTCCTGGAACTTGCTCCATGCCACGTCGCATAGCGCATCGGTGAGCGCTTCGATGGCGCCGGAACCCGCAGCGGGATCGGCGACGCGATGAATGTTGGCTTCCTCGATCAGGATGGTCTGGGTATTGCGGGCGATGCGGCGGGCGAACCCGTCGGGAAGACCGAGCGCGGCGCTGAACGGCAACAGCGTCACCGCATCGGCGCCCCCGACGGCCGCACCGAGTGCCGCAATCGTGCCGCGCACGATATTCCCGTGGGGATCGCGCTTGGTCATCATGCGCCAGGCGGTTTCGGCCGCGACGAATGAGGGGCGCGGCGTCAAGCCGCAAGCCTCTTCCACGCGAGCCCACAGCTTCCGGATCGCGCGAAACTTGGCAATGGTCAGGAATTGATCCTGATCCGCGGCAAGCCGGAAATAGATCAGGCCTCTGGCGTCGGCGAGAGCGATGCCGCCTTGCTCCATGGCGCGGAGATAGGCGACGGCGCTGGCAAGGGCGAAGGCAAGCTCCTGCGCTTCGGACCCGCCAGCGGCGTGGATCACCCTGCCATCGGCGGCGGCAAAGGGCCCGGCGAAACCTTGCCGGCCGAACTCCGACACCGCGTCGGCCAACAGCTTCGCCATGTCCTCCCAGGCAAGCGGGCTCTCCCCGCTCAAGGCAACGGCGCCGAGCGGATCGAGCCCAAAGCGAAGAGTCACGGCCTTCGGATCGATGCCGCGGGCCTTGACCAGCGTGGCGAGAAGACCCGCCGCTTCCTTCGACTGAAGGCCGAAGTCGAGATCGACCGCAATGCCGGCATCGAGATAGATATCGTCGAGTGCCGCGCTGATCGCGCTGCCGGTGGCCGGAAGCGCGTAGCCGTGGTCGCCGACGGCACCTTCGAACACGAGCGTAATCCCGTTTGCGCCGTTGTTCAGATCGTCGAGGATTTGCGCGTTGGCAGTCTTCGCGTCCGGATGGTCGATGCGCTGTATGACACTCCAAGGGAGGCCGGGAGCGCGGCCTGCGATCGGACGCGGCTCTTGCGCGCGGGAGTAGAGCGGCTCCACGGCAATGCCGTCATAGGTCTCTGACGTCAGTGCCGAAAAAGGCGCGCCCTTGAGCGCGTTTTTGACAAGCGCCTGCCACGCCGCCTCATCGGCGGGCGGAAAGTCCCGGGCCAAAGAAAGTTCTGCCATTTGTGTCAAACTCTAAGCTGGTTCGGCCCCCTCCTAGCATGAAGGACAAGCCGCGCGGAAGGCATGGGAGCCTTCTCTTTGCGCAAAGCCGGGCAGAAGCTAAAGTGCGGACCGCAAAAGGCGAGGAGAGCAGGCGAATGGCGAAGCGCAAGGCAGCGCCGGAATCGAATTCGGGCCGAACACGGCGTAAGGCGGCACCCAAGTCGAATTCAGGCTCAAGGAAGCGCAAAGCGGCGCCGAAGGCGGAATCGGCCCAAGGCGAAGCCGTAGAGCAAGCCCCCGAAAACAGCGTCTATATCGGCAAGAGCATCAAGCCCGAGTTCATCTATCTCAGGCTTGCCAACCGTCACGGGCTCATTACCGGCGCGACCGGAACGGGCAAGACCGTCACGCTGCAAGGCTTGGCCGAAGGTTTTTCGGCCCAAGGCGTTCCGGTGTTCTGCGCCGACGTGAAAGGCGACTTGTCAGGTGTAGCGGAAAAGGGGGAAGCCAAATCCTGGATCGAGGCGCGTGCCGAGGAAATCGGTTTCAAAACAGAGTTTCAATCCTATCCGGTTATCTTCTGGGACTTGTTTGGCAAGCAGGGGCACCCGATCAGGGCGACCGTTTCCGAACTTGGACCGCTTCTTCTCTCCCGATTGATGGATCTCAGCGAAGCGCAAGAGGGCGTTCTCAATATCGCCTTCAAGATCGCCGATGACGAAAAGCTTCCATTGCTTGATTTGAAGGACTTGCAGGCGCTGTTGCAAAACCTGGTTGCGCGCGCCGACGAGCTGACGACGAAATACGGCAACATCACCAAAGCTTCGGTCGGATCGATCCAACGTTCACTGCTTGTGCTCGAGCAGCAGGGTGCCGGCCACTTCTTCGGCGAGCCGGCCTTGAAGGTCAGCGACTTGATGCGGACGGCGCGGGATGGGCGCGGCTATATCAGCGTACTGGCCGCCGACAAGCTGATGGAGAGTCCGCGCCTTTATGCGACCTTCCTTCTCTTTCTCTTGTCCGAATTGTTCGAAGAGCTGCCCGAGGTCGGCGATCCCGAAAAACCAAAGCTCGTGTTCTTCTTCGACGAGGCACATCTCTTATTTAGAGAAGCCCCCAAGGCGCTGCTCGAGAAGGTGGAGCAGGTGGTTCGGCTGATCCGGTCGAAAGGGATTGGCGTTTATTTCGTGACGCAGAACCCGCTCGACGTCCCCGACACCGTCTCGCGCCAGCTCGGCAATCGCGTCCAGCATGCCTTGCGCGCCTTCACCCCGGCGGAGCAGAAAGCGGTAAAGTCTGCCGCGCAGACCTTCCGCAAGAATCCGGACATCGACACCGAGAAAGCGATCATGGAGCTGGGCATCGGCGAGGCGCTGGTTTCGACGCTCGATACCAAGGGTCAGCCGAGCATGGTCGAGCGCACCTTGGTGAGGCCGCCGAACTCGCGTGTCGGCCCGATTTCAGAATCGGAACGGAAGGCCGTCATCAAGGCGAGTCCCGTTGCGGGCGAGTACGACGAAACGGTCGATCGCGATTCCGCCTATGAGAGGCTGCAGAAGCGGATGGAAAAACGTGCCGAGGGCGAGGACGCAGACAAAGCCTCAGCGAAGAAATCGTCCGGTGGCTCGCGCAGCGACAGCTTCTGGACCACGCTCGGCAAGACCATCGTCCGTACCGGCGTGCCGATGGCGACCCGCGTCCTCGAAAACGCGCTCAAGAGCCGCATGAAGCGGGGCGGGTAAAGCTGAACGAACAGGGGCAGGCCCGTTCTCGTGCCGACTATGCGTTCGCGAGTGCGAACATCTCCTCGACGTGCTCCCAATTGATGAGATGGTCGAACCACGCCTCGAGATATTTCGGCCGCTCGTTGCGATAGTCGATGTAGTAGGAATGTTCCCAGACGTCGCAGCCGAGAAGCGGCCAGCCGCCATGCACGAGCGGGTTCTCGCCGTTCGGCGTTTTGGTCACTTCGAGCTTGCCGTCCTTCATCGTAAGCCAGCACCAGCCCGAACCGAACTGAGTTTTACCCGCCTCGATAAAGGCGTTACGGAACGCGTCGAAGCCGCCCAAATCGCGGTCGATCAGCGCTAACACCGCGCCCGGCACTTTCTTGCCGCCGCCGCCTTTCGTCATCCAGGGCCAGAACTGGATGTGATTGAAGTCCTGGGCGGCATTGTTGAACACCCCGGCGTTCTTGCCGAAGCTCGCCTTGACGATCTCCTCAAGCCCCATGCCTTCAAAGCCGGAGCCGGGCAAGAGCTTGTTCAGATTGTCGACATAGGCCTTGTGATGCTTGTCATGGTGGTAGCGAAGCGTCTCCGCCGACATATAGGGTTGGAGGGCTTCATAGTCATAAGGCAGGGGGGGAAGTTCGAAGGCCACGGGCTTACTCCAGCAGGGTTCAATGGGTGAGAAAAACCTGTCGGAAGCTAAAGGTTCCTTCGAAAAGAGGCAACCCGAGCCGTTCGCAACCGCGTGCGACGATTGATCCGTTAAGGGGTTAGGTGGACGCGGAGCCCCTGAACTCCGCGCCCGGTGCCGAGGAAGGTTCGCTGGTATCAGTACAGGGATCTGACGCGTTCGAGTCTTTCAGCCCTGACCTGAACCCCAGATGAACCGGGCTTGCAGGAACCGTTCAGTTTCAAACCCCCGCGTGGGGACCCGTTCTATTTGATGAGCGGTTGTAGCTCCTTGAACTCCGGCGTGCCGGCGCGTTCGAGCCACTCGAAGACGACCATTTCGCTATCGACGACATCGGCGCCCGCCTTCAACAGGCGCGGGATTGCCAGTTTGCGGCTCGCACGCGAGCGTGAGCCGATGGCATCGGCCACGACGAAGGCCTCGAAACCCTGACTCTCCAGGTCGATTGCCGTTTGCAGCACGCAGACATGAGCCTCGATTCCGGCCAGAACGACCTGGGGACGGCCTTGCCGGCGAAGCTCATGCAGACGGTCCCGCAGCGGCGTGCTTCTCATGCAGGAGAACTCGACCTTGTCGACTACGAAGCCGGAATTGGCGGCGGCCTCACGGATCGGTTCGACGGTCGGCCCCAAACCTTCCGGATATTGTTCCGACAGCGTGATCGGCACGTCGAGCGCCCGTGCCGCGCGCACGAGCCGCACACAGCGCTCAACCACACCATCCTTGCCTTTGATCGCCGCAAGCAACTTATCTTGGACGTCGATGACGAGGAGCTGGGATTTATCGCGGGCAAGCAACATCTCGAGAATAGTTTGGGGGGATTCGGCGCCCCCGCATAGGGACGTAAGGAGGTATTCAACGCATGGAAAAAACCCCTGGGATTGCTCTGTTCCCGGGCCGCGCTGCCAATAGCCCGGTTTTCAACGTTGACAATTGTCACCATACTCGCGTCCGGCAAATCGGCCTGGGGACGCCCATGCAATATCGGGGGAGCATTCGCCGGTTGGGTCAAACCATTGCCCGCATCCTTCGGCCGCTCGGCCAGGAGATAACAGGATGATTTGCTTTATCCTGAGCCGAGAGCACGAAACGAGCCTGAAGGCCCTTCAGGAGGATCCTGACGCTCCGAAGGTCACGTCCCTTAGCTATTCCGATGCTTTAAAGACGCATTCGTTGCCTGCCGGCACCTATATCTTCACATGCCTCTCCACGCTTAGTCCTAGGCGGCGCGTCGCAGGAGCGCGGCTCTATCGCCGGCTTGAGGAAGCCGGATGCCTCGTCTTCAACGACCCTGCTCGCGTAAAGATGCGCTACAGCCTCTTGCGTGCCCTGTACCGGGAGGGAATCAATCCATTTAATGTTTATAGTGCAGAGAGTGAGGAACGCCCTGAGCGGTTTCCTGTCTTCTTGCGGCTGGCTCATGGCTCTCACCCGGTTCTGACCGATCTCATTTCCAATCAGTCGAGCCTTGAGCAAGCAGTGGAGGCCGCAGTCATCTCCGGCTATCCGCGTGAAACGCTGATGATCGTGGAATATGCCGGCCAGCCTGTCAGGGACGGCGTGTTCCGAAAGTCATCTGTTTTTAAAATAGGAAACCGGTTCGTTCCCGATATCTGGTGGTACGGCAAGTCTTGGGAAGTCAAAGCCGATTGCGACGGACTTGCCGACGGCGAACTTTACAAAGAAGAGTTGCAGCTCATTCGCGAAAACCGCTACCCCGAGGAGGTAAACCGAGCGTTCGAGCTGGCCGGCATCGATCACGGGCGGCTCGACTTTGGTTTCATTGACGGGCGGGTCTGTATCTACGAGATCAACCTCCTTCCGGTCTTTCATGCACCGCGCAGTCATCCGGTTCCGGACCGTGTTGAGAGCATGAAACTCCGATGGAGAAAATTGCTGGCTGCTTTCCATGACATTGATTCCAAGGAGGAGACTCCGCCACAGTTCGTTGAGGTTCGCGGTCGGAGCATCGAGGCGTTGAAACGGGCTCATAAGGTGTTTCCGGCTCTTCGTCCGACGCTGATGACGCTTGGCCGAGAATATGAACGCCGGGGAAACTTGGCTGGAGCGTTAGAGTCAATGGAATCAGCGGTGGCCGCCGATCCGAACAACTCTAAAGCGCGCGCCCAAGTCAAAAGTCTCTTGCGAAAAATCAATGGCACCGAAGCAAAATCGGCGGTCGTGCCCGATCCTAACAAGCACGCTGCCCGAAAGTTCGCATGGCTGCGTCGGATTTTGAGGCCGCGCTCTTAGGAGCTCGGAGCCACGATAAATTCTTTTCTTAAGGTCACGCGCCGTGCTGATTTGTCCAATAGTCTTGGAGCTTGCCGAGAATTGTTTTGCCACATCTGGTGAGCTCGGCATGGCGCATCAACACCGCCAGCGAGTCTCGGCCTGCCTCTTCGTTGGATTGAAGATGTTGGATTGCGAGCGTGTTATCGTCCTTGCCTAGCGATCCGCTATCGAGCAGGCGCTTCATCGCAAGATGGACCCTCGTCGTTACGAAGCAGGCATGGAAGATGCCGTCGATCGGGCGCTTGTCGGCGCGGACCGGGGAGTCATATCTTTCCTCCCCGGTGTTGTGCGTCAAACCTCCATTGGCGGACATTCCGAAAAGCAAAACGTGGCTGCTCTCGTGAACAAGAAGGTCCACCCAAGAGATTAGATCCCGACTGTGACCGGCATTGAGCAGCGTCGCGCCCCAGAAAAAGAATGTGGTCGCACCATCGAAAACGTTTGCCGGTTCAGAGTCTCGTGGCGATCCCAACACCATCAACCGAACCAGGCGCTTGATTTCATCATGCCAGACAGGATCGCTCTGCCGCATGAGATCGAGGCTTGCGGCGATTTCTTGCTCACAGCGCGAAAATTGCTCGGCCGTGGGCGCTGCAGGCCTGAAGGGGGCAAGTTGCTCGGTGTCAAGCAGGCGCTGCAAATGATCCCACCACCGGTCCGGAATGGTGGACTCTTGCAGCCGGACCATCCCTTGGCCGGCTGGCAAAGCGGCGGCCGTGGCGACCGCATCGATGCTCTCGGCAATATCCCGATCCTGGGCTCCCTGGGAAAGCTCGGCGACCAGTCTTGAGTAAAGGCAAAAAACCCAAGGGGACACGGAGCCCGCTCTTAGCCTCTCCGCGAGATTTACAAGAACAGCTCGGTGTCCGGCCTCGAGCGAAGGAAGCCCGCCAAGGTACTCAAACGACTCTGCCAGCCGCAAACGCAGCATGGAATCGAGTTCGTCGACCCGGGAAGGAGAAGGGGCCAAGTCCCACAAGGAGGACTTGCCAATCTCGGCATCGTGGGTCTCGCCTGCGAGTGACATCCCGAACCTCCAGTATTGCCTCGAATCTGCCGAATCCCGGCATTCGGCCGGGAGCAAGGCTTTTCAATGCCGGACCCGTCCTTTTGCTCGCTGACAGGTTACCCCTGGCCAGCCCTTGCATCAACGCGGAGGCGGGCCCTATCGGCTAACCGTCACAATTCGGTTGGTACCCCCCAAGGAAGCGTCTCCAAAGCTTGCAATCAGCCCAACCGCCCCTTATCCTTCGCCGCATCAAAAGGGGTAACCTCCATGAACAATCCAGCCAGACTTGACTATTCGAAACTGTTTGGGTTCGACATGGTGGCAGACGATGTCACCAATGGCGTGGATTTCCAGAACGCAGCGATCGGAACACGGCTCGGAGCGAAAGTCGGTAAGATGACGGTCACGTTCACTGACGCTGTGAGACCTGTCGGTCTGCCGTCGGAAGTCACGCAGGCTGCCGGGCCAATCATGGTAGGCCTGGGCGGAAGGACGGTT
>Ga0315534_1000926_pt1 | contig 20659 bp, 16 predicted proteins | sample SalMarSW160240MG_FD_203094 | JGI IMG/M metagenome (GOLD analysis project Ga0315534, IMG submission 203094) | Salt marsh sediment microbial communities from the Plum Island Ecosystem LTER, Massachusetts, United States - Salt Marsh Sediment SW1602-40 ... | reverse complement strand
GGAGCATTCCACCAGCACTGCGGTCGGGCATGATGCCGGTGAGGTGGCGGGTATTTCCCGTCTCGGTGTGGTTATCAAGGATAAGCTCGAGGACGTGGTCGATGACTTTGATGTTTTGATCGATTTCACCCGACCCGAGGTTACACTTGCAAATCTCGCCGTGTGCCGCAAGGCCCGGCGCCGGATTGTCATCGGTACCACCGGTTTTACCGCTGATCAACGCCAGCAGATCTTTGCTGCGTCTTCCGAGATCGCAATCGTACTTGCACCTAACATGAGTGTTGGCGTCAACCTGTGTTTCAAGCTGCTGGATACAGCGGCCCGGGTGCTGGGTGACGGTGTGGATATCGAGATCATAGAGGCCCATCACCGACACAAGGTGGACTCACCGTCGGGTACGGCCCTGCGCATGGGCGAGGTCATTGCCAGTGCACTTGACAGGGACCTCGATGATTGTGCCGTCTATGGGCGCGAAGGGCATACGGGAGAGCGAGACAGAAAAACGATCGGTTTTGAAACTATTCGTGCCGGTGATATCGTCGGCGAACATACTGTCATGTTTGCCGGCCTGGGTGAACGCGTGGAAATATCCCACAAGGCCTCCAGCCGGATGACCTTTGCCAACGGTGCCATGCGTGCGGCGCGATGGATAACTGGACATGAAAGCGGCCTGTATGATATGCAGGACGTATTGGGCCTGAAATGAACTGTTCATGGACATGGCAAGGAGCATAAGGTAAAATTTTTCTATCGTCAGTCTTTCAACAACAGCATTAAAAGCGTTTAACTTTCAGCGGGAAGGGCCTGCAAGCCCCTCCCGCTTCGTGTATCTGGTACGGAGGATCCCTTGTCTCAGCAAGCCCTGTTAGCTCTGGAAGATGGAACTGTCTTCTGGGGTGACTCTATCGGAGTAGCGGGGCAAGTCACCGGTGAAGTCGTGTTCAATACCGCGATGACCGGTTATCAGGAGATCCTCACTGACCCGTCCTACAACCAGCAACTCGTAACCCTGACGTATCCCCATATCGGTAATACGGGAGTCAATGCTGAAGATGAGGAGTCACCGAGAATATTTGCCAATGGTCTGGTGATTCGCGATCTGCCCATCCAGACCAGCAGCTGGCGCAGGCAACTGAATCTCGACAACTACCTCCACCATCATAATATTATGGCTATCGCCGGTATCGACACCCGGAAACTGACCCGTATCGTGCGTGAAAAGGGTGCTCTAAACGGTTGCATCATGGCCGGCGATGGAATCGATGAATCTACCGCCATAGAGACCGCGCGTGGTTTCCCCGGGCTCAAGGGGATGGATCTTGCACGGGAGGTGTCAACGCGGGACAGCTACGAATGGGTGCAGGGAAGCTGGAGCCGTGAACAGGGTCTGCCCGATGCGCCCAATCCAGTAAAGACAACATTTCCCTATCATGTGGTGGCGTACGATTACGGGATCAAGCGTAACATCCTGCGTCTGCTGGTCGATCGTGGCTGCCGCGTCACGGTGGTCCCGGCTCAATTGCCAGCGCAGGATGTGCTGGCATTGAAACCGGACGGTGTATTTCTTTCCAACGGCCCCGGTGATCCCGAACCATGCGATTATGCCATCGAAGCCATCCGCACCATCCTGGATACCGGCCTCCCGGTATTCGGTATTTGTCTCGGCCATCAATTGCTGGCATTGGCAAGTGGCGCAAAGACCGTCAAGATGAAATTCGGTCACCACGGCGCCAATCACCCCGTGCTCGACCTCGACTCAGGCAGGGTCATGATCACAAGCCAAAACCATGGCTTTGCGGTCGATGAGTCGACTTTGCCCGCCGTGCTCAGGGCGACCCATCGTTCTTTGTTCGATCACTCGCTGCAGGGGATCCATCGCACCGACAAACCGGCCTTCAGTTTTCAGGGGCATCCTGAAGCCAGTCCGGGACCGCATGACGTCAAGCCACTGTTTGATCATTTTATTGAATTGATGGCTGATGCGTGATTATACGATGCCGACCTCGGGATTCATCCGTTTACGGCTATCACTGATACTTTAAAGGACACAATGCCCAAACGGACAGATATAAAGAGTATTTTGATCATCGGTGCCGGCCCGATCGTCATCGGGCAGGCCTGTGAATTCGATTATTCCGGCGCCCAGGCTTGCAAGGCGCTACGTGAGGAAGGCTATCGTGTCATATTGATCAACTCGAATCCCGCCACCATCATGACAGACCCGGAAATGGCGGATGCCACCTACATCGAACCAATTCGCTGGCAGACTGTTGCACGCATCATAGAAAAGGAACAGCCCGATGCGCTGTTACCAACGATGGGCGGGCAGACAGCATTGAATTGCGCTCTCGACCTGGTACGTGAAGGCGTGCTGGAGAGATTCCATGTCGAGATGATTGGTGCATCACGCGACGCTATCGACATGGCGGAAGACCGTGACCGTTTTCGTAATGCAATGAGCGAGATCGGACTTGAATCGCCACGCGCGGCTGTCGCCCACAGTATGGAAGAAGCATTTCAGGCGCAGGCGCAAATCGGATTTCCCACCGTTATCCGCCCTTCGTTTACACTCGGCGGCAGTGGTGGCGGGATTGCCTACAACCGCGAGGAGTTTGTTGATATATGCGAGCGAGGCCTGGATCTTTCACCCACCAATGAATTGCTGATCGAAGAATCACTGGCGGGTTGGAAGGAATACGAGATGGAGGTTGTACGTGACCATCATGACAACTGCATCATTGTCTGCTCGATTGAAAACCTCGATCCAATGGGTATTCATACCGGAGATTCGATCACCGTTGCGCCGGCGCAAACGCTGACTGACAAGGAATACCAGTACATGCGCGATGCGTCGCTGGAGGTATTGCGCAAGATCGGTGTGGATACCGGTGGATCAAATGTGCAGTTCGCGGTCAATCCCGACGACGGCCGGCTTGTGATCATTGAAATGAATCCGCGCGTGTCGCGTTCATCGGCACTGGCCTCGAAGGCCACCGGTTTTCCGATCGCAAAGGTCGCCGCAAAACTCGCCGTCGGTTATACTCTCGATGAGTTACGTAACGAGATTACCGGTGGGGTCACACCTGCATCGTTCGAACCGTCAATTGATTATGTGGTTACCAAGGTACCCCGTTTCACGTTCGAGAAGTTTCCCCGCGCCGAAGCAATCCTGACTACCCAGATGAAGTCTGTAGGTGAGGTCATGGCCATCGGCCGTACCTTTCAAGAGTCCTTTCAAAAAGCATTGCGCGGCCTTGAAACGGGTAACGACGGTCTCAATGAAAAGACGGACCTTGCACTGGATGATGCCGAAGAGGTGATTCGTCGTGAACTGCATACTCCCGGGCCGGACCGAATCTGGTATGTTGCCGATGCCTTCCGCTATGGCTGGTCAATCGCGCAGGTGCATGAACAGAGCCGGATAGATCCATGGTTTGTGGCGCAGATCGAGGAGTTGGTGAAGCTCGAGGCTGATGTGCGATCAAAAAACCTGTCGTCCCTCGACAAGGATTATCTGTATATGCTCAAACGCAAGGGTTTTGCCGACACTCGCCTGGCTACCTTGTTGAATACAAGCGAGGAACAGGTCCGGCAGTTGCGTCATTTGTTCTCCATCCGCCCGGTCTATAAGCGTGTGGACTCATGTGCCGCTGAATTCAAATCCGCGACGGCCTATATGTACTCCACTTATGAAGAGGAATGTGAGGCAGAACCGACGGAGCGTGACAAGATCATGGTACTCGGTGGCGGCCCTAACAGGATTGGACAAGGTATCGAGTTTGATTATTGCTGCGTGCAGGCGGCGCTCGCCATGCGCGAAGACGGTTACGAGACCATCATGGTGAATTGCAATCCGGAAACCGTATCGACGGATTACGATACCTCCGACAGATTGTATTTCGAGCCGCTGACACTGGAAGATGTCATTGAGATCATAGGTCTGGAAAAACCAACAGGAGTCATCATCCAGTACGGTGGACAGACACCTTTAAAACTGGCTCGTGACCTTGAGGCAGCGGGTGCACCCATAATCGGAACGACACCCGATGCGATCGATCTTGCAGAAGACAGGGAACGTTTTCAGGGATTGATTACCAAACTGGGCCTGTTGCAACCGCCAAACCGTACTGCACGCACTGAAGACGAGGCATTCGTGCTGGCCAATGAAATCGGATTTCCGCTTGTCGTGAGGCCGTCATATGTCCTTGGCGGCCGCGCCATGGAGATTGTATACAACCAGGAAGACCTGCGTCGTTACATGCGCGAGGCCGTCAAGGTATCCAATGCCTCACCGGTGCTGCTCGACCATTTTCTTGTCGACGCGATCGAGGTGGATGTCGATGCCGTCAGCGACGGCACTGTAACCGTCATCGGCGGCATTATGGAGCATATCGAACAGGCCGGTATCCACTCGGGTGATTCCGCCTGTTCGCTGCCATCGTACAGCCTGGGTGACGAGACGCTGGAAAGACTGCGTAAACAAGTGAAAGAGATGGCCCGGGAACTCGGCGTGAAAGGATTAATGAATGTCCAGTTCGCGGTCAAGGATAATGACATCTATGTACTCGAGGTCAATCCCCGGGCTTCGCGTACGGTGCCCTTCGTCTCAAAGGCCTGCGGCAAGTCTCTGGCGAAGATCGGTGCGCGCTGCATGGCAGGCAAGACCCTGGAGCAGCAGGGTATGACTCATGAGGTGATACCCCGGTATTTCTCCGTGAAAGAGGCAGTGTTTCCATTTGCAAAATTTCCGGGCGTCGATTCGTTACTGGGTCCGGAGATGAAATCCACGGGTGAAGTGATGGGGATCGGCAAGACCTTTGGCGAGGCGTTTGGTCGTTCTCAACTGGCTGCGGGCGTTAACCTGCCCGTCAGCGGGAAGGTATTTATCAGCGTGCGTGATACTGATAAACCACAGGCGGTGGATGTGGCGCGTCAACTGATCAAGCTGGGTTTCGAGATACTCGCGACGCGAGGTACCGCCCAGGCTCTGGAACAGGCGCATGTAGAGTGTGTCATGGTTTACAAGGTCGGTGAAGGACGACCGCATATCGTTGATATGATTAAAAATGATGAAATCAAACTGGTCGTCAATACCACAGAGGGAAAAAAGGCGATCTCAGATTCCTTTGCAATTCGTCGAGCTGCGTTGCAACATAAGGTGACTTACACGACGACGATGGCCGGTGCCAGGGTAACCTGCCTGGCACTCGAAGAATTGGAGACAAATGAAGTGTATTGTTTGCAGGAACTTCATGGAGAGTTGGTAAGATGAGTGGAGTACATATAACAGTAGAAGGTGCAGAACGTCTGCGCAAGGAATTACATAAATTAAAGACGATCTCACGGCCGCAAATTATCGAGGCGATATCCGAGGCACGTTCTCATGGTGATCTGAAAGAAAACGCGGAATATCACGCCGCCAAGGAACAACAGAGTTTCATCGAGGGCAGGATCGCCGAACTCAATGCCAAACTGGCAAGCGCGGAAATCATCGATGTCAGGAGCGTCAAAGCCAACGGCAAGGTTGTTTTCGGCGCTACTGTTGATCTTATCAATATTGAAACCAATGAAAAGGTGACCTATCAAATCGTTGGTGATGACGAGGCTGATATCAAGGAAGGGAAGATCTCCATCAGTTCGCCGATTGCACGGGCATTGATCGGAAAGGAAGAAGGTGATGTGGCGAGCGTCATCGCACCTGGTGGTGTCAAGGAATACGACATCGTCGCGGTGAGGTATATTTAACGTACCACTGATGAACTAGCGCATTATTACACGGTATATCCGGGTCACCGCACATGCAAGCTCCGGCATAAAAACATCCGGAACAAACGGATCGACCAGCAAGCATCACATCCGGTACGCCAAAACACACAGAACTCATTTCCACATCAACGTTGACAACACGGGAAGGTATGACCATGGAGCCCAAGATCTCAGTCGTTGAACATATTGCGCTGACCCTGTGGGTGGGTGGTCTGTGGACCATCGGTTATGTGTCTGTACCTATATTGTTCAGTGTACTTGAGGATCGCCACATGGCGGGATCGTTGGCGGCTCCGATGTTTTCTGCAATCAATTACATCGGCATTGCATGCGCTGTACTGATCCTGATCGGGATGTTCTATCGATACGGCACACAGTGCCTTGGCAGCTGGCGCTGCTGGGTGGTAACGACGATGCTGGTACTTATCATTGTCGGCCAGTTTATATTACATCCCATGATGGAGGACATCAGAGCTGAGGGGTTGGAGGAAGGTTCGAACCTTGCGCGACAATTCGGTCAGTTACACGGGATTTCTTCCGTGTTATATATGGTATCGAGTCTGTTGGGCCTGGTGCTGGTGATCTTCGGTCTGCACCGCAGGGAACAATCCATTTGATGACCGTCGTTTTAGGGCAATGAAATCTCTGGTTCAGTGCCGGCGCGATAGACAGTTGTCATATGGCCAATATCCTGCACCCTTTCACTTCCTGTTTGCCTGCATATCGATTCGGCAATCTCCTTGCGTTTGGTCTTTGATTCGCTGTTGATTTTTATCTTGATGAGTTCGTGTTGCGACAGACACTGGTCGATTTCGCGCATGACGGCGGGCGTGAGACCGGCATGGCCGATAATGACAACCGGCTTCCTGTGATGAGCAAGTGAACGCAGATATCGTCGTTGTTTAGGCGTCAATGACATTGGATCATGTGATAATACATGATACAGGCGAAGACAAGCTGGATATTTCCACTACCGGATCCTATATAGATCGCATGCGTAATTTGAAGAAGAAACTTAAACGTAATCAGCCATGGCTGGACGAACACTTCAATGATCCCTACGTCAAAAAGGCCCGTATGGACGGTTTTCGTTCCCGTGCGGTATACAAATTGCAGGAGCTTAACGAGCGGGATGGTTTGCTGCGCACGGGTATGACCGTGGTGGATCTGGGGGCCGCTCCGGGGAGTTGGTCACAGTGGGTGGCTCAATCAGTGGGTGATACAGGGCGTGTCCTTGCCGTCGATATCCTGCCTGTGGATCCATTGGACAGAGTAGAATTCATACAGGGCGATTTCCAGGAAAACGAGGTGCTAGATAAGTTACTGAATTTGATGAGAGATCAAAAGGCGAATCTTGTAATATCAGACATGGCACCCAATATTACAGGTATGAACGTGATTGACCAGCCAAAGGCGATGTATCTTGCTGAACTGGCTGCCGATTTTGCCCGCCAGGCACTGATCTCCGGCGGCGATCTGGTGGTCAAGGCCTTTCAGGGCGCAGGATTCGATGGTTTCATCCATGAACTCGATCAATCATTTGACAAGGTCATGATCCGTAAACCCAGGGCCTCACGATCACGTTCGCGTGAGGTTTACGTGGTCGCCAGAAACTACCAATCATATCAAAATCATATTGTTACATAGGTATTATCGCGTTATATTGGGTTATAATAAGGCATGGTAAAGACAGCCGATATATATAGCTTGGAAACCCTTCGTTTTTTTACACCGCTAATAGGTCAGTAGATTAGAGGACAGCACATTGAACGATATGGCTAAAAACATCATTTTATGGGTCGTCATCGCAGTTGTTCTGATATCCGTATTCAACAACTTCGGCCCACCGCAGGTCGCATCCCAGCAACTTTCCTACTCCGAGTTTATCGCGGATGTCAGGCAGGGTTCGGTGCGGGACGTGGTGATCGATGGACGTTCTATCAAGGGCACGATGCAGGGTGGGGAGAAATTTACCACCTACAGCCCCGGCGATCCCGGGCTGGTGGGTGATTTGCTTGCCAATAATGTCGAAATCATCGCTCGTCCCCAGGAGCAGCAGAGTTTTCTGATGCAGATCTTTATCTCGTGGTTCCCGATGCTGTTGCTGATCGCGGTCTGGATTTTCTTCATGCGCCAGATGCAGGGTGGTGGCAGTGGACGCGGCGCCATGTCATTTGGCAGGAGCCGGGCACGCATGCTGGGTGAAGACCAGGTCAAGGTCACATTCAATGACGTCGCCGGGGTGGAAGAGGCCAAGGAGGAGGTCGCCGAACTCGTCGAGTTCCTGCGTGATCCGACCAAGTTTCAGAAGCTGGGTGGCAAGATCCCTCGCGGCGTGTTGATGGTGGGTTCGCCGGGTACCGGTAAGACACTGCTCGCCAAGGCCATTGCCGGTGAGGCCAAGGTCCCGTTCTTCTCCATCTCGGGTTCGGATTTTGTCGAGATGTTCGTCGGCGTGGGTGCTGCCCGTGTGCGCGATATGTTCGAGCAGGCGAAGAAACACTCGCCCTGCATTATATTCATCGATGAAATCGATGCCGTTGGCCGTCATCGTGGTGCTGGTCTGGGTGGCGGTCATGATGAACGCGAGCAGACCTTGAACCAGTTACTGGTGGAAATGGATGGCTTTGAAGGCAGTGAAGGCGTCATAGTGATCGCGGCAACCAACCGTCCCGACGTGCTGGATCCGGCACTGTTGCGCCCCGGCCGCTTTGACCGTCAGGTGGTGGTGCCCTTACCGGATGTGCGTGGACGCACACAGATACTCAAGGTACACATGCGTAAGGTACCGATCGCCGACGATGTCGATCCAAGTATCATCGCCAGAGGAACGCCGGGGTTTTCCGGTGCCGATCTCGCCAACCTGGTTAATGAGGCGTCATTGTTTGCTGCACGCGCCAATAAGCGTACGGTGGACATGGAGGACTTTGAGAAGGCCAAGGACAAGATCATGATGGGAGCAGAGCGCCGTTCCATGGTCATGAGCGATGAAGAAAAGAAGCTTACGGCGTATCATGAAGCAGGCCATGCCATTGTCGGGCGACTGGTGCCGTCACATGACCCTGTGCATAAGGTCAGTATCATACCGCGCGGTCGTGCCCTGGGCGTAACAATGTTTCTACCCGAAGAAGATCGTCACAGCTATAGCAAGCAGCGTCTCGAGAGTCAGATCTCCAGTATGTTCGGTGGACGTATCGCAGAAGAACTGATCTTCGGCAAGGACATGGTGACCACCGGTGCTTCCAATGATATACAGCGGACCACCGAGATTGCCCGTAATATGGTGACCAAGTGGGGACTGTCTGAGAAACTTGGACCGTTGACATACAGTGATGAGGAAGGCGAGGTGTTCCTGGGTCATTCGGTAACCCAGCACAAGGGTGTATCGGATGAAACGAATCACACTATTGATAAGGAGATCCGTGTAATCGTCGATCGCAACTATGCCCGTGCCGAAAAGTTGTTGAAAGATAATATCGACAAGTTGCACAGCATGGCCAAAGCCCTGCTTAAATACGAAACCATCGACAGCAAACAGATCGACGATATCATGGCCGGCAAGGAACCGCGTCCACCCCAAGGCTGGGGTGAAGATTCCGGCTCCAAGCCCGGCAGTGGCGTTGGCGCGGAGGCTGATACCTCGGACAAGGACAAGAAGTCGGATCCGAAAATTGGCGGTCCCGTCGGCGAGCATTGAACCTGATCGATAGATCCTGAATAACAACCCTGGATAATATTGCAGTGAATATATTATTCAGGGTTTTCTTTTTCTGAAATTCAAGAGCCGATATTGGATATTCGTTTACAAGGATGAAAAGCCTATCAACTGAGTTGCCATGGTTGAAGCGATAACGATTCAAGACGAAACTCAAGCATTGCCAACGCTATCAAACGAGTATGTGATAGCTTGCGCCGGCAAGCTCCTCGATTTACGAACACCACAGGTCATGGGTGTGCTAAACGTAACCCCTGATTCCTTTTCCGACGGTGGATATTTCCTGTCGCCTGATCTTGCCATCACCCGGGCGATTGACATGCTGGAGGAAGGTGCGGCCGTTATCGATGTCGGCGGTGAGTCGACACGTCCCGGCGCGGACCCGGTATCGGTCGATGAAGAACTGGCCCGTGTGATGCCTGTTATCGAGGTGTTGTCCAGGGAGTTGCCGATTCCGGTCTCGATCGATACCTATAAACCCGAGGTCATGCGACAGGCGGTCGAGGCAGGTGCCGGGATGATCAATGACGTTTTTGCATTACAGGAGGGCGATGCCCTGCAAACAGCTGCACGGCTCGATGTGCCTGTGTGCCTGATGCACATGCTGGGCAGGCCGCGCACCATGCAACAGGCGCCTCGTTACCAGGATGTAGTAGCCGAGGTTAAATCCTTTCTCAAGGAGCGGCTGGACAGAAGTATGGAGGCCGGTATACCTCGCAACCGGTTATTGATCGATCCCGGATTTGGATTCGGTAAAACCCTCCAACATAATTTATTGTTACTAAAGGATTTGAGAGAATTAACTACACTAGGGGTGCCACTGGTGGCAGGTTTGTCACGTAAGTCCATGATCGGCAAGATATTGGATGTGCCGGTTGACGAGCGTGTTTATGGTAGTATTGCGGCTGCAACCCTTGCGGCATGGCAGGGGGCGAGATTGATCCGTGTGCATGACGTACGCGAGACGCAGGATGCATTACGTCTTGTCAGAGCCGTCAGTGAGGTGGATGGATTATCATAGGTCTACAGGGATGGAGTGATAAAACACTCTCGCCGGAATTTACGGATTGACATTAAGTCGATCCAGCAGACAGGAACATAGTGTGCACAAGCGTTATTTTGGTACGGACGGTATCCGCGGCAAGGTCGGTGAACACCCGATTACGCCTGAATTCGTGCTCAAGCTGGGCTGGGCGGCGGGGCGTGTGCTGACCAGAGGTGAAGCCGGAAAGATCCTGATCGGGAAGGACACCCGTATCTCGGGTTATATGTTTGAATCCGCCTTGCAGGCCGGATTGTCCGCAGCCGGGGTCAATATCCTTTTACTTGGACCGATGCCGACACCGGCGATCGCCTATCTAACCCGTACATTACATGCCCAGGCCGGGATCGTCATCAGCGCCTCACATAATCCATACTATGATAATGGCATCAAGTTTTTTTCCGATCAGGGTACCAAGCTGCAGGATGACGTGGAACTGGCAATCGAAGAGGAACTCGATAAACCGATGACTATTGTGGATTCGGCCATGCTTGGCAAGGCGGAACGCGTGGAAGATGCACGTGGTCGTTATATAGAATTCTGCAAGAGCACCATTCCGCAACGCATTGAACTCAAGGGTCTGAAGATCGTTGTCGATTGTGCGCACGGTGCCACCTACCATGTGGCGCCCAGTGTTTTTTCCGAACTCGGCGCGAAAGTGGTCAAGATCGGGGTGGACCCCGACGGTTTGAATATCAATGCCGATTGTGGTTCCACGCATGTCAAGGCCATCAGGGCAGCCGTCATCGAATCCGGCGCGGATCTTGGGATTGCCCTCGACGGTGATGGTGATCGCGTAATCATGGTGGATCACAAGGGAGAAACGGTCGATGGCGACGAACTCTTGTATATTATTGCCCAGTCGTGGCGCGGGTCTAAACACTTTGACGGGGTCGTCGTCGGTACGGTGATGAGTAACCTGGGGCTTGAGCATGCACTGCAGGCATTGAACATCGAGTTCAAACGGGCACCGGTCGGCGACCGTTACGTAAAGGAGATGCTGTCGCAGGGAGGCTGGACACTCGGTGGCGAATCCTCCGGTCATATTTTATGCCTCGATCGCATGTCCACCGGAGACGGTATTATCTCCTCCCTGCAGGTGCTGGCTGCCATGATGAAATCCGGCAAGTCGCTTAATGATCTCAAGTCAGGCATGAAAAAATATCCTCAGTGTATGATCAATGTACCGATGGACAAATCGTTTGATTTCGTGCGTGATCCGGCGGTGCAGACCGTTATGCATGAGGTCGAGAGCGAACTTGCCGACAACGGACGTGTGTTATTACGTGCCTCGGGTACTGAGCCGGTCGTTCGGGTAATGGTTGAAGGGATCGAAGCCGAGCAGGTCAATGAGCTGGCGAATCGTATCGCAGCGGTGATTGTCGCCGCACAGGACAATTTTCTCGATCTGCAACAAACACGCAGCAGTGCGGTGTGAATGTTTCAGGGGATGAAGGAACGTTCCTGTTTGTTTTAAACGTTTCACAGTAACTCCTTGTTTTATCAAGTTGTCATTGATTTATTGCCGCGCTGCCGGTACCCTTCGTTAATTCTGCTAACGACATGCGTCTTCCGTCACTGAGGGGCGGCCGGCGTATTTTTGATTAATGAGGGAGGAAACGGTGACACGCAGACCATTGGTAGCCGGTAACTGGAAAATGAATGGATCCGCGTCGAGTGTTGTGGAATTGATCGACGGTATCACGGCCGGATCGGGTGATATCAAAGAAACAGAAATAGTCGTATGTCCACCATTTGTATATCTTCACACCGTCGAAGAATTGCTGAAAGGTTCACAGATTGGTTGGGGTGCGCAAAACGTCTGTCAGGAACCCGCCTCGGGCGCATATACGGGTGAAATCTCGGTGACGATGCTGCAGGATTTCGGTTGCTCATATGTCATTGTCGGACACTCGGAACGACGCAATATCTATGGAGAGGGCGATGCACTGGTGGCTGAACGATTCAAGTCGGTACTCAATACCACAGTGGTCCCGATATTATGTGTAGGCGAGCAACTGGAGGAACGCGAACGTGGCGAGACCGAAACGGTGGTTGCTCGTCAACTGGATGCGGTCCTGAATGACGAGCAGGGTGCGGCAGTACTCAATAACGCTGTGATTGCCTATGAACCGGTTTGGGCCATCGGCACCGGTAAGACCGCGACCACCGGTCAGGCGCAGGAAGTTCATCAGTTTATCCGGCAACGGATTGCAAAGCATGATGCCGGACTTGGCGAGAAGATCCGTATCCTGTACGGCGGCAGTGTCAAGGCATCGAATGCCGCCGACCTGTTCAGTATGCCTGACATCGACGGTGGACTGATCGGCGGAGCTTCGCTCAAAGGCGACGAGTTTCTGGCAATCTGCAAGGCAGCAGATCATTAGCATTGCATTTTTCTCGCGGGCCGGAGGCCAGTTGTCGGAAATATACATCCGGAACCATGATTAACGTTCCGGCTTGAAGTTTATCTGGATTATTTATAAGTTGGTTAAGCAGGAAAGAGTTTCATGCAAACAGTTCTGATAGTCATACATGTACTGATCACAATGGCACTGATCGGTTTGATACTGATTCAACGTGGCAAGGGTGCCGATATTGGCGCTGCCTTTGGCAGCGGCGCTTCCAATACGGTATTTGGTAGTCAGGGCTCCGCATCGTTTTTAACCAGAACGACTGCTATTCTGGCGACGTTGTTTTTTATCAGCAGTCTGTCACTGGCGTATTTCTCAACGAAAAAAGTGGAAAGAAATAGTGTAACGGAAATCAGCACGCCTGCTTCACCGACTGTACCTGAGGCGCCGGCAGGAGCCGATGAAACCGCACAACCTTCTGATACGCCGGATGTTCCCCCAACGCCGGTATCCGGTGACCAGAACAAGACAGATGCGCCCGACCCTGATGCCGGCCAGATGTAGTTGTTTCGCATGCAACAAAGACGACGTAGATCCGGAATCACATTTTTATGCTTCTCAACTGTACAAGGCCGATGTGGTGAAATTGGTAGACACGCCGTCTTGAGGGGGCGGTGGCGCAAGCCGTGCCGGTTCGACTCCGGCCATCGGCACCAATCTCCATGAGATTGATATGGACATGATGCAAAGGAAGATACTGCACAGACCTGGAGTATGATGGCCTGTGAACGCAATAGGTTGATATATAGAAGATAAAGCAGTGGTCACATGACGTTGATCATGTGGTTGATTTCGTATTACGGCAAATGTCAGGAGCCTTGTGCAGTGTTTTTTGCAAACACTACAGTGATATAATTGACGATCGCTTGACACAGAATTGGACGCTGGCCTAGACTCAATCAGGAGGATTAACTTATTGAAAAAATAAGTTGATACCACGTTGAAAATTTGCCGGGTGCTATTATAAAAAATAAGTAAAGCACTAATTCATGGACGGTGAATCCTTACATGCTACAGAATTATTTGCCAATCCTGGTATTCCTTGTCATGGGCATCATGTTCGGAGTGGTGCCTGTGATTGCGGGCTTTTTGCTCGGACCGCGTAAGCCGGACGCTGCCAAATTGTCGCCCTATGAATGCGGGTTTGAGGCGTTCGAAGATTCGCGCATGAAATTTGATGTGCGCTATTATCTGGTCGCCATCCTGTTTATCATATTTGATCTCGAGATCGCCTTTCTTTTTCCATGGGCAATAGTCCTGGATGAGATCGGTATGTTCGGTTTTATCGCCATGATAGTCTTTCTCACCATTCTGGTTATCGGTTTTATCTATGAGTGGAAGAAGGGGGCCCTGGAATGGGAATAGAAGGAATTCTTGAAAAAGGCGTGGTTACCACGTCCGCTGATAAACTCATCAACTGGGCGCGTACAGGTTCATTATGGCCCATGACATTCGGCCTTGCCTGTTGTGCGGTTGAAATGATGCATGCAGGTGCAGCGCGTTATGATCTGGACCGTTTTGGTGTGGTATTCAGGCCAAGTCCGCGGCAATCGGACGTAATGATCGTAGCCGGTACCTTGGTTAATAAAATGGCCCCGGCACTGCGCAGGGTGTATGACCAGATGTCAGAACCCAAGTGGGTGATATCGATGGGTTCCTGTGCAAATGGAGGTGGATATTATCATTATTCATATGCCGTTGTGCGTGGATGTGACAGGATTGTTCCGGTTGATATCTATGTCCCGGGATGTCCTCCCACCGCCGAGGCACTCCTGTATGGCATCATACAACTGCAGAACAAGATAAAACGAACCAACACTATCGCGCGCTGAGATCTGTATTAATGCCCGGTAACATTCAGACATTCGCCACGCAGATCCGACAAAAGTTTGGAGACACTTTAAATAAATGCGTGGTGGCAAAGTCCGAATTGACCATCGAGGTGCCGCGTGATCGGCTGCATGAAACCTGCTTGATCCTGCGAGACACGCCGGAGCTCGGTTTCGAGATTCTTATCGATATCTGTGGGGTCGATTATCTGGAATACGGTGAAGGCGAGCACAGTGGTGACCGGTTTGCCGCTGTATATCATCTGCTGTCAGTATCCAACAATCAACGCATACGCGTTAAAACCTTTCTCGATAGCGAAGCACCGCGCGTGGATTCGGTCATCGATATCTGGGCCTCTGCCAACTGGTATGAACGTGAGGCATATGATCTGTTCGGGATACTCTTCGTCGGACATCCTGATCTGCGGCGTTTGTTGACCGATTATGGCTTTGTCGGACATCCGTTTCGCAAGGACTTTCCCCTTATCGGTAACGTTGAAATGCGCTATGACCCGGAAAGGGAGCGTGTTGTATATGAGCCCGTGAGTATCGTACCGCGTGTAACGGTACCGCGTGTTATTCCCCACGATCATCGTTATACCGAGGGCACGGATGATGGCGAGGTGAGCAGTGGCTGAGATCAGAAACTATACTATGAATTTCGGTCCCCAGCATCCATCCGCGCACGGGGTGCTACGCCTGGTGCTGGAGATGGACGGGGAGGTGATCGAACGCGCGGACCCGCACATCGGCTTGTTGCACCGCGCGACGGAAAAGCTCGCCGAGTCCAAACCCTACAATCACAGTATCGGCTACATGGACCGTCTCGATTACGTTTCCATGATGTGCAACGAACATGGATATGTTCTGTGCCTGGAAAAATTACTGGATATCGAACCGCCCATCCGCGCCCAGTATATCCGTGTCATGTTTGATGAAATCACGCGCATACTCAATCATCTCCTGTGGTTGGGCGCACATGCACTTGATATAGGCGCGATGACCGTGTTTCTCTACGCCTTCCGCGAGCGTGAAGACCTGCTGGACTGCTACGAAGCCGTATCGGGGGCGCGCATGCATGCTACCTATATGCGTCCCGGAGGGGTCTATCGTGACCTGCCGGACACCATGCCGCAGTATGAACCGTCCAAGTGGCACAACAAGAAAGAAACCGAGGTGCGCAACCGTAACCGCCAGGGTTCATTGCTGGATTTTGTCGAGGATTTCACCCGGCGGTTTCCAGCCTGTATCGATGAATATGAAACCCTGTTGACCGATAACCGCATATGGAAACAGCGGACAGTAGGTATCGGCGTGGTTTCTCCAGAAAGGGCCATGCAACTCGGGTTTACAGGTCCCATGCTGCGAGGTTCCGGAATTGAATGGGACCTGCGCAAGAAACAACCCTATGAGGTTTATGATCAGCTCGATTTCGATATTCCCGTCGGCGTCAACGGTGACTGTTACGACCGCTATCTGGTACGGGTGGAAGAGCTGCGGCAGGCGAACCGTATCGTGCGCCAGTGCATCGACTGGTTGCGTGCCAATCCGGGTCCGGTCATGACCGACAATCACAAGGTCGCACCGCCCAAACGATCGGAAATGAAACATGATATGGAATCGCTGATTCATCACTTCAAATTGTTTACCGAGGGTTATTGTATTCCGGAAGGTGAGGCCTATGCCTCTGTCGAACATCCCAAGGGCGAGTTTGGCGTGTATATCGTGTCCGATGGCGCCAACAAGCCTTACCGTCTGAAGGTGCGCGCGCCTGGCTTCGTGCACGTCTCGGCACTGGATGAGATGTGCCGGGGCCACATGCTGGCGGATGTTGTTGCCATTATCGGAACACAGGACATCGTGTTCGGGGAGGTCGACCGCTGATGGCAAGCACAATGAATACCAACCTGTTATCAGAGCGATGCCGTGCGAAGATCGATATGTGGATCGCGAAATATCCGTCTGACAAGCAGGCGTCCGCCGTATTGCCTGCGTTATCGATCGTGCAGGACGAGAATAATGGCTGGCTGAAGACCGAACACATGGATGCAGTCGCCGAATATCTGGATATGGAGCCGATCTCGGTCTACGAGGTTGCAACGTTTTACAGCATGCTGGATACCGAACCCGTTGGTCGCCACAAGATATCAGTTTGCACCAATGTCTCGTGCATGCTGACCGGCGGCGAGGATATCGTCAGGCATATCGAAAAGAAACTGGATATAAAGATAGGCGGGACGAGCGCGGACAACAAGTTTACGTTGAAATGCGAAGAGGAATGTCTTGCCGCCTGTGGTGGAGGACCAATGATGACGGTTGACGGCCATTATTATGAAAACCTGACATCTGAAAAGGTCGACGCTATCCTGGACGGCCTGGAGTGATTATATGGTAAATGAAGTTTGTTTCCAGACATTACAGTTTGACCAGCCCTGGACGTATGAGAATTATCTCAAGGTGGGCGGATATGATGCCTGGAAAAAGATCCTGAAGGAAAAGATTTCGCCCGAAGAGATCATCGACACGGTGAAGAAATCCAGTCTGCGCGGACGCGGCGGCGCAGGATTTCCCACCGGGCTCAAATGGAGTTTCATGCCCCGTAACAGTCCGGGGCAGAAATATATAGTCTGTAATTCGGATGAAAGCGAACCTGGTACTTTCAAAGACAGGGATATTTTACGCTATAACCCCCATGCGGTCGTGGAGGGGATGGCGATCGCGGCGTATGCGATCGGTGCTACGGTCGGCTACAACTATCTTCGCGGCGAGTTTCATCACGAACCCTTTGAACGATTCGAGGAGGCACTCAATATTGCGCGCCGTGAAGGCCTGATCGGCAAAGATATTCTTGGCTCGGGGATCGACGTGGAACTGCATGCACACCTCGGCGCGGGCGCCTATATATGCGGTGAGGAAACCGCGTTACTCGAATCCCTGGAAGGAAAAAAAGGACAGCCCCGTTTCAAACCGCCGTTTCCGGCAAATTTCGGTCTCTACGGTCGTCCCACCACCATCAATAATACCGAGACCCTGGCCTCGGTACCGTCCATCATCCGTAACGGCGATGAATGGTTCCTCAATTTGGGCAAACCCAATAACGGTGGACCGAAGATATTTTCGGTTTCAGGTCATGTCAACCGTCCGGGCAACTTTGAGGTACCGCTGGGCACACCATTCCGTGATCTGCTGGAGATGGCGGGCGGTGTCCGCGAAGGCAGAAAACTCAAGGCGGTCATCCCCGGTGGTTCATCGATGCCGGTACTTCCTGCTGATGTCATCATGGATGTCAACATGGATTACGACTCCTTGTCGAAGGCGGGTTCCGCCCTTGGTTCAGGCGGTGTAATGGTGATGGATGATACGACGTGCATGGTAAAGGCGCTGCTGCGCGTTTCAAGATTCTATTATGCGGAATCCTGCGGCCAGTGTACTCCCTGTCGCGAGGGTACGGGCTGGATGTGGCGTATCATCGACCGCATCGAGAATGGCAAGGGACGCCCGGAGGATCTCGATCTGTTGCTCAAGACCGCGGGGCGAATCGAGGGCAGGACGATATGCGCCTTTGGTGACGCGGCCGCCTGGCCTGTGCAGAGTTTTATCAAGCGTTTCAGAAAAGAATTCGAGTATCACATTGAACATAAACGCTGTATGGTGGGACACCCACCCGATGACGCAACGGAGGCCGCGGCATGAGTGCTACCGCAGATTCGGTCAAACAGGAAGATCTGGTCAATATCGAGATCGATGGTGTACCGCTGCAGGCACGTCGTGGCGCCATGATTATCGAGGTTGCGGATGCCGCTGAAATACCGATCCCGCGTTTTTGCTATCACAAGAAACTGTCAGTTGCCGCCAACTGCCGGATGTGTCTTATCCAGGTAGAAAAGGTACCCAAACCCCTGCCGGCGTGTGCCACCCCGGTAACCGAGGGGATGAAGGTCTATACCAAATCGCCGATGGCGATAGAGGCGCAACGCGGCACCATGGAATTCCTGCTGATCAATCATCCGCTTGATTGCCCGATCTGCGATCAGGGTGGTGAATGCGACCTGCAGGATCTTTCATTGGGCTACGGCAGCGATTATTCGAAATTTTCTGAAATGAAACGTGTCGTCAAGGACAAAAACATCGGTCCTCTCATCAGTACCGAGATGACCCGGTGTATCCACTGTACGCGGTGCATCCGTTTTGGCGAGGAGATCGCAGGTCTCAAGGAACTGGGTGCCACCGGGCGTGGTGAACACATGAGTATCGGGACATATATTGAAAAGGCCCTGGTTTCCGAGATGTCGGGCAACGTCATCGATTTGTGTCCGGTGGGTGCCTTGACGTCCAAACCTTACAGGTTTACCGCCCGCACGTGGGAGATGAAAATACGGGATTCAATTGCACCCCATGACTGCATAGGGTCCAACCTCTATTTGCAAACGCGCAATGACGAGGTCATGCGTGTCGATCCGCGGGAGAATGAGCAGATCAATGAGGTATGGATATCGGACCGTGATCGCTACAGTTATGAAGGACTGGTCAGCACTGATCGTTTACGTGTGCCAATGATCAAGCAGGACGGGAATTGGCAGGAAACCGACTGGAATACAGCTCTTGATTTTACGGTAAACAGAATGAAGTCGGTGACCGCCACCCACGGTATCGGCCAGTTCGGCACCCTGGTTTCGCCGAGTTGCACACTGGAGGAGATGTACCTTGCGCAACTGCTTACCCGTGGAATGGGAAGTGCCAACATCGATCATCGCCTCAGGCAGCTTGATTTCAGCGATCAGGACAGTGCCCCGGTTTTTCCCTGGCTGGGTCAGCCGATCGAGGATCTGGAGCGGCTCGATGTCGCATTGCTGATCGGTTCCAATATCCGCAAGGAACAACCAATCGCCGGTCATCGCTTGCGCAAGGCGGCCCTCGCCGGTGGACGTTTGATGGCCATCAATCCGGTAGACTACGAGTTCAATTTTCCACTGTCTGAAAAGCAGATTGTCTCTCCTGCTGGTATGGAGCATGCCCTGGCGGGTATAGCCAGGGCTGTACTGGACCATACAGGCAAATCCGTGCCGCAGGCATTGTCAGATCTGTTGAAAGACAGTGCTGCGGATGATACCCATAAGGCGATCGCTGGTCATCTTGTAAATGCAACAAAAGGCAGCGTCCTGCTGGGCTGTTATGCCCATTTCCATCCCGCGTTTTCGACACTGCGGTTACTGGCAGGTTTTATTGCCGAGGCCACAGGAACAACGCTGGGTTATCTTACCGATGGAGCCAACAGTGCCGGTGCATGGATCGCCGGCGCGGTACCGCACCGCAATGCAGGGGGTGAGGGTGTCACCGGGACAGGATTGAATGCCCGATCGATGTTCGAGTCACCGCTTAAGGCCTATCTGCTGTTGAATATTGAACCGGAGTTTGATTGTTCCGACCCTGCAACGGCGCTCAACTCCCTCGGCAACGCCGAGTTTGTCATTGCGCTGACTCCTTATTACAGTGACATGATGAAGCAGTATGCCAACGTGTTACTGCCAGTGACACCGTTCTCCGAGACATCCGGAACCTATGTCAATGCAGAAGGATTATGGCAGGGTTTTACAGGTGCTGTGAAGCCCCCGGGTGAAGCGCGTCCAGCCTGGAAGGTATTGCGTGTATTGGGGAACTTTCTGGAACTGGACGGGTTTGATTATGTATCGTCCGAAGATGTGCGAGACGAACTCGCCACCAAGACGACCGGAATACTGCCTTCCAATGCAAGCCGCGAGCCGTATGTACCTGGACGTCTATCGGCACAACATGATGGCATGATGCGGATTGCCGATGTTCCCATCTATGCGGTTGACAATATCGTGCGCCGGGCCGATGCCCTGCAGCAAGTTGCGGCGGCAAACAATGATGC
>Ga0315534_1000925_pt1 | contig 20683 bp, 19 predicted proteins | sample SalMarSW160240MG_FD_203094 | JGI IMG/M metagenome (GOLD analysis project Ga0315534, IMG submission 203094) | Salt marsh sediment microbial communities from the Plum Island Ecosystem LTER, Massachusetts, United States - Salt Marsh Sediment SW1602-40 ... | reverse complement strand
GAACCGGTGCGCCATACGAAACGCGGTGGAGGATCGCAGAGCCCGGGCAGGAGAGGTGGTGTTACCGGTCAGACCCGTTACGCAGAAGAAGTCGCCGAACGCAATTTAAAGGACGCCGCTAAATTTGCGGCGACTTTTTTCGATCAGAACCAAATCCGTCGGGTTCTCATTGGCGGCACCGAAGAAAACGTTGCTCGCTTCCTGGAATTTCTTCCCAAACGTTGGAAGTGCCTGGTGATGGGTACATTTCCCATCGAGATGACAGCCGGTCACAAGCAGGTGCTGGAAAAAGCAATGGCCGCCGCCAGGAAATTCGAAGATGCACGTGAGGCGCGCCTCGTGGAAGCAGTCATTACCGCCGCCGCGAAGGGACGTGAAGGCGTCATACGATTGGGGGACACTTTGGATGCCGTTCAGGCCGGCAACGTGCAAACGTTGATCGTCAGTGAAGGATTTCGCGCACCGGGATATCGCTGCGTCAGCTGCCGTTTCATTTCAGAACAGAAGCTTGAACGTTGTCCCTTCTGCTCGAATCCCATCGAAAAAATCGAGGACGCAGTTGAGCTTGCCATTCGACGAGTCTTAGCCGACGGCGGTGAGGTCGAGATGCTGCACGACAACGAAGCATTGAAAAAGGCGGGACACATTGGAGCCGTGCTGCGTTATTGAACCAAACCGACATAATTTATTTAGCGAAAGAATAAAAATACCGCGACGTTGTATACAACGTCGCGGTTTACGTCTCGCATATTTAATCCACGGGATCACTCAGAGAAGAGGGAACGTTCCAGAGCGAGGAGGTTGGAGGTGAGGCGTTCGAGATCTTGATCCAGAGAGAGCGCATCCTGCCCCAAATTGTCCAACAGGTCTGCCAACTGTTCACGAAGAGCTTGTACGGCCGTCGTTCCATCCGCACCGAGCCCCGCCTGCAGACTTGCCAGGCGTTCATCGGTGCCCGCCAAAGCGGCGCGGATCCCCACCAGATCATCTTGCCCCAGGGCAACGCGCGCGGAAGACATGTCGACCAAAGCATTTACCAATTGCACCTGCAGATTGGCTTCATCGGCCTGCGCCTGGATATCTTCGATTTCTGCGTCGCACTCCGCGCGCAGCGAGTCTTCGATCGTCGCTGATTCCGCCTCGAGAGCCGCGACTTGCTCTTGGAGGTCGGCTTTCTCCGTCCGGAGATCGCGTACCAACGTGAACCAGGCGACCCCCACACCCAGCGCAAAAACGCCGGCCAAGCCAAGCACCCACATGCCAAGTTTGCGCAAGAATCCTTTAGCCCGCTCCATTCGTCCGGAGGGAGGCTTCTGCTTCTTTACCTTCTTTTTCTTCCCACGGTCCTTTTCTACAACGTCGTTCGACGTAGTTGGCGCATCAAACCCCGGGCGTTGTTCTTCTTCACGTTCATCATTAGGAACCATCGACATCCTCCTCTGGCGTAGATTCTGTGGGCTGCGGCGACGGCGTTACAATCGCCGTAGGCATCACAGAATATTGCGTCGCCTCGATCAGTAATTTCCAGGCAATCTCCAACTCATCGGCGGCAATGACCGGTGATTGGCGAACGTCATCAAGCGCCAAATCCAGCCGCTTGAGAATCGATTCCAGCGTATCGATCTCTTCCGGCGTTCCCTGCTCGATCATGGCATTAATGACCTCCGATGCCGCCGAGATATCTTCGCTGGCGAGACCGAGGTTATCGTGAATCAACGACACCCTCGCTCGAGTCAACAAGGCCATCGTGCGAACCAAATGCAATTGGTATTGAAGTTGATGCGCCGGAATGCCCAGCACCGCAAGCTCCGCCTCGATCTCATCGACTCGATCCGCGAGTCCCAGAATCGTTAATTCGACCTCGCTGACATCATCCGGCAGAAGTGCCAATTCTGACACCTCATCCTCATGCTCGTCCTGCACGCTGCGCAGTCTTTCTACCCGAGCTTCGAGCGCAGCCAAATCCTCGGCTTGAACGGCCAGTCGCCCTTCCAGATCAACCAGACGCTCCTTGAGCTGATCCATTTGGGTTTCGATCATCTCGTTCGACGCCGTCAGGTCCTGCTCCAATTGGTCCAGCCGCTGCGAATTTTCCTGCACCGGCGCGATGAAATCTCGATACAATTTTGGGATACCGAAGTATGCTCCAGCGCCCAAGCCGATTCCAAGAATGAGTATGACGATAATTCTCAGGAGAAAACCGAGAAAGCGCCGAAAGACGCTCGGTTCTCCTTCTTCATCTACATCCTCATCTTCGTATTCATCTTCATCTTCTTCCCATTCGGGGTTTTCGAGTTCTTCTTCCATAATTGTTCTCCAACTAAATCGTCAGGGAGTCGTTGTCTCCAAACCCGGCAGCGCATCCATTATCAGCCGCTGCAAGCCCTGGAGAAATTGGTCGAATCGTTCCACCGATTGCGTTATCGCCTCGATATCTGTGTTGATTCCCGCAATCTGGATCTGCATCTCCGCCACATCATCGAGCGAACCGGAGACATCTTCACGCAGCGTGGTGAACTGGTCTTCCACATTCTGCACGCGTCCACTCAAGCCTTCGATCGCCTCCAGGCGCAGGTTGATGGCATCCAATCGTGAAACGACGTCATCCAGCTCGACCTCAAGCGTTGAAAGTTCGTTCGCTGTCTGACGTAATGCGGCATGTTTGCCCATGTCCAGTGTGCCGTTAATGCCGGCGATAATGGACAGGATCAACAATACAGACAGCAGCACGCTCACCCCTACTGTGACGATCATGAGACCCCATTGTTCTTGCGGGATCGTAAATGAGAACGGCAGGAGCGGCTGATTTTTACTTCTCGTGCGCTTGGGCCGAGCGGCCATTTTGGGCCGCCGTCCATCTACCGCCGTTCCCGGCTTCGAGATCGTCTGCTCCTCTTTCGCCTCACCTGAAGCCTGGCCCTTGACGGCCCCGGATGACGAACCGGATTCAAAATCTATAAACGGCTTCATCCAAGCCAATGTGGATGGACCCAAACCGTTGACGCGCTGCATGTCTTCGCTGTCGACGAACGGACGAGCGTTCATTATGCGCCGCGCCATTGCCTCACCAACACCCGGCAGAGTCATCAACGTTTCCAGATCTGCGACGTTCGGATTGACGGCGACCTTTTCTTCTGCTGTCATCTTTTCCTTCCCATGATCTGCATCGATCGAACGACTCGAGCGTTTCCGTTCGGATATCCCTGATAGTATCTACGTTAAATTCGGAATAGAGTTTCTCCCCCTTTATACACCGGTTCAACGAATTCTGCTGTCGAACGTCTGAAGCGGCGGAGTTATCCATCCTGCTGCCGAATAGTGTACCAAACTCCACCGTTGGCTGAAGGTCGTACGTACCACACAGGGCGTGCCGGTAAAGGCGGGATGAACAATCGCCCGAGTAAAATGCCAACGAGAAATCCCCCGATGTGCGCCCACCAGGCGATCCCGCCAAATGCAACCTGCGCCCCCAGGCTCAGCAACCCAGATGACAGTTGGGACAAGAACCATATTCCGATGAACAGGGTTGCCGGAATGTCAATCAGCCAGGGGAAGAAAAAGATAGGCACGAGGGTGGTGATGCGTGCCCGCGGATACATAACAAAGTAGGCACCCAGGACTCCGGCGATTGCCCCACTTGCGCCGATGGTCGGGATTTGCAGCGCCATAGAGCGCGGATGATAGAAGAGCGTGATGACGCCGACATAGACCACCCCGGCGATAACACCGCTCAACAGGTAGAAAATCAAATACCGCTTGCGTCCCATGCGATCTTCCACATTGTCACCGAAGATATAGAGAACCCACATGTTGCTGATTAAGTTGAACCAACCGCCGTGTAGAAACATGGCGCTCAGCAGCGTCAGCAGTCCAAGCGGCCGCTCCAGCGTGATGTTTCCGGGGACGAGGCCAAAAACGTCAATCAGGCGATGGAGTAGGTTCGACCCCAGTGACATCGAGAACAGAAACACAAAGACATTGACCGCAATCAACCCGTAGGTGGCGATCGTGAAAGAGCGGGATCGAATGGTATCGCGCAGCGGAAACACTGAGACTCCAAAGCGACAATGGGCGAACCTCGTCGCCCATTGTCGCTTATTGATTGATGGAAGAGCTTACTTCGCCTCGACTTTGATTTCCTTCGGCTTTGCCTCTTCCGATTTCGGAATGCGTACAGTTAGGACACCGTCTTCAACCTTCGCTTCGGCGGCGTTCGGATCGAGACTGGTCGGCAGCTGCAAGCTGCGACCAAATCCACCATGTCGCAGTTCACGCAGCAGATATTCCCCGTTTCCATTGCCATTCTCGTCTTCAACCTCGCTGCGCAGGGTCACCACGTCATCCAGGATCTCGATCGAGATGTCTTCGGCTTTCAAACCCGGCACGTCCGCGGTAATGATATATCCATCATGATCGGCATGAACGTCCACCGGGATCCGGCGCCCGCCGTTGAAACCGACAGGTGCATAGCGTCGAATTCGTCGAATGTCTCTCGGTGCCAAGTAATACGTAACCATCGGTCTACCTCCATTCTCCTTCGGTATCTTCTTTTTGATATACCAGAAGCATACCGTCGAACTATCAGAACCATATAAACCAGACATTTGATATCCATTAACAGCCTTGTTGACCTCTTGTTAACACTGCGCATATGCTCATCATACGTGCACTGTCTACACTGAGTGAGAAAGCCTTACAGGCTGGAGTGCAGAGAAATATTTCGCCAACACGGCCGTTGAAGGCAAGAACTATGTAGCAGAGGAGTGAAGGTATGAATTTAGAACGTTATACTCAAAAAGCACAGGAAGCGATTCTATCTGCGCAACAGATCGCGCAGGACAATCACAACAGCACGATCGAGCCCGTTCATCTGCTCCTGGCGCTGGCCAATCAAAGCGACGGTGTTGTCGCAGCGATCATCACGCGCATCTCGGGCAACCCTGCGAGCTTGAGAGAAGAACTGAAAGCGGAAGTGGCGAACCGCCCCAAGATGCACGGCGCGGGTGTCCAACCAGGACTCTCACCGGCGACTTCCGAGCTGCTTTCGTTGGCCGAAAAACAAGCCGGCAAGATGAAAGACGAATATATCTCCACTGAGCACATCTTTCTGGCCCTGGCTTCGGGACCCGAAGCCAAACGCTTAAGCGGTTACGGCATCACACCGGAAAGCATCCTCCAATCCCTGACCGAGATTCGGGGCTCGCAACGCGTGGTTACGCCCAATCCGGAAGACACCTATCAGGCACTGGAAAAGTACGGACGTGACCTGACTCAACTCGCGCGTCGCGGCAAGTTGGACCCGGTGATTGGTCGCGATGAGGAAATCCGCAGACTCGTGCAGGTTCTCTCACGCCGCACGAAAAACAACCCGGCATTGATCGGAGAGCCGGGTGTGGGGAAAACGGCCATCGTCGAGGGCCTGGCCCAGCGCATTGTCCAAGGAGACGTGCCGGAGGGCATCAAAAACCGGCGCATCATTCAATTGGACATGGGCGCGCTCGTCGCCGGCGCCAAATACCGCGGTGAATTCGAAGAGCGGTTGAAGGCCGTTTTGAAACAAGTGGCCGAATCCGAAGGCGAGATCATCCTCTTCATCGACGAGATGCACACCGTGGTAGGTGCCGGCGCAGCCGAAGGCAGCATGGACGCGAGCAACATGCTCAAACCGATGCTCGCCCGGGGAGAACTGCACGCCATCGGCGCCACGACTCTGGACGAATATCGCAAATACATCGAAAAGGACGCCGCTTTGGAACGCCGTTTTCAACCCGTGTTCGTTTCGGAACCCAGTGTTGAGGACACCATCAGCATACTACGCGGACTGAAGGAACGCTACGAAGTCCACCACGGCGTTCGCATTCAGGATAACGCCGTCATCGCCGCAGCGACGCTCTCCAATCGCTATATCTCAGACCGCCACCTGCCCGATAAGGCTATCGATTTAATCGATGAGGCGGCGGCTCGCTTACGCACAGAAATTGATTCGAAACCGCAAGCGTTGGACGAGGTGGATCGCCAGATCATGCAGCTCGAAATCGAACGCGAGGCCTTGAAAAAGGAAAAAGACAAGGCTTCGAGAAAACGCGAGGAGCGAATCGAAGCGGAACTGGCCGATCTTGGCGAGCAATCTTCCCAGCTCCATGCGCGCTGGCAGACAGAAAAACAGGCTATCGCCAAGCTGCGCGATTTCAAGGAACAGATCGAGCAAGCGCGTGTGCAAGTCGAACGAGCCGAACGGCATGCCGACCTCGAGCAGGCGGCCCGCCTGCGCTACGGCACGCTGCGCGAGCTGGAAGAGAAGCTCGAAGCGCAAGAAAAACGCATCAAGGAGCTGCAGACGGAGGGCGCGTTGCTCAAGGAAGAAGTCGACGCCGAAGATATCGCCGCCGTCGTCTCCCGCTGGACGGGAATTCCGGTTTCCAAACTGCTCGAAGGCGAGATGGAAAAACTGCTGCACATGGAAGAGCGCCTGCATCAATACGTCGTCGGGCAGGACGAGGCCATCAGCGCTGTTGCCAACGCCGTACGGCGTTCTCGATCCGGTTTGCAGGATCCCGAACGACCGATCGGTTCCTTCATTTTCCTCGGCCCGACGGGTGTCGGGAAAACGGAATTGGCGCGCTCTCTGGCCCGTTTCCTTTTCGATGATCCCAAAGCCATGACGAGAATCGACATGGGCGAGTACCAGGAAAAACACAGCGTGGCGCGGCTGATCGGCGCGCCGCCCGGATACGTCGGCTACGAAGAAGGCGGCCAGCTCACCGAAGCAGTGCGGCGCAGACCTTACAGCGTGGTCCTCTTCGACGAAATCGAAAAAGCACACACGGATGTGTTCAACGTGCTGCTGCAGCTGCTCGATGAAGGTCGTTTGACCGACGGGCAAGGTCGCACGGTCGATTTCCGCAACACCGTCGTGATCATGACCAGCAATCTGGGAACCGAACTCTGGAGCGACGAAAGCAAGGCCGAGCAGGCCACCCAAAGCGAGGTGCGCGACCTGCTCGCACATCACTTCCGTCCGGAGTTCCTCAACCGCATCGACGAGATTGTGATCTTCCACAAGCTGAAGCTGGAGCATCTGCGCCAGATCGTCGACATCCAACTGCGGCGGGTACACGCCAGGCTGGCGGAGCAAGGGTTCGACCTTCGCCTGAGTGACGAAGCGAAAGCCTATCTCGCCGAAATCGGATACGACCCGGTCTTCGGCGCCCGGCCGCTGAAACGCGCCATCCAACGCGAACTGCAGGATCCCCTGGCCCTTAAATTACTTGCCGGCGACTACACTCCCGGAGAGACACTGCTTGTGGAACGGGGTCGGGACGGACTGAAGTTCTCGGCCGTCAAAAACGCCGAACCCGTCCTCGCCCAAAACGCATAAACTGAATCCACTTCCTAATAAGCGCGCGGAGCGCCTCGATTGGGGCTCTCCGCGACGCGTTTCTCGCAAGACTCACTTGATATACAATGCCAGGGAAGGCCATGCAAGCGATGTTGAGAATTATCCGCCTCGACCGTATTTCAGTGGGCATTGTATTGATTTCTGCAGGGTCGCTGACCTTTGAAGTCGGTCTGACGCGCCTCTTCGCCATCCAACAATTCCATCACTTCGCCTTCGTCGTTGTCAGCTTGGCGGTCCTGGGTTTTGCCGCCAGTGGATTGATTCTCTCCCTTCGCCGACGGCCGGTTTCCTTCCCGCTGCTGGCGGTCGCTTTCGCCCTGGCCACCGCATTCTCGTATCTAACGATGAACTTCTTGCCCTTCGACTCATACAGCATCGCCTGGGATTTTCGTCAGGTGTGGATTCTGCTGCTGTACTTCTCCGTCGCCGGCGCACCGTTCCTTCTTTCCGGTTGGGCCGTGGGCGCCTGCATGGCGACCGCCGGCGCCGAGGCACACCGGCCGTACGCTGCGAACCTGGCCGGATCGGCTCTCGGCGTCCCGCTGGCATTAATCGCCACCGCATGCTTCGGCGAAGAGAGCACGATCATCCTGGCGATCCTGCTCGGCCTTCTCGCGGGAATAGCTTTCTCGCTCGATAAAAAAACGCGGTTTGTCCTTGCTGCGATTGCACTGGTGGTTCTCGTTGGTTTCTATACTCCACAATTTCTTGCGTTGCAGCTATCTCCCTACAAACCGCTTTCCATCGCCCGTCTTGCACCCGACGCACAGATCAGCCTTTCAAAATCCAGTGCTTCTGCACGCGTGAACGTCGTAGAGAGCAGCAGCATTCACGTACTTCCGGGGCTCAGTTTGAACGCGCCCATCCTGCCTCCCCGACAAGCGGGGCTGTTCATCGACGGGGACGGTCCCATTCCGATCAACGCACTTTCCCCAGAATCAGCGCAAGCCGTAGATATCGCCGCCTACATGCCGCCATCCCTGGCATACGAACTGCGCCCGCATGCCAACGTCCTTGTGTTGACGCCCGGAGCCGGCCTCGACCTTCTGATTGCACTCGCATCGAACACCAGCGCCGTAACGACCGCATTCGGCGAACCGCTGGTCCGAGACATACTGACCAACGAATACGCAGACTTCAGCGAGCATCTCTTGTTCCATCCAAAACTGAGTGTATTTTCCGGATCAAGCCGCAGCTTGCTTCGGCGAACGGACGAGGAATTCGATGTAATTATCTTCGCCCTCAGTCAGGGATTCCGCCCCGTGACTTCGGGCGCCTTCAGCCTTTCCGAAAATTACGCCCTCACCACGGAATCTTTCCGCGATGCGTTTCGACGCCTCAATGAACACGGCCTACTCGTGATCACGCGCTGGCTGGGCACCCCGGCCAGTGAATCCGCTCGAGCCTGGTCTACCCTGTTGGAAGCGCTTCGAGAAGAGGATGCCAACGGCCTCATCAAACGGCTGATCGCCTACCGGGGCATGCGCACCGCCACCATCATCGCCGCGCGCAAGCCGTTCTCGCAAACCGAACTGGAATCCATCCGGCAATTCCTCGATCGCAACGGCTTCGATCCCATATATTTGCCCGATCTGCAACCCTGGGAATTAAACCGCTACAATCGCCTTCCTGATGATATCTATCATGAAATCTACCTCGCCGTACTCGAAACGCCGGAAGCAACGTTCGAGGCATATGATTTCAACCTTCGTCCGCCGACCGACGACAAGCCGTTTTTCTATCACTTCTTCCGCTGGCGCCAGACCCCGGAAGTGCTGGCATCTCTGGGGCTGACGTGGCAGCCCTTCGGCGGAAGCGGCTATCTCGTGTTGTTGGCTTTATTGGCTTTGATGCTGGTTTTGGCGGCTCCGATGATCGTCCTGCCCGCATGGATCGCCAGGAGAAGGAGACAACGAAACACACTCCCCGCAAATCAAGCCATGCTTTATTTTGCCTGCCTGGGCGCCGGATACTTGCTCGTTGAAATCCCGCTCATCCAACGCCTTGCACTTCCGCTGGAACGGCCCGTTTTTGCATTGGCGGTGACGCTCTTCACCTTGCTGCTTTTTTCAGGAATCGGAAGTTACTTTTCCCCGCGCTTCACACTGCGCCGCAGTCTGCTTGTCCTGGTTGGAGTCTTGATTGCTACGAACATCTCCCTCCCCGGCATCATCCCGATCTCACTCACATGGCCGCTCGGCGTGCGAGTGATCGTGTTTGCAGCCGCATTAATCCCCTGCGGAGTGTTCATGGGAATCCCGTTCGCCAGTGGATTGAGAATCCTGAACGAGAGTTCGCCCGGATCGACCCCGTGGGCCTGGGCCGTTAACGGCGCAGTTTCCGGGCTGAGCGGTGTCGCCGCGGCATTAATCGCTTTGGATGCTGGCTTCAGCTTCGCTTTCTACGTCGGCGCACTGGCGTACTTTGGGGCATGGTTATCCGTACCGGGTTTGAGGAAACGCGCAAGGTGAAACCCCAACTGTTCAATGTTAATTAGTGCATCAACGATTCATGAAGTACTTTGCATGACGTCCACTGCAGCGCCCCGATTACGTTATTCTTCGCGGACCTCACGCGTAAGCGGCACGAAAGTCACACCACCGAGGCTCGTGGATTGGTACTCGCTTTCATCCACCCTGGTGATGCGCCACAATTCTTGATACCCACCTACCGGACCCACAGGGATCACCAGGACGCCGCCGACCTTGAGCTGTTCGAGTAGCGGCTGGGGTACGTGATCCGGGGCTGCGGTAACGATTACGGCATCGAAGGGTGCTTCTTCTTCCCAACCAAAGTAGCCATCATCGTGGCGCACGTGTACGTTGGTATATCCCAATTCATCTAATCGCTGCGCGGCAGCTTCGGCCAGAGGAGCGATGATTTCGATCGTGTAAACGCTCACACCCAGCTCCGCTAAAACGGCTGCCTGATATCCCGATCCTGTTCCAACTTCCAACACGCGATCCCCCGCGGCGACATGCAGTTCCTGAGTCATCAGCGCTACGATGTAAGGTTGAGAAATCGTCTGCCCGTAGCCGATGGGCAGCGGGTGATTGAAGTATGCCCTTTCGAGGTACTCCTGCGGTACAAATTCGTGCCGCGGTACAACGCCCATGACCTCGATCACATCTTCATCTACGATGCCCCAGGCAATAATCCCCTCTTGAACCATCAATGCCCGTGCCTGCGCATAGCTCTCGGCTTCGTTCGTTGCCGCGGCTTCAGTACCCCCGGCTTTAGCAATCGGCGTCTTGACATTCTCCAGCTGAGGTGGGGGCGTTTGCGTAGCCGGGGCACAACCGGAAAGCAGGAGTAAGAATCCAATCCATATGAAAATCAAAGTGGACCGTCTTTTCCCCATAGCAACCTCCACTTTAGATTGTATAAGCAACCGGCCTCAAGAAACAACCGGTTGGGCGGCTTTGGTCGCTACTTCAAAACTCGGCGGTTGCTCGAAATGTTTCTTAACCGCACACAGTTCTGCCGTTCGGGCCAACGCTTCGTAATATTTTTGCGGAAAATCGGACGGCACGATGATATCCAGATCGATTTTTTCCACCATGCCGGAGTACGGATTCGAGTGCATCCGCTGTATCAATCGAACGCCTTCGCTGGAAATGCCCCGCTGGCGCAAGAAGCTCAAGACATAGATCCCCGCACATGTCCCGATCGACGCCAGGAATGTAGCGAACGGGGTTGGGGCGGAGCCCTCGCCGCCTGCTTGGATGGGTTGATCGGTCTCAACCTGAAAGGATCCAAACTGTGCATCCACTCGTGCTCCACCCGGGAAGGTGATTTCCATATCCATAATCAACGCTCCTCAACTTGGCTTGATTTCTTATTTCTATGGATGCATCAGACTGTAGAACATTACATCCTGGCTTTCTCGAGTGTGGGGAAATCAAAAAGGGCGGTTCTTTAAGAACCGCCCTTTGGACACGCGAATGAGTAAGTTCAACAACCCGGGAAATTAAAACCCAGGAATTGCAGCGGCGTCAACAAAACACACCACCACTCCAATGGCATGAAAAACAATATACCCCCACAAATCAGCAGTAACACCATACACCCGCCGATCGCCAAAGCCAGGGTAGTGCGGCTTTTGGGAGGCGCAGCCGGGGCCACTCCCGGAGCCGCCGCAACCGCGTGTGGAACCGCCTGCTGGACAGGAGGCGCCATCTGCTGGACAGGAGGTGCAACTGGCTGCACAGGAGCTGCTGCTTTGGCAGGTCCGGCGGTGGGCCGAGCCACTGTCTCTGCCGATTCCGGTGAGACGGCGTCGAACGTCATCGTGACAGTTTCGCCCATGCCGACCAGATCGCCGGGATTTAATACGCGAGGCGCCATGAGCCGTTCACCGTTGACGAACGTGCCGTTTGTCGAACCCAGATCTTCCAGTACGTATCCGCCGGGCGTGCGTGTTAAGCGCGCGTGTTGACGCGACATTTCCGCGTCACCGATGACGATGTCATTGGTGACATCCCGACCCGCCATGAGGACTTCTTCCGTAAGTTCGAACACCATGCCTGGGTTTGGGCCCGTACGCACAATAAATCGAAATGAGGACGGTGACATGCCAACCTCCTATGCAAGCTTCGGCGCTAGTGTACAATCTGTTGTTCGACGAGTCAACTCGACTTCTTCTGAATCGGACGAATTTTTAATCGCAATCCGTCGACCTGAACGACTTCCACGCGATCCCCTGCCTTCACCCCCGACGCATCCCCTTCAATTTCCGCCGACCACAGCTCCCCAGCGACTTGCACCATGCCCAAAGGCGTGAATGCGGATCGCACTTCAGCCGTCTTCCCGATTAGTGTTGTCGCACCCACCTCGACGGGTCTTCGTTGTGCCTTGATGGCAAAGGCCAGCACGGTCATGAAAAACGCTGCCGACACCAATGAGACTCCAACGACGAACGGAACCGACACTCGCTGGAAAGTAGGTGTATTGGAGGAATTAAATAGAACCAATCCCCCCACGATCATAGATGTAATGCCGGTAATCGTGAGCGCGCCGTGTGTAGGTGCTTTCACATCCAGGATAAAAAGCACAAATGCGGTAACCAGAAAAATCAATCCGAACCAGTTAACGGGAAGGACACCCAAGCCAAATGTTCCCAGGGCGAGGGATATGACTCCGATAAATCCCGCCACCCATCCCCCGGGGCTCGAAATCTCGATCAGGATGGCCTGAATGCCTACGGTAATTAACAGAAATGTGACGTTGGGGTCGGTCAACACTTGCAATAATTGCTCGATCAGGCTCTGTCGGAATGGCACCAGTTCATAACCATCGGTGTCGAGAATGATCGTCTCGTCGTTTAAGGCAATCTCGAAACCATTTAACTGGGTCAGCAGATCATCCACGTCCGAAGCGATGAAATCGATCAATCCCACCGCATGCGCCTCGACAGCGGAAGCGGCTTCCGCCGATTCGATCGTCGCTTCCGCCAGGGCGACGGCCTGCTCCCCACGACGAGAAGCCAAGCTGCGCACTTGTGCCTTAAGTATATTTTTGATTTTCGCCTCGATCGTCTCGCCCAGATCCTCTCCCTGCCCTCCGACCGGACTGGCCGCGCCGATCGCAGTTTCGGGCGCCATTGCGGCGGCGTGACCGGCGAGCGTAATTACCGTTCCGGCACTTCCAGCGATCGCCCCGCGCGGCGCAATGTAGACGATCACCGGGACCTGGCTTGCACGAATGGACTGCACCATACGATCCATTAAATCGATCGACCCACCGGGAGTAGCCAATTGAAATACCAATATGCTGTAAGATTCCAATTCAGCACGTGCGATTCCACGATCCAAATATTCGGCCATCGCAGGCGTTAACGGACCTTGAGCTTCCAAAACAAGAACTCGCTTCTGCGTTTGCGCTTCCCCAAAAAACGTGAAGCTCGTCAGTAAAAATAGAAGCAAAATTATCGTATGCGGTAATCGGCGTCGCATAAAAAATCACCCCGTTCTCCGATTATAAACGCAAAAGGGCAAGGCACAGCGATTAAATACGCACCACATGGATTCAGACAAATTCAAGTCCAATTTCGTCATCCTTTCTTTCCTCCCGACTTGTGCCAGAGTGTGAGTACCTTATAATCAGAATGAACAGCGAATGTACGCATATCATGACGATCACTATTCGGATGCGATAGAGGTGTTCCCATGAAGGTCATCGAGTGTTCTGACCTCCGTGAAGAAGATGGAACGATTAGCCTGCCAAACCGCATTAAGGGCACGCTGAATTTCGGGTTAAATTGGTACGACGAAATGCAAGCCCAGGAGGAAATTTGCGCGCGCCTTTCGAAGACACTCAAGCACGAACACACCATGATTCGCAACGCAATCATCCCCGGCACGAAACTGCCGGTTCCCATGATACTATTGAGTCCACAAGGGGCACGCGTCATCGTGCCAAGTCGAATTCGCGGCAGCTATCGAGCCAAGGGGAATGAGTGGCAGAAGTTCGACTCACGCGGTCGCAGATTCAAACGAGCCCGTCCAAACCCGATGGATGATGTCCGCCTTATGGCGGACGTGTTGCTCCGTTCCATCCAGGATCGGGGCTACGGACTTCCCAGTATTGAGCCCGTGCTGCTTTTTACGGACGCAAACGCGATCATCGATCAGCTAAGCCCCGGCGTGCGCATCGTGCAAGTCGACGCGGTCGACCACTTTGCAGTTAATTTGCTCAAGATCGAACCGATCATGGATCAGGACGATATTCGCGCCATATCGGACGCCATTCTCCATTCCAAAGACGCCGAAAGCGACGAGGTCGTAGAGCCTGAAGATGGCTTAGCACCAGGGTTGATCAACGAACTCCCTCCGTTTACCACTGAGGAAGAGCCACCGCTTGCATCCGAGAAACTTCTGCCCTTCAAATTCCCCGATACGGACCCCATGGATTACCCGATGTTCGATCCCAATGCCGTGGATGCACCACCACTGGGCGCACCTTTCTACGCCCGCTGGGGTTTTTCGAGAAATCAATTTATACTGCTTGCGGTTATGGCGTTCATCGAAATATTGATCATCATGGTAATGGCCATGATGGTTATTGCCGACATTGCCTTCTGATGTTCTCTGATCCCAATTCTGAGGTATAAACTTGCAGCCATTTCTATCCATCATCATCCCTGCATTCAACGAAGAACGTCGTATATCCTCAACGCTGGAAAAGGTTCTCGCTTTTCTTGAAACGCAAGATTACGAATCGGAAATCATCGTCGTCGAAAACGGAAGCCAGGATCGCACCGCTGATATCGTCAAGCAACTCCAGAGCGGACATTCCAGCTTACACTTGCTTCGTGAAACTCGGGCCGGCAAAGGGCTCGCCGTACGCCGCGGAATGTTGACCGCCAAAGGCACCTATCGCTTCATCTGCGACGCAGATCTCTCCATGCCTATCGAAGAAGTCAATTGTTTTCTTCCGCCCCGCCTGGAATCCTTTGATATCGCCATCGCATCGCGCGAAGTACCGGGCGCCGTTCGCTATGACGAGCCTGTGTATCGTCATATCATCGGCCGCGGATTCAGTTTGCTTGTTCGCTTGTTCACGGGCTTGAAAATCCAAGACACTCAATGCGGTTTTAAGTGCTTTCGAGCTGAAATCGTCGATGAGCTTTTCCACCAACAAGTCGTCGACGGCTGGACATTCGACGTCGAAGTCCTTTTCCTGGCACATCGCAGGGGTTATACAATCGTCGAGGTACCCATTCCCTGGTACTTCCACCCAGGCAGTCGTGTACGCATTGTACAAGATACCGTTCGCATGTTCTGCGATTTAATCCGCATCCGGATCAACGCGATCCGAGGGGTCTATGCAGCAGACTGAAGTTGCTGCTTCGCAACCCGATCTGTTTTATGAATTTGAATTACTGCGATCCGGCTGTAAGTTGATCGCCGGTTTGGACGAAGCCGGACGGGGTGCATGGGCAGGTCCCGTTGTGGCGGCAGCCGTCGTGCTCCCGATTCAACGCTTCGATCTGGCCTATCGGCTCAACGGGGTTCAAGATTCAAAGCAGATGAGTCCCGATCAACGATCGATCTGGTTTTCAGGCATCCAGGAGCTCGCACTAGCCAGCGCCATCGGTTTTGCCACGGCGAAAGAAATCGACGACCTGGGTTTGAGCATCGCCACACGGAAAGCAATGCAGCGCGCCGTCGCACAACTCGGCCTCGAGCCCCAACATTTACTCATCGATCACGTTCGTTTGCCCGAAGTACATCTTCCCCAAACCGCCGTTACCCACGGGGATGCCCGCATCCTTTCAATAGCCGCGGCGTCCGTTATCGCCAAAGTTACGCGCGATCGAGCGATGATCGCCCTCAACCGCCGCTATCCGGGCTATGGATTTCATCTGCACAAAGGTTACGGCACGGCTGCGCACCGCGCAGCCCTACAAGAATTGGGGCCTTGTGATATCCACCGCAAATCTTATGCTCCTGTTATCTCGACAAATCACAGCCAATAAAAAAACCGCTTCCCGCGGTTTCGCAAACAGCAACGAACGTACGAAGATAAAAATGGGGGGCGGACCAATTGTCAGTGGGGCCGACAGTGGATCGATTGGCCCGCACCCGTGTAGAATCCTGTAGACCTTTCAGATATGTAGCGAATGCCAGAAGAACGGCGCCGACTGTTACGATCCAAAAATTGTACTGTGTGACGACAGCGAGATCGACGAACTCTGCAACGACCCCCACGATAATGAGAACGACGGAAATGAGCCAGGTGATTTGCTTCGGTGCACTCAGCTTCATCTTGTGCCTCCCTTTTTTGGGTCACTGAAATGGATACAGAACGATTGAATATATCGGCCCCAATATGAACTGTCGGTTCTGTCTTCCTACGCTGCGATTTCGCACTATACTGCCGATGGATTGGATCGCAACACATTCTACAAATTAAATCACCGAAATCCGTTGCAAGTTCCTACGCCAATCTTCTACATCCGGGGATGGGGGCCAATCTCTTCCTTGAGAAGCATAGAATTTCCGGGTTGCGCGTTGAGCTTCTCAAACAGCGGAAGCGAACATTCAATTTCGAATAAAAATGCTTCAGATCAATTCCGTCGTAGAACAAAGATGCAACCTACTATATAATTGGGAAGTAGGACCTTTGGCTCAGCTCTTGCTTCTTTCAACATGTTAGAATTCACTCATCAAGGAAACCCGAAAGCGACGATATGAAAACCACAAGGAGGCTGTCGTGGATTCGATTATTGATCTTCTCTTATCCCAGCTAGGTTCAGGCGTAACGAGTCAAATCAGCAAGAAACTGGGCATCGACGAAGACAAAGTCCAACAAGCGATCGGCATGGCACTGCCAATGCTCATCGGTGCCCTAAATCGAAATGCGTCCTCTTCGAAGGACGGCGCCGAGTCGCTTACGAAAGCGATCCAGCGCGATCACGATGGGAGCATCCTCGATGATATCGCTCAAGTCATCACAAAGCGTAAGACTGTCGAGGACGGATCGGCCATTCTGGGGCACGTTTTTGGGGACAAAGGCAGCGGCATCATGAACAGCGTGAGCCGGGCCACCAACATCGACAGCGCGCAGGTCGCCCAGATTTTCGCCATGCTGGCGCCGATCGTGCTGGGTGCGCTGGGGAAAATACAACACAGTAAGAACCTCGATGCCGAGGGCGTTTCCTCCCTTCTCCAGGAAGAGCGCGAAACCGTGAAGAAAAAATCTTCGGGATTAACCCAACTGTTGGACATGGACGGGGATGGTGATGTCTCGGAAGAAATTCTTTCGCTCGGATCCAATCTCCTGGGTGGACTTTTCGGAGGCAAGAAATAGTCCCGAGACGATTGCAGACATTCGAGAATTGGATCAGCTTGCCCGAGAAGTGTAGCTATGGGCTTCGCACGATGTCGTTCGCCGACAAGCACGAAAACATTGTAATTGTAGACGGTGACAATATCACCCGTTTGGGGAACGTTGTGAAAGAAATCGAGTCGAAACGAAAGCAGACGTTGAAAACGTATCAATTAAGCGAACCGGAACAATCAGAATAGGAGGATATGGAATGAGTATATTTAGCAAGATTTTAGACAAGCTGGGATTTGACAAGGAGAAAACCGAAGCTGTTGCCAAGGCGAAACCAACTCCGAAGAAGTCGTCCGCTGAAGCTGCTGCCGAGCGCTATGAACGAATCGAGCGTATTAAAGCCATGCGCGCCGCAAAATCAAAAGAGATTCCCATGGTCGACGTGATGGCCAAACTTGGAAAGATGGCTGACGAAAACCCCGTAGAGCTCAACTGGAAAACGTCGATCGTCGATCTCCTGAAACTGCTCAATATTGACAGCAGCTACGAAGCCCGCAAGGAACTCGCCGTTGAACTGGGATGCCCGGCCGATAAAATGGACGAGTCGGCGGAGATGAACACCTGGCTCAACAAGACCGTACTCGAAAAGATCGCCGAGAACGGCGGCAATATCCCGATGGAGCTTCTTGACTAGGGTAACGTGGATTCCCATCCATAGTGGGATGCAGTGCAGTTTCCTTATTGCACAAAGCAATCGGAAACACAAATCCAACAGGCGCCCAAAAGGGCGCTTGTTGTCTCATAAGTAATGAATCAACGACGGTACATTGGCTTATGATAAGTTTTTCCGCTAATCTCCCCAACGATCATTGGATCCGTTGTCTGGAATTCCAATGCTGCGAATTATGGAACCTGCAGCCAAACCCGAAAGGCAGCTCCTTCGCCGGATACACCGCTGCTTTCGACTTCGAGAAAACCACCATGCTCATCCATGATCTCTTTTGCAATCGCCAAGCCTAAACCGGTTCCCGAAACCTCCGATTCGCGGCCCGCTTTTCCCCTGAAAAAGCGTGTAAACAATTGCTCATGCTCCTCCTGGGTTAACCCGGGTCCATTATCTGAAACACAGAAACCCACATAGCGTTCCTCGGCTTCGTTTCGCTCCTGCGTGCATACGATCACTTTCCCCCCGGAAGGAGTGTAATTTATTGCATTCGTCAAGAAGATGCCCAGCACCTGCCCGAGGAGTTGTGCATCGGCCTTAACTGCTGGCAATCCATTCTGCTTTTCCAGTACAAGCTGAATACCTGCTTTTTCAGCCAGCGGTCGGCGATCGCTGACGTATTCCTCCACAATTGTATTGAGATCCACGCGCTTGAATTGTATGGGCATCCGATTTTGATCCAAGTGCGAGAGCTGCAGTAAACTCTCGATCATGCATCCCAAGCGTTCCGTCTCGCCTTCGAGCGTGTCCATATACTCATCCCATTTCTCGGGACGAGAGGATAACAGGTTTAAATAAAGGTGTAGGCTGGTGATCGGTGTACGCAGCTCGTGGGAGACGTTGGCAACGAACTCGTCTTTCACTCGATCAAGAATCTGCAAGCGTGTATTCGCTTCTTCAAGTTTGCGATTTGCTACTTCCAATCGAGAAGCGTGTCGCTGCATCTCCTCCTCCGTCTGCTTTCGTTCCGTAACGTCGCGATCGATGCCACTGAAGCCGATTAAATTGCCTTTGCCATCCAGCACCGGCTCCGCTGTGCTTTCCATAAAACGGATCGACCCATCCTTGTGCAGCCATCGAATGGATACGTCCAACCATCCCTGCTTTTCTTTAACCGACGTCTCTACCAGCTTGCGAACGCGTTCGTGGTCCTCGGGATGTATCATTGAGAAAGCAGAAGTGCCTACGATTTCTTCGACTTCATACCCCAGTAAATCTCGTACCGCTTGGTTCGAGTAAGTGTGCCGGCCTTCCGAGTCGATCACCCAAACCCAATCCTTTGTCGATTCGACGAGATTGCGATATTTCGTATCAGTTTCGAAGAGCGCCTGTTGAGCCTGTACCTCTTCGCTGATATCGCGAACGACGACCAGTTGGCCTGTCAATTGTCCCTGGTGATTTCTGATGGGAGTGATACGAATATCGTGATAGCCAGGCACACCGCTTTCTTCAACGGTGATTATTTCATGAAATTCATCCATTTCCATATAACGTTCGAGGAGATCCGGGAACAATGCAAACACTACTGAAACCGGCTTTCCAATGACGTCCGAATATACAATAGCCAGGGAATCCAAAGCGGCCGGATTAATATCGACGATTCGGTTTTGTCTATCTAAAACAACCACTGAATCACTCATATTGGTAAAAACAAGGTCACGCGCAATCGGTACGATCTCAAACAATCAATACCGAAATAAACCAAACGCAACAATTAGATTTCCAATTGCGAAGGTAATTGGCGTGGTATCCCGATGAATCGAAAATTCGACACCCACCACGGTAAAGGCTGCACCGATCAAGGGGATGACGACACCGACCAGGACCGTCAAAATTTGGTTGCGGTGGAGTTTTCCGGGTTGCAAGAAGCGCCTAACGAGTTGGAATATTCCATAGAGGGTTATGACGTATACATATATTGTCATCAGAAAAAAGAGGAGCAAAAAATCGTACTTAAGCGCTGAGAAGGGTTCTCCGGGAACGATCCGGGTTCGTGAACGTATCAATCCGTGGAAATCGTCTGTAAATACCAGGAACAGACCAACGCTCGAGAGGCCCAGAAGCCATTTCATTGCGCTTCGAATTTTCGCCACATCGGCGTCTGAATACTCAAAGGTAAACAGCAAGAACGCCAATGGCGAGAAAAGCATCCCGATAAATTGTGTGTTATCCCAGAAAATCTTGGCAGCCAGGTTTAAGGACAGCAGCTCGAATACGTATCCAAGAGTCCATGATGCCTGCAGCAGTGTAGAGATCGAATATGCACGCGCTCCTGCAATCGCTCTTCTCTTCCACGCCAGAATGCCTACTCCCGTAGAAATCGCGATCGACAGAAAATATGGAAGCAGATAGACCGCCGCACTCCAAACCATTCGCGTCGAGATCCCCTCACATTCTCATCCGCCCGGTTTAATCATTCCAAGAAGCAGATGTGAAACCTCATCGGAAGATTCTTCGGAAAGCGTCGAAGCTGCGTTGTTCTGATTACTCGTATTATCGCCGAAGGTAAAATCGTGAGTTGTTGTTAAAGAGTTAATCAAAATCAATTCTTGCTTATTTGCCTTGATGATACACCATACTTGCGGCAGCGAATATCTTCGCTGCACTTGCACTCCGGCTGGTTCAACTCCTCGAGTCGACATTAGCGGAATAAAGCTGCATATTTTCAATCCTGGATTCAACTACCAAGTGCAACAGCGGGTGAATGATTGAAGAATACCTGATTCGGCGATTTGAAGCCAAGGCATTTTCTGGGTCGGTTGTTGAGTCTCTCCATA
>Ga0315534_1000921_pt1 | contig 20719 bp, 16 predicted proteins | sample SalMarSW160240MG_FD_203094 | JGI IMG/M metagenome (GOLD analysis project Ga0315534, IMG submission 203094) | Salt marsh sediment microbial communities from the Plum Island Ecosystem LTER, Massachusetts, United States - Salt Marsh Sediment SW1602-40 ... | reverse complement strand
GCAAGGCAGTTAATGACTGCTTTTTCAAGTGCCCTGCATTTGGGGCACCCCATTCCCAGTACCTTGATTTCCATTTTCTGTATATTTGTTCGTTGTTCGTAAAAATACGAACAATGATAGTAAAAATTTTTACATCCGGAGAATTTTTTTAAACAGTTTTTGTGCTATTTCCCAGTTTTCCCTGTTCAGGCAGTATTTTATTTTCGGTTGTTCTATTTCACCCTGTATCAGTCCGGCTTGTTTCAGTTCTTTCAAATGCTGGGAAAGGGTTGATTTTGCGATGGGAAGCACTTCGGAGAGATCTCCGGAGTAACAACAGGTTTGATTTGACAGCAGTTCCAGGATATACATTCGTACCGGGTGGCTCATTGCCTTTGCAAAGCGAGCGGCCTGTTTCTGTTCTTCGGTTATCTCAACCATATGTGAATTAGTATAAATCTATTGATCGTGCAAATATATAGAAAAACACACTCATTCTCTTTCATTATTTCTGAAGGATTACGGTTCATTTAATCAAGGTCTGGAGACAGCGGTCCATGAAACGGTTTCCCGGGAATAACGGTTGTAGTCAGACCGGGTGTTCCTGTATACCGGTATCTTCTACACATATGTCGCCACTACGTGGCTCAAAAAATAGCAGGTTAATCCACAAATGAACGAAAACCCCATCCGTCACCCGTCCCTGCCCGACTATGTCGTTCGGGCGGGCGACCAGGTCATCCGGGCGGAGATCCGGAATGGATCAGACGGTACCTTGAAACCCGGTCTGACCGATAATATTCTTCTTTCAGTCCCTAACGGGACGTCCGTCATTTTCCATCCTTATTCCAGCCACTGAAGTGGCCGGCTATTTTCTGTAAGTCCCTAACGGGACTCATCTTAATCCTATCCAACCGGTTAACTGACCCGTCAGGGTCTTTCAGACCTGACGGTGTCTTTTAACAAAAATTCCCGAAGGCCTGCCTGCCGCTCGCCTGCCGAAGGCATGGCAGGCAGGGGATTAATAGTGAATAGCCCCGTGTAACCCAACACGTGATCCTCGGTCCAGCTGCATTGTTATTTAGCGGGAAAGCGTTGTATGGACCGGATAATCGCCAACCGTTCATTAGCATATTTCATCCCAAAGACTCCAGATGGATCCGGTAGTATCCATATAACAGTTCATATAGTTATTCCAGGATCATGTATTCATACAGTGTGATGAAAACGGTTCTTGTAACTCCTTCAGATAATGACGTATGATAACTGGGAGTATATATCTCGGTCATTTTTGTAACATACCCGTCCTGGTCCAGTTCATATTCGTAATTGCTGTAAGCTTCGGTCATGGAAGGGCCGGTAGGACAACCCGCTCTCCAGGTGACGCGAATCACAAGGTTTTTGCTCCATTTCCCGATGATCCCGTTTGAAAAATCCCTGACATCCACCTTGTTGAGTGTTTCATTGTAACTGTAATAGTCAGTACACATAGCTGGCATTCCATCTTCTGATATTTTTATACTGCGTATATTCTCATCTCCAATTGTACGGGTTATAAGAACAGTACCTGAATCAGGATTGGTGCCTGTGCGTTGCCAGTCAATTGCTATGGCTGTTGCAAAGTCATTTTCATATTCATAATCTAACCTGGCTATATAGTACGAGCTGGAGCAAAAACCGGTATCAATGCAGTAGGAGGCATAACCATTCTTCCCTTTGTAAAAAGTTCTTTTGTAGGTTATTTCATTTTGCGGGTTTTTTGTGATACTTTCAAACGTTGCATCATTATCGTGGAAAACGGTTCTCTGAGTAAGACCATCGTTGATGTACGTTAAGTATTCCGTTATCCATGAACCGGTAAGATGGATTACATATTTAACAACCTGGTCTGAATATTTATAAACGAATTCAGGAACATCCTTTTTGTAAGCCTCATCCTTTTCACTGCAATTGTTGAATAAAACAATGGACAGCAGCAAAACCGACAGATGGACAATCCTTTTCACGGCATTCAGGGTAAAAAGTCAAATTTTATGAAAGTTACGGTATATAAGGGACAATTAAAAAGTATGCATTAGATTTTCGGCAAGTGATATTAAATTTTGAGTTATAGAACCAGAGTGAGAACACCATCGGTGTTCGATTATTGTAGTTGATAGAAATCCCAAAAATCGGTCCAGCTGCATTACCCTTCTGGGGAAAGCATTCCATGGACCGAACATTTGCCAAACGTTCATTAGCATTTTTTGTTAAAATATGTTAAGAATGAAATGAATGGGGAAGAAGATTGGTCTAATGTATAAAAAGCAACCAGTTAACGAAGGGAGATAATAAAATGAAAGCACGGGTTTTTGAAAAAACCGGTTTACCAAATCCACTGGGAATGATCATGATCATCCTGATCATCGGTCTGGTGTGTTTGGCACAATACATATTGACACAGCCGGCTACCGCTCAAAAGAAGCCAGATGTTAATTATATACAGGTTGAGAAGGGACCTGACATTCAGATAGAAGAGTGGATGGTTGATCCAGGCTATTGGAATAACGGTGCACTTGCCGCTGAGCCGGTTGAGGAACCGGATCCGGAAATTACCATTGAGCGCTGGATGACGAATTTTTCGATACCGGTACTGGCATCTAACCGGTGTGAACGGGAATATGAAGTTGAAGCCTGGATGTTCGATGAAACATTGTGGGTTAATCCGGAGAGTAACCATTGTACAATCACTGAAACCCAGGATAAATGTTTCTAAAGGGGGTTATTGTCTGATTACCAAAAATCGGGGCACAACAGTTTTCCTCGTCGCCCGACTACAGCTCGGGTGACGAGTTTTTATTAGCCCAATAGTGATACGATGACTCCGGTTATACCTTTTACTCATACCGCAGAGAATCAACAGGATTTCGGACAGCTGCTTTAATGGACTGATAACTTACGGACAAAATTGCAATTACAAGAGCTATTATCCCACCGGTAAGGAAACTGAAAGCTCCAAGGTTTGTCTTATAAGCAAAATTCTTCAGCCACCAGTTTATTATTCCATATGAAAGTGGAATAGCAATAACAAATGAAAGTAAAATCAGCTTCAGGTATTCCAGGGAAATTAATCTCACAATGCTATCTGAAGATGCTCCCAGTGCTTTACGGATCCCTATTTCTTTGGATCGTTGTTCCGCTGTGAAGGTTGCAAGTCCCAGTAATCCCAGGGAGGCAATAATGATTGCAAGACAGGTAAACAGAAGAAAAATTTTACCAAGTTGCTGTTCTTTCCTGAATTTAGCATTAAAATTATCGGCTACGAACGAGTAATCAAAAGAACCTCCGTGAGCGAAAGATTTCCATTTCGATTGAATCAAATTTATTTTTCTGCTGACATCCCCGGGTGTAAGTCTGACAAGAAGGTTGTTCCCCTGCGATCCCAGGAAAATAACAAGAGAGGTAATTTCTTCCTCCAGAGATTGATAATTATAATCTTTAACCACACCGATTACCTCCCGGACATCCTGGTCATTTTCTTTCCAGAATGTCTGAAGTTTCTGACCCACCGGATTTTCCCAACCAAACAAACGGGCTGCAGCTTCATTGATTACAACTGCACTTGAATCAGAAGGAAATTCTTTTGAGAAAAACCTTCCATCTACCATTGATAATTTCAGGGTCTCTATAAGATCCTCATCTACAATGCAATAGTTACTGCCCCGTTCCTGGGTGTCTTCTCCCCTTGGCCGGAAAAGATCAGTATAATTAACATCCGGAGGTACCAGGTTACAAATACTGGCACTGATAACCTCCGGTAATTTCAATAATTCTTCTTTGAAAGCAATTTTACCCATACCCAACGATTCAGCATTTCGTATTACCAATACATTGTTTTTATCAAAACCTAAATCTTTGTTTTGCAGGTATTGAAGCTGTTTATAAATCAGTAACGTACAAATTATGAGTCCTATAGACAGTGTAAATTGAAAAATGACAAGAATGCGTCTTATGCCACTACTTTTCATGCCGGCTTTTATCTTGCCCCTCAACACTTCAACAGGTTTGAAAGAAGTAAGATAAAATGCAGGATAGCTACCAGCCAACAGACCGACAATTAATACCAGTAAAATAATGCCTGTCAAATAATTGAAATTATAGAGTGCCTTGATCGTTAAAAGTTTGCCGGACAGAACATTGAATTGTGGAAGAATAAAGGTTAACACACCCTGTGCAAGCAATAACGATACCAGTGTGTAGAATAAAGACTCAATTAAAAATTGGATCCGCATGGTGCTGATGGAACCTCCGAGAGATTTTCTCACGCCAACTTCTTTTGCTCTTCCGGTAAACCTTGCTGTTGACAGGTTCATAAAATTTATACAGGCAATGACTATGGTGAACAGGACAATGGCAATCAGCAGATAGATGGTGTTCATGTTACCGCCCGGTTCCAGGTGAAGGTCAACATCCGGGGAAAAATGAATATCCAACAGGGATTGAAGATAGAAACCATATGCCCCTCCCTGTTCTAAAAATTCATCAAATGATATACCCAGGAATTGCTCTGCCTGCGGACCAATGTATTTTTTCACCATTTCCTGTAGTTTGGTTTCCACATGCTGCAAATCCGCATCTTCATTGAGTTTAAGATAGGTAAGTAAAGAATTGCTAACCCAAATAGGATTCCGGCTGTAATTCCAGGACCCCATGGAAAGGATCATGCTAAAGTGGAAATGGGAATTAGGAGGAGGATCTTCGACAATACCGGTGATAGTACAGAGCCATTTATCAATGCCCAATTCCAGGGTATTGCCTACGGGACTGATGTCATCCGGACCGGCATAACCAAATATTTTATTGGCTGCAGTTTCTGTTAATACCAGGCTATATGGATTGGTTAAGACCGTTTTGGAATCACCCTGGATAAGGTTGAAACTGAAGAAATCGAAAAAATTGGAGTCAGCCAATAATATTGTTTTTTCAGTATACGCATCTTCCATATATTTTATCGAGATATCCTCCCATGGTGCAATACGGCATCCTTCCTTAACCTCCGGAATCTCTTCAACACATCCTGCAGCAACCGGGGCAGATGAGTAACATGAGTTAAATTCCTGCCCCCCTATCCGTCCATAAAGATTAACTCTATAAATCAACGCTGCATCTTTATGAAACCGATCGTAACTGAATTCATCAATGATATAAAGAAGGATCAACAAACCGGTTATTAAACCAATTGTCAATCCGAAAATATTGATGAACGCATAAAATTTCTGCTTCTGAATGTTGCGTATCGCAATTTTAAGATAGTTGAAGAACATCGGGTTTGTGTTAAATGTTTGTTAGATTAATTGCACTGGCTATGATGGTTATCGGATCATGTAAGTGCTTTTTAAGAGGTTTATTACACACATGGAATAACTGAATGGACTACGGAAATAAAATTAGGTCAATCCTGCAACAATTCCAAGTGACTTCTGATAAAGGTTGAAATACGAATGTCCCCCTTGTATGGTTGGATGCTGGTTGCAATCTTGCGCTCCTTCGGGACGTTCTATCTATTTCCTGCTTATTCCAGCCACTGAAGTGGCTCCTGCCTGCCGTGTAATACTTCACAATTTCGGTAACAAAATATCAAACGAATATCAAAAGACAGATTATATACCAGGTACTTTTAGCGACATTAGTTTAAACCAATAAACTTTACCCCGACAGGCAGGGGTAGAATAATGAACCGGAACGAAGTGGAGCTCACCGAAGGTAATAACGGTCATAACCGGTGGTTAGGATATACGAGAAGATTACAACCCTCGAGGTGTTAAATTTTGCTTTTTAGAGTATTCTAAAGACATGCCGCACCTACGGTGCTTAAAAATGTAACGCTCAAGCGTTCCAAAAACATGTCGTCCCAATGGGGCTATATATTCCTCCATATGATTGATTCACCGGGTGACTGAAGATCACCCGGTGAATGTATCTGCCATGTAGTTTACAATAATTCCTGCACCAATGCTTCGTTTCCTGTGAAGGGCTAATGGTTTTTCATCACACTTCTCCAAACCAGCACACCGGCTGTTCCGGCAGCCAGGTAAAGGTAGAGCAGGAAATCGATCCTGAAACGACCGATCTCCTGGGGCAGGATATGGAACAGCGACAAAAGAAGGATAGCCAATCCGGAAGCTGAAAAGAAAAGCACCGACAGGTGAGGTTTTTCTTTTGTCAGCACCGCCAATAACACTACCGGAGCCATCATCGAGGTACCGGTGAAGCTTGTCCGGGCAAGAAGAGCCAGCTCATCGCTCATCACGGTTGAGAAGACCAGGGCGATGATGGCAAAAATAAAAAGCCCGATCCGTGTATTTCGCAATATTGTTTTATCACTCCCCTTCATCATGGACCGCAGTTCGGTCCCAAGCGCAAAAATCTGGGCATTGGTAGTGGAGAGGCAGGCGGCAAACAGTCCAACCATCGCCAGTGCACCAACGATCTCCTTCTGGTCGAACAGCAGCGCACCGGCAAGAAAATCTGCTGTGCTGGCATCCGTATAGTTCACTGCTCCGTACATACCAATAAAAACCGTGGAAAGAATGATCACGATGGCGAATATTCCCAGTGACACAGCCATGCGACCCAGGGACCGAAAATTGCGGATAACCACCACCCGCGTGGTGAGCTGTGGCTGGGTAACGGGAATCAGCACGATGGCAATGAACGAAGCGATCAGGAACTGCACGGTAAACAGTCCGTTGGGTCCCGGTACGGATAGCAAAGACGGTTTCACCCGTTCCACTGCTGTGAAGAGGGATTCAACACTCCCGAACGAACAGATGCAGGTGATGCCGATCAGCCAGATGACGACCAGCAGGACTGTACCCTGTATGGCATCGCTGAACACGATCGCCCGGAAGCCACCGATTTCAGCATAAACCAGCATGATCCCCACGATGATGATCGCCCAGGACCATTCCGGAAGGGCACCCTCGAATGTGGCGCTGAAGAAAATGGAAATGCCACGGATCTGGATAGCAGCATAGGGCACCAGGAACAGGAATGCCGTGATAAAGAAAAGGTATCCCGGCAGTTTGTGTTCATACAGTCCGGTAAGGAATCCCGACACACCCCGGAAACCGGTTGTCTTCACCTTTTTCCGGATATGGTAGCCAAACCAGATGATCAGGAACACCATGCCTCCGTCTGAAACGGCCAGGAAGATCCAGGCACCCACACCATCGGTACGGAACATGTCCGGCATGCCCATGAAGATGAAGGCACTGAACAGGGCAGCGGCAAAGGTCAGTACCCCGATGACGGGTCCGATGTTAAAACCAGCAAGCATGAACTCATCCAGCGTTCGTTTTTTGTGGTATGATCTGACCGACGCAACCAGCAAAGCCAGGATAAACAGGCTACCCAGGATTATGAGCCAGGTGATCATGATTCGTCCTCCCCCTTTCCCGGATGAATGCGTATGGCAATCCAGGTGAGCAATACGAACAGCAGGGTGACGATCAGCCCCGTCCACAGGGTGTAGGGAAAATGAAACAATGCCGGTTCATACTTCCCGTAAGGAATCACCAGCGGTGTAAAGGTGATGCATCCAAGGATCAAGGCGGCAAGGATCAGCATCCTGAAGATGGATTTCCGTTGAGAAAGATTCATGGTCGTTTTTCCAAACCCTGTTACGACAGAGGATAACAAAAACGAAGCTAATCATTTATTTGGTAATGTCCATCCGCCGGTCAGGGTTAAAGGAATTTGCTTATTATGCATCAAACGATACGGCTGAAAATTCTTTCAGTCCCTACGGGACGTTCTGGATATTTTCCCCTGATCACAGCCACTGAAGTGGCTGCCTATTCCCTGCCCAGTCCCTATCGGGACGATGAATAATACAATTTAACGTATCATTAGAGAATAGCAATCTATCGTCCCCACATATGGGGTATTTCGGAAGGATCGAGGGACGGTTCATTACCAAATTTTGCTCCTGTTTCAGAAATGACTATGGCATAATTCCACCATATGGATGTAGCATCGTAAATATCCTCATCCCTGTAATACCTGTTTTTCCCTTTGAATGTTCCATCATTATACTTCATCCCATAACAATTCGGATCATAAACCTCAAAAAACACCTCTCCATCGACATTCCTGTATCCCTTCACAACAATAAAGTGGCCCCAGCCGCTTGATCCGGTAGTATAAAATTTATCGATCCGCCATTCATTGGCTGTTCCATCACGGATGTAGTACATATCCAGACAAAGGATCAAGATTTTGTCATCATTCAGGTTACTGCTGATTACCTGTTGGGTTCCTGAAGCATTCCCGGCCAATGCGATATACAGGTGGGGTATACTATGATCTGTCAGGTAATTCCCGATATCGGAAGTATACCACCATCCCCCATCCGGACGATAAGCTGCCCGCGCATCTTCAGGAGTATTGCTAAATGATGGATCTGACCATTTTGCAGCCATTGTTGTAGATGTTGGTCCACAATTGACATTTGAATATGTCCCGGTATTTGCCTGGTCGAGATACCATTCATAATCCCTGTTATTTGATAGGGATTGCATCAGGAATCTTCCCAGACCCCATGGCACTGTATAGGTGTTATTACTGGAAGAAACTTCCCAGTTAAGGATTGATTTTTCATCTTCTGCTACTACCTTATAAGTAAATGAAGTTACATAGTCATTCACCGATTGCCCACTTATTTGTAGTGCAGTGCCGACATAAGCTGTTGCGCCTTCTGACAAAATAAAATTGGCTATCAATTGATTGGGAGAGAATACCTCAATTGGAAAGGTAATATTTATTGACCTGCTAACAGTTATAATTTCTACGTCTACTGTTTGACCCACAAGATCATATGTCAAAATATACGCCTCATTACTTTTTTTGATCTCCTCTTTTTCGCAGGAGATAATCAGGGGCAATATAAGTAATGCAACCAGATACGTAAATTGACTCTTCATTGCCTGAGTGTTTTGAATAAAGGTGCGGTATTTTTTTGTATCAGCAGCAAGTGATACGATGACTTGCCAGTGTTAAATGCCTTTACACAGTCATCGTATCACTGGTTTGATTAATTTAATAAAATCGACTAATTGTTTTTACTTCACAAGTTTGTAGAAACCAAGTCTCATTAACTTATCAACTTATAACTAATAACTTTTCACTTCTTGATCACTGTCTTATCCATTGGTATACCCAGTTCTTCATATAATTTCCTTCTGCCGTCCTTATCTGCATCAAGTATTCCCCTGGCAAAGAGAGCAACATCCACTGCATGTTCCCTGGGGACCACGATCACCCCGTCACCATCGGCAAGAACCACATCCCCGGGTTTGACCAGGACGCTACCGACGGATACCGGTTTATTGACCGACTCAATTTCATTCCTTCCCGGCCGGATGCCCCTGCCTCTCTGCATACAATCGAGATACACCGGGATCCGTTGCTTGATGATCTCATCGGTATCCCTGATCCCTCCGTTTGATACGATACCCCGTGCTCCCTTGCTCACCCAGAAAAGTGAATTAAACGATCCGACAGACCCGGTTTCACCATCACCCTGAACATCGAGAACGATGACGGTCCCGGGCTTAATGAATTCCACAAAGGGTTCGGAAGAGATCTGATTGTACCAGTCACCCTCCCATTTTCTGAACTCTTCCGGATCCATCGGGTTTTTCACCACCCGGTTGGTTGGGACATAGCGGGCAGTTAATGCTATACCACACACGATGTGTGACAGTTCATCAATATCCCGCCAGAGTGCCTCAATCCGGGTATCCATCAATCCGACATCACGCAGTCCGACCATATCCATCCCGTCCGACACGTCAGCGACACGAAGTCCGGTGTACAGTTTCAGGATCTCCTCATCAGAAGGAGTGTCCTGTGCATTGGATAAGCAGGTAAAGGATGTTAATACCAGTAATAAAAGTGTCTTGAACGTGTGTTTGAAACGTATCATGATTATCTGTATTGGTTTGAATAAAGGTATGGGATTTTTTTGGATCAATTGTAAATATCGTTCTGCATCATGTCTCTATTACAAAACCTAAACCCTATCCGGTTTACAGGGATTGTAATCTGTTCGAACCGATCTTTACTTTCCATGTTTGTTGATAATCCTCGAATAATTGCCTAACTTGTACAGTGGTAAGGAATTGATCATGAATGTAATCTTCTGTCTTATGCATACCCCAACTGCTGTATTGGAAGGTATGTGAAGAGAAGGAGCTGGAAGTGAAGTACAGCGATTATAAAGAATACAAAAATAGGACCTGGTTTTGATCGCTGCAAGACGATTTTTAATGCAGCACCAGTTCCACATCCCGGACTGCTTCATAATCCGGGTTGAGCACCCATTCACCTTCCTTGTTGATCAGTCCCCATAAACCCCCTGATCGGGCTGCTGCATATCCGTTTTTGAAATCCCTCACTGCCTGAAATTTCGGCGGGATCACCCATTCACCATTGGTGTCAAAAAAACCGACCAGGCCATCTTTTCTCCCTTTACACAATCCTTCATAGAATGTTCCGATGATCTCTGTATTCTCCAGGTACATCATCTCTCCGTATTCGTTGACATAACCCCACCTGCCATTCATTTCAACCCGTGCGAGTCCGTCGTGCGGGCTGAAATCTTTTGCTGCATCAAATTGTGGTGAAATAACCCATTCACCCTGCCGGTTGATGAATCCAATCAGTTTATCAAAGGTTCTTGCCCATGCCAGTCCTCCACTAAAATATCCAACACTCTCATACTTTGGTTCAATCACCACATTCCCATAGGTATCAATAAAGCCCGCCCGGTTATCGACCGTATAGACCGGGGCCAGTCCATCAGAAAAGTGTTTCACGTTATCCACCCGATCCAGGTTCACGGGGTATTCTGTTCCCGTCTGATCCAGAACAACAAAGTTACCCCTGATCTCAGCAGCGGCATAGCCGCCATTGAACTCGGTCACTTTATCGTATTTACACTCTATTTTAACCCTGCCATCCGTATCCAGGTAACCCCATTTTTTATAATACCGCACGGGGACCAATCCGTCGTCGAATCCTTTGACGCCGAAACCCAGTATACTGAGCAGATCAAACCCCTCAATTTCGGTGTTCAACTTCTGATCGTTAATATCAACGAAATAATATTCTTTTGTTTTCGCATCACGGACGGGTGCGAATCCATCCGCTGAAAAGGGAAAGTTTTTGCTGTATTTGGCTGCAATAATCATTTCCCCGTTGGGGTTGATGTAACCCCAGTATTTGCTTCCCAGAGGTTTTACCTGTGCTACGTAGGTTTGGCTACCTACATTTTTCTGGGCAAATAAACTTTGGCAAATCCAAAAGCCAACTGCCAATATCAATAACATTTTGCTTTTCATGTCTTTATGTTTATGTTTGATTACCTTACAATGTCGGTTGAATGGGTGGAAATCAAGCAGATTGTGATCAAATGATTCATTCAACCTCTATTCAAAGGTACAATGTAATGGGTTAAAAAGTCAAGAAAAACCGGTTTATTTAACCCTATCCGATAGGTTACTGACATTGAAATCGTGTTATTTCACCAATACCATTATCTTTATCCGTACATAAAGAAGATCTTTATGACCGGTTTCCGCAGGTTCGGTTGTTACCTGAAAAAAATCTGATCCTTGAGGTTTATCGTTTTATATATCATCGTCGTTTTGCAGTTTCATTCGTTTCAGCCCCCCATCATGACTGATCAGGGAAACATCAATACCAGCCGGAATCCTTCAGACACTCCCCTCTTCTCGTTTGGAATAATCAGCGATATCCAGTATTGCAACTGCGACCACGAAGGTTCGAGGTTTTACCGTGAATCGTTAAAGAAGCTTACAAGCTGTGTTAATGAGCTGAATTCGAAAGATTTATCATTTGTGGTGAGTCTGGGTGACCTGATTGAACGGGATTTTACCAGCTACGATTCAGTATTGAACATCCTGGATCAGCTCTCCTGGCCGGTATATCATGTATTGGGGAATCATGATTTTTCAGTTACAGATCAGGAAAAAACCAAGGTTAACAGCAAACTGGGAATCTCCGACACCTATTACGATTTTGAGATCAAAGGTTACCGGTTTATCGTATTGAATGGTTGTGAGATCAGTCTGTTTGCACCTGCTGAAAACACAAAGGAATACCGGAGGGCACAACTGCTTTTGAACCAGTTGAAGGTGAACAATGAACACAATGCGATCGACTGGAACGGAGCCATCAGCATGGAGCAATACAGGTGGTTAAAAAACAGGATCAAAACATCAGAAGAAGCGGGAGAAAAAGTTATCCTTTTCTGCCATTTCCCGGTATATCCGAAATTGGTCCATAATTTATGGAATTACAAAACCCTCCTGAGTTTCTTCAGCAGGCAGGAGCATGTTGTTGCCTATTTCGGCGGTCACAATCACCACGGCAGTTATGCTACCCTTAAGCATACTCATTACCTCACCCTGACGGCTATGGTGGAAACTCCTGACAAAACTGCCTGGTGCACTGTAGATGTCTTCAACGACCGGCTTGAGGTCACCGGCTACGGAAGGGAAAAATCCAGGGTATTGTATTTTATTGATCAGTAGCTTTGCTTAGTCATTGTATCACTGGATCTTACTTGTACAGTCTGAGGTCTATTGTGCAGCAGCCCAGACCTGTCTGACCGATTGAAAAAAACGGAACGTGTAATTGGCTAAACCAGAAAAATGGTGTAACTTGAAACAGATTGATTAACAGATCAGTTCTCGTTTATAATATCCAAAAGAAGATCCATTTATTAACCTAAAAATTTATCGCCATGAAAAGACAATTTTATTATCTATTCACCCTGGTTGTAATTCCCCTTATCTTCTCCTGCCAAACTGCAGTGCAAACCGAAGAGGTTGATGTTGAACAGGAAAAAGAAGCCATTATGGCTTTGTTAAATGCGGAGGCCAAAGCTGCTGCTGAACTTGATATTGATACAATCATTGCTATGCATGTCCAGGATGAAGTCGACTCCAGGCTTCAGATGGGCAGAGAAAGTTATACGCTCTTTAATGGTTGGAAAGAGGTCGAAGCACATTTTGAAGGTTGGCGGGATTTGGATTTTTCCAATATGACAAATATCCGGAACCGTAAGGAAAATATGATATTAAAAGTTGGCAACAACTGGGCATGGTTGATCTGTGACAATATCTGGGAGTACGATACGGAAGGGGAGCCGGTAAAAGATGTAAACATTCAGATTAATTTTCTTGAAAAGATTGATGGTGAATGGAAATTTTCCTTCCAGGCATATATTGCCAAGCCACAACCGGATAATGACGAAGATGAAGGAATGGAAGAGGAGGATGAATGATTGTCATAATGGTTCTAATTCGATCATTGGATTGCTTGTTCGTTATGAGCGAGCCGGTCTGGTCAACCATATCTGACTGATAAAAAGTGCGAATCCTATCCATCAAATTTTGGGATTAATTCCGGAGATTTCATATTTTTACTTTAACCCAGCGGTTGAAAAAATGCTTATCCGGTTTAGAACCATCCATCGATGGCTGATCGTTTTGTGTTCTGCCACATTTCTGTTGGTTTCAGTCATTCTTCTTAAATCTTACTGCAACCCGGAAAGAGACAGGTATGAAGCTTTCCTGTTAAACCGGTTTCATGAAATTCCCGATTACAGTATTGGGCAACCAGATACCCTGGCAAGGCCTGACCGTCCCGACCTGGCCGCCTTTCATGAATATGTTATGACCGTCGATCCGGAACTTCATCGTGTTCCTGTAGAACGGCTTGCCAAAGCCTATGAGCAAACCCGGATCATGCGGTTGAACCGTAAACAAAGTAAATCGATTGCTGATGCGCTGGATTGGACCGGTTATCCGTCCGAATATGGCGGGCGCACCCGATCGTTGATGTTTGATCCGAATGATCCGGAACACAAGAAAGTATGGGCAGGAGCAGTGACCGGCGGGTTGTGGTATAATAATGACATAACCACACAGGGGTCTCCATGGGTCGCCGTGAATGACTTCTGGGATAACCTGTCCATCAGCTGCATTGCATCCGATCCAAATGATCCCCGGGTGTTATATGTCGGAACGGGTGAGGCTTCTACTGCCGTGATCATCTACCGGGAGTCTTCAGGACGGGGTTCAGGCATTTTTAAAAGCACCGATGGAGGCGATACCTGGAACCTGCTTTCCTCAACGGAAGAATTTGCTTACGTAACCGATATCGAGATCCGGAACGAGGGTGGTGAAAGCGTATTGTATGCCGGTGTGGTATCGGGGACATACAAGGAATCCGAACACCCATCAGTACCAAGTGATGGATTATACCGCTCCGCTGATGGAGGAGAAACGTGGGTGCAGGTATTGCCATCGATCACCGGATTTACAGTACCATATGCGCCTTCGGATATCGAGATCAGTGCTGCAGGCAGGATATTTGTCGGAACAGGGAGAAATCTTGATGGTGAAGGTGCAGCCACCATCCTCTATTCCGATGAAGGGACGACCGGAAGCTGGAACGTTTTCAGCGATTACAAAACCATCATCGAAGTCAACGATTCATTTCCTTACCCGGGGAGGGTGATGCTTGCCAGCGCTCCCTCAGATGAGAATATCGTCTATGCCCTGATCTCCTCCGGGTATATCCGTTACGATTTGTTCATCGGATATTTTTGCAATCATATTCTCCGGTCAGAAGATCACGGCGGTTCCTGGAAAGAGATAACCCTTCCACCCTATCATGAAGATCATACCTGGGCTACCCTGGCGTGGCATGCACTGACAGCAGCTGTTGCTCCGGATGATCCGAATACCCTGTTTATCGGAGGGCTTGACCTGTTACGAACGAACGACGCATCAGCAGATAGTGTTGTCTGGCAATACCTCTCTTCCTGGTGGAACAAAGGATACAGCTATGACCTGGAAGGCCTGCCTTATGTCCATGCCGACCAGCATGCTATTGTGTTCCGGCCGGGTTCATCCGATGAGATCGTGTTCACCAACGATGGCGGTGTGTTTTACACGGATAGCGGCAGAGCAGTCCAACCCGGGTTTTACGAAATGAATACAAATTTCACAACCCTGCAATTCTATACGGGAGCCATCCATCCATATACCGGAGTAAACTACTTTCTGGGCGGGCTCCAGGATAACGGAACCCTCCTTTACCAGGAGGGATCATTCCCCTGGTTTATATTTATCAGCGGAGGCGATGGTGCATTCTGTTTTATCGATGAGGATGAGCCCTGGTACCAGATCACTTCCGTTTACCGCAATCTATATTATTTTAATGATGCCAGTATTGACTGGCAACAGGAGCGGTACGAAACCTTTTATGGTACGGGTACTTTTATCAATCCGGCGGATTATGACTCCAGGTTGAACACATTGTTTGCCAACGGTACGACCTTTACGGGAGAGTATGATAACCGCCTGGTTGTGATCGATCAAATACCGGTAAATCCTGACGGCCGGTTTGTCGAACTCAATACCGGTTCGCCAGTACCCTATTCCCATCTTCATGCATCCCGATATTCTCCCCTGGAAAGCACCACACTCTATGTTGGTACACAATCGGGCCGCCTGTTCAGGGTGCAGCATGCACAGAAAAATCCCGTTGTAAGGGATATCACGGGAATTAATTTCCCTGTGGGGAATATTTCATCGGTTGCTATGGGAGGGTCCGAAGATACCCTGCTGGTTACCTTTTCAAATTATGGCGTGGAGTCGGTATGGATGACAACCAATAACGGGATAACCTGGGAAAACAAGGAAGGGAATCTGCCCGATATGCCCGTGCGTTGGAGCATCCTTCTGCCCCAGGATGCAAACAAGGCGCTTCTGGCAACGGAAATCGGAGTATGGGCTACGGATGACCTGGACAGTGATCCGGTTGAATGGGTTCCTGCCAACAACGGAATGGCAAATGTACGTGTTGACATGTTACGGTTACGCAGAAGTGACAACACGATCCTGGCAGCAACACACGGCAGGGGATTTTTTACGGCTTCCTATAAAGACAACCTTATTCCAGTTGATCCGGATGACTTTAAAATTGACCTCTATCCCAATCCGACCGACGGGTACCTTAAGCTCTCTTTTTTCTGCAATGAAACGGGAGAGATATACATCAAGATTATGAACCTCCAGGGGCAGGTCATCATTTCCCATAGTGCAAGAAGTTATCCCGGTCCTTTCAGTAAAGTGTTTGATCTTACGCATGAAGCGGGTGGTTTATATATCGTTGCAATTACCGTCGGCGGAACCACGTTTGAAAGGAAGATCATCCGGTTGTGAATCTCTTCAAGATATTTCCCCAGCTGATTCTTTTTGTGTAAATTTCATTTCTCATTTCGTAAACCCATTCAATCCCATAATCATGAAACCAACCAGCAATCCAACGAAAGATGTCCTTTCACGAATATCTTTTATCGGACCGAATGATAAACTCAGGGTCCGGAAACCGGCTGGGTCATCCACCGGTTCCAGACCGGAATGGCAGGAGGTCAGTGCCCTGGATTCCGCCAACGAGTGGATCCGGCATACCTGCCGGGAAGGATGGAACCTTTAATCACCAGATCTGCTGACTGAACGCAATGAAACAGGTGCTGATAACCGGAGGAGCGGGAGGATTGGGAAGGATCACTTCCGAATACCTTGTTTCAAAGGGTTGGCATATCTTTTCTGCTGACCTGAAGGATGCAGACACCGGGAAGAATGAACATCCCGGGATCACCCCGGTTCATGTGGATATCACCAGCGAGAAATCAGTCAATGATGCATTGGCCGCTGTTTCCGAAATAACAGATGGATTGGATGCCATCATCCACCTGGCAGGTATGTTGTTGATCGGATCGCTGGTGGAGATTCCTAGCCAGGATATCGAGCGCATCATAAACGTCAACCTGTTGGGCGTTTATCGGGTAAACCGGACCTTTCTTCCCCTGCTGTTAAAGAGGAAGGGAAGGATCATTACTGTCTCTTCGGAAACCGGCTGGCAGCATGCTGCTCCGTTCAACGGCCCCTACGCAATGAGCAAACATGCATTGGAGGCTTACTCCGATGCACTTAGGCGTGAGCTGGGTTTGCTCGGTATCCGGGTAATTAAAATTCAACCGGGTGCACTAAAGACCGGATTGACCAGCCAGGTAGAGCATTTGTTTTCCCATGCCACGCAATCCAGCCTGTTGTTCAAAGAACACCTTGAAGCGGCTACTGACCTGACAAAAAATGTTTACACAAAAGCCGGGAACCCGGAACGATTGGTACGGGTGATTCATAAAACATTGACGGTAAAGAATCCCCGGATTCGTTATTCAGTCATGCCGGACAGAGCACGGTCCTTTCTTGAATGGCTACCGGTCAGGTGGGCAGATTGGATATACCGGAGGGTGTTGAGAGTGAGGTCATAAGTATATAAGTTGATAAGTTATAAGTTGATAAGTTATAAGTAAATAAGACTATAATTTCAGGAGTAAACTACGAATTGAAATTATTAAGTCGCACAGCCTATAGAGCTAAAAGACTAAGAATTAATTAATATTGTACGAATTCAAAACTGAAAATTTAATTGCACAACGGGTTAGTTAATGGGTAAAAGCGGCTCCTGAATACCGTATTACTGTTTTCTATCTTATGAACAACCGGATTCCCAGTCCAAATGCATGGCTATTAAGCAGAAAAACATTCCATGATACAGAAGGCACCAGGCCTATTCAAAATTCATTATCTTTATAGAGGCAGAACAACATCAATATAAAACGCATGAGTGCAATAAATGTAAAAAAGCTTCTTCGTTTAGCCTGGCTGTTTGCCATTCTAACCATGGTTTCATTGCCTTTTGTTGTGGTGTTGACTGAATCCCTTTCACCTGAAAATTTTGTTCATATAATGCTCCTCGGTTTTTATGGTATGGTTGTTGGCACCTTTGGGATTTTATCTGTTGGATTTCTTAACGGTATACGAAGCAAGCTATCCCCGGATAAAAAGAAACCGTTTCTTATTCTTCTGGTGGTGTCGGGATTGCTTTTACTAATCGCCTCAATTTTACCACTCGACAAATATCTAACATTTGTATACGTCGATACGATATTAAGTGGACTGGGAGGAGTATTTGTATTATCGAGTATATACAGCATAACCTGCTACCTGAATCTTTTTGACAACATTTTCCTGGGATTATTTACCGGGATAGTACTGGGATTAGTGCTTAACCGGTTTGGTATTGAAGAGGCTGGATTTATTGTCGGATTCTGTTTTTTCCTCTCGTTCTATGGCTTCCTTTCTTTGGCAATCATGCACTCTAAGAAATCCAAAGAAAACAGACCATTCAGGCGTCTTATATCCGCTTTTTGCTATGTGAACTGCTTTATTTTCCTTTTGCTATTTTTCAAGTTTTCAAGTGAGCAGCCCGCATTTACCAGGTCACTGGATGCCATCGGTGTTATCCTGTTCCTGTTAGCATCCATTGCCCTTTTTATCAGCCTCCCCTTTTCCAATTTTGTTGAATGGTTGAAATCACAAAGGAAGACCTTTTATAAGGTGATCCTGCTTCCGCTTCTCTTTTTCCTGGTGATATTCTCACTTACATTTCTTTTACCTGATTCTACATACAGGAAAATATTCTTTATCGAATTTTCAAAAACTGAGAAAGTTCATTTCTGGATGGAGGATTATGAAAGCGAGATCGATTAATAGCGTGTGTTCTTTAAATCAAAAAAGTCTGTCCAGTCCCTGATGGTTGACCACAGTTTCCCAAAAATCCGTTCCTCTTCAGCCAACCGGATCATCTCTTTCTCATCCGATGGGTATAGATACAATGTTTGGTTGTCTATGCAGAGCAAGTATTTCCCGTCCGGAGAGAAGACAGGATTGGTTCCCTTAAACGTTGCAAGTGCTAATTTATCCCAGTGGTAAAGAATGGTGTGTTGTTTGCCTGCAATTGTGGCTGCAACGTATTCCTGTTTGGAAAAGTCAATACCACTATAGTAATAGACGTTTTTGCTCCGCCTATAGGTCGTCCGCCATTTATAATCTTTGAACACCCTGTTTTCAGCCATAAGCTCTCTTAAACTTCTGTTCGAAAATTTGATCCTGTTTGTGACATTATCCTGATGCATCCCTGGCTTAAAGTCACTGTCATAAGGAGGCATACCCTCATTCAGACAGGTCACAATAATCGCAGCATCATTCGCAGCAAACCTGGCAGATACAACCTTACCGGTTACCCTGTAATCGTAGCGTAACGTATCTTTATTCAGGAAAGCGGTATCGTAAAAACCGTAAATAATATCCCTTTTTTCACCGTTAAATCTTACCAGGTGGCAAACGCATGGATCCAAGGATGAAGTATCGGTCGATGTACACAAAATATATTTTGAGTTTTGGGCAAAATCAACCGACCATACTTCATCCTGAAAGTCAGCAATCCGTTTGGTGTTCTGGTATCTCCCGGAAAGGCTATCCAGTTTCCAGATGATGATCGTTGAATCTTTCGAACCGGAAGCGATGTATCTGCCATTTGGTGAAAAATCAACGGCGTTTACCGGGGCACTATGCCCCTCCAGTTCATATAATAACTTTCCCTTAAAATCGAAGATGTTAATTTGATTATCCGTTCCGATGCAGGAGAAGATGTCTTCTTTCGGGGAGAAACTCACAACATCATGCGGATTCAACGGTTCATAACCGGCTTTCAAAGATCCTATCCGCTCTCCGTTCCTGTTCCACATATGGAGGCTGCTATCCATGGCAAGGGCTGTAATGATGCTGTTATCCGGTGACATGGTAACACTCAGGATGGTTGTATCATTCACTTTTTCAGAGAACAGTTCTATCCCCTTCCGGTTCCAGATCCTGACACTGTTGTCAGCAAGATAGCCATAAATGTATTCCCCGTCATCTGAAAAACGGGCATCCATAATTTCCGAATCGCAGGGAGAAAAATCGAATATGGCTTTACCCGGATTTAGCTCATTCCCCAGTGAGTCATAAAAAGGCCCATCTTCCAGCAATGCATAGAATGAATCGAACAGGGTCTTTATGGCGTAGGTTGACGCCGTGTCTTTTCGATAGGCTTCCAGGGCAGTTTTAAAACTCAAGGCGGGAGAAAAATCATGCTGCAAAAAGGAAGCTAAGACCGATTTCTGGGATTTCAGACTCCCGGATGACCTGACTGTATAGATGATAACGACAAGGATGATTAAAAAGAACCCGATGGCAGAATAGGTTAAGATACGCCTGAATGCCCTTTTCCTGGCAGCCAGATGGTGTTTGCTTTGATTCACAAATTCACTCAATTCTCCCTGCAAAAACATCCTTCTTTCATACGTAGCAATATATTCCAGGTCTTCAATACTCAAAAGAATACCCCGTTTTTGATAGCTATAAAATGCATTTTCAATGAATTGTCTCACTTCAAGCAACTCTTTTTCAACCAGGGTGATCTTTTCATAGATTTTGGTTGCCAGGCTATCGTGTCTGAGTTCATACCTTCCACTTTCATCCCTGTCTCTCAAGATTCTCAGGTTTACGAATCGGATGATCAATTGTTTTGACTTCTCTTCTGATATACTTTTCCCCAGGGTTTTTGAAAATTCTATAACCTCTTCCAGTGTCACCTGCCTTTTAGTTCCTTTGGCCGAAACAAATGATTTCAATATGACAAGTCCGGTTTCCGGATCATCCAGCTGACTGATCTGCTCTTCCAGGAAGCTGCCCAAGAGGTCGGAAAC
>Ga0315534_1000920_pt1 | contig 20723 bp, 20 predicted proteins | sample SalMarSW160240MG_FD_203094 | JGI IMG/M metagenome (GOLD analysis project Ga0315534, IMG submission 203094) | Salt marsh sediment microbial communities from the Plum Island Ecosystem LTER, Massachusetts, United States - Salt Marsh Sediment SW1602-40 ... | reverse complement strand
GTCTTGCTTGAGGTGAGAGGCGATGTTGAAGGTGGGTTATCACTCGCTGATGCATTACGTCGACAGCCAAAGGTTTTTGATAACCTTTATGTTAATATGGTTGAATCGGGTGAAACAGGTGGTGCATTGGATGTTATTCTAATGCGTCTTGCTACGTATCTTGAGAAAAGCGCCGCACTAATGCGTAAGATAAGAGGTGCGATGATCTATCCGGTCATCATCTCTCTGGTCGCGGTGGGTGCGATCGCCGTGATGTTATTGTTTGTTTTGCCGATTTTCGCACGTATGTTTGAGGGTGTTGGTGCTGAATTACCTGCAATGACACGTCTGGTCATGGCTATATCGTCCTTTGCTCAGGTCTGGGCAATACCGGGAACGATTATTTTCATTGCGGTATTTACTATCCTCCGGAGATGGCACAAGACTGAATCCGGGGCAAAGGCAATGGATCCGATATTCCTGAAGGTCCCTGTTTTTGGTGACCTTACCCGTAAGCAGTCGATCGCTCGTTTTTCAAGGACCCTGTCGACTCTGCTGTCAAGTGGTGTTCCTATTATTGATGCCCTTGAAATAACCGCAAGGAGTTCAGGCAACTGGGTCGTTGAAGATGCAATCTTGCGAGCTCGGACGTCGATAAAGGGCGGCGAAAATATCGCTGATCCATTGACAAAGACCTCTGTTTTTCCACCAATGGTTACTCAAATGATCGCGATTGGTGAAGCATCAGGAGGTTTGGATGAGATGCTTTCCAAAGTCGCTGATTTTTATGATGCTGAAGTCGATCAGGCAGTGGAGAATCTTACCAGTGCTCTTGAGCCTATTATCATGGTCGTTCTGGGTGGTATTGTCGGTTTTCTTGTTATATCAATGTACCTGCCGATTTTCCAGTTAGCAGGAACGATTACAGAATAATAATTATAGGAACGATCGATCTATAGGTTGTGCCGAAATTTCTGAACGCGGATAGTCATACTAAATGGCCATTACTATGTTTTTTTAGTAATCAAGCTTAAGCAATGGTATATTCAACGCTCTTTAGTCGAAGAGCCGGTTTGATTATTCTGCACCCCCTTATCGTCACATTTATTTTATTATCATCCTATCCTGTCATCCATACAGTCCCGACACCTTTTTGGTTCATTATCCTCGCTTCTTTTATTCTGGCTTCGGTTTTTTTCCTGGTTCAAACATGGTTACCTGAGGAGACGCTCAACTACATTATTTTTCTTGCGGATATTCCGTTGATAGGTGCGATGATCCATTATTCAGGCGGGGTCGAGAGTATCTTCCCCCTGCTTTACCTGCTGTTGATCATAGTCGCCTCTTTATATATTTACAGGACCGGAGCTTATACGATCAGTGTTATTTCAGTGGTATTTTTTCTCGGTCTTTTGCTTTATGAGATGAATCAAAGCGATGCTGCCCTGCAGTTTGTTATGTACCGCTTCTATATATTCGGACTTTTATTTCTTTTTACCGGCATATTGAGCGGTGCCTGGTCAGAACGCTACCAAAAACGCGCTGAAGAGGCCACAAGGTTAAGACTTACGACCGAGGAGATCTTGAAAAATCTACCGAGCGGGATAATGACCATCGACAACAGCGGTGCGATCATCTACAGTAATCTCCAGGAGGACACGATACGCTCCAGGGTTCATCTCTACATCACGAAGTTTCTTAAAGCACGTCACGCGAAGCGATCGATCGAGCTGAAAATCGGTAAGCGATATTATGTTCTGTCTTGCGCCCGGATCTATCGTTCTAAAGTCGGTCTTGGCATACTCCAGGACTATACGGCCATCCGAAAGCTCGAGGAAAAGTCACGCGTATCAAAGCAGATAAAGTTGCTGGCTGAACTCGGTGGTTCTTTGGCACATGAAATACGAAATCCTCTGTCATCGATACGAGGGTCGCTTGAGGTAATACGGGATTCTGAAAAATCCACGGATAGTCTTCACTTCATAAACATAGCTTTGAATGAGTCTATTAGGTTGAATGAGATCGTTACTGATTTTCTTAATTTCGCGCAGTTTGTTCCGCTTAAGAAAAACCGTCTGCATATAGGCGAGGTTATTAATGAAGCTTATATTGATGTTCTTTCTCGCGCACAAGCAAGAAAGGTGGTAATAAATCGCGAGGATGATGATTTTGTAGTTCTCGGGGATTTGAACAAGCTGGAAGCAGGATTGTTGAATATCATTAACAATGCCTGTGAAGCAACACCAGAGGGAAAAGCCGTACATATAAAGACATATAAAGAAAAAAAGTCAGGCATTATCGAGATCCAAGATGCTGGTAAAGGTATTTCTAAAAAGGCGCTCGAGAAAATATTCCAACCTTTTTTCACAACCAAAAAGGGTGGTATCGGTCTTGGTTTGGCAATAGCCAAGAACATAATCGAAGCGCACGGTGGTCGTATCGAAGTGAATAGTCAGATAAATAAAGGTACGACATTTAAGGTCGTTCTTCCGCTGGCATAACAGGGAGTAAACACTAGGAACTACAAACTAGAAAGCGAAAAAATGGAAAAAGAAAGGAATATAAAGCTTGACATCGAATACGACGGTACTGATTTTTGCGGATGGCAGTACCAGCCCGATGAACGGACTGTGCAGGGTGAGATCGAGGAGGTTTTAAAAAAACTACTTTCTGAACAGATAAGGATAACTGGTGCCGGAAGAACTGATCAGGGAGTGCACGCACTCGGCCAGGTCGCTAATTTCCATAGCACATCGACTTTGACCCTTACCAAGATACAAAAGGCTTTGAATTCGTTGACCAAGCCCGATGTTAATATTAAGCAGATCGCTTATGCTGCCGAAGATTTTCACAGCCGCTTTTCGGCGAAATCCAAGATCTATCGATATAATATGATTCTTCAGCCCTCGCCTTTTAAGCTCCGCTATAATTGGTTTGTAAAGTATAAACTTGATTTGAATAGTATGGAGATCGCAAAGAATTTTTTTGTCGGCGAACATGATTTTAAAAATTTATCCACTGAGGTTGACAAGGATAACACTGTCTGTGTCATCAAAAGCATCAGCTTGACAGAGCGAAATTCGCATATTATAATAGATCTGGAAGGTGATCGCTTTATCCGGAAGATGGTGCGTGGCATAGTCGGATTCTTGCATGACGTTGGACGAGGTCATTATCAAGCCGAGCAATCGCAAGATGCCTTGACTGGTGAGATAAAGAACCTTTTCTTCGCACCTCCGCAAGGATTGTTTCTTGTAAAAGTAGAATATTAACCGCGATCATCTGGGGATTAATTTTTAGAGAGGAAAAATGATACTAACAAAGAAAAATATCATATATATTCTCTTCGGGATCGTACTGACGATTTTTGTCGTGGCTATTTATAGCATGGTTTGGCCGCAGCCTTATGATAGCGAGACGAGTGATAAATTAAATCTCAACGATAATGTTAGCAGGCAGCGAGCAAATGCCATTGTGATTGCTGCAAAAAAGGTGACACCCGCAGTCGTATCCATTTCCGTTGTTCAAACCAGAGTAGTCGCCACTTCGCCTTTTTTCTCTCCTTACTCGGATGATAGGTTCAATGATTTTTTCCGCGATTTCTTTCCTGAAAGGTATCACAAACAGCAAGTAAAAAGTCTCGGTACCGGGGTGGTAATATCACCGGATGGTTATATACTGACGAATGAACATGTTATAACTGACGCGACTAAAATAAAGATAACGCTTCCTGATGGAAGACAGCTTGAGGGTAGTGTTGTAGTAGCCGATCGAACTATGGATCTTGCTTTAATGAAAGTCGAAGCCAGCAATTTGCCGTACGTCGAACTCGGTAATTCTGAAGATTTGATGATAGGGGAATGGGTGATCGCTTTTGGTAATCCCTTCGGCTTTTTGCTTGAAGATACGAGCCCCACTGTTACAGTCGGTGTTGTTTCAGCTCTCGGCCGGTCGATAAAGTCAAGCCATGATGAACGGGTTTATAAGAATATGATACAGACTGATGCCGCAATAAATCCGGGAAATTCAGGTGGTCCATTAGTAAATGTCCTGGGACAGGTGATCGGAATTAATAATTTTATCTTCACATCCAGTGGCGGTTCAGAAGGTATTGGTTTTGCCCGCCCGGTAAATTTCGTAAGGAAATTCATTACCGAAGCTAAAAAGCACGGTAAAATCCGACCGGCATGGATAGGCTTGTGGTTACAGGATATTACACCAGATCTCGCTGAAGAAACTGAGATTCAGAAGGCGGGTATCATCGTTACAAACGTCGACGCGAAAAGTCCTGCTGAAAAGGCAGGTATCAAAGGCGGTGACATGATCGTTGAAATCAATGGTCTTCGCATAAGGCGGGTTTCAGACTGGGATAGATTCATCGCTAATGTTTTTGTCGATGAAGAACTGGAGATTGTTCTCTTGCGAAAAGAAAATACCATGGAAAAGACGATATTAGTTGAAGAATTCAAATTTTCTGGTACAAAAAGCAGATTTGGATTATATGTCGAGGATATCAGTTCGCAACTCGCCAAGAAATATGGAATTGGTTATAATGATGGTGTTATCGTTTTGAAAATTGAAGAAAATGGACTTGGTGAACGATTGGGTATTAGGGCAGGAGATGTTATTCTAAAAATAGATGACAAACGCATTCGGAATAAGAATGATTTCAATGATGCGATGAAAAATGACCGCCCTGTTTATTTCATTTTAGACCGGGGCGGTTTGATCATGCAATTATATTTGGGTTCATGATGCATGGAGCAGAGAAATGATCAAACGTTATCAAACAAATGAGATGGCAAGAATTTTCAACGATGAATATAAATTGGGAAAATGGCTTTTTGTCGAGCGCATCGTCGCTGCGGTTGAAGAAAAAACCGGTGTGATACCCCGCGGCCTCAGCAGTAAGCTGGCCAAAATAAGAGTTAAACCAGAGCGGGTCAAAGCTATAGAAAAAGTCACTAACCACGATGTCATTGCTTTCTTAGAAGCAGCCCGGGAAAAGCTCGGAAAGAAAACCGGCAAATGGCTGCATTTTGGACTGACTTCTTACGATCTTGTCGACACCGCTTTCGTTCTAATGATACTCGAAGCGATCGATATTTTACACCGGGATATCAAGAAATTACTTATGATATTGAGAAAGCTATCTACAAAATATAAAAAGACTCCGCAAATGGGTAGGACACATGGTGTGTTTGCTCAGCCGATAACATTTGGCTACAAAGTCGCTTCTTGGTTTGAAGAAGTTCAACGGGCGAGTCGGCGTTTGATCTTATCAAAAAAAGAGATGTCATTTGGTAAGTTGTCAGGTGCGGTCGGTACTTATACGATGTTATCACCAGCGATCGAGAAAAGAGTAATGAAAAGGCTTGGTCTGAATGCAGAGCCCGTATCGACACAAGTTTTGCCGAGAGACAGATTCGCTTTTCTTATGGCAAACCTGGCGCTGTATGCATCTGCTCTTGAGCGCATAACGACTGAGATCAGAAATCTCTCACGTACGGAAATCGGTGAGGTTCTTGAACCATTTACCCGCGGACAAAAGGGGTCTTCTGCAATGCCGCATAAAAAGAATCCGATCACCTGTGAGAGAATCAGCGGTTTAGCGCGAGTCTTACGGAGTTATCTCATACCAGCATACGAGAACATCACGCTCTGGCATGAGCGGGACATCACTAATTCTTCGGTCGAACGTATTATCTTCCCTGATGCATTTCATTTGGCACATTATCTCACCAAGAAAACACATTGGGTCATAGATAATATAAATGTCTACCCCGAACGCATGCTCGAGAATATCGAGGCGAGTTATGGTGTTTATGCCTCACAAAATCTCATGAACAGGCTTGTGCAGAAAGGCCTGAGCAGGGGGGAGGCATACAAAATTGTACAGAGTTTGTCTTTTAAAGCAGTAAAGGTGAAAGAAAATCTAAGAACTGTAGTCCTTAAGCACAAAAAAGTATGTCAAATACTGAGCAAAAAAGATATCGATAAGATATTTGATTTAAAGTGGTTCTTAAGGAACATATATTGACTTCGAACGGAAAATAACTATAATTGCGCATGGATATCTTTAAAAAATGTGATTTCACTGTAAACGAAGTAAGGAAGGCACAAGAATACGGGATTTATCCTTTCTTTACCCCTATTGAATCAGCCCAGGATCACCGTGTAACGATCAGAGGGAAAGAATATATCATGATCGGTTCTAATGGGTATCTTGGTTTGGCCGCGGATCCTCGCATGAAAGAAGCCGCGATCAATGCCATAAAGAAATACGGCTCGACGTGCTCTGGATCGAGGTTTTTAAACGGCACACTCGATATCCATGTAAAGCTTGAAAAGGATCTTGCTCGCTTTTATGAGAAAGAAGGAGCGATCGTTTTCTCGACCGGTTTTCAAACGAATTTGGGCATTATTTCCTCGCTTGGCGGCAAGGATGATATTTTGGTTATCGATCGTCAAGATCATGCATCGATCATCGATGGCTGCCGGCTGTCCTTTTCTGCTGTCAAAAAATACCTCCATAATGATATGAAAGACCTGGAGCGGATATTGAAGACCTTGCCTGATGATCGTGGAAAATTGATCATTGTTGATGGTGTTTTCAGCATGGAAGGAGACCTTGCTAATCTCCCAAAGATCGTGCAGTTAAAGGAGAAGTATAATGCCCGTCTGCTTGTCGACGATGCACACGGCGTCGGAGTCCACGGGGACAAAGGTCGGGGAACATGTGAACACTTCGGTGTCCTCGATAAGGTTGATATTCTTATGGGCACATTCAGCAAAGCATTTGCTTCGCTCGGAGGTTTTGTCGTGGGTGACAAGGATGTCATAACCCATATCAAACACCGTGCCAGAGCATTGATATTCTCAGCCAGCATGATTCCCGCTTCAGTCGCCAGTGCTCAAAAGGCACTTGATATTATCAAGAGCGAACCCCAGCGCCGTGAAAGATTATGGGTGATAACGGAACGTATGCTAAAAGGTTTTAAAGATATAGGTTTGGATATCGGCGAGAGTGAGACACCGGTGATCCCGGTTATTATCGGCGAGGATAATAATTGTTTTGCTTTCTGGAAAGCGCTGTTGGAAAACGGCATTTTTGCCAACCCGGTTATTTCGCCCGCAACACCCCCGGGACGAGCGCTGATCAGGACCAGCTATATGTCGACACATACTGATGAAGACATCGACACTATTCTACAGGTATTTGCCCAGTGTGCAAAGGAATTTGGATTGGTCAAGAAATGATAGAAGTAATTCCGGTAAAGACAGATAGGGAATTAAAGGATTTCATAAATTTCCCCTATAAATTGTATAAGAAAAATCGCTATTGGGTCCCTCCACTCAAGCGTGAAGTCCGCAATCTTCTGGACAAAGTAAAGAATCCATTCTGGTCTCATGCGGAGAAGGAATTGTTTCTTGTCTATCGAGAGAAGCAGTTATCCGGGCGAATTTGTGCGATCATCGACTATAATTTCATGGAATTCTGGGATGAAAAGACCGCATATTTCGGATTCTTCGAGTGTGATGATGACGAGGAGGCTGCAAAGGCTCTTTTTGAGAGTGTCAAAGAGTATCTCAGTGATAAGGGGATTACAAAGTACATTGGCCCCATGAATCCATCGACAAATGATGAGTGTGGTGTTCTAATAGAAGGATTTTACACACCGCCTTATATTATGATGACGCATAACTACGAATACTATGATGGTCTTATCCAGAAGTGCGGGTTAAAAAAGGCAAAAGATCTTCTTGCCTATTACTATGATATAAAGGACGCTCCTTTTGAATATCTTGAAAGGATCTGTTCAATAGTGCGCCGACGGGTGCATGATATCAAGATCAGAGCCGTCAATCTTGCGGATTTTAAGAATGAGGTTCAAAAGATAAAAGAGATTTATAATGACGCCTGGAGTCGGAATTGGGGGTTTGTTCCGATGACCGATGAAGAGATCAATGTTTTTGCTCAGAACTTAAAATCCCTTGTTGTGCCGGAATTGATCCCGATAATAGAGATAGATGATGTTCCGGTCGCTGTTTCTCTTGCTGTACCCAACTACAATGCTGTCCTGAGCAAGCTGAACGGACGTCTAGGACCTATCGAGATGTTAAAGTTCCTTTACTATAAAAATAAGATAAAGGAAGCCCGCATGATGATAATGGGTGTGAGAAAGCAATACCGGAAAATGGGTTTGGAATCATTACTTTTTCTTGAATCATTCCGGGCTGGCCAGCAACTTGGTTACACGGGCGGCGAGTTGTCGTGGATCCTCGAGGATAACCATCCAACAAACAATGCCATAACAAAAATGGGTGGTAAGGTCCACAAGAGATACCGCATATATGAGGGGATAGTATAGATTCTGCAGGTTTAGATGCTGGATCAAGATTCTAGTTTTCATACCCAAATCCATTCATCATAAATAGAAGGAGAATTAGGATGGCAAAATATAAGATCGCATGGTTACCTGGAGATGGTATAGGCAAAGATGTTCTTGATGCTACAAGAATAGTATTGGATAAAATAGGCCTTGATGCTGAATATATCCATGGTGACGTGGGCTGGGAATTCTGGTGCAAAGAGGGTGAACCCTTACCTGAACGAACTGTCGAGTTGATGAAAAATACTGACTGTGCGATGTTCGGAGCCATTACTTCAAAACCAAAAACGATCGCGGATACAGAGCTTGAACCACAACTGAGAGGTAAGGGATTTGTTTACCGAAGTCCGATCGTACGTATGCGTCAGATGTTTGATCTGTATATTTGTAAACGTCCGTGCAAGGCGTATAAGGGCAATCCGCTGAACTATAAGGAAGGCATTGATTTCGTTATATTCAGAGAGAATACAGAAGACCTTTACTCGGGTATCGAGTATAATATAGTACCTCAGGAGATGCTTGCTATAAAAGGTATGGAAAAAGTACCTAAGGACGCGGCAATTTCAGTGAAGGTCAATACTCCCAAAGGTTGCGAAAGGATCGTTCGTGCAGCATTTGAATTTGCGAAAAAACATAAAAGAAAAAAGGTTACCTGTGTTCACAAAGCAAATGTGGTCAGAGCCACGGATGGTTTATTCCTTGAACAATACAAAAAAGTAGCGGCCGAATACCCTGGAATAGAGGAAGATGAGGCAAACGTTGATTCACTTTGTCAATGGCTCCTTAAAAAACCTTTTAACTACGACGTTCTGGTAGCACCAAACTTGTATGGAGATATCATTTCTGACTTATGTGCTCAGATGACCGGAGGTCTGGGTTTCGGGTCGAGCGGTAATATCGGTGAAAAATATGCAGTTTTTGAACCGACCCACGGCTCAGCTCCCAAATATGCCGGAATGTACAAGGTAAATCCAATCGCAACGATCCTTGCCGCAAGAATGATGCTTGAGTGGTTAGGTGAGAAGAAATCCGCAGAGCTCTTAGAGCGGTCGATCGTGGATGTTATTGCACTGGGAAAAACCAGAACATATGATATGGGCGGTAAAGCTACTACCCTGGAAATGGCCGAGGCCATCGCTGACAGGCTATAAGAAAGTACGGAAGCAACGGAGTCTCGGTGTAACGGAGATTATAGACTGGGAACCAGGAACTAAGAACTAGGCAGAAAAAGAGCAATGAGTAAAGAGATAAAACAAGATAAACTAAAAAGACCAAAGCAACCAAAAGAGTTGAAGAACGATATTCGATTTGTCCAGAGGACAAAATGACGATCATTGAGAAGATATTTTCACGTGCAGCAGGAAAGGATGTCAGTCCTGGTGAATATATCTGGGCATCACTGAATCTGGTTGTAATGCGTGATTTTGGTGGTCCTAATGTTATTCAGGAGTACGAAAGTAAGTTTGGCGACCGTCCAGTATTCGATAAGGAGAGAATCGCGATAACTTTTGATCTTCATGTTCCGGCACGCAATGAGAAAGTCGCGGTGAATCAAAAATTTCTTAGAGATTTTGCCAAGCGGCAGGGTGTCATGTTGTTCGATATAAATACCGGTGTTGGGCAACACATCTTGCTTGAAAGCGGTCTTGTAAAACCCTGGGACATTATTGTCGGTACTGATAGTCATATGAATCTCCTCGGCGCGGTCGGTGCGGCTGGTTTTGGTATGGGTACAACTGATATTGCTGGAGCGATGTATAAAGGCAGACTCTATTTTTGCGTTCCGCCGACTATCCATATAAAGGTATCAGGGAGCTTCAAAAAATTTGTATCGGCCAAGGACCTTATTTTGTTTATTTTAAAACATCTGAAGACAGATGGTGCGCTCAACCGGGCAGTAGAGCTGTCCGGGACGACCATCGAAAAGATGAATATTGCTGAACGTATTACTATGACCAGCATGATAACTGAAATGTCAGGGGATGTGGGTTTTATACAGCCAAATAGCGAGGTTATAACGTATATCGAGTCTAGAAATGGTGAAAAGATCGAGACGATCAAACCTGATCCAAATGCAGCGTATGAAAAGACATACGAGTTCAAGGTCGATGATCTACAACCGCAGATCGCATGTCCACATTCACCGGATAATGTGAAGAGTGTCAAGGAGTTGAGCAAGACTAGAGTCGATCAAGTCTTCATCGGGTCTTGCACTAATGGTCGTTTTGAAGATCTGAAAATAGCCGCACAATTTTTAAAAGGGAGAAAAGTAAAACAAGGTTTGCGATTGATCATCGTTCCTGCGACAATGGAAGTTGCCAAAGAATCTTTAGAAAAAGGTTTATATGATATCTTTATAAATGCCGGTGCAGTGATAACTAATCCCGGCTGTGCGTTGTGTACGACAGGACACCCCGGGATTCTGGCTCCTGACGAGGTCATGGTTTCCACTTCTAACCGTAATTTTATCGGTAAGCTCGGCAAAGATGCCGAAGTATATCTTGCTTCGCCGGCAACGGCTGCGGCAACGGCCCTTGCTGGTGAGATTACTGATCCTAACGAGGTATAGTGTGATAGTGACGGGAAAAATCTGGTGCTTTGGTCATGATATTGACACGGATCAAATATATCCTGGCAAGTATTTACCACTGACCGATAAGCAGGAAATGTCAAAGCATGCTATGGAAGGCGCTGCTGGTGGTTTAGAATTCATCGACCGGGTCGAGAAAGGTGATATTATCGTCGCCGGCAGGAATTTCGGCTGCGGTTCTTCACGAGAACATGCCGCAGTAGCGATACGCGGTATTGGTGTTTCAGCCGTTGTTGCAGAATCATTTGCCAGGATATTTCACAGAAACGCAGTCAATACTGGATTACCGATCGTTGTTTTCAAAGGGATCGAGTCGTTTAAACAGGGCGATATGCTCAGGGTTGAAACTGAAAGCGGCAAGATGACCAACTTATCACAGGATAAGGTTTATCAAGGTACTCCAGTAACACCATTGGAGATAGAGATAATGGAAAGTGGTGGTTTACTCGATTACCTTAAGTCCACAAAGTAAACACGAGGGATTGGATGAAATCATGAACAAGAAATACATATTGAAGACTTTTCCTGAAATAAAGAAAATAAAGAGCGCGATTCTTCAAGAGCGCGTGATCAACACATGGCTCTTGGCTATGAAAAGAGGGAAATGGCGCAGTATCGATAAGATCCCCTTTACCCTGCTCATCAAGACCAAAAAAACACTCGTTGAACACACGAGGATCGTTACACTTATGGCTATAGCTGTTGCTGGTCAACGTAAGGACGTTAAACTCGATCATATTATCGCCGGAGGATTGGTACATGATGTTGGGAAATTACTCGAGTACAAAAAACAAGGAAATAAGTACATAAAAAGCAAATATGGTCATCTGATAAGGCATCCAATATCAGGTTACAAACTAGCGCTCGATGGCGGATTACCTGTTGAAGTTGCCCATATCGTGGCCGCTCATTCAGCAGAAGGCGAAAAAGTAAAACGATCAAAAGAAGCGGTCATTATCAATCATTGTGATTTTATTGATTTTGATATAGAACGTTCCAAATAAATAGATATTGTTGTATACGATATTCATGCCTATTGCATAATACCACTATTTTTATATAATAATGTTCTATGAGATTATACGAATTCGAAGCGAAAAAGCTGTTCAAACAGTGTAAAATACCAGTTCTCGATGGCATTGTGCTCGATAAAGATAGTATTGCCAGGTTGAGTGACGTTGTTTTTCCGGTCGTTGTCAAAGCACAGTCTTTTCTTGGCGGCCGGGGTAAATTAGGACTGATCAAAGGCGCTGATAATCGCAAGGAAGCAGAACAACATATCATTTCGATGATCGGACAAAAGCATGGACCATATACCATCGAAAAAGCCCTCGTCGAGAAAAAAATCGATTTCGAGAAAGAAATCTATATCGCGGCGACGATCGATCGGCTTGAACACAAACTTCTTTTCATAGCGAATGAATATGGCGGCGTAGAAATAGAAGTGATCACAAAGGAAAAACCTGGGTCATTGTTAAAATATTACTTTAACCCAAATGAAATAATGCCTTATTTTATGTCAAGAAAAATTGCATGCGATTTGGGAATAACAGATTCTAGACTGAGCGATCTGGCTAACATTATAAATAGGGTTTATCAGTTGTTTATTGATTATGATTGTAAATTAGTCGAAGTAAATCCGCTTGTACTTACCAGAGACCGCAATTTTTATGCTCTTGATGCTAAGGTCGATCTTGATGAGGACGCCATGTTCAGACATCCGGGGTTATCAGAGATGGGTATCAAAGCAAGGCATGAAGTCGGTGAATTGACCGAGCGTGAAAAATTTGCCAAAGCTAAGGGTATCCCTTATGTTGATCTGGATGGAGACATCGGTGTTTTTCCAGGAGGCGCTGGTTTTGGAATAGCAGCGATCGATCTCATAACGCTTTACAAGGGTAAACCAGCCAATTTTATGGATTCGGGCGGCGCGCCAACCCAGGAGAAACTCAAGAGTATGCTTGGTCTACTCATTGATAATCCAAGGGTGAAGGCTATTTTTGGAGCTCGTTTTGGGGGCATATCCCGCTGTGATGATTGGGCAAAAGCAGTCGTTCAATATATCACTGAAAATAAGCCAGAGAAACCCATGATCATGAGGATGGCAGGAAATATGGAAGAACAGGGGAGAAGAATACTCGAACAGGCAAAAGCGGATTTTCCGCAGCTGTTCAGCAAGATTAAAATATACTCTGTGAATACACCGATCGAAGAAGTGATCAAGGAGACTATAAGAATAGCAAAGGAATCAGAATAATGCTATTGATATTCATCGGTTTAACCTATTACAATTTTCTTACTTGACGATCATGTCGATAATAATTGATCAAGAAACCAAGACCATTGTTCAGGGGATCACTGGCAAGAATGCGTCCTTGCATACGAAGTTCATGCTTGCCTATGGAACAAAGATCATCGGTGGCGTAACCCCTGGCAAAGGTGGTCAAACAGTTGAAGGGGTGAAAGTATATGATACTGTGCATCAGTGTATGCGAGAGCATCCTGATGCGACAGTTTCCAGTATCTGGGTACCGCCCCGCTTTGCAAAAGATGCGATCCTTGAGGCGATTGACGCAGGCATCAGTAAAGTGATCGTAATTACTGAACGTATCCCGATTCATGACATGCTGTATGCTCGCCAGAAAGCAAAAGACAAAGGCGTTGTAGTGATCGGCGGTAATACGCCCGGCGTCATTTCTCCGGGCAAAGCTCTCGTTGGAATGCTTCCTAAAATAACCTTTCAGCCCGGACGAATAGGCACGGTCGCGCGAAGTGGAGCAGTCACCTATTATCTGGCCAATTCTTTGAACCTGGTCGGTTTTGGTGAATCGACCTCGGTTGGTCTGGGTGGTGATCCGATTCTTGGAGCGAATTTCGAAGATATTTTACGCCTCTTTGATAATGATCCTGAAACCGATGCTGTTGTAATGGCTGGTGAAATCGGTGGAGTCTATGAAGAATTGGCCGCGCCTTTTATAAGAGAAATGTCTAAACCGGTGATCGCTTATGTAACAGGTAAAGCAGCGCCGCAAGGTAAGCGACTCGGTCATGCTGGTGCGATCATTGAAGGCAATATGGGTACAGCTCACAGTAAGATCGAGGCCTTGAAAGAACACGGAGCTTTGATCGCTGATACATTTAGCGAGATACCGGTACTTGTGAAAAGGGCATTGAATGAGCATAGATAAGGAGGATTTATGTGGCAAACAAGGATCTCAAAGGTTGAACCAGACCATATAGTGACACGTGGATATCGCCAGGAAGACCTAATCGGTGCGATTCCGTTCAGCTCGGTTTTTTATCTACTTATCAAGGGCGAGATGCCGGACAAAACTTCAGCTCAAATGATCGATGCAATAATCACTTCTTCCATTGATCACAGTGTGACGCCACCATCAACACATGCTTCCAGGATCGTTGCCTCTGCTGGTGTTCCTCTTCCGACGGCAGTCGCTGCAGGGATCCTTGCGGTCGGAGATACCCATGGGGGAGCGATCGAAGACGGTGCCCGGATATTACAGAAATGGGTTAAGCTAAAAAATACAAAAAAGTGGGATTATGAAACGACCGCTCAAAATCTCCTTGAGAGTCTGAGAAATGAAGAAAAACGTATGCCCGGTTTTGGCCACCGTATTCATAAAAATGATCCGCGGACAAGACGTCTTTATGAGTTAGCTGATAAATTGGGGGTCTCTGGAGAACATGTTAGATTGAGTCTTGCACTAAAGGAAGAATTTGCCAAGGGAAAAGCACTGCCGATAAATGTTGATGGTGCGATCTCCGCCATAATCTCAGATATGGGTTTTGATTGGCGGCTCGGTAAGGCCTTCTTTCTGATCGGTCGATGTGCAGGTTTGATCGCACACGTTTATGAAGAAATGACCTCACAGAAACCGATGCGTCATATGTGCAGTCAGGACGTTGAATATGATGGTCCATGGGAAAGGGAGATTGATACTAAAAACTAGGAACTAAGAACTAGGCAGAAAAAGAGTAATGAGTAAAGAGATAAAACAAGATAAACTAAAAAGACCAAAGCAACCAAAAGAGTTGAAGAATAATATTCGATTTGTCCAGAGGACAAAATGACGATAGCTGAGAAGATCTTAGCCAAGGCTTCAGCTAAGAAAAAAGTACTGCCAAACGAGATCGTCATGGCCCGAGTTAATGTCGCTATGTCGCATGAAAATGCCGATGTGGTGCTGCGGTCATTTAGAGATATCGGTGTTAAAAGAGTCTGGGATAACGAGCGCATCGTAATTCTTTTTGATCACCGTATCCCTGCAGATAGTGAAAGGACGGCAGCAACACATCAGCGTTTAAGAAAATTCGTAAAAGAGCAGCGGATAAAGCATTTTTACGATCAGAAAGAAGGGATTTGCCATCAGATACTGGCAGAATTTGGTCATGATCTTCCTGGTGAAGTTCTAGTGGGCACGGATTCGCATACAACAACACATGGTGCGTTTGGAACATTCGCTACCGGCATCGGGGCAACCGAGATGGCTGGAGTTTGGGCTACAGGGGAGCTTTGGCTCCGCGTGCCGGAATCGATCAAGATCAATGTAATAGGAAAATTCAAGCCTTTTGTAACTGCCAAAGATCTTATACTCTATATCATTGGAAAGATCGGCGCTGAGGGAGCTAATTACCAGTCCGTAGAATTCCATGGTAAAGCGATCACCAAAATGAGTATCGCATCGAGAATGGTCCTATCAAATTTATCAATGGAGATGGGAGCAAAAGTCGCTTTTGTGCCACCTGATGAAATAACCATGGCATATCTTAAAAAGAGAACCGAGCGTGATTTTCAAGTTGCCTTACCAGATAAGGATGCAGGTTATATAAAGGAGATGACTATTGATATCAGTGACCTGGACAGCCAGGTAGCATGTCCGCATTCAGTCGACAATGTGAAAAAAGTCAGCGAGATTGCCGGCAAGAAGATCGATCAGGCACTAATCGGGTCATGCACTAACGGTCGGCTGGAAGATCTGGCTGTCGCGGCCAAGATATTAGAGCATAAAACAGTGCATCCGGATACTAGATTATTAATAATCCCTGCATCACGCAGCATATACCTCGATGCTTTGAAAAACGGTTACCTCGAGATTCTTGTTCGAGCAGGCGGGCTTGATTTGAATCCAGGTTGCGGACCTTGTCTTGGAGCGCATCAGGGATTGCTTGCTCCTGGAGAAGTCTGTCTTGCGACGACAAATCGTAATTTCAAAGGTCGGATGGGGAGTCCTGAAGCATTCGTCTATTTAGCATCACCGGGAACAGTTGCTGCATCAGCGATCAAAGGAGAGATAGCCGAACCATGTTAATAGCCGGTAAGGTTTATAAATTCGGTGATAATATAAATACCGATGTGATTTATCCTGGTAAGTATCTGTCCATTACCGCAGATCGCAATGAAATGGCAAAGCATTGTTTCGAAGCCGTCTATCCCGAATTTATGCAAAAGGCAAAACCTGGTGATATCATCGTTGCCGGCAAGAATTTCGGCAGCGGGTCGTCCCGCGAGCAAGCTGCAACCTGTCTTAAATACTTTGGCATCAGCGCAGTCGTTGCTGAAACATTCGCCCGGATTTTTTACCGGAATGCTATAAATCTGGGATTACCCGTGATCATCGCGCCAGGTATCAGCAAAAAGATCAGGCATCACGATGATATTGAAATTAATCTAGAGAATGGTATAATTAAGAAGATGCGGAGTGGGGAAGTGATCGAGGCAAAAAAGCTACCCGATTTTATTCTAGAGATAATTTTGCATGGTGGGTTGATACCTTATTTAAAGAAGAAACTTGACATTCCATACAATTAGGAGGAATTCATGAAGCAATTTGTCGTTATAGGATTGGGCCGTTTCGGATCGAGTATTGCCCAGGCACTGAGTGCAAAAGGTTTTGAAGTACTGGCTATCGACGAAAACGAAGACCGTGTAAAAGAGATGGAGGGTATTGTCTCCCAAGCCGTTGTCATGGATGCGACCGATGAAAAAGGATTGAAAGAACTGGGTATAACTGATTTTGATACGGCAATCGTGAGTATGGGTGAGACTGTTGAAGATAGTATTATGATAACATTATCTTTAAAGGAACTCGGTTTAAAAAAAGTGATTGTAAAAGCCAAGAGCGAATTGCATTCTAAAATATTGAGAAAAGTCGGTGCTGACAGGATCATTTTTCCAGAAAGAGAGATGGCTGAGAGACTCGCCGAGAGTATTGCAAGTCCGAAGATCTTCGATTTCATTGAACTTTCAAAGACTTACGGGATAATCGAAATGGTAGTTCCAAAAAAATTAGTCAATAAAACTCTGAGCGATCTGAAGATGCGTGAAAAATACAAGGTAAGCGTAATCGCCATCAAAAGAAAATTGCCCTATACGCTGCCTGATGGTTCTACTGATTTTAAGGAAGATATTGTTGTCGGTCCTGGCGGCGGAGACGAAGTGATATCCGGTGATGTTTTGATAATGCTCGGTAAGAACGAGGATCTTGAAAAGATTGAGAAACTATGAATCAGGAATTTGACGACCTTTTAGAGCTGGGTAATTTTTACATACTGAGTCAGCGTTTTGAAGAAGCGATAAAGGTCCTCAAAAAAGCCGAAAAGATCGATAAGATGAGTCCTGTTTTGTACTTTAACATGGGCATGGCATACGAAGCTCTCAATGAAAAAGACAAGGCACGCAATTCTTTTAGATTAACCCTCAAGCTCAACCCCGATGACAAGGCTGCTCAAGAACACCTCACAAGATTGGTTGAGGAATGAAAACAAAATATATCGAAGAAACAATATCTTATACTGGTGAACAGCTGTGCAGTAATTTTGCGTATACCGCGTTCAATATCATCGGTGATTCAATAATCGCCTTTTGCGGTCCCTGTGATATTCCGATCGAAAAGATGGTAGATCTCGAGGACGTTAAAGATAATGCAAGAATATACTCTGAATCTATGGTTCATTTTATCGTCGAACACCATACTAGTGATCTGGAAAAGGCGGTATTAAGACAGCTTATGCTCGCAACAATAGTTTTTGAAGTCCTTAATGAAACTCGGGCTGATTTGTGTATAAGAAGAATCGGTAGCGACCTGTATGATCATGATGCGAAATTATCGATATCGATAGCTACCCTAACGCCTTTATCTTCAATGATACACTTCGGCATTAACATCTCATCCGATAACACGCCCGTACCGACTAAGGGATTAAAAGACTATGGTATCGACCCAAAGGATTTCGCGCTATCTGTTATGACAAAATATAAGGAAATGGAATCACAGATATTTTTAGCGCGCTGCAAAGTAAGGTGGCGAGAGTGACAGGTTATATAAGAGAGCTCTTTACATCGGTGCAGGGTGAAGGTATAAAATTGGGGAAAAGGCAGACCTTCATCAGATTTCTGGGTTGTAATTTATCCTGTAACTATTGTGATACGGCGGATGCTCAAACAAAAGAAGGTCCTTTTATTTATGCCGGGAAGATACTACCGAATCCGGTCACAGTAGATTTACTTGTCGACAAATTCGATTCTGATGAGATCGCGATCACCGGTGGTGAACCATTGCTGCAGATGGAATTTCTGGAAGAATTGTGTGAGAAAATAGTCGGCTTAGACAAAAAAATATATCTCGATACGAACGGCACTTTGCCTAATGAACTTAGTAAGATAATGAAATATATAGACACCGTGTCATTGGATTTTAAGATACCGACGGCTACCGGGCGCCCTAAACTCTGGGATGAACATGCCGCCTGTCTTGAGATCGCTGCTCAGAAGACAGTGTATGTGAAGATGGTGATCAATGAAAATCTATTACCCCAAGAACTGGATACGGCGTGTGATATTATTAAAAAAGTGGATAAAGACATAATCCTGGTTATTCAACCGATCTCTAATTGTGTTGTACCGAATATATTAGATATCCAAAAAAAGGCTCTGGGGATTTTAAAAGATGTTAGGATAATACCTCAGGTCCATAAGTATCTGGGTCTTGCTTAAGTAGTTGTCAGATTTTTTTGAATAAAAAGTTATATTTAATGGTGTGCTTAACATAAAAGATAGTGTTCATGGAGTATATCAGGGAAAGAAGCTCGTTTATATAGATAGCTTGATCGTTCTTTCCCAAGCACTCAAGGACTCTGGTAAATTCGCTGAGGGAGCGCAAAATTGTCTATCCAGAACAAAATCACGCTAGAAATTCATGAATAATTAAGGCGGATAACCCACCTTTTCGAGGAAATTGTTACGATAGGATAGATTCGGTAAAAGGTTAAAGAGCATGGTATTATAAATACCCAATTTTGGCGATACAGATACATTACGGTAGAGTATTGAATCCCAGGAATAGAACCTGTCCCGCAGCCATTCCATCCAAGAATACAGCGCTTGTGGCGTAATACCCGGGATCTGTACAATAGGCATCCATTGATCATACAGTGTTAGGTCTTGTGTGATAAATCCTTTTTTCTTGTACTGATAATAGGTTTCCGTACCGGGTATCGGCGTCTGTACGGTCATCTTGACCATGTCTATTTTTATTTTTACGAGAAATTTAAGGAGTTTTTGATAAAAATTGAAATCTTCGCCTTCAAAACCGAGCCTGATCAAAAGCCCGCAAGCAATTCTATTATTGTGGAGCAAGCCTGTTTGACGTTTTTTTTCTCTTACGAACTTTGGATCGTCGATCCTTTCTGCAAGGTTCTGTCCCAGCCAATCTTCTTTTATATGGATTATTCGAACCCCACTATCGCGCAAAACAGGGAAAATCTCAGGATGATCGAATAATCCTCCGGTGCTTTGACATATCCACATTTTTTTGAAGCGCCAGCATTTATCTAAAAAATCCAAAGCATAATCAAGGTCGCAAAAAAAATCATCGTCGCGTAGAAAAATAACCTTTCGTTTTATGCGCGCTACTTCGTTGATCGCTTCATTTATATCCCAGTGCACAATCTTCTTGTAAATGATATTTTCGTAACAGAAATCTTTATTATTCTTTATACAATTGCAGCCAAATGAAGTTCTGAGTTGAGCCAATGCCGGAGTCAGGCCATATTTTGCTTCTGCTGTCCGGTCGATGCCAAACTGATCTTTCCGGTTCGATCTGTATATCTTTGAAAGTTTTTTATTTTTGGCATCTTCAAGGATCTTATGCCAGATATTAGCTATATCACCGATAACAACACTATCGGCGAATTTCTTATTGAGAGCAGGGAAGAGGGTCGGAAAGAAACCGAATGAAATCACTTTGGTATTTCTGGACCAGCTTTTTCTGATCGTCGATGTGATATAACTGGAAAGGTTGAGAGGTACGTTAGTCACGAGCAAGTCGGGTTTGAAATCCGGTTTGTTCTCGATACGCTCGTCGTAATATCTGAAGTCGTGTTTTCTAGACAAGAAAGCAAGGCGCATCGCGTCATAATTGGGCCTGCGGAAAAATGCGCTTCCTTTTATTGCTTCGTAAGAAGTATATCTTTTCTGGGTCGGCGCTGGACTATAAAATAGTATTCTCATAGGTATGAAAGACCGATCGATCTGGACCAATTGAAGATGATTTCAATCATCTTGTGATGTCATTGAATGTGACAAAGATAATGAGAAGAAGAATGATGACATAACCGATCTGCTGGATCACAAGCATTGTTTTTTTACTGAAACGCCTGCGCCTTATAGCTTCGACGATCGCGATGAGTATATGACCACCGTCAAGAGCCGGGATCGGGAAGAGGTTGATAATACCCAGATTTAT
>Ga0315534_1000919_pt1 | contig 20727 bp, 17 predicted proteins | sample SalMarSW160240MG_FD_203094 | JGI IMG/M metagenome (GOLD analysis project Ga0315534, IMG submission 203094) | Salt marsh sediment microbial communities from the Plum Island Ecosystem LTER, Massachusetts, United States - Salt Marsh Sediment SW1602-40 ... | reverse complement strand
AGAACATCTGGGGCATTTTGTCGGTGGAATCCTTTTGGTAGACCGTTATTCAGCCTATAAATCATACGCAAAGAAGCATGAAGGAATCATCCTTGCCTTCTGCTGGGCCCATGCCCGCAGAGACTTTCGGGAAGCCGGACTGAAGTACGCCCAGGTACGGGAGTGGGCCCAGGAGTGGGAAGATCGGATCAACTGTCTTTTCCATCTCAACTCCCTGCGAGCCCAGTATGCTGAAGGCTCGGCGGCCTTCACCCGCGAAGATATCCGGGTGCGGGAAGCTGTTGCGGATATGAAGAGCATCTTTCAGGAAGAACGGAAACAACCTCGCCTTCATCACAGTCAGAGCAGTGTTTTGAAGAGCCTTGATATTCATTGGGAAGGGTTGACGGTCTTTGTGGATCATCCGCAAATACCCATGGACAACAATGGCTCAGAACGGACCTTGAGAAATCCTGTGGTGGGTCGGAAGAACTACTACGGATCGGGTGCGATCTGGAGCGCCAGGTTTACCGCGGTGATGTTCAGTATCTTCGAAACTCTTGAACTATGGGAAATCAATCAACTCGAATGGCTCAGTGACTATTTCAGGGCCTGTGCTCTTGCCGGAGGAAAGCCTCCTGCGGATATCACTGCCCATCTCCCCTGGAACATCAAGGAAGGAAAAGAAAAGACCTGGAAGTATTGCGGACGAGAGTTTAGCGAATCGGAGGTTGCCTGCATTCGCGCAATCATCGATGAGGATACCAGCCGAAACCGCACCGCCATTTCACGAAGTGCCTGCGAGCAGCTGGGGTGGTACAGGCCCGATGGGACACCAAAAACACCGAGCATGAGCCAGGCGCTCGTGAAAATGGAAGCCCGCGGGCTTATTACCCTTCCGCCACTTCTGCGGATGCATTCAACACAGATGAAACCGATTGAACACACCGCGCGCACCGATACGCGGGAAGAAATCGTACTTTCAGCCGGAAAGCTCCCCCATGTACATATCGAGGTAGCGAAAACAGGGGATGAGAAATCGTTGTGGAATGAATACATCGACCGGTATCACTACCTTGGATACACGCAGCTTCCCGGAGCTCAGATGAAGTATTTCGTGTATTCAGGGAACGATCTTCTCGCTCTTCTTGGTTTCGGCGCCTCGGCATGGCGGGTTGCACCGCGGGATTGGCACATTGGGTGGTCGGATGAGAAACGGCAGGCAAACCTACATCTGGTCGTGAACAATGCCCGGTTCTTGATTCTGCCGTGGGTGTATTCAAAGAATCTCGCCTCAATGGTTCTGTCCATGGTAACAAGGAGGATCGGCGAAGATTGGCAGAAGCGCTACAAATACAAACCGGTTCTCCTGGAAACCTTTGTCGAGAAAATTCGCTTTTCGGGAACATGCTATAAAGCCGCGAACTGGAAGCTCGTGGGAACAACGAAAGGTCGCGGGAAAAAAGACAGATTCAAGAAAGCGAGTCTCCCCAAGAAAGATATATTCATGTATCCACTACAGAAAGATTTCAAAACTATGCTCTGTTAGGCAGCATAGACCATGGTGGAAACGGCGAATGTTTACTAAATATGATAACTATTTCTTTTGTGAGCATAGAATTATTCGCGCCATATCTGTGAAATATGGCATAGTTTTTGAATCTCAATGTATAGAGACCATACCGGTAATTAGGAGGTGTGTTATGGCTTTGATACGTTGGTACGACAGGGATCTGGAGCCCGTGGGCACCTTTGACTGGCTCCAGCGGCAAATCAACGATCTGTTCGATTTCCCCAGGTTCCCGGAAACCCAGGGGCTGTTCGACAGGCGGGTTTCTCCGGCCATCGATGTGATCGAGCATCCCGATAGTTTCTCGGTTGAATGCGATCTGCCCGGTATCGACCAGAAAGACATCGATATCAGCATCGCCTCTGGGGTTCTCACCATCAAGGGGGAGAAGAAAACCGAGCAGAAGTCGGAAAACCGAAAGGTCTACAAAAAGGAGACCTGGGAGGGAAGTTTTCAGCGGACCATTTCTCTTCCGTCGGTTGTAGACGCCGACAAGGTCGAGGCTTCATTCAGCAACGGTGTTCTCAGGATTACTCTTCCCAAGCGCGACGAAGCCAAGACCAAGCGGATCGAGCTGAAATCCAAGTAGAGAAGGAGACATTCCATGGCAAAAGACGTAGAGGTACGGAAAGAACGAGAGAAAGAGCAGGTTCGCTTCATCCGGCCGTTTTGCTTCATATGCGAGGAGGAGGCGGGCGTAGTCACGCTGAAGCTCGAGATGCCGGGGGTCGGTAAGGACCAGCTCGATATCGATGTCGACGGCAATGAGCTGCAAATCACCGGAAAGCGAGAGGCTGGCAGCGGTGAGGGAACCTACCTCATGAAAGAACGGCCTTCCGGAACCTTCCGGCAGGTTTACACCCTCGATGACACCATCGACCACAACAAGATCGAAGCAAACCTCGAGGGCGGGGTGCTGACCCTGAACCTGCATCGCAGAGAATCGGAAAAACCCCGCAAGATCACCATTAAACCGAGCTGAGCTTGAGGAATCGAGCTTATCCGGGATCGGGGAGACCCCACCTGGGTAGGCCCACCTGGATGGGCCTACCGATCTTTTTTTAGTGGTGTACACCCGGTGAAAAAGCCCTCAAATCCGGGCAACTCCCAGAAACACCGCGTGCAGTGCACCATGGCCCCCGTTCTCGTGGTTGTTTTCGCCACTCACCTCTCTTTGAGCCCCTGAAGTTTTTTCCTCATCTGTAGATCACTAAACATGGCTTTATCACACCCGACCCTTGATCTGGATCAATACCAAACCAGTCAGAAATGATGATATTCGATGTCAGACCCGGTGTCCAGGACGAGGTATACAGATACACCGGCAGAACTGTTGAGCAGGTCCGACGCGTGGATTAAACTTCAGTGCAAGGAGTGAAGGAAGATATGAGTGAGGTTCAAATGGGTAGTGCCGAGTATCGGCAGCAGCAGCTCAAGGAGATCGTGAAGGATCTTCATGAGGGAAGCGATGTCAGGACGGTGCAGAAGCGATTCGCCCAGCTGATCCGCAATGTCAGTCCGGAGGAGATCGCCCGGATGGAACAGGCCCTGATCGCCGAGGGGGTTCCGGTGGAGCAGGTGCAGAAGGTCTGCGACGTCCACGTGCAGGTGTTCGAGCAGGCTCTTCAGCGCCAGAAGAGGTCCAAAGTGCTGCCGGGGCATCCGGTGCACACCTACCTGCAGGAGAACAAGGCACTGCGGAGGATCCTGAAGAGGGTACGGCCTCTTCTCAAACAGGTGCCCCGGGGGGCGCACAGGGAGGAGTTCCAGGAAGTGCTGGAGGAACTGAAGGATATCGAGATCCACTACCGGCGCAAGGAAAACCAGCTGTTTCCCTATCTCGAGCGGGTCGAGTTCACCGGACCGTCCAAGGTTATGTGGGGAAAACACGATGAGATCAGGAGGCAGCTCCGGGAGTTCGAAAACGCCTATAAGCAGGAGGACTGGAGCCGATTCGCTGCCGTGGGCAGGGGAGTGCTGCGGGCGGTTCGGCGAATGATCTTCATGGAGGAGAAGATCCTCTTTCCCACCTCCCTGAAAAAGCTTTCCGAAAGACAGTGGGCGGAGATCCGCAGGGGCGAGGGGGAGATCGGCTACGCCTGGGTCCAGCCGGGAAATCTCTGGGATCCTTCGGTGGTGATCGCCGCTGCGGCGGCCAAGGAGTTGGGGACGCCTGAAGGCTCCGGGGCTGGGACGGGCGCTGAAGCCATGCCCGCCACGGCGGCTGCCGGGGAGGCTCCCGCCGGGATACCACTCGATGTTGGTACGTTACTCCCGCAGCAGATCAATCTGATGCTGAAGAACCTTCCGATCGATGTGACCTACGTGGATGAGAACGATAGGGTGCGCTACTACTCCCAGGGGCGGGAACGGATCTTTCCCCGCAGTCCGGCGGTGATCGGGCGGGCGGTGCAGAACTGTCATCCCCCGGACAGCGTGCACATTGTCGAGAAGATTCTGAAGAGTTTCAAGCAAAAGGAGAGAGACACGGCGGAGTTCTGGCTAACTCTCAACGACCGCTTTATCCATATCCGCTACTTCGCCCTCTACGATCAGGAGGGAGCGTACCGGGGTGTTGTGGAGGTCAGTCAGGACGTTTCCGACATCCGGGAGCTCAAGGGGCAGAGGCGGCTGCTAAACTGGTGATGGTGGTTTGGGCGCCGTGGCCGACTCGGGTGCCGGTGTTCCTCTACCAGGGTAGATCCAGGGTTTCGGTCAGGAATCTCATGAACGCTGCGGCCCCGGCACACAGCCGGGCGTAGCGGTCCAGGAAATCCGGTGCACAGGCGTCGTCTTCCGAAAGCGAAACGTGGGCGATGAAATCCTTTCGCTTCAAATCCTCGATCTGCGGATGGCTGGGATCGTATCCCTGGGGGGCTCGTTTGAGGGATTCCCCGCTCAGCTCGTACACCCGGCTAAACCTCGGATCGGATTTGGCGCGCAGCCAGGCGCCGGGATATGCGGCGATCGCTTCCCGGATCCGTCCCAAGGCGGCGGAATCGGGGTGCCAGATCCCGACGGCGGCAAAGACATTGTCCGGCTCGAGGTGGAGGTAGAAGCCCGGGGCGTGTACGTCCCTCCCCTGCTCGTGGCGGAACTGTATCCCCCCATGGGTCTTGTAGGGACTCTTGTCAGGGGAGAAGCGGACATCCCTGTAGATGCGGAACAGAGAGCCCCCGACCGGACGGGGATCGGCTCGGAAGTGGGGGCTGATCCGCCGCAGGAATTGTTCAAAATCCACGATGAAGCGCTGCAGGGGCAGGCGGACCTGCAGTTCGTAGCGCTCCTTGTTGCCCCGGAACCACTCCTTGCTGTTGTTTCGCTTCAGCTCCCGGAAAAACTCGAATAATTCCCGCGTGATATTTTCAGCGTTCATTTCCCACTCCCGGATGTTACTCGCCGGGATCCCAGATCAGGGCTGGCAGGACCCGGGCCTGCATAACCCGAGCCGCCATCCTCATGCGGTTCCTCCCGAGCTGACAAACCGGATGCAGACCGCCAGCACTTCCACGGCCGTGCGGATCTGCTCCAGGGAGGGCAGGGTGGGGGCGATGCGGATGTTGCTGTCACGCGGGTCCTTTCCGTACGGCCAGGTGGCTCCGGCCTCTGTGAACTTCACCCCCAGCTCTCCGGCCATGGAGACGACAGCCGCGGCGCAGCCCGGCCTGGTGTCCAGGCTCACGAAATAGCCTCCCTGGGGCTGAGTCCAGGTGGCCACCTCCTTGCCGCCGAGCTCCCGCTGCAGGATCTCCTGAACGGCCCGGAACTTCTGGCCGATGATCCGGGCATGCCTGTCCATGTGTTTCAGAATCCCCCCCATGTCCTTGAAGTACAGCAGGTGGCGAAGCATATTTATCTTGTCCGGTCCGATGGTCTGGAAGAACAGCCGGTTGCGCAGCCAATCCATGTTGGCCGCGCTCCCGCCCGCCAGGGCGATTCCCGCTCCGGGAAAGGAAACCTTGGAGGTGGAGCCGAAGATCAGCACCCGGTTCGGATTGCCGGCTTTTTTACAGGCCTCCAGGACGTTCTTCAGGGGAGCCGGTCCTCCGCCAAGATGATGAACCGCGTAGGCGTTGTCCCAGAGGATGCGGAAATCCGCCGCTGCGGTTTGCATGGAGGCCAGGCGCTCCACGGTTTCCTCGGAGTACACCACCCCTGAAGGGTTGCTGTACTTGGGCACGCACCACATCCCCTTGACGGCGGGATCCTTTCTTACCAGATCTTCCACCTCTTCCATATCCGGGCCGCTGTCGGTGAGGGCAACCGGGATCATCTCGATCCCGAAGTGCTCGCAGACGGCGAAATGTCTGTCGTAGCCGGGAACCGGACAGAGGAACTTGGTCTTTCCGCCGAACCAGGGTTTGCCTCCGTCCGAGGTCCCGTGGGTCATGCACTGAGCAACGCTGTCGTACATCAGGTTGAGGCTGGCGTTGCCCCCGATGATCAGCTCTTCAGGGCTCACTTCCAGGAAGTCGGCGAACAGCCGTTTGGCCTCGGGGAAGCCGTCCAAACCCCCGTAGTTGCGGACATCCAAACCAGAGGGGGTGTGGTAGTTGTTTTCATCTACGACTGTCAGCATCCCGTTGCAGATGTCCAGCTGCTCCGGCCCGGGTTTTCCCCTGGTCATGTTCAGGGAGAGCTTCTGTTTTCTAAAATCTTCTATGCGCTCGTTCAGTCGTTGTTTGCCATCCACGTTTCGATTCCTCCTCTGTTCCCGTGGGTCTGTCGCCCCGAGTGATCACGACACTATGGTTTGTAACCAGGGCAGGGTGTCCAGGTCTACGTTGCCGCCGGACAGGACGATGCCGATGCGCCTGGCCCGTGCATCGAAGCCTCCCTCCAGTATCGCGGCGAAGGGTACGGCCGCCGACGGCTCGATCAGGATCTTCATCCGTTCCCAGATGTGGCGCATGGCCGCCACGATGGAATCCTCCTCCACGGTCACGATCCGCTCCACGTAGCGGCGGATGATGGGGAAGGTGAGGGTTCCCAGGGAGGTGCGCAGGCCGTCGGCCAAGGTTCGAGGATTCTCCGAGGGGTAGATTCGCCCGTCCCGAAGCGAGCGGAAGGCATCGTCGGCCCCCTTGGGTTCGCCGGCGATCACCCTGATCTCGGGCCGCAGGTAGTGGCAGGAGAGGGCCGTGCCGCTCAACAGCCCACCGCCGCCCACCGGGGCCATCACCATGTCCAGATCCGAAACCTGTTCCAGCAGCTCCAGGGCACAGGTTCCCTGGCCCGCGATGATCCCCGGGTTGTTGTAGGGGTGGATGAAGGTTGCCCCGGTCTCGGCCACGACCTCCTCCAGGGTTCGCTCCCGGTCCCTCTGGGTGGGCGCGCAGAAAACGATGCGGGCGCCGTAGCCCCGCACAGCCGCCACCTTGACCTTCGGAGAGTTCTCCGGCATGACGATATGGGCGGGAATGCCCCGCAGCCGGGCCGCCAGAGCCAGGGCCTGGGCGTGGTTCCCGGAAGAGTGGGTGGCCACTCCTCTGGCGGCCTCCTCCTCGGACAGGGAGAACACCGTGTTGGCGGCGCCCCGGAACTTGAAGGCCCCCACCTTCTGCAGGTTTTCGCACTTGAAGAACAGTTCGGCTCCGGCCATGGTGTCCAGGCTGGAGCAGGTGAGCACCGGGGTGCGGTGAGCGTAGGGGAGGATTCGTTGGGCGGCGGCCCGGATTGCCCGCAGATCCGGTGCCTCGAAGTTTTGGGTATCGGTCATGAGGAATCTTAGTTTACACAGAGGCAGCCTGCATGACAACGCAGCCGCGGGGCGGGCAACTGGTGACAATCCCGGCTTTATTTGACCGGTTCGATAATAATTGAGTAAATTCCCGTTATGCAGCTTCACCTGGACATACCCATAGTCATCCCCAAGAACGAGGACTGCGCCCACTGCCGCCGGCGGCTGCAGGGGATGTCCACCCGGCTGAAGGGGGTGGAGTCGGTGGAGCTCTCCGAAAAGGACCGTACCCTGCGCCTGCGCTTCGATCCCGAACTGACCAGCGCCTCTGCCATCGAAGAACAGGTGCGCAGCCTGGGCCTCGAGTTGGAGAGGAGCTTCGCCCACGACAGACTGAGACTGGAAGGACTGGACTGCGCCGACTGCGCCTCCACAATCGAGAGGATGCTCTCCCGCAAGGACGGCGTTCTCTGGGTGGCAGTCAATTTCCCCGCAGGTCAGATGGAGGTGGAGTACGATCCCGGGCGCATCGATACGGCGGCGATCGGCAGGGAAATCGCCCATCTGGGGTACAGCGCTTCCAGCCCGGCGGCGGATCACCATCACACGGATGTCTTCTACATCCCCGAGATGGACTGCGACGAGGAAATCTCCCTGATCCGCAAGAAGCTGGGTGCTCTGGAGGAGGTGATAGATCTGGAGTTCAACCTCGTCTCCCAGAAGCTTACCGTGGTTCACGCCGCATCTTCGGCCCGCATCGAAGGAGCCCTGCGGGAGATCAAGATGACCCCCCGGAGAGAAAAAGTGGAGCGGGAGCCTATCCAGGGATTCTGGGCTGCCCATAAACGCCTGATCCTGACGATCGCCTCGGGTCTGCTGACGCTTGCGGGATTTCTCCTCTCCCTGGTTACCCCCGATCCGAGGGTAACGATTTTCGCGTACGTGATGGCGATTTTGAGCGGCGGATGGCTGGTGGCCCGCAAGGGATTCTACTCCCTGCGAAACCGGACCCTGGATATCAATGTGCTCATGACCCTGGCGGTGATCGGAGCCGCGGCCATCGGCAAGTGGCTGGAAGGGGCGGCCGTGCTCTTCCTGTTCTCTCTGGCCAATCTGCTGGAATCCTGGAGCATGAATCGGGCTCGGCGTTCGATCAAGAGCCTGATGGAGCTTGCCCCCAATTTGGCCAGGGTACGTGCCGGAGCAGAAGAACGGAGCGTGCCGGTTGAGGAAGTCCGGATCGGTGATATCCTGGCCGTGCGTCCCGGGGAACGGGTGCCCCTTGACGGCAGGGTGATCGAAGGCTCCTCCGAAGTCGACCAATCCCCGATTACCGGGGAGTCCTTACCCGTAACCAAAGCGGCGGGGGACGAGGTCTTCGGCGGCACGATCAACCGCGGCGGTTACCTGGAGATCCGGGTAACCAAACGTGTGCGGGATACGACTCTGTCGCGGATCATCCACAGCGTGGAGGAGGCCCACTCCCGAAAAGCCCCTTCCCAGAGCTTCGTGGATCGCTTCGCCCGCACCTACACCCCGGTGATCGTGCTCATCGCCGCTCTGATGGCTATCCTTCCGCCTCTGATAACCGGTGCGGCCTGGGGCGTGTGGTTCTACAGAGCCCTGGTGCTGCTGGTGGTGGCCTGTCCCTGTGCTCTGGTCATCTCCACGCCAGTGACCCTGGTCAGCGCTCTGGCCCGGGCTACCCGGGACGGGATCCTGTTCAAGGGCGGGGTGTTTCTGGAGGCTGTCGGTTCCCTGAAGGCCTTCGCCTTCGACAAGACCGGAACCCTCACCTACGGCAAACTCGCGGTCGGAGAGGTCGTTGCCCTGAACGGTGCGGATGAACGAACCGTTCTCCGCCTGGCCTCGGGGATCGAATCCCGCTCCGAGCATCACCTGGCCTCAGCCGTGCTGGCGGAAGCCCGCAGGCGAGGGATCGAAGCTCCCGAAGCTGCGGAGTTCCTCAGCATGCCGGGAAAGGGAGCGGCCGCTACCATAGAAGGGAGCCGTTACTACATCGGCAACCACCGTTTGTTCGAGGAATTGGGCTGGTGCTATCCCGAGTTGGACTCCCGACTGGACGTTCTGGAGAAGCGGGGGAACACCGTAGTAATTCTCGGGGACGGGCGTACCGTACTTGGGATAATCGCCGTCGCCGACCAGCCCAGGCGTGAATCCCCGGTCGCCCTGGCCGGCTTGAAGGAGCTAGGCGTGGAACACACCCTGCTGCTCACGGGGGACAATCGATCCACGGCCGGAGCGATCGCGGAGCGGATCGGCATCGACTCTTTCCGGGCCGAACTGCTGCCGGAGGATAAAGTCGCGGCGGTACGGGAGCTGGTGGACCGCTACGGCAGAGCGGCCATGGTCGGGGATGGAATCAACGACGCCCCGGCTCTGGCAATCGCTACTGTGGGCATCGCCATGGGAGTGGCCGGGACCGACGCGGCCCTGGAAACGGCGGACGTGGCGTTGATGTCCGACGATTTGAGCAAACTTCCCCTGGCCGTCCGGCTGGGGAGGCGGGCGCTTCGCCTGGTCAAACAGAATATCGCCTTTTCGATTCTCCTCAAAGCCGTGTTCATTGCCCTGACGCCGCTGGGGCTGACCACCCTTTGGATGGCGGTCCTGGCCGACATGGGGGCGAGCCTCCTGGTTATCTTCAACGGCCTGCGGGCTCTGGGAAAGAGGGTATAGACTCGCGCCCGGTGCGCCATTTCAGCCGGGAAATTCTTTCCCGCTTTTAGGCGATGGGAAAAGATTTCTCACCAGCCCGGGACCAAGCCGATAAAACTGCCGGAAAAATCAACATGACTGCTCGTAAAATTCCTATGGCGCCATGCGGATATGGCACGGATCCTGCATATATTCTTGCTGTGGACAAAGCAAAACCAAAACGATACGGAGGGTATCTATGAATGCGAAAAGAATCATTATCCTGCTCCTGATTGCCGGGGTCGCCGCGGCGGGAGCGTTCGCTTCCGGAAACAAGGAAGACAAGTCCGAGCCCGCCCGCCCGGATTGGCGGCGGATGCCGCGAGGGGATGCTCCGCAGCTGTCCGAGGAGACCATTACTGTTACAGGGCAGCTGTACTTCGAGAACCGGATGCATCCGGAGCTGAAAAGCGGCGCTGAAGAGTACGAGCTTCTCGTTCCCCGCTTCTATGCTTACGATCTGGACCTGGAAGAGGGACAGACCGTTACGGTAGAGGGGTACACAGTCGAGGGCATGCCCTGCTACGAAGACGAAGAGGGAAAGGAACTCCACATCTGGGTGACCAAGGCTGTCATCGACGGCCAGGAGTACGATCTGGAAGCCGGCCCCCGATGGGGCATGGGTCCGGGAATGGGCCCCCGCGGGGGAATGATGCGCCCGGACCGGCGCCCGTACCGCTGGGGTGATGACCGTGACTGGGGACGGCGAATGTAGCCAGCCGATCTACTATATATGGGAAAAGGTCGCTTGCCCCCCTCAGCTGGGCGCCTGCCGGAGTACCGGCACAAGCCGGCCTTTTCCCTTTTTTATTTGAAAGCTACAATCTGTTTGAAAGCTGCAATCCAATGGACCGATGACGGTGGAGGTGAAGGTGGCTGGAGGGGTTCGACGCTTCTTCAAAGAAGAACTGCTGTTCTTCATTTTTCTGCTTGCCCTGTTTCTGACGATCACCGCCCTGGTCCTGGTAATGATATCCGGCAGAAGCAGACGGGAGAGCCTGCTTCTGGAGTATGAAGCCCAACGAATAGCCGCGGCTCTGATGGAGACCAGCCTGGAGGGCAGCGATTTGAACGGTGAGGACCTCGAAGATCGGATCGTGGGTTTCGGAATTTATACCTCCCAGGGAGCGGCCCTCAAGCGCTTCGGCAGCGCTCCCCCCTTCCTGCAGCTGCCGGGTAATCTCAGGGAGCAGGACCCCCTGCGCGGTCCGATCCTGCGCTTTCACGAGGAGCGCCGGACCCTCACCCTGATTCGCTGGATCGGCATGGGTCCCGGGATGATGGATATGCACCGCCGCATGCCCCGGATGATGCGGCCTGAGAATTTGCAGCTGTTATTCCTCGAGCTCACCGTAAAGGATTACATGTCCGCCCGCCGGACCTTCAAGACCGTCGGATTCCTGGCGCCCCTGCTGATCCTGTTGGTGATCGCTTTTATCGGCTACCTCTACCATAAAAACCTCCTGTACAGGCGAACCCTGGCCTCCCAGCAGCAGCTGGCACAGCTGGGAGAGGCCAGCCGCACCCTCTCTCACGAGATCAAGAACCCCTTGAGCGCGATCCGCATCCAAACGGGCATCCTGCGCAAGACTCTGCCGGAGGCGAATCGGGAGGATCTGCGCATCATCGAGGAGGAGGTTTCCCGGCTCAGCCTGCTCACCGACAGAATCGGTGATTTTCTCCGGGATCCCGTGGGACAACCTGAGGCGATCAACCCGGATTCCTTCGTGCGGGAGATGATCCTGCGCTACGAACGTGGAATCACCTACACCAATGCCCTGGAGCCTGACATAGAGATCCGTTTTGACAGACAACGGCTGCGCTCGGTGATGGAGAATCTGATCAACAACGCCCTGGAGAGCCAGGCGAGCTCCCGGGAACCGCCGCCGGTGGAGATCGCCCTGTCGACGCCGAGAAACCGGGTGGAGATTGCGGTTCTGGACAGGGGCGAGGGAGTTCCGACGGACGCGGGGGAAAAGATCTTCGACCCCTTTTACACCAACAAGATCAACGGTTCGGGAGTCGGGCTTTCCATTTCCAAACGTTTCGTGGAGGCGGTCGGGGGAAAGCTGAAAATTCAGAGCAGAAAAGATGGCGGCACCGAAGCCCGGATCGTGCTGCCACGGGGGAATCTACTCCAGGGGAATCCACCCGGGGGACATACATGAGAGTGTTGGTCGTAGATGACGAGAAGAACATCCGCGAGTCGATCCGGCGCTACCTGAATACGGAAAATATAGAAACCGTGGCCGCGGAAAACGGGTTGTCCGCCAAACGCCTGCTCCAGGAACAGGCCTTTTCTGCAGGGATCGTGGATCTGCGCATGCCGGGGATGGACGGGCTGGAGCTGCTCAGGTGGATTCGTGAAGAAGGTCCGCGCCTGCCGGTGATCATGATTTCCGCCTTCGGTGAGGTACAGGACGCCGTGGAAGCGATGAAGCTCGGCGCCCAGGATTACGTGGTCAAGCCCTTTGATCCGGAAGAGTTGATCGTGCGGTTGAAGAAGATCGTGGAGAATCAGAGACTCCGGGATCAGATCGACCTTGGAGGTCGGACCGAGCAGCCAGGGATCGAAGGTCTGGGCAGCACGCCGGGGATGACCGAGATCCGAAGAACGATCACCAAGGTGGCGGACACCCCCTCGACAGTTCTGATCACCGGGGAGAGCGGAACCGGAAAAGAGGTGATCGCCCACCTGCTCCACAACCTCTCCTCCCGCTCGGATAGTCCCTTCATTCCCGTGAACGTGGGGGGGATTCCCGAGTCCCTCCTGGAAAGTGAGCTGTTCGGCTACGAGCGGGGCGCCTTTACCGGTGCGGAACGGCGCAAAGTCGGGCTTTTCGAGGTGGCTTCCGGAGGGACCCTGTTTCTCGATGAGATCGGGGAGATGCCTCCTCAGCTGCAGGTGAAGCTGCTGCGGGTGCTCCAGGACCGGAAGGTGCAGAGGCTGGGCGCCACCGACCTGATCCCGGTGGATGTGCGGATCATCGCCGCCACCAACCAGGATCTGCCGGAGCGGGTGAGGCAAAAAACCTTCCGGGAGGATCTGTACTACCGGTTGAACGTGATCCACCTGGCCGTTCCCCCGTTGCGGGAGCGCATGGATGACCTCCCCATCCTGATCGGACAGCTTCTGCGCAAGCTCAACCACAGGCTGGGTAAAGGCGTTCAGACGGTTGATCCGCAGGGGCTGGAGCAGCTGCAGCGCTACTCGTTTCCGGGTAACGTCAGGGAGCTGGAGAACCTGCTGGAGAGGGCTTTGATCTTCGCCGAGGGAGATTCCCTCACTGACTCTGATCTATCCCTGCCCCGGATCGAGGCCCCGGTCTCCCCGCCTCCGGCCACCCTGGAGAGCCTGGAGAAGCAGGCGATCATAGCCGCCCTCCACCGTTGGGAGGGAAACCGTACCAGGGCGGCGGCTGAGCTGGGAATTACCCGGCGCACCTTGCTCAACAAGATCAAGCATTTCGGGATCGACCTGTAGGACTCGGGCTACAGGAGACGATCCACGGTTTCGGCAATCGTCAGACAGGAGGTCAACCCGGGGGATTCGATCCCCACCAGGTTAACGAGTCCGGACAGGCCCCGATCTCCCTCCTCCCGGATGATGAAATCCCGAAAGGGCTCACCCTGCCGATAAAGTTTGGGACGGATTCCGGCCATGTCGGGAGCCAGGTCATCGTACTCCAAGAAGGGAAGGAACCTCCGCGCTTTCGAATAGAACTCCTCCTGCCGATCCGCATCGACCTGGTAGGAAATCTCATCTACGTACACGGCGTTGGGGCCGATCTTCAGCCGATCGTCCAGACTCAAAACGGCGTGTGCTCCGAGGTGGATCGGAGAGGGAGTCGGGTATACCAGGCGTTCCACCTTGCCCTGATGACGGTTGGAAACGCTGAAGTACTCGCCCTTGCACGGATAGATCCGGTAGCCCTCACCATCCACGTCTATCCCGGCCATCCAGGCGATCCTGTCGGCCCACAGCCCGGCGGAGTTGATGACAATTCCGCTTTCAAGCTGGAGCTGCTCCCCGTCGGTGTCCTTGATCTCCACGACGTACCCGTCCACGCTCTTCTCCAGGGCGATCACCTCGGTGCCGTAGGCCACGGTGGCGCCCCGGGAACCCGCCGTCTGCTCGAGATACTTCATCAGCTGATGGGAGTCCACGATTCCGCTTTCCGAACTGTACAGTCCGGAGATCCCGAATACGTAGGGCTCCATGGTCGCGATCTCTTTCCCGGAAATCAGACAAACCCCGGACGCTCCGTTGGCCTGGGCCTGATTGAAGATGCCCTGCACCTGCTGTTCTTCGGATTCCTCCGTAGCCAGGATGATCTTACCGGTCTTTCTGTGGGGAATCCCCTCCTTGCGGCAAAGCTCGTAGAGCAGCGGGTTTCCCCGGATGCAGAGCTCGGTCTTGAGCAGGTCCTCCGCATAGTACAGGCCGGCGTGGATGACCTCGCTGTTGCGCGAGGAGGTTTCCCGCCCGAAGCCGTCGTGGCGTTCCAGCACGACGATCTCCTGACCTCTCTTCGTGCGGGAGAGCCGTTCGGCGACGGCCAGTCCCACGACCCCGGCGCCGATGATCACGATATCTACTCGATCCACGAGCCCATCATAGTGATCCGCTGCTGCGGCGACAAGCCCTGGATTTGCTTTCCCCCCCTCTTCATGTCATATTTTACCTTATGGAGGAGAAGTATGGATGAGAACGCTGAACTGAGGGAACAGCTTGTCTTTCACCTGTCGGGCCATGGGGCCCACATCGACTTCGATGCGGCGGTGCAGGGGTTGCCCTTCGATCTGACCGGGAAGCAGCTGCCGAATTTAGCCCACACGGCCTGGCAGCTGGTCTACCACCTGCAGATTGCCCAAAGGGATATCCTGGAGTTCTGCCGAAATCCCGCTCATGTTTCCCCGGAGTACCCCTCCGGGTACTGGCCGAACTCGTCGGCCCCGGAGAAAGAGGAGCAGTGGCGGGAGACTATCGCTTCGTTCCAGTCGGATCTGAAGGCCATGGTCGAACTGGTGAAGAACCCGGACAGCGATCTGTTCGCTCCCTTCCCCCATGGCAGCGGCCAGAACCTGCTGCGCGAAGCGATCCTGATCATCGACCACAACTCCTACCACATCGGGCAGCTGGTCGACGTGCGCATGCTCCTAAAAGCACCGGTCAGGGATTGGTAGCAAGGTCTTAGAGGTCTTTGCCGTACAAACGGTAGGTCTTGTAGATCCTGGCGCCCCAGTTTTCCATGGCGTTGCGCATGGGATGGTTGTCCTCCAGGATCCAGGAGAACTCTCCGCGGTGAAATCCGTGCTTGTTGCCGCGGGTGTAGGTTTCGTAGTAAAGAATGGCGTCCAGCCCCATCCCCTGGAATTTTTTACAGATTCCGAGGGCCAACACCCGCAGCATGTCCGTCCTTTTGGAGTACCAGAGCAGTTTTACGAGACCGAAAGGGAAGAGGCGGCCGTTGATGCGCTTCATGGCCTGATTGAGATCGGGAAGAGCCAGGGACCAGCCGGCCAACTCTCCATCCACGTAGGCGAACAGCACCAGGTCCGGGATGGCGGCCATCTTGAGATCCGCCGCCATATACTCCAGCTCTTCATCGGTCCAGGGCACAAAGCCCCAGTTCCGCTCCCAGGCGTCGTTGTAAACCGACTTGATCAGCTGGGTTTCTTGTTTCAGCTTCCTCATGTTGACGGGCCGTACCGTTACATTTTTGCGCTTGCGTAAAATTTCGGCGACCCGCTGGATCTTGTCGGAGATCGGGACGATGTCCTCCATGTAGTAGGCGTACAGGTCGTGGGCCTTGGTCAGCCCGAAATCCTCGACAAGGTCCACGTAGTAAGCCGGGTTGTAGGGCATCTGCAGCACCGGCGGTTTGTCGAAGGCGTCGGTCAGCAGGCCAAGGACGTAGTTGGTAGACGGATTTGTGGGACCGAGCATCCGGTTCATCCCCTGCTCTCGGATCCATTTGGCTGCCGTGGATAACAACGCCCGCGACACGTTTTTGTCGTTGATCGATTCGAAGAATCCGAAGAACCCGCTCTTTGCCTTCTGGAACTCGTTGTAGTTGTCGTCTACGATCGCCGAAATTCGGCCGACCGGTGTGCCGTCCCGATATGCCAGATAGTTCTGGATCCTGCTGTGCAGGAAGAAGGGGTTTTTTTTCGTGTCCAGGGTGGTTTTCTGTTCGATTAGGAGGGGCGGTACCCAGTTGGGGTCTCCCCTGTAGATCTTCCAGGGAACCTTGATGAAGGTGTTGAGCTGTCGCTTATTCGTTACTGGAACGATCTCCAGAGCTTCCGACATTCACTGTACTCCTTGATTCAGCTATTTGTACAGCCAATTCACTGGAATGTCAAACGCAGAAAAACAATCCAGGATCCGGGGGGAGCTGCTTCTAGACATCCAGCACCACGGTCGCTCTCCAACCCTGGCTCTCTCGAGCCAGATCGAAGTGGTAAAATGTGACCGCTTTCACGTCCGTGCCCAGGCGGTGAACCTTCGGATCGATTGTTTGGCCCACGGCCCGAGCCTCGAGTTTGGCGGATTTGCTGCCCCCCTCTACCCACTGGATCCGGCAGATTTCGATTCTAAGCAGCAGACCCTCGGCGTCCTTGTAGTAGATCAGCTCCTGAAGAAAGTTGTGCAGCAGCAGATCCAGGCTCGGTTCTTCCAGGGCGATGCTTCTGCTCTCAACCCTGGCCAGGGAGATCGGATTCTCGATCATAACCTGCAGGGTGGCATCCCAGGCGGTCGTGAACAGTTCTTCCAGGGTGGTGCCTCGAGCCTCGAAAGCCACATCGGCCACGGTCAGGTCGTCCAGGTAGTGGAACGGCATCCCCGGCCCTCGCTATCCTTTCACGTTTCCAACCGGAACGAGCTTCACCACCGGTCGACTCAAGCCGGCGGCAGCTGTAGCTTGAACCACCTGGTCGATATCCTTGTACGCGGCTCCGGCCTCCTCAGCCAGTCCGGCGTAGGAGACGCTTCGTATGTAGATGCCCCGATCCCGCAGGCGTTTTTCCAAATCCTGTCCTCGGAACTGCTTTTTGGCCTGGCGGCGTCCCATGGTGCGCCCGCTGCCGTGGGCCGTTGTGAAGAAGCTCTGCTGTCCGCTTTGAACACCGGCCAGCAGGTACGATCCGGTCTCCATGCTGCCGCCGATGATCACCGGCTGCCCGGCCTCCCGGTACTCCGCCGGAATCCCCTTCATGCCGGGCGCGAGGGCCCGGGTAGCGCCCTTGCGATGTACCAGCAGCGTTCGCTTTATCCCTTCGTAGGTGTGACGCTCCACCTTGGCGGTGTTGTGGGTAACGTCGTAGATCTGGTGCAGCCCCAGATCCAGCGGATCTTTGCCGAAGACCTCGGAGAACACCTCGCGGATGCGGTGGAGGATCACCTGGCGGTTGACGAAGGACATGTTGATGGCGCAGTTCATGGCTTTGAAGTAGTCCTGGCCTTCCTCCGACCCGAAGGGAGCGCAGGCCAGTTGTCTGTCCCGGACCGGTATGCCGTATTTGGTCTGCGTCACCCTGAGGAACCCTTGAAGATAGTCGGTGGCGATCTGATGCCCGAAGCCCCGGCTGCCGCAGTGGAACATCACCACCACCTGATTCGGGCGATCGATGCCGAAGGCGGCGGCCAGCTTTTGGTCCAGGATGTTCTCCGGCTTGGCCACCTGGATCTCCAGGTAGTGATTGCCAGATCCCAGGGTGCCGATCTGCTTGTAGCCCCGCTCGACGGCCTTCTCGCTTACCTTGGAAGCGTCCGCCTCCCCGATGCAGCCGTTCTCCTCGGTTCGTTCCAGATCTTCCTGGACGGCGTAACCGTTCTTCAGGCACCACTTCATGCCTTTCTCGGAAAGGGTGCGAAACTCGCTCTGGGAAAGCTTCAAGAATCCCTTTCCCCCGACCCCGGCGGGGATGCGGGCGAAGAGGCGGTCCACCAGCCGCTGCAGTTGGGGCTGGACCTCCTCCCAGATCAGTGAGGTTGCCACCAGGCGCATGCCGCAGTTGATGTCGAAGCCGATGCCTCCGGGGGAAATTATGCCGGTCTTGACGTCGAAGGCGGCCGTACCCCCGATGGGAAAGCCGTAGCCGCTGTGGCCGTCGGGCATGCAGTAGGAGTAGCCCACGATCCCGGGCAGGGTGGCCACGTTGGTCGCCTGTTCGAACACGGCCGGGTCCATACTGTCCAGCAGTTGTTTGCTGGCATAGATGCGGACCGGGACCCGCATGTCCCGTTTGTAGGTCCGTGGGATTTCCCACAGGTTTTCGTTGATCCGTATACAGCCGGCTGGAGCCATGATGTGAATTTAGTGCTCCGACGGGGCTGAAATCAAGACGCCGATGCGGCTCTGGCCCCCTTGTCCAGGGTGCTGGCTTTGAGAAACCCCCAAAGCAGAAGGGCGGCGCCGATCATCTCGGCCGGGTACAGCCCGGCGGTTTGACCCATCCTGGCGCGACTTCCCGCCGCGGCGATGACAAGCGTTCCTGCAGCGATCAGCACGTTTGCCCAGACCCTGTAGCGATACTCTTTCTTGGCGGCGAAACGAACTATGGAGAAGACGGCACCCCCCAGTAGGAATATCGTCCCGGGGATGTTGAGGAACATGGACATGAATCTGGGGAAGGTCCCCGAGGCGCCCAGTCCTTTTCCCCCTACCGTGATTCCCGCTGCCAGATTCCCTTCCACAAGGGGGTGGGTAAATGTCCCGACCAGAAAAACGGCAGTAGCCGCCAGCAGGTAGATCAGGAAAATCCGGCCCCAGATCGCCCGCCTGAGGATCAGGTAGGCCGCTCCCAAACCCAAAAAACCAACCAGGGAAGCGGCCATCACGATATAGATCCGGTATATGGTCTGACCCCAGCCTCCGATGTACTCCGAGTAGGCCTCCATAAAGGCCGCGGCTGCATAGATAAAAAATCCGATTGCCCAGACCAGCTGATGAGGGCCCCGTCGGGCGAGGTACTGTCGGATCAGGAGAACCGTGAAAACCGTTCCGATCACCCCGGTGGCCAGGGGCCAGGACCAGTGAGACCAGAATTGTGTTGCAGTCATAGCGGCCAATTGTAGCGAATGATTCGATCTTTGCATATGCGCCGCCGTGCGCCTGTGCCTTCGTGTCTCTGTGCCTGGGTGTGTGGCCCTTCCCCACTGTGGTGGTGTATAGTAGTGGGCGGTGACACAACCTCGGTTCGTCATCCTGCTTCTACCGATTTCCCTGCTGTTGGCCTGCAGCGGCAGCCCTCCGACGCTGGAGACCGTCCGGGCGGCCCGGAGAGCCAATGACTATCCCATCGTTCTGGTGCATGGATTTCTCGGATTCGGGCGGGATGAAATGTTCGGCTTCAAGTACTGGGGGGGCTTTGCCGATCTGGAGGAGGAGCTGCGCGGAGCGGGTTACCAGACCTACACCGCCGCGGTGGGGCCGGTATCGAGTATCTGGGATCGGGCCTGCGAACTGTATGCCTGCATCAAGGGCGGCCGGGTCGACTACGGGGAAGCCCATTCGATACTGTTTGGGCACGATCGCTACGGCAGGACCTATCCCGGCCTCTACCCCGAGTGGGGCGAGGTGGATCCGGCGACCGGGGAGGTCAGAAAGGTCCACATCATCGGCCACAGCCTGGGCGGTCTGACCGGCAGGACCCTGATCCAGCTGCTGGAGCGGGGTCCTGCGCTTGCGGGACAGGGGGATCATCCCCTGTTCCAGGGAGGCAAATCCTGGGTGTGCAGTCTGACCACGATCTCCTCCCCCCACGACGGCACGACCTTCGCCTACCGATACGACTGGGATCAGTCGCTGATCAAGTCTGCCTTCACCTTTATAATATCGATCAGCTCCAGCTCCCCGGATCTGTACTACGATTTCAAGCTCGATCAATGGGGGTTGCCCCGCACGCCTGGGGAGGATTTCTACTCATACCGGGACCGGGTCGTGCACAGCAACATCTGGTTCGGTTCCAGGGATACGGCCTACTGGGACGGTTCTCCCGAGGGAGCTGTGGAGCTCAACGGTTGGGTGCAGGCGCAGCCTTCGGTATACTACTTCTCCTGGGCAACCGAGGCTACCTACCGCGACCCTCTGAGCGGAACTCAGGTGCCGGAAATCGGGGTGCCCGGGCCCATGGCCTCCATCGCCCGATTTATGGGTTCATACTCCAGGCAGAATGAGACCGATCTGCCCATCGACAGCTCCTGGTGGCAGAACGACGGGATCGTCAACACCAAATCGATGGATGGACCGACCCTGGGATCCACGGACACAGTACAGGAATACAGCGGAACCCCCGTGCCCGGAAAGTGGAACTATATGGGGCTGCTGGAGTCCGTGGATCATCTGGACATCATCGGAATTCCCACATGCGACAGTGATCTCAAGGATTGGTACCTCTCCCTGGCTGCTCTGCTGGCCTCCCTTCCGGGGTCGAGGGACGCCGAGACAACACGATAGCCCCGCTGCTCCCGAGCACCAGAACTACGGCCGCGGTGAGACCGAACATAGGGCGAATCCCCAGAGCATCGGCCAGGGCACCGCTGGCCCAAGGCCCGACGAAGATCCCCGCAGCGTATACCGACTGATGCAGTCCCATGGCGCTACTGCGGCTAAGGGCCGGAACATACCGGATGGTCATGCCCATCAGCACCGGATAGCCCATCCCGTGGGCTACGCCCAGGCAGCCTTGGCAAAGGAATAACAGGGGGATGCGTTTGGCCAGTGCGGCGAGGATAATCGCCGCTGCAAACAGACCGTACGACGCCAGCACC
>Ga0315534_1000918_pt1 | contig 20730 bp, 16 predicted proteins | sample SalMarSW160240MG_FD_203094 | JGI IMG/M metagenome (GOLD analysis project Ga0315534, IMG submission 203094) | Salt marsh sediment microbial communities from the Plum Island Ecosystem LTER, Massachusetts, United States - Salt Marsh Sediment SW1602-40 ... | reverse complement strand
ACAAGGTGATCATGGAGGTGGAATGTCCAGCTTCGGGCATCCTGGGCAGGATCCTGGTGGGTGAAGACGAGACCGTGCCCATCGCCCAGGTCGTGGCTTACATCGTGGCGCCGGGGGAGGAAGTGCCCGAGCCCGTCCTCGAGGCCGCCCCAGGACAGGCTGCGGCTAGTCAACCTCCGGAACCGGCCGCCAGCAGGGCCGGGGCGGTGATGGCCACCCCTGCGGCGCGGCGACTCGCCCGTGACCGAGGCGTGGATCTGACCGCGGTGACCGGCACCGGCAAGGATGGTTTGATCGTCAAGCAGGACGTGCTGGCCGCTGAGAAGGGATCCCGGGATACCGGCGCGCCAGCAGGGGAAGCCAGGCCGCGTCCGAAAGCGTCTCCTGCCGCACGGCGGATAGCCCGTGAACAGGGCATCGCCCTCGAGGCGGTGCGGGGCAGCGGACCACACGGTCGCATCGTCGAACAGGATGTCCTGGATTTCACGGCCGAGGGTGGCCGGCCCACTCTCGAGGGAGGGCAACTGGTCTCGCCCAATCCAGTCCACAAGCTGATGGCTGAGCGCATGACGCAGAGTTTCTCCTCTGCGCCCCACTTCTACCTGGGGGTGGAGGTGAATGCGGCGGCTCTGGTGGAGCTGAGACAGAGACTGCTCCCCATTTGCGAGAAGAAAGGTGACGTGCGCGTCACGTTCACCGACCTGCTGGTCAAGCTCGTGGCAGCGACGCTGAGGGATCATCCGTACACTAATGCCACCTGGGAAGATGGGAAGATCCGTCTCTTCCAGGAGGTCAATCTGGGCCTGGCCACGGCGGTGGATGAGGGACTAGTCGTGCCTGTAATACGAGGCGCCGACAAGCTCAGCCTGATCCAGGTCGCCAAGGTGCGAAGTGAACTTGCAGCGAAGGCCGCTGATGGCAGGCTGTCCCTGGACGAGGTCACAGGGGGTACGTTCACCCTCACGAACCTGGGCATGCTGGGTGTGGACATCTTCCAGGCCATCATCAATCCTCCTCAGAGCGCCATTCTGGCCACGGGTCGCATCGCCGAACGACCGGTGGTGGAGGAGGGGGAGGTCGTGGCCAGACCTACCATTCACCTCACTCTCTCCGTCGATCACCGGGTCGTGGATGGAGCGACGGGTGCACGGTTCCTGCAAGATCTCCGTAGCGTGATTGAGGACCCCTTTGAGTTCTTCTTGAAGGACATCGTCTAGCAGCCCTCATTGGGCATGCCCCCCGGGTTCAGGAGAAGCCGATGAAGCCTTACGCGCCGCAGCGAAGACCTCTGTGGGAAGTAACCAGGACCCTGGCAGATACCGCCATGGGTCGCGTCGAGGCTGACCTGGTGATCCGGGGAGGATCACTGGTCAACGTCCATACGGCCGAGATCCTGCCTGGGATGGACGTGGCCGTGAAGTCTGGTCGCATAGCCATGGTGGGCGAGGTCGACCACACCATCGGTGAAGCCACCGAGATCGTCGACGCCAGCGGCTACCATCTGCTGCCCGGATTGATAGAGGGACACGTCCACATCGAGAGCAGCATGATCACCCCCACGCAGTTCGCGCGAGCGGTGCTTCCCCACGGAACCACGGCAGTCTTCATCGACAACCACGAGCTAGCCAACGTGCTGGGGGTGGAGGGTGTCAGGCAGATGATGGAGGAGAGCCAGGGCTTGCCTCTGAAGGTGTACCTGGCTATGCCGTCCTGCGTGCCAGCGCTGCCAGGCTTCGAGGATGCGGGGGCCACCATCGGCCCGGCGAACATCGAAGAGGCCATGGATTGGCCGTACGTGGCTGCGCTGGGGGAGATGATGAACATGCCAGGGGTGTTGGCTGCGGACGAGGCCGTCCACGCCATGCTCCGCGCCACTCTCGAGGCGGGAAAGGTGGTGACCGGGCATTACTCCATCCCCGAGACCGGGCGGGGGCTCCAGGCGTTCATCGCCTCGGGCATCAGCTCGTGCCACGAATCCACGCGCAAAGAAGACGCCCTGGCTAAGCTGCGTCTGGGTATGTACGTGATGCTTCGCGAAGGCTCCGCTTGGCATGACCTCAAGGAGACCATCAGGGCCATCACCGAGGAGGGTGTGGACAGCCGTCACGCGATGATGATCACCGACGACACCCACCCGGATACGCTGGTCAACGTGGGCCACATGAACCACGTGGTCAGGCGGGCCATCGAAGAGGGGCTGGACCCGGTGCGAGCCATTCAGATGGCCACGCTCAACGTGGGGGAGTACTTCCACCTGGGCCACGACCTGGGGAGCATCAGTCCAGGGAAGTGCGCCGACATCATCCTGGTCCGGGACCTGGAGGAGATGCGAGTGGAGAAGGTCCTGGTGGACGGCATGGTCGTGGCCGAGGCGGGCAGGATGTTGGTGGAGTTGCCTACCTTCGAGTACCCGGCCTCTGCGCGGAAGTCGGTCCGGCTGCCTGCGCCGCTCGTGGCCTTGGACTTCGAGGTCAGAGTGCCTGCTGGTGAACGCAGGGTCACTGTCAGAGTCATGGAAATCACCGGTGGGCAGGTGGTGACCAAGCACCTCCAGGTGGAGCGACCTGTCGTGGATGGGTTGGTGAGCGGCTCTACAGAGGACGATGTGGCCAAGGTGGCGTCTGTAGAGAGGCACGGGGCCAGCGGGCAGATCGGCGTGGGCTTCGTCAAGGGCTTCCACCTCCGGGCCGGCGCTGTTGCCTCCACCATTGCCCACGACAGCCACAACTTGCTTGTCGTGGGCACCAACGACGAGGACATGGCCTTCGCAGGAAACGCGCTGGCCGAGGCCGGTGGTGGCATGATTGCGGTGCGTGGCGGTGAGGTGCTGACCTTGGTCCCGTTGCCCATCGCTGGACTGATGTCTCAGGAGCCTGTGGAGGTCGTGAACGAGCAGGTGCAGTCCCTGGCGAGGGCGTGGCAGGCGCTGGGGTGCGACCTGGAGTCGCCCTTCATGACCATGTCCATCCTCGCACTGCCCGTGATCCCGGAGTTGCGTATCACCAACAGGGGCCTCGTGGACACGGTGAAATTCGAGCTGGTGGATCTGATTCTCTGATCGGAGGTTCCGGCTCCATGGGCGGTCTGGCGGTCGACGCGGCTCCATCCTGAGCGGCAGGTATCACAAGATTGGCCGCTCCGCGAGCAGGGCGGAGGACTGTTCCCAACGGCGCCAAGGGCTTGCCACGTATTCTGCCGTTTTGTATACTTGCGCGTGTCCTGCCTACGATAGTGCTTTCCGCTGAGGGCGGTGCCGAGTATGCCTCTTGGGGCCCACATGTCCATCGCTGGTGGTCTGGACCAGGCCATCGTGAGGGGACGTGAGGTGGGTTGTGAAACCATCCAGATCTTCACCAGAAGCCCCCGGCAGTGGCGGCCCCGTATTCTGGAGGATGAAGAGATAGCCCGCTTCGGGCGCATGAGGGAGCAGACCGGCATCGCGCCGGTAGTCGCTCACGACTGTTATCTGATCAACCTGGCCTCTCCCGACGAGGAGCTGTGGCGCAAGTCCCTGGCGGTCTTGGTCGAGGAGATGGGACATTGTCAGGCTCTCGGTTTGCCGTACCTGGTGATGCATCCCGGCTCTCACGTCGGTGCTGGCGAGGAGGCCGGCCTGAAGCGGATAGCGGAAGCTCTCGACCGGGCACATGAGGAGACGCACGGGAACGACGTGAAGGTGCTCCTGGAGAACACGGCAGGCCAGGGCACCAACCTCGGCTCCACGTGGGAACAACTCGCGGCTCTCCTGACTCTTGTCCGCGACGACAGTTGGCTCGGGGTCTGTTTCGATACCTGCCACGCTTTCACGGCGGGATACGAGTTGCGAACGCGGGCCGGGTACGACGCGACCTGGCGGACGGTGGACGACGAGATCGGCCTCGAGCGCGTGAAGGTGATCCATCTCAACGATGCCAAGGGCGAGCTTGGAAGCAGATTGGACAGGCACGAACACATCGGATCGGGGAAGATGGGCCTGGAGCCTTTCCGGATGTTGCTCAACGACGAGCGTTTCTGGGACCTGCCGATGCTGTTGGAGACGCCCAAGAGGCCAGGCCGAAAAGACGATGAGAAGAATCTGAGGGTGCTACGGTCCCTCTTTGCGCCTAAGCGGAGGGGCCAGGCCGCGATGGTTTGACTGGAGGCTCTATGTCAACATTTCATGGTGCACAGCGTCTCGTGGTCGTCGGCGGAGTAGCCGCAGGCATGAGTGCGGCAGCTCGAGCCAGGCGACTCGATCCGGATCTGGAGATCGTGGTCTACGAGCGAACGGGCTACGTCTCGTACGGCTCCTGCGGGCTGCCTTACTTGATCGCGGGGGTAGTGGCTGAGGCCAACCAGTTGATCGCCAGGACACCGCAGCAGTTTGCCAAGCAGGGGATAGAGACCCACACTCATCACGAGGTAGTGGCCGTAGACACTGAGACGAAGAAAGTGAGGGTGCGCGACCTTGATGGCGGAAGCGAGTTCTCCGTCGACTACGACAGGCTCGTCCTCGGCACAGGTGGCAGCGCGATCCGGCCGCCCATAGCGGGGCTGGACCTGGAGGGGGTGTTCGTGCTGCGGACGGTCGAGGATGGGATAGCCACAAAGGACTTCCTGGCTCAGAGCCGGCCTCGTAGCGCGGTGATCATCGGTGGGGGGTACATCGGAGTGGAGGTGGCCGAGGCCTTCGTGCAGCGCGGGTTGAGCTGCACGATACTGAACAGGCCACCCCAGCTCCTCGGCAACTTCGATCCGGACATAGCAGAGCTGATGCAGGGAGAGCTGGAGAGAAACGGCGTCACCGTCTCTGTGGGGGACACAGCTCAGGCCATAGAGGGTGATGATCGAGGTCGGGTGCGGGCTGTCGTCTCTCAACGAGGGCGATACGAGGCGGATATGGTGCTCATCGGAGCGGGCGTGAGGGCGGAATCTCAACTGGCCCAGGAGGCTGGGATCAAACTGGGTGTCAAGGGCGCTATCGCCGTGGGTCAGGGGATGCGCACCAACATTCCCGGTGTCTACGCGGCGGGTGACTGTGCCGAGACCTATCACGTGCTGCTAGCGGGGCCTTCTTACGTGCCCCTGGGCTCGACGGCCAACAAGCAAGGGCGTGTGGCCGGCACCAATGCTGCTGGCGGTGAGGCTGTGTTCCAGGGCGTGGTGGGCACGACCATCACCAAGGCCTTCGATGTGGGCGTGGCCGTCACAGGCTTGACGGAGAAGACTGCACGGGATCTCGGACACCCGGCGAAGTCGGTTAGCATCGAGCACGGCTCGAGGGCCCACTACTATCCTAGCCCGGGACCCGTTCGCATCAAGCTTGTGTGGAACACCGAGGATGGAAGGCTGATGGGCGCGCAGATCGCCGGACCGGTGGCGGAGGCGAAGCGGATAGACGTCTTGGCCACGGCACTGCATCATGGGCTCACCATAGAGGACCTGCAGAAGCTGGATCTCAGCTATGCTCCCCCGTTTGCGCCTGTCTGGGACCCCATCCTGGTGGCGGCCAACGTTGCCGCCAAGAACTGAGGTTACAGCTCGTGGTATTGACTGAGGTACTGCGAAAGGCCGTCCGCTTGTACCCCGGCAAGCGGGCCATCGTCTGTGGAAGCCGGTCGTGGACCTACGCGGAGTTCGCTGAGCGCGTCAACCGGTTGTCGCAAGCCCTGCTAGCGTTGGGCGTGGGTAGAGGCGAGAGGGTAGCCATCCTGCACCGCAACTGCCACCGCTACCTGGAATGCTACTTTGGTGTGATGCAGATCGGGGCGGCCCTCGTTCCGCTGAACTACCGGTTGAGTCCTCTCGATTGGCAAAGCACGATCGAGGATTCAGGATCGCGGCTGGTCTTGGTGGAGGAGGCCTTTCGCGAGCGACTGGATTCCGTTGCGGCTGCGCTGAGAGAGGTGGCAGGCGTGGTGTGGTGCCCGGGAGAGTCGACGCCCCGTGGGGCGGGATCCTCGCCCGCTGGCTATGAATCACTGCTGGCTGCGGCCAGCCCCGAGCCACCGCCTGCGGTGACCATCGACCCGGAAGACGCCGCACAGATCTACTACACCAGTGGCACCACGGGTCAGGGGAAGGGTGTGGTACTCACCCATCGCAACGTGTCCGTTCACGCCCTTGGGACCATCGCTGAGTTCAGGCTCAACGACGGAGACGTGTGGCTTCACGCGGCCCCCATGTTTCACCTGGCCGACGCGTGGGCGACCTGGTCCGTTACATGGGTTGGTGGGGTGCACGTAATGGTGCCCGAGTTCAGGGAGCGTGTGGTCTTGGAGACCATAGCGAGGGAAGGAGTAACCACGACCAACTTGATACCCACCATGTTGAACTCACTCGTGAACTACCCGCAGGTCCGGGAGTACGACTACTCCAGTCTCCGCCTCCTATTGACCGGAGGGTCTGCTGTCGCCAGGAGTCTCGTCGGGCGGGCGATGGAGACCTTTGGCTGCGACTTCGCCCAGACCTATGGTATGACGGAGACGAGTCCCTATCTGACGGTGTCCACGTTGAAGGATCACCTGCGGGCCCTAGGCCCAGAGGAACAGATGCGCTTCAGGGCCAGCACGGGGCGCGAGTTCATCACTGTAGAGTTGAGAGTGGTCGACGAGCAGGGAAGGGACGTGCGCCAGGACGGAGAGCAGGTGGGAGAGATCATCGTGCGGGGCGACAGCGTGATGAAGGAGTACTGGAACCTACCTGAGCTCACCGAGAGGGTCTTCGAAGATGGCTGGCTGCACACCGGCGACATGGCGGTCATGGACGAGGAGAGATACGTCACCATCGTCGATCGTAAGCGCGACATGATCATCACCGGTGGGGAGAACGTCTACTCCGTGGAGGTGGAGAATGTGCTCTATTCCCATCCGGCCATCATGGAGGCCGCGGTGATCGGAGTGCCGGACGAGCATTGGGGTGAGGCCGTCAAGGCGCTGGTTGTGTTGAAGGAAGGGAGGGAGGTCTCCGAGGAGGAGGTAATACGGTTCTGCAAGGACAGAATGGCCCACTTCAAGGCGCCCAAGTCGGTGGATTTCCTACCCTCGCTCCCCCGAACTGGGTCGGCCAAGATCGCCAAGGGTGTGCTCAGGGAAGACTACTGGAAAGGCACAACGAAGCGGGTCCACTAGGGCGTGGCTAGTGCGCATGGCCGCCGCTGCCTCGTGCACTCGGCGCTAACGAAACCGCTCAGGCCGCGCCGGACTTTACGGCGAATCCTCCGTCGCCGAGAACTCCCTCTGTATGGCGTCCAGCAAACGCTCTGTTTGCTGCTCAACCGCCAGTGACAGGTTCGTGTTCCAGTCCATCGCTTCCGGCTGCACGGCGTAGATCACGACGGGCGGAAGGTCCTGGCCCAGGTACTCGCCCAGTCTGAGGATCTCCAGTACTTCGGCCTGGTGGAGAGACAGAGGAACTTCCGTGTCCCCAGCGGGGATGTCCTCGGGCTTGAAGCGAAACAGACTCCCCGCTGGCTCTCCTGCGTCGACGGCGTCGATGATGATCACGTTGGCGTAGCCATCTATGAGGCCCAGGAGGTCGACTCCTGCGGTTCCTCCGTCCACGACGTCCACGTGGGGCGGCAGTGGTCTCTCCCGCAGCTTGCGAACGGCGTGGATGCCCACGCCTTCGTCTCCGAGAAGCACATTCCCGACCCCGAGCACGAGGGTCCGCCCTTGCCGTTGCTCGTTCATCGATCCTGTCCAAAGACAACTCCCAGGGGGTTAGCAGAAACCCCCTGGGAGTGATGTTGGCCTGTGATCCGGCGGATGACGCCCGCCGCTGTCTCTCGTCGCCGTGGCCACACAGGCGAGAACTGCAGCCGAGGCTTGAGACGCCACTAGGTTTCTACTTCACCTGCCATGAGTCGTCGTGCCGCCTTGGCGCAGTTCTTGAGCAGCATGGCGATAGTCAGCGGGCCGACTCCGCCAGGGACGGGTGTGATGGCCGAGGCGACTTCCTTCACCTCATCGAACTCGACATCGCCACCCCACCGCCAGCCCTTCTCGATGCTGGGATCGTCGACACGGGTGGTGCCCACGTCCACGACTACCGCACCGGGCTTCACCATGTCTGCCTTGATCAGGCCGGGGACCCCCACTGCGGCGATCAGGATGTCGGCTCGTCTCGTCTCCGCGGCGAGATCGCGGGTGCGGGTATGGCAGATGGTGGGGGTCGCGTGTTCGCGGACGCAGAGCATATAGAAGGGTTTCCCCACGATATTGCTGCGTCCCACGATAGTCACATTCTGCCCATAGAGGGTGAGATCTTCCCTCTTGAGCATCTCGATGATTCCACTCGGCGTGGCAGGGACCAGGCACTCTTCACCCAGGGAGAGAAGCCCGACGTTGACGGGATTGAGGCCGTCCACGTCCTTGGCGGGCGATATGCGCCGCTGTAGGGCTTTCTCGTCCACCTGATCGGGAACGGGCAGTTGCACGAACAGGCCATGCACGGTCTCGTCGGCGTTGAGCCTGTCTATCAAGTCCAGCACCTCTTCCGTGCTCACCGTTGTTGGTAGGTGATGAGTCTGGGAGCGGATGCCCACGTTTTCGCAGGCACGCCCTTTGTTGCGCACGTAGATGGCGCTCGCCGGGTTGTCTCCTATGAGGATGACCTCGAGACCAGGAGGCGTCCCATACTTGGCGGTGATTTCTGCGACCTCGTCTTTGACTTCCTCTCTGATCTGTGCTGCCATTGCTTTGCCATCTATGATTTTGGCCGTCATACGTTCTGTCTCCCTTCTCTGTTGGCCTGGCGCATGGACCTGCGGTCTTGCCAGTCGTTGTCTCGAGTTGACCGTGTGTCGAGGCCGTATCCTTGATCGTATCTTTCGTACCGGGCGACTCCGGCTATAGACCAGCTTCCTGTAAGACGTCGGGCACCCACTTCTCCCAACCAAGGGCCATGATGTGCACTCCCTGGCAGAGATCTTTCATGCCCTTGACCAGTTCGGCTGCAATCTCGATGCTGGTGGCCACCTTGTCCTCTGTATCCTCCATACGGTTGACGAGGCTCTCAGGCACGTGAACGCCGGCCACGTTGCGGTTCATGAACCGAGCCATACCGGCCGACTTGAGGAGAATGATGCCTCCGAGGACAGGGACGTCCAGATGGTCGACTTGTCCCATGAACTGCTCGAACTGGTCGAGATCGTAGACCGCTTGTGTCTGGAAGAACTTGGCGCCCGCCGCGATCTTATTTTCCATCTTGATGATCTGTGGTTCCAGCGGGTCGGCGCCAGGGCTGACCACGGCGCCGATGCAGAAATCCGGCGCGCCCAGTAGCTCCTTACCGGCCAGGTCGTGGCCGGCACACAATGTCTTCACAGTGTGGATCAGGGACACGGAATCCAGATCGAACACTGGCTTGGCATCAGGGTGGTCTCCGAGGGAGACGTAGTCCCCGGTGAGGCAGAGGACGTTCTCGATCCCGAGTGTGTAGGCGCTGAGCAAGTCCGACTGGAGGGCCAGACGGTTCCGATCCCGGCACGTGAGCTGGAAGATAGGCTCGGCGCCCCTTTGCTTGAGGAGGTGGCTCACCGCGAGGGAGCCCAACCTCATCACTGAACTCTGCTGGTCGGTGACATTGAAGGCGTGAACCTTATCCAGGAGCAGATCCACCTCTTCGAACATCTTCGTAGTGTCGACGCCTTTCGGGGGGCCAGCCTCTGAGGTGATCACAAACTTGCCATCGTTGAAGAGATCCGTGAGTTTCATGCTTCCGTCCCCTTTTGCTCCTCTGCTTGCTCCAGCGCCCAGAACGTCGTCGATCGCAGTGACTTGGGTGGTTCCGCTCGGGCGTGGTCACGCGGCAAGTGTATCTCCCTCAACTTGTCGAGGCGCCCCAGCTTCTCGAGACGTTCGTATATCAACTGCCAGCCACACGGCCTAACCTCGGGCTGGTGTTCGCACCTGCCGTCACGGGCTCCACCGCAGGGACCATTGACCAGACTCTTCGTACACGCGGTGATGGGGCAGATGCCGCCGGTATAGTCCAGCAGGCAGTCACCGCACTCGGCGCAGCGCTCGCTGCCCCGCCACTCTCCTTGAGATCCTCCCATGGAGAGTGTGTTGCACCCGGGGTGGATGGTCTTGTCCACCGCCGCTGCCGTCGCTTGCACGCCCACCCCGCAACACATGACCAGAATCGAGTCGCTGGCCATGATCCGGTCGCGGAAGGGCTGCAGACCGGTCTTGATGAGGGCCTTCTGGCACAGGAAATCGAGCGCCGTCCAGCCTGAGATGGTCTTGCCCGCTGCCTCGAGGCTGTCTTTCATAGCCAGGACTTCATCTTCGCCGCCGGTATGTGATGCCTCAGCACACCCGCGGCAGCCTAGCAGGAAGACGGTGCTCTCACCCTCGAGGGAGTGCAGGATCTCTTCCAACGGTTTCTGTTCAGAGACAAGCATTTCCTACCTTTCCTTCTCTAGTCATCATTGCTCACAAGAGGAAGCCCCCGGGTTCCTAGCGACAGGGGGACTACCCCGGGCTCTGCTCCAAGAACTTCTGCACCCGCCTGAGTAGCTCTTCTGGCGCGACCGGCTTATCCACGTAGTCGTCAGCCTCCAGCATCATCCCGTCCGTCAACGAGAAGGCCGTCTCGCCCATCTGCTGCGAGAGACTGGTCAGCATGATCACAGGGATCTTGGACAGCTCCGGGTCGCTCTTGAGAGCCTCACAGACCTTGAAGCCGTGCTGCTCAGGCATGATGATATCTAGGATGATCAGGTCGGGGTCTACGTCTCTGACTTTGCGGAGCGCTTCGTCGCCGCTGTGAGCCACGGCGACCTCGTACGGAGCGCTCTCCAACACGATCTTCGTCGCCTCCACGAAGTCAGGATCATCATCGACGAGCAGTATTCTTGCCGGGCTGGTCATTTGCTTCCTCCTGTTTGTCTTTCGCTTCCTGATCCACTAGTGCTCACTCGCCGCCCTCAAGTAGGTTCTTGACCCGATCGAGGAGGTCGGGCGGGGAGATCGGCTTCTCCACGTAGTCCTGCACATCCATCGCCAGGCCGGTTTCCAGCTCGTATCGCCTCCGACTGGCGTCCTCGCGAACGGAGGTGAGGATCAAAATGGGTATCTTGGCGTACTTCGGGTTTTCCCTCAGCTCTCGGACGACAGCGAACCCGTCCTTGTGGGGCATGAGTAGATCCAGGACTATCACGTCCGGGACGTCTGCTCTCACCTTGTCCACGCAATCAATGCCGTCACGCGCTGTGTCAATCTGGTACGGCTGTGTGCTGAGGATGGTGGTGATGGCATCCAGAATGTCGGGATCGTCATCAACTACCAGGACCTTCGGTTGTGTGCTCATGTGCCCCATCCTCCAGGTGGCGTCATACTATGGGTCGAGGAAGAAGACCTACTCTCTCGACGATCTCGGGCACGATCTCCTCCCAGGCCACAGCCATGATGTGAATCCCTCGGACCCCAGGGATCTCCCGAATCTGCTCAATGAGCTCACAAGCGATGCTCACGCCTTCCTCCTTGGCATCGGATGCCTGCTCCATTCTCTTGACTAGTTCGTCCGGTATCATCAGGCCGGCAACGTATTTCTTCATGTATCGTGCCATGCCAGCGGATTTCATAGGGATGATCCCCGCCAGGATGTGTGCCCGGCGATGGAGGCCCTGCTCGTACACCATCTCCATCCACTTCGCAAAACGTGGAATGTCGAATACGGCCTGCGTCTGGATGAAGTCCGCGCCGGCGTTGATTTTCTTGGCCAGCCTGAGCACGCGAAACTCGAAGGGATCGGCGAAGGGGTTGGCGGCGCATCCGATGAACAGGGGAACGTCTCCCGAGATCTTGTCGCCACTCAAGAACACGCCCTCGTCTCTCATGGTCTTGGCCATTTGCACGAGCTGGATGGAGTCGATGTCGTGAACGTTCTTCGCGGTGGGGTGGTTGCCGAACTTCTGATGGTCTCCCGTCAAGCACAGCAGGTTGTTGATGCCCAGGGCTACCGCACCCAGGATGTCACTCTGCATGGCCAGTCTGTTCCGGTCTCGGGTGACCATTTGCATCACGGCATCTATGTCCAGTTGCCTGAGTATGGCGCACGCCGCCAGGCTCGACATGCGCACGATGGCCGTCTGATTGTCGGTGACGTTCATGGCGTCGCAGCAGTCCTTGACGTGAGCCGCCGTCTTGCGAACGAAGTCGGCACTGCCTCCTTTGGGCGGACCGATCTCCGTCGTCACCGCGAAGTGACCTTCGGTTAGAACACGCTCCAGGTTGCCTCCGCTTTTCATGTGTCCGTACCCGTCCTTGCGACTCCTCTGGACCTCAGTCGCCGAAGATCTTCAGGCCAGCCGGCTTCCCTTTAGGCAGAGTGAAAGCGAATCTCGATCCCGGCTTGCCGTCTGCATAAGGTGACTCGACCCAGATCTGGCCTTGGTGCGCCTCCACTATTCTCTTCACAATGGACAGACCGAGGCCGGCACCGTGCGCTGCGTCGCCTCCCTTGCCGCGGTAGAACTGCTCGAACAGGTGTGGAAGGTCATCGGGATCGACACCCATACCGTTGTCGCAGACCTCTATCTCGAGCTGGTCATCAAGTTCTCGGGCACAGAGGGTGATCGTTCCTCCGTTAGGGGTGTACTTGACACCGTTGCTCAGCAGATTGGTGACCACCTGCTTCAGATGGGATGGCGAACCATACACAGTCGGCAGGTCCGCCGGGATATCGGTCCTCAGTTCCTGGGACTTATCAGCGGCGAGGACTCTCACCTCCTCGGCACAGGAGTTGAGCAGCTCTTGCACCGATACCACGTCCATTTCTTCCACGACCTTGCCCTTCTCGATCTGCGCGAGATCCAGGAAGCGATTGATGAGGTCAAAGAGCTCTTGTATCCTTACGCTGCATCTCTCGAGCATGCGCCGATGCTCGGCCTCCAGATCGCCCACGAAGCCACCCAGCAGGACCTGAAGGTAGCTTTGCACCGCGGCTAGAGGCGTTTTCAGGTCGTGCGAGGCCATGGCCAGGAAGTACGTCTTCAGCCTGTCCAGCCGGACCAGTTCCTCGTTGGCTCGCTGAAGCTCCTCAGCCTCCAGCAGGAGCCGATCGTGGAGGGCGGCCGTCTCTCGCTGTCTCTTCCTGAGTTCGCCAGACACTGCCGTCGTCAAGTAGGTGCTGATATAGAGCGTCGTTCCGAACCCGAAGAGGATCGCAACGACGTATGGTGCCTGGAGGTAGAGGTCGGGTGGAACGAGTCCCTGCAAGTGCACGTGGGGGATGACCTGCAGATACTCCAGGCCCACCAGGGACGTGAACAGGCCCACCGCCAGCGTGGCCAGCAAATACGCTGACCTGTAGGGCAGGATGATGCTAGCCAGAGTCACGTGGAACACGTAGTAGAGAAAGAGTGGGTTTTCTACCCCTCCTGCGTAGTGTATGATGGCCGTGGTCGCCACCAGGTCGGTAGCGGACTGGATCCAGACGTACCGCCGCACGTGGGGGATCAGGTTGGGTGCTTCCGCCGATTCCATACGCTCCGTATACCAACGGAAGGCGAGGTTGTATAGCGCGATGATCGAAACGATGATGAAGATCGGCAATGTGGAGAAGCGTATTCCGAAGACCATGTTGGCGGTGGCCGTGATGAGCACGACGCCAACGATCGCTATCCACCGGAAGTTGATCCCATACTGGATTCTGCGGATGGCGGTTGACTCCTCGGGCGTCTCCTCTCGCGCGACCTGGCGGTGACCGAGAAACTCGGTCAACCCAAGTCTGGCGTATCTCAGCCGGCTGGCCAGTACGTTCGACAGCCCTCGGTTGATCTCGCACGCCATCGCCTGGTCTAGCTCCATCAGAGCCAGGAGATCGCGTCCCTGAAGGACTATCGAGCGGCAGTTGTCGAGCGCACGCGCTGACATGGTCAGGTTGTCCGATTCCAGCAGAGCTGACAGACCGAATGGCTGGCCCGCGTTCAGGGTTTCAACGCTCATCTGCCTAACAGGTCGCTCGGGCCACATGCGGATCCCCATCTCCAGTGTGACCCTTCCCTCCCGGAGGATATGGAACTGTTCAGCCGGTTCTCCTTCTTTCAGGATCAGGCTGCCCGCGCTGTAGGTCTCCTCTGTGCACAGGCTCGCTATCCTCTCCAGTTGCTCATCGGTCAGCCCCTGGAAGACGGACACCTTCCGCAGTAGCTGGATAGGTATCATCTCGAAGCACAACCCACTCAGGGCGGACAACCCACCCTGGTATCCCGTTCTCCAGCCAGACCGCTAGACTACGATATGCGGAACCGTGCCAGCTCGCTCCCCTTCGGCGTGATGACATGAACAGCGCACGCCAGGCAGGGATCGAAGCTGCGCACGATACGAACGATCTCGAACGGGTTCTCCTCGTCTCTAATCCTCGTGCCGATCAGAGCCTGCTCGATGGGACCCGGCTGACCACTGTCGTCCCTGGGCGAGGCGTTCCAGGTGGTTGGGACTACACACTGATAGTTGGCTATCTTGCCATCCTTGATCTGTATCCAGTGTCCCAAGGCTCCTCGAGGCCCACAGACGAGTCCCATCCCAGATGCTTCCTCAGGAATGGCGTACTCGGTATATACCGGTTCGCCAGGCTTGAGTTGCAGGACCCAGTCGGCCATAGAGTCGGCGACGTACTTGCACTCGAGTGCCCTTGCGGCGTGACGACCCAGCACTGAGAAGAGAGCATCCGGTCCCGCATGGAAGTGTGATAGCACCGGGTCTACCAGTCCTTTCACCGATGAGTTGCCGTAGGCGTAGTTGACCGCCATACGGGCCAGAGGACCAACCTCGTAGACCTTGCCATCATACCTGGGTGCCTTGATCCAGGAGTATGCGCCGCTCTTACCAGGCTGCGGCCCGGTCTCGCCCTCGCCTGGATATCGGCCGGAGCCGGAATCCTCGTACCAGGAGTGTTTGACGTACTCGGCGATCTTGCCAGCATCTACTTCACCGGTCTTCAAATCGGTCGAGATCGTGCCCGAGCGAAGAAGCCTGTCTCGTTTGAGATAGTCGAGTTCTTTGCCGTCAAGATCGAAGACGCCATAGGCCAGGAGATTGCCGCATCCAGAACCGATCTCGAAGTAGTCGGGGTAAGCCTCTGCCACGGCCACGATATCCGGTACCCAGATGTCGTCTATGAAGTCTCTGATCTCGTTGAGCCTCCAGAGGAATGAGGTCATCTTGTCCACGGTGGGGTGCTCTGTGACCCCTCCCGCCACCGTTGCGCAGTTGTGGGGCATCTTGCCGCCAAAGACGGCCAGCATCTCGTGGGCCTTGCGCCTGATGTCCAGTGCTTGCACGTAGTGGGCCGTGGCCTGTCGATCCACATCGTCTGGCAGGCGGTAGTCGCCCTCGTAGCGCGGCGCGAATGGGCCGAGCTCGCCTCGGCTGATGAAGCTCTTGATGGATTTCAGGGCGGGATTATCACCTTCGTATGCGGCAACCTTGGTCACGTCTACGAAGTCGAGGGCGGCCAAGTGATAGAAGTGCAGCACGTGAGACTGGATGTAGTTTGCGCCCAGCAGGAGGTTGCGCATGATCCTGCCGTTGTCCGTGATCTCACCGGCTATGCCGAAGGCGCTGTCCAGGCACAGCACAGACGCAGTGGCGTGGGTCTGCGGGCACACGCCACATATACGTTGTGTCAACTGGGAGGCGTCGCGCGGGTCTCTGCCACGTAGAATCAGCTCGAACCCCCGGAACAGGGTGCCACTACTTCTGGCGTCCTTGACCTCGCCGTCCTCCACGATGGCTTCGACCTTGAGGTGCCCCTCGATGCGCGTGATAGGATCGATGGTTATCTTACCCATATTCTGGCTTACCCCTTCTTCATTCCGCCCCGATGTTGGGCAAGGCTTCGTCGGTTATCTTCTCGTACAGCGGCGCCACGACGTCCGGGAAGGTGGGCTCCACGCATCCTATGCACGGCGCTCCGCTGCCCACGCACCAGTTCACTCCATTGTTCCACAGCCTGGTAGGGCAGTCGGCGTGAGTAACGGGCCCTTTGCATCCCAACTCGTAGAGGCAGTACGGATCGCTGAGCTTCTTGGCGAACTTGCCCTCGTCGAAGTACGCCCTCCGGGGGCAGTTTTCGTGAATGAGCTGCCCATAGAAGGCCTTGGGTCGCAGGTATTCGTCCAGGTCACCTTCTGTGGGGAGACCCTGGAGCAGGATGCTGGCGACGGTGCCCACAAACCAGTCTGGATGCGGTGGGCAACCTGGAATATTGATCAACGGTGTGTCGATCCCCTCGGTGGAGAAGACGTCTTGAACGCTCACAGACCCTGTCGGGTTGGGGCTTCCTGCTGGAATGCCGCCAAACGCTGCGCAGGTGCCCACTGCCAGGACAGCCAGCGCATCTCGGCCGAGGGACTTGACCCACGAGTGCATGGAGATCTCTTCGCCCTGCTCCTCTCCGATCATCGCATAGGCACCGCCGGCGGCTATAGGTATGGAACCCTCCACCACCAGGACGTACCCGCCCTTTGCCTCCTGACGGGTGCGCTCCAGCTGTAGCACCGCGGGATGGCCAGCTCCTGCCATCAGCGTGGGATGAAATCGGACGTTCAGGTGCTTTCCAGGAACGATCTCGTCCACCAGGATGTTCCTGGGACCTGGGCTGACCGAGTTGAGCAGCGACACGGAGCAGCCGGAACACCCACCTCCTTGTAGCCAGAGAACAGGGTATTCCTCAGTTCTTGAGTTTGCCATCTATCACGTCTCCTCTTTGTGCTGATGTGACTCTAAGCGCAGGTCCTCTCTGACGAGTCTGCGCGGACCCCCATCCCGGCTGCTGGACCAGTCTCTGGGAGGCTCGATCTCCAGCAGTTGGTCCAGCCGTCCTTGGGCCTTGAGACGATCGTAGATCAGCTGCCAGGCACAGGGGATCTCCGGATCGATCTCGCACTTGCCATCTTGCGAGCCTCCGCACGGTCCGTTGAGCAGGCTCTTGGCGCAGCGAGCAATGGGGCAGATGCCTGCGGTCCGGTGCAAGATACACTCACCACAAGCGGCGCAGCGTTCGGTCCACAGCCCTTGCTCTTCCGGGATCCCGAGAAACGCAGTGTTGAGGGCAGGGGCCACGTTGGCCACAGGGAACCGTTCCACGATGGCCTGTACTCCGATACCACAGGCCATGGAGAGGACGAGGTCGTGGCTCTCTATCTCTTCCTGCACGGCGTCCAGGAACTCCCACTCGCACTGCCTCTGGACCGTGGCCTCGTCGAAGGTCTTCTCGTCTCCGTCGAGTTTGCTGGCCATACGCAGGCTGGTAGACAAGATGCCCACTTCCTTCTCGCCGCCGGCGAAGCAGACGGTGACACAGGTGCCGCAACCCAGCACCAGTATCCTCTCGTGATCGGCGACCATCTCCTTGATCTCTTGCAGGGGTTTCTGGCTAGCTATGATCATGCTGCGGCGCCCCTTTCTCGCAATGGGTTCGGGCCGAGCTCTTTGATGCGGTCCGTCATCTCGGTCGCGAGTTGGGCGAACTCCCGGCCCATCGCGGAGGATACGAAGTGCATCTCCAGACGGTCCGCTTCGAGTCCTATCTCTTCGAGCAGGCCCTTCGCGTAAGTGACTCGTCGTTCTGCTCTTACATTACCTTCCAGGTAATGGCAGTCTCCGACCAGTCAACCTGCCACCATGACACCGTCGGCCCCTTCTTCGAAGGCCTTCAGGACATGGAGTGTATCCAGCTTGCCTGTGCAGGGAAGCCTGACTATCTTCACATTGGTAGGGTACTGCACCCGGAGAGACCCCGCCAGATCAGCGGCCGCATAGGCACAGTAGTGACAACAGAAAGCGACGATTTGCGGTTCGAAGTCGGACATGCTCGGACCTCAGACCAACTCCGGTTGTCTGGCGAGGAGCGCTTCTTCCTCAGCCGTCACCTGCTCGTCTAGATAGTGCATCAACTGTATGGCCTTAGCTGGGCACTCCGCAGCGCAGATGCCGCATCCCTGGCAGGCGGCCACCTCTATCTGGGCTGCGCCGTAGATCCCCCCGGCACCTGGGACCGCCGGGTCGATGATGGGTACGTTGTACGGGCACACTCGCACACAGGTCAGGCAGCCTGTACACTTCTCTGGCTCTACAACCGCCACCACGCCGCCCGCGCGCAGAGTATCCTGGCTGAGGATCGTCGCCGCGCGGGCAACCGCTGCCTGTGCTTGCACGATACACTCTTCGATGAACTTGGGATAGTGAGCCGCGCCCGCAACGAAGATGCCTTCGGTGACGAAATCGACGGGGCGCAGTTTGACGTGAGCCTCAAGGAAGAAGCCGTCTAGATCGACTGGCACCTTGAGGGCGCGCGCGAGCTCGTCGGCGCCCTCGGTGGGCAGAAGGCCAGTGCTGAGTACGATCAAGTCGGCCGGTAGAGTGAGATCCCTGTTCAGCAACGGGGCATGCACCCTGACCCGCAGGCCCTCCTCGGTCAGCACCTCTGGGGGGTGTTCCCTGTCGAAGTGTATGAAATGGACGCCCCGCTGGCGAGCCAAGGTGTAGTATCTCTCGTTGAGGCCGAAGGTGCGCATGTCGGTGTAGAGCACGTAGACCTCGGTGTCGGGGCTGACTTCTTTGAGCTTGAGGGCGTTCTTGACTGCGACGGAACAACAGATGCGGCTGCAATACCGGTCCGCCGGACCCACACACTGGATCATCACGACGTGACCGAACTCAGCGATGCTGTCCGGATCGTTGGCGACACGCTCCTCCAGCTCTCGCTGGGTGAGGACCCTGTCGTCCTTGCCGTAGAGATGTTCATCGCCCGTATACTCGCGTGCGCCGGTGGCCACGACGATAGCGCCGTGTTCCACCTCGATCGTCTGTCCCTTGGTGTCCAGTCTCGAGGAGAAGTTGCCCACAAACCCCGCTGTGCCCTTCAGCTCGGTCTCGGTGTGCACCGTGATCAGTGGGTGATCCTGGACACTCTTGATCAGCGATCTCAGGTAGGCCTGCGGGTCGCTGCCGTCAAGCGTGTAGTGAACGTGGCGCAGGTTGCCTCCCAATTCACTGGTACGCTCGATGAGAAACACCGGGAACCCCTGATCCGCCAGCGAGAGAGCCGCATTCATGCCGGCCACGCCTCCCCCGATGACCAGCGCCGATCTGTTGAGGGGCAGGTCTACGGTGTGCAGAGCGTCCAGGAGCGCTGCCCTGGCGACCGACATCCGGACCAGGTCCTTGGCTTTTGCAGTCGCCCGTTCCGGGTCGTCGGAATGTACCCAGGAGCATTGGTTCCTGATGTTGGCCATCTCGAACAGGTGCTCGTTCAGCCCCGCCTGACGGATGGTGTCCTGGAACATGGGCTCGTGCGTGTGCGGCGTACAAGAGGCCACGACCACTCTGTTCAGATTGTGCTCTGCGATCCGCTCCTTGATGATTTCAACAGAATCCTGCGAGCAGGTGTACAGGTTGTCCTCGGCGTGTACGACGTGGGGCAGCGACCTGGCGTACTCGGCTACCGATGGCACGTCGAGGAAGCCACCGATGTTGGATCCGCAATGGCAGACGAAGACCCCGACACGGGGCTCCTCACCGGTGACGTCGCGTTCCGGTGGGTATCGTCTCTCCTGGGTCAGGCTCCCTCGGCCTTCGGCCAGCAGCCCCTCGACCTGTGCCGCCGCAGCGGACGCCTCCACGACGGTCTCCGGGATGTCCTTGGGGCCGCCGAAGGGGCCGCACACGAAGATACCTGCACGATTGGTTTCCAGCGGGGCGAATGCCCTGTGCTCTGAGAAGCCGTCGTGATCAAGCTCGATCCCCAGTCGTCCTGCCAGACTCCGTGTCTCTTGCGGCATCTCCATGCCTACGGAAAGCACAGCCAGGTCGAAGGTCTCGTCGACGAGGACCCCTTCCTCGTTCTCGTACCGGAACACGATGTCTCTCGAGTCTGGATCCTCTTTGAGGGGTGGCACCCGGGAACGCACGTAGCGGATGCCGTACTTCTCTCTGGCCTGGCGATAGTACTCTTCGTAGCCCTTGCCGAAGGCCCTCATGTCGATCATGAAGATGGTGCATTCTGTGTCGGACTCGTGCTCACAGGCCATGATCGCTTCTTTGGTGGCGTACATGCAGCAGACCGAGGAGCAGTAATCGTGTTGCTCGTCTCGCGAGCCGATGCACTGCACGAAGGCTATCTTGCGAGGGCGTTCGCCATCCGAAGGGCGCTTCACGTGGCCTTCGGTGGGACCGGACGCCGAAAGCAGACGCTCGAATTGGAGGCTGGTCACCACATTGGGGTACACACCGAACCCGAACTCCTGTGAGAGCCGAGCGTCGTAGGCCTGGAACCCGGGGACCAGAAGAACCGCGCCCACCTGGACCTGTCTCGTCTCCTCGACGTCGTTGTGGTTCACAGCTCCTGCCTGGCAGGCATAGAAACAGGCCAGGCACTCAGAGCAGATCCCGCATTGGAGGCAGCGTGCCGCCTCCGCCTGGGCCATCTCGTGGGTGTAACCGAGCTCCACCTCCTCGAAGGTCACCCTGCGTTCGCCAACGGGCAGGGAGGGCATGCCCAGGCGCGACTCACGAGAGAGGTTCAGTTCGCGCATCCTGGTCTCGGCTTCCTCCTGCTCCATCTCGACCACTGGCAGTTGAGACTTGAAGGGCGGCAGTACCTCGCCCGAGAGGTGGTGGTGGATGGAGGCTGCGGCCCGGTGTCCATCGGCGATGGCGTCGATGACGAACGCCGTGCCGGAGACTGCGTCCCCTCCTGCGAAGACGCCTGGACGGTCGCAGGCCAGAGTCTCTGGAT
>Ga0315534_1000916_pt1 | contig 20772 bp, 20 predicted proteins | sample SalMarSW160240MG_FD_203094 | JGI IMG/M metagenome (GOLD analysis project Ga0315534, IMG submission 203094) | Salt marsh sediment microbial communities from the Plum Island Ecosystem LTER, Massachusetts, United States - Salt Marsh Sediment SW1602-40 ... | reverse complement strand
ACACAAACGGGGAGATAAATAACCATATACCTATCAGCAGGATCGTGACATCCTGCCAGTCATTATCCATATGTTGTTCGCGTATTTTCATAAACATCCTCCTGTTCCTCGTTTGTCCGTCAGGTAAACATGGCGGCTGATATTTAAAGGTTGATATACAATGGAATGATAATAGGTACAAACCGACATGGATTTCAGTGACAAAGTTACATTTTATGTCCACAACCCTTGAGCATGAAGGTTGCAAGGTCTTAAAATGAAAACCTATTCAGTGGCCTTGCGTCATATCATCCTGGTACTGCAGCTGCATATTCATTATGACTGTAATTAATACGTTATGAGCAGCGTCAATTCAACAACGTGGCTGAACAGTTACCCCGAGTTGAAGGCTATTGATGATGATGCCTGGCTACAAACGGTAAAAGCCGCCAGGCAGGTAAAATACCCCGCAAGTTACCCGCTCTTTAACAACGGCGATGAATGTGAACATTACCTGCTCATTAGTGCGGGTTCTGTCAAGGTCAAGAAAACAACGCCTGATGGCCATGAACTGATCCTGTACCATATCAATAAAGGCCAGACCTGTGAGCTGACGACCTGCTGTCTGCTAAGTGGAACACGTTACACCGCCCAGGCAGTTACCGATTCAGAGGTGAATGCCATATTTATACCCCGCAAGGCGTTCGAGTCGGCCCTGGCCGGCTCTGCGGGATTTCGCAGGTTTATTTTCAGGACCCTTGACCGGGGACTTGAAGATATGATTTCGCTGGTTGAAAACATTGCATTTACGCCCACACATCAACGCTTGGCGAAGTACCTGCTTGAACAGCATAAATCACAACAGCCGATCGAAATCACACACCAGGATATCGCAAATGAACTGGGTACCGCGCGGGAGGTTGTGAGCCGGTTATTGAAGGAATTCGAACATCACGGCTGGGTCAGGCTTCATCGCGGACAGATAGAAATCCTTAACAGGCGGTCGCTGAAAGATAATAAATAGGGGAAGATAAACAGGTTTCGCTAATGTTCGGGGGTTTGCTTTTTAACGGCATGTTCACCCGTGTGAGACAAGTATATGGCGAGCCCGATCAGCGTGATGCCGCCTGCCAGGTAAAGCAGGTCGAGCGGGGATTCAAAGGACATCTCGATTGCGTGTTCGAAATACTTGACGATCAAAATCATCAGTATGACCTTGGCCAGCCTTGCTTTAAGATCATCCAGACTGGTAATCATCAATACGTTGGAAGAGGTTTCTTCATTTTCCGCCATATCAATCTTGCTGATGAATAACTCGTACAAACCCAGCGCGAAAATCAACAGAACAGTCGCCAGCAGATAACCATCAACGATTTCCACCACGTGAGTTATGGTTTCAGCGCGGAGTTCGGCACGTGCTTCGGTCGCCAGATTCGGGGAAATATAATCCACAAGATGAGCTACCATATACACTGCATCGACAGTCGCGATATAAAACATCGCGATGCCCGCTCCGAGACTCGCAATGACCGCGGAAAGGACAATATACCTGCTGTTCCACAACAGGCCTTCGAATATATATTCTGCCTTTTTCATCGGAAATAATCTGAACCGGTTATCAATAATCTTTTATTGTTTATTATGGCAAACACTGTCCTACTCATTGCCCCGAACAAGTCTATCACGGTACTGTTCAAAGTTTGCCAGACAATATGTAGTCTCGGCCCCCAGTAATACGATTGTCCACGAAATATACATCCAGACAAGAAAAATGGGAATCACCGACAGCGCGCCATAAACAGTTGCATAGGTGGGAACGGATGCAACATACAGGGTAAAACCCTTTTTCGCGGCCTCGAACAACAAGGCCGCCAGCACCCCTCCGCTTATTCCGATATACAACGGGATGGTCAGATTCGGCACAATAACGTACAACATGGTCAGCGCCAGAGTAGTTGCGAGCAGCGGCAACCAGGTCAACAGGAAATGCATCATGCCACTGATCGTTGCACTTTCCGCCAACAAGGGCAACGATGTCAGATAGGATGTCAGCACGATACTTACCGCCAGCAGGACAGGGCCAAGCGTCAATACCGCCCAATAGATCAAGAACTTTGTCAAAAAATTGCGGTTTCTTCGTACCCGCCAGATCCGGTTCAGGGCGGCATCTATCGTATTCATCAAAAACAGCGCCGTGAGTATCAGGAATATGATCCCGGGACCTGACAGCTCCGATGCCTTGTCCGTGAATTGTTGCAAGTAGTCCTGCACGATCTCCCCGGTGGCGGGGACGAAATTTGAAAAGATAAAATCCTGCATCTCGGACGTCAGATGTTGAAAGGCAGGAAATGCGGTCAATACTGCGAGTATTACCGCGGCAAGCGGGACCAGCGACAGCAGGGTTGTATAGCTCAATGCCGCAGCGGTGGTTAAACAGGAATCCTCATCGAATCGCTTGATCAGATATACGATAAACTGCCATAGGCTCCTGAGGGTTGCGAAAATTTTTGGCACGTTTTATTTCGAAATGGTTCCGATAGAAGCGGAAGGCCGCAATCATCCTGCAACGTATCGATGAACTCAGTGAGCGGATAATTTGATTGCTTCCTGCCTGGCCTCATTTGCCAGCCGTATCGCCTCCGTTTTATCTCCCTGATCGGCAGCCTCCTCTGCCCTTCGCAACAGCATTATCACTGCGGGCGGAACGTTATTGGTGGATTTTGCACTTGCAACGGCATCCTGCGCCGCGCTGATTGCCAGGGCGATCTCCTGTGCATCCATTGCCTGCGTCTTGGCCCTTAGAGCGCTGATTCGTGCATCCTTGAAGGCGTGTTGCTCGAGATTCATTTCGGCCTGTTGCAATGCCTGCTCGGCATTGAGCAGGCTGGTGCGGGCATACTTATCAGCTCCTGCATCATGAGCTGCCTGAAGCGATTGTCGCGCATCGCTCATTTCCTGGATGGGTGCAGTCGCACAAGCCGTTAAAATGATGCAACATAAAATAACAACATTAACGGACGCAATTGATTTAAGCTTGGTCAGAACCATAGACTATTAGGGCCCGATGTTATTTTTTAAGGATTATTAGGCTTTACGCATGGTGCGATTGTCTGGGAAAATTATCACCCCCCCTATAGGCTGTCAAGGCAGCCCGGGGTAAAATAAGCGAAATGTTATACACGAAGGGAAGAGACCGTTGACGGCTGTCACCATATATCATAATCCGCGTTGTTCAAAATCCTGTCGGACCCTGCAGCTGATAAGAGACAACGGAATAGAACCTGCCATCATAGAATATCTGGTCAATCCTCCCGACAAACAAGAACTCACCCGTATCCTCGAATTGCTCGCGATGGAACCACGTGCCGTGATGCGCACACAGGAACGGGCATTTCGGGAAGCAGGCCTGGATAATCCCGAGCTCTCAGCCGAGGCATTGATTACCGCCATGATTGAATATCCCGTACTGATCGAACGGCCTATCGTTGTCACCGCCGGCAAGGCTGTTATCGGGCGCCCGCCGGAAAACGTACTGGATATCATCTGATGTCGGATATCCTGATACTCTATTACAGTCGTTACGGCAGTGTAGCAAAAATGGCACACATGATCGCACGTGGTGTAGAGGAAATACCTGAAATGGATGCACGCATCAGAACCGTACCGGCTGTTTCAACTGTATGCGAGGCAACAGCAGACACGATACCCGCAGAGGGTCCTCCCTACGTGACCCTGGATGATTTAAAGGAATGTTCCGGTCTGGCGTTGGGGAGTCCCACCCGCTTCGGCAATATGGCAGCGGCACTTAAATATTTTCTCGACGGCACAGGATCGCAGTGGTTGTCAGGCACCATGATCGGAAAACCTGCGGCCGTGTTTACCTCGACTTCATCCATGCATGGCGGTCAGGAAACTACATTGATCACCATGATGCTGCCATTGCTGCATCATGGCATGATGGTACTGGGATTGCCATACAGTGAGGCGGACCTGATGAACACCAGGAGTGGCGGTACGCCCTACGGTGCCAGTCACCTTGCCGGCACAGACAGCAAACTGCCCCTTACCGATGAAGAAAAGCGACTATGCCATGCACTGGGCAGGCGCCTGGCACTAACCGCCAGAGCACTTGAAGACAATCGGGATTAAAGAGTAGTGTGACAGTATTCCTGCTTTAACGATTCAATCCATCCTGTCCATTTCATCGGACGGACCGTTCCAGTCTTCGGGATGCATCGGGAAATCGGTATCACCCAGATCGTCGTGCTCGATATCATCGAAGCTGCCTGACCAGTCTTCGGGCGGCTCGGATGGCTCAAACTCCATTTCATTCCAGATCTCAACATCAAATTCCTCGATCTCACCTTCAAAGTACTGTGCTTCGATAAGATCTTCGTCCTCATCCACGGCAATCACCATCAGATAATCGCCTTTGGGATCCTGATACCATTCATTGACCAATGGCAAAGCTGATTCAGCCATATCTCTTCCTCCAGTCAATCTCTACTGTCAGTTTCAATATTGCATATACAAAACTACAAAACCGCGGGCCCGTCGCCCTCAGCACACGGCTCGACACGGATATTGTAATTGCTCATGAAGGCGGAATGCTACCGTACGCCGGGCAGATCCGCATGCAGTATCGATGCCAGATATGACATGCAATCTTACATCTGCGGCATGGCATCAACCATGACCGCTTGTGTTATTTTCCATACAAAAAATTCATACCTGCCCGGGGGTATCCGGATCGATTCTGTATGCCCGTCAATACCGGTAACAAACCTGCCTGAATCAGTGACTTCCCTGATTTAAGTTAAACAAACCCCGTACGAACGCGCTTAATGCATGGTGCGGGCGATTAATCCCAGCAAACGGCCGAGCGTGCGGGTATTCAGGACATCCCCCCTTTCCAGCCAGCCACGTCGTGCCTGACCCACACCGTAACGCAGGTATTCAAAATCCATCACACTGTGCGCATCGGAATTGATACTGACCAAAACGCCTTCCTCCTTCGCCATCATGCAATAGGTGTCCAGCAGGTCCATGCGTTCAGGATGCGCATTGAGTTCCAGAAAACATCCGCGTTCTGCCGCCTTGGCAATAATACGCCCCATATCAACATCATAGGGTGCACGCTGTTGTAACAACCTGCCGCTCGGATGCGCGAGAATTGTAAAATGTGGATGGTCCATGGCCTTGAGTATTCGCCTGGTTTGTTTTGCGCGAGAAAGATTGAACCGGCTGTGTACTGCCGCCACCACCAGATCCAGTCTGCCGAGCACCTTATCGGGCAGGTCAAGGCGCCCGTCCTCGAGGATATCCACCTCGATCCCCTTGAGCACGGTAAAATCCTTCAATGACTCATTGAGGCTGTCGATCGCTTCCATCTGTTGCAATAAACGTTGCTCATCAAATCCCCGCGCCACGGCCAGGTGTCTTGAATGTTCCGTAATTGCAAGATAGGTAAATCCCCGCTGTTGCGCCGCCTTTACCATTTCCTCCAGTGTATTATGTCCATCGGTGGCCCTGGTATGGGCATGCAGGTCACCCTTGAGATCGGACAATTTCACCAGGACGGGCAAGAGGCCGTCTTTTGCCGCCTCGATCTCACCTCGATTTTCCCTCAGTTCCGGTTCGATGAATGGTAATCCGACTGACTTGTAGACAGAGGCCTCCGTCCTTCCCGCCACCTGTTTATCGCCCCTGAATACACCGTATTCATTGATCTTGAGTCCATGCTGCTGGCCGATGCGGCGAATGGCGATGTTATGGGCCCTGGAACCGGTAAAGTAATGCAGGGCAGCTCCGTAGCTTTTTTGCTCCACGACACGTACATCAACCTGCAGACCGGATTTGAGTATGACCGTCGCGCGGGTGGCCCCCTTTGAGACGATCCTGTTAACCTCATCGTAGGCGACGAAATGCTCCATTACAGGACTGCTTTTGCCTGCGGCCACCAGGATATCGAGATCGCCAACGGTTTCCCTGCCGCGACGATAACTGCCGGCGACGATGACTGCCTTTACACCTTTTGCCTGTTTCAGATAGGCGACCAGCGGTTCGGCATACTGGGCGGCAATGGCGATTGTTATACGTTGATCCTTTGTAAGGCTGGCATGAATGGCCTTGAGGATGCTCTCCTGCGTCTTTTGCCCGAACCCGGGTATCTTGCTGATCTGGTCCTTTTCCGCCGCCCGTTGCAGCTGTTTCAGGGTATGAATCTCAAGGTTCTCGTACAACTTCCGTACCCGCTTCGGACCGATTCCGGGAATCTGCAATAATTCCGTCAAGCCCGGTGCGACCTGTTTTTTAAGCTTTTGCAGTTCACGGCAGCGGCCTGTCCTGATGATCTCTTCGATCTTGCCAGCAAGATCCTTGCCGATCCCGGGTAACCTTTGCAGGTCTTTACCCTGCTCGATATATTCCTGCACCTCTTTCCCCATCCCTTGCAAGGTGCGAGCGGCGTTACGATAGGCTCGGATCCGGAACGGATTCGCGTTGTCGATTTCCAGCAGATCGGCGATTTCCTCGAAGATTGCGACAATGTCGGCGTTATGTACGGGCACGGCTCAACACAGTTGAATTATGGAATTCTGATATCGACAATCAACGGTAAATGATCGGAGGCGGTACGGACCAGGGTGGTCCCGGGCACTTGAATACGATCGATGCCGATCGTCTGGTCGACAAAGATATGATCGATCCTGGCAACCGGGAAACGGCTGAACAAGGTGCCGCGTGGCCGGTGATCATCACACATCATCTGGGCATCGTTCAGGCGTTTGCGCAACCGCATACACACAGGCGAACCCGGTACCGCATTGAAATCGCCGGCGAGTATGACGGGTGTGCTGCAGTCCGGATGCGCCAGCCATTGCTTGCTCAACAATGCATCTGCCTGCAGGCGGCGCTCGACCGGTAGCAAACCAAGATGGGTATTGAAAAACTGGATCTCAACGCCGTCCACCTCGATGGCAACCCATATGGCGCCCCGCGGCTCGATGCGCGGGTTGAAGTGCAGGCCGGGCAACATATCTGCCTTGACCAGGCGCATGGGCAGATGTGTGATCACGGCATCTCCGTAACGTTCCTCTTCCAGATGCACTGTTGGATGGAAGTGATACTGCATCTCGAGCTGGTGTGCGATCCGATGTGCCTGGTCGATTCCGCCGGTACGCATCTTGCCGACATCAAGTTCCTGTAATGCAATGATGTCCGGGGCGTAGTGCGCAATAACCCTGGCGATCCGCTGTGTCGACATCCTGCCGTCCATACCGATACAACTGTGAACATTATAGGTCATCACACGCAACAACCTGTTGCCGGCCCTGACACGTTGCGGTTTCGTCATACCGGCAGCGGGCACCCTGCCGAGAAAGAAGAGTGCCGCATGCCTCAGGTCAAGAGGACGCAGATAATCACGCCGTGTCCCGGGGAGTACGGTATCACCCGGCAGCAACGCGAAAGCCCGGTTTTCATCGGGTTTCAAACCGGCATGTGATCCGCTTTCCATTGAAAAACTGCAGGCCTCCTCACCCACCGTCCAGCCACAGATGACAAAATTACCCGCATCCGGATGTCGGCACAGCGCGATCAGGTCCTGTGCTATTTCATCGATAAAGGGATGGTCGTCGCCGAAAATCCTGTTACCGTCCTGCGGCAGCTCGAATTCGCCCTGCTTTGTCCATGCCATGACCCGGTCGGGAGCAGTTGCAGCCAGTACCAGCGGTATCCCGGCGTCGCGTACCAGTGCCGCGGCGAGATGCTGCTGTTCCAAAGCATCGAGAGGTCGTGAATAATTGATCATGGCCACCGGCCCCATCGCCGCCACTCGCAGTTGCGGAATTCTTTCATCGTCATATGTGCCGATGCGAACCGGAAACAGACGCTGGAAACTGTTGCCACCAAGCAACCTCACACGCTGTAACTGGGCGCCATCCTGTTCAATGGAACCCACGTCGATACGTTGGTTTTCATATGCTTCAAACACCCTGGTGACGGCTTCTTGAATGCTGATACCATGGCGTTTTGCATAGGGGATGGTCTCCACCTGACCGTGATCGGAATAGATCCACACGTCGTAAGGCCTGGCATCGGAACGTTGCGCCGCCCGCCACACCCTTGCAATCGCATCGTCTATGCCTTTAAGCGTCCAGTGTGCAAACCGCGAGTCCGGTCCGCGACGATGCGCCTGCTCGTCATAACCGAGAAAATTGAGATGTATGACCGGCAGCCCCCTTGCGATATCGATCTTCGCACCAATCGTGACCAGCTCCCGTAGCAGGATGCTGATCGCAACCCGGGTGGGTACAAATTTCAGTTCCTTGAACAGATCGCGACCCGCGGTTACACCCCGCAAGAAATCGTACAGTGCGAGAAAAAACTCAACCACCAGCAGAACACCGATGCGAAGAATGCTATAGAGGTTTGTAACCAGCAAAAATATCAGCGCCAGGGGGCGCGCGGTCTTCAACACCTCACCCCAACCGAGTGATGCGGGGCAGAAATGGGACTCGGCGGCGCCACCGGTAAAGATATCGGAATAGGCACTCCCGCCGCGCAGCAAGGACTCCCCCTGTTGTTCCAGTATCCGCTCATGGCGGGCCGCATCCGCAACATCGAACATGCGGACGATCCTGCCGGATTTCCGATCGACAAAACTGAAGGCGGGTACCGATGTCTTTACACCATAAAAGAGTTCGCCCTGGACAGCCGGGGTGCTTGCCGGTAGACCGCTGTAAAGGGGATGCAGGCGATAACGTTCATCCTTAAGCAGGCCTTCCAGAAAGGGCATCCTGTGCTTTTCAAATGCCCGCAGTAACTGGGTGTAGGCAAGCCCGTCGACCTGGATGATCACCAGGCCGTTTGCAAGGGGCTCCACCTGCTGTTTTTCCAGCCCGAGAAACCGCGTTGCCCATTCACTACGACTTAGCCAGCGGCGTATTCTGCGCAGGAGAATCTCGAGGCGATAGATCATCTCACCGTGTTATCACCACGTTCCCTGGCGCTGAATGCCGCGCCGGTCGCCTCAGCTATGCCTTTCAACATATCCCATTCATATCTGATCAGGCCCCGCATACCCGTCCACACAGTGTATTCTTCGTCACGATCGACAAACTCCTGGTCTATCGATCTCTCATAGAGTGTCAATGCCCTGTCCGCGGAGCGGTCGATGGAAAACGAGCGGGCTGTTTCAAAGGCTGCATTTCTGAGCCGCTGCTGCCCTTCATCGTCAAGCGCCGCAAACCACTCCATGGCCGCAACAAACTGATCGAGTCCATCTGTTTTCAGTAAACGGCCGTTTTCATAATCGACCACGACCTCGCGCACCCCGGGGGCATCCAGTGCAATAACGGGCAACCGGGCAGCCATGGCCTCGGTCAATACCATACCCTGTGTCTCGCTCCCGGAAGCAAATACGAATACATTCATGGCATGCAACGCGTCGGCGAGCTCCTGTTGTTTGAGTATGCCGACAAAATGCAGCCGATCGGTCAGGCCGTGATGCTCGAATATCCGTTCCATCTCATCCCTGGATGGTCCTACACCGATTACCAGAAAATGTGCTTTTGAATGCGAATCCAGAAACTCCGTTGCCGCACGCGCAAGAAATTCCAGGTTTTTTTCCGGCGCAAGCCTTCCCAGATGACCTATGACCAGCGCATCCCCGGGTATGTTCAATTCACGCCGGACCTTCATTCCATCACCGTGGCTGTAATGTTCCACGTGTACACCCGTCGGCACGACATCGACGGGCGCCGTCACGCCCCGCCGCCGCAGCACAGAGGCAACGCTCTCGCTGGGAGCGAAAACCTGATCACAGAGGTTGGCATAGCTGGTCGAAAGCTGAATCACGAAACGCTTCATCGCCGGTGAGTCACCCGGAACATAATGGGTGTATTGTTCATACATCGTGTGGTGGGTGAATACCAGCGGCAACTGGTTTGTATATGCCACGCGCACTGCCGTTGCACCGAGCAGGAACGGATGATGCGCATGCACGATGTCGGGCTCGAATCTTTCGATGGCATCGGACAAAGCGCCTGGAACCGGTAATGCCACGGAAAAATCACTGCCGTTGAAATGTTGAATCGCGCTAACCCGCAGGACACCGGTCTCTCCTTGCGGCATATTCTCGAATTCCGGTGCGACGACCAGCACCCGGTGCCCGCGCTTGCGATATTCATTTGTGAATGACTCGACCGAGCGTGCAACACCGCCCACATGAGGCGTATAGGTATTCGTCATCATTAAAATGTTCATGGCGATGTCAGCTTCTCCAGGACAACGCTGTCTTTGCCGGGGGCAGCGATTACGGGGGAAAATCCCGGGATATTGACTTCAATGGGAGGGGCGGTCTTGTGCCATGCGGCCTGCCATGAAACCGTTAGCCTGTTCCCGCTGAATGTGAAGGACAACGAGATTGTACCAAAAGATGTGGGTGCCGGGCCATACAAAACAGGTTCGTTTTTATCCAGCCATTGCTGTGCAATGCCCGTGCCCAGCAACAGGCGGTCACCCTCTTCACGTACAAAGCAGTTCCTGATCATGATGACCCATTCCGCCGCCGCCCAGACATGTTGCCCGTCACCCATGCAACCACCGTGCGTATGGGGATGGATGGCCTCCGGCCACTGTCCGGTTGACGAGGCGAGATCGGCGACGGCTCCCATCAATTCCAGATAGCGTGGATCACCGGCGCGCAACAGGACCTGCGCGATATGCAGCGTCAGATAGGCATTGATGCCCGAATGGATCATGTCCTGAAAAAAACCGCCATCGAGAAAACAGTTTTTCAGCAGGAACTCGACGGTATCGAGCAAACGTGGATCACATGGCTGGCACAACGAGAGGGGATATCCGACGGCCACGGAACCGATCGCACCGGCGTCAAGCCGTCTGTAGGGGGAAGCGGGTATTGCGGCCCGACCCAGCTTTGCCGCAACCTTCTCGAGACTGCGCTCGATAGCCTGCATGAATCCGTCACCTTCGCGGTTGAAGTTCCGGCCTGTTTGGATATCGCCCTTGCGCCCGGCCAGCTGTGCCGCCGCATATAGTCCTGCCACACCCCAGAAATCATCCCAATAATAATAATCATTGGGGCCAAGATGTTCGGCGCTGAATCCGGCGGGCAGCAACCCGGCGTGCGGGGTATTGTCGCCATCATCGAGGCGTTTCCTGATGATCCAGCGTGCGCCGTTGATGATCGATGGGTACCAATCCTGTTTCACCGGTCGCGCGGTCATCTCGCAAAACCGGTTCATGATCCACAACGCCTCCCCGTTGGAGTCCCATTCACCGTCCTGCGAATGGAAATATCCCAGCATGTTCTGACGATCGGGAAAGCGGTCAATGGCGCGTTCGGCACGGTCTGTCATACCCGCGTTTAACAGGCCGTGGATAATAAAGGCCGCGTCGCGAAACCAGAAACGTTTATAGGTGTAGGGACCCGGATACACGTCACCCGGCGAATGCAGGATCAGTGTCCGGATCGCGGCATCATAGATAAACTGCATATGTTTATCAGCGATCCTGAGTGCACAATGATTATGCAGGGCATCCGTCCATGCGCGGTTCGAATCCGGGGCATTGGCGCTCCACTCACCCAGTGGTATGTCCGTAGTAATGGAGCGATTGACATTCGGCTTAAGCCTGAACATCGCCGCGGCGGTCGCCATGCCTACGTCACATTTGACGGATGCCTGATCAGCAGCGTCCTGCAGGTGTATATATACATCACCGGCCCTGTAACTGGACATCCTGTGCCGGTCTGCCGGTTCGTTGAATACAACATGATAATCCTTGTTGATCGACCATCGCCTGTGGTCTGCGGAGATCGCGATCTGCTGAATGAAACTGATCCCTTCCGGATTATACGGGCGCAGTGCCACTATCGCCCAGGCATCCCGATCGGCACTGGCATTCATCCTGATCCGGCATACCTGTTTATTATCCGTTGCTATGACCTCGGCACGGTTGGACATGGTCAGTCCTTGATGCCGGGTGCTGTTTTCTACCGCGATGTTCTCCCCCAAATCGAGATATTGTTCGGCAAGCTTCTCCCTTGACGGCAGCAATACCTGGCCGTCTTCCGCCATAATCCAGAAATCGAGTGACCAGCCGTCGATAAACGGCGTAACCAGGCCTCGGGGATCCACAATCGGCAATTCCTCTCCATCGGGTAAGCCGATTGCCGTCCAGTTGCGATGTGTGAGGTTGACATGCGTGATCGAAAACGCCCGCGGCACGAACGAGATATCCCTGGGATCGAACTGCCGTTCCACCCAGTAGGGCCATACCCAGTCGAGGTTATGCTGGATGACGCGACTGTTGATCAATCCACGTGCATGAAACAATGCACCGGCGCGCAGTAATTCAATCGGTTCCGCCACCTCGGAAGGCTGGGCGAAACGGTTGAGGCGTGAAAGCAACGCAATCGGGTCAAGAAACCCTCGGGAACGGGCGATACGGCTGATAACAAATTTCCAGGGGAACCATTTTAGCCACATGCGTCCTACCTCAATGACGAATCGTCCGGATGCGATCCCTGCTGGCGGGGAATATATCTGTCCAGGGCCCTGCGCGCCAATCGTTTGATATATATGACCGTGACAAACGCGATCACTACACCTGTGCCGTACAGCGCCCACTCCAGCGGTGACCTTGAAACAGTTCCCAGCCTGGTAAGATCGGCAGCGAGCGAACCGATATATACGTTGAACAGGGTAATCGGAATAATGCCGACCAGCGTACCGAATATATAACCACGCAGGCTGAATGTCGTCAGACCGAAGAAATAGTTGGACAATTTAAACGGAAAAAAGGGGATCAACCTGGTCAACAGGACGATCTTCCATCCTTCACCTGCCAGTTCAACATTGACGAGTTTCAATCGCGGATGACTCATAAAGAAATCGGTCATTCTTGTGCTGAACAGATAACGCGCCACCAGAAAGGCGATTGTCGCGCCTGTTGTGGTGGCGATCACGACATACAGCGTACCTTCTGCCACGCCAAACAGAAATCCGGCGCCCAGTGTCAATACCACCCCGGGTAATACCAGGACCACAACCAGCATATCGACGACAATGAATACAAGCGGCGCCGTGTCATCGTGCTGTTCCAGCCATTGCAGAAAACCCACTACGTGACCGTAGGCATCATAATAATCCAGCAGGCCAATCAGAATGGCAAGACACAGCAGACCAACCACCGTCCATATTGCAGTCGATGTCCTGGTCATCGTTGCATATTCACCCCTGAGACGTACGATACGGGAATGCCGGCGTCAGCGCAAAATAAAACACGGTAATAACGGCGTTTGCTTGTCCGGCAGGATTATCGGCAACGTTCTACATATTTTCTGATTAACGGGATCGTGAGCCTGCGTTGTGCGGAGAGTGAAACATGATCCAGCTGGTCAAGTAGTGAATACAGGGCGGGCATATCGCGCTGACATCTGCGCAGCAGGAATCGCGCTACATCGGCAGGTAGATCCATGCCACGCATCCTCGCGCGCAGTTGTAATGCCTGCAATTTTTCCTCGTCGTCCAGCGGTTGCAGATGAAATACACTGCCCCATGCCAGACGCGACACCAGGTCGGGCAGCCTGATTCCGACCGATGCGGGCGGGCTGTCAGAAGCAATCAGCAACCCTGTCCCTTTATCCCGCATATGATTATAAAGATGAAACAATGCGCTCTCCCATTGTTCCTGACCGGCAATGAATTCGATGTCATCGATACATACGAGGGACATATCCGCCATCCCTTCCAGGATATCATGTGAAAATTCCTGCACCCCGGAAAGTGGCAGGTATGCCGTTGACAGATCACGCGAGGCGACAATATGGCAGGCCGCCTGCAGTAAATGGGTCTTGCCTGTCCCGCATTTGCCCCATAGATAGATACAAGGCTCGCCACGCAGGCCGGCGTGTTCCTGCAGGTATGTTACGACCTCAAGGTTGCTGCCGGGAAAATAATTACTGAAGGTCGCATTGTCTCGCAAGCTGATGTTTAATGGTAATTGAGCCGTCATTACAATTACATTTTAACAGGTGAAAACTTCATGAATACCACGGATACGTTCAGCAGTGCCGGAGACATTCAGTCCAGTGAAAAGCTGCACTCCCGCAGCGGCGAAAGCGGCATGACAAGCTGCGGTGATTCACTACTGCTTCCCGGCATCATAAAGCTCACTACCCACATAACTCTGATGGACATGGCGCAATAATACCGCAATCACTGCAGCTACCGGCAAGGCGAGCAGGATACCCACAAAACCGAACAACTGTCCACCGGCCATTACCGCAAAGATAACCGCCACCGGATGAAGGCCGATCCGGTCGCCCACCAGCCACGGCGTCAACACCATGCTCTCGAGCATCTGCCCTGCGGCGAAGACAATCACCACCGGCACCAGATGTATCAAATCATGAAACTGTACAAGTGATGCGACCCCGGCGGTCAGGATACCGATGATAAATCCCAGGTAAGGTACAAAACTGACCAAACCCGACAACATCCCGATCAACAGGGCGAGATCAAGCCCTGTAATCCACAAACCGATTGAATACACGAGACCCAGTGCCAGCATCACGCTTAACTGTCCACGCATAAAGGTGCCCAACACGACATCACAGTCATGCGCCAGTTTTGCAACGGTCGGTTCGGCGGAACGCGGCACCAGTTCGTGGATACGCCTGATGAGGGTTTCCCAATCGCGCAACAGATAGAATGTAACAACGGGAATCAATATCAGATTGGCCAGCCATGCAGCCAGTGCCAGACCGGATTTGGAGATGGATGCGATGATACTTGCCGCAGTCCCGCCAACCTGTCGCCAATGCTCAATAAATGCCTGTTTCAATACGCTCAGATCAAGGGTGGTTTGTTCGATACCCAGATATCCCTGTATCCAGGGGATCATGGTGTTCTGCGCCCAGTCAATATAACCGGGCCAGTTGCGGATGAAGACGGCCAGTTGTTTTTCAAGCAGCGGCATCAGCAACAAAGGCACCAGGATGACCAGCAGGAAAATAAAGATAAATACCGTCAACACTGCAATGAGACGTGGAAATTTCAGTTCGATGAGCCGGTTGACGAGTGGATTGCCGAGATAGGACAGCAAGGCTGACAGGGCAAACGGCATCAACACGGGACCTAATAAATAGACCAGTATCCCCGCGCTGATGATCGCGATCAGAATCCACCATTTTTGTGAAGCCGGGATCACACGAACCTAGCCATAATGACGACGTGATCTGGCTCGATAGGCGCGCAGGCCCCACGTCCAGACATAATCCACACCACTGATCGCGGTTGTGCCCAATGTCATATAGATCATCCAGCCGACAAACCATTGCAGTTCGGGAAGCGGGATTACACTGACAGACAATACCACCGCCAGGGCCAGCACGATCTGGGTAAAGGTATTGATCTTGCTGATCAGCGTCGGCGCCATATCATACTTGCCGATCAGATAGTGATAGGCGATGCCACCGCTAACGATCAGTGCATCTCGTGCTATCACAGCGATAACCAGCCATGCCGGGAGCAGGTCGAGCCATCCCAATGTCACATAGGTGCTCACCAGCAACAACTTGTCGGCGAGTGGATCAAGGATCGTACCGAGACGGCTGACATAGTTGAAACGTTTGGCAATATAGCCGTCCAGACCATCGGATGCACCCGCCACGGCGAACAATATCAGGGCCTGGACATAACGTTCATGAAACAACATGATGATCGTCGGAATGACCAGGATGATGCGCAGGATACTGATGATATTCGGTATATCGGAGCGATTCATTGTAGCAGGCGATAATACATGGTCCGGGCGGATGCCAGGGTGCCGGCATCCCCGGCAACACTACCGGAATCATCTGTAACAGGGGGCGGTAGCGGCGCGAGGGTACTGCCAAAACGGATCGATTGTACCAGCTCCGTCGGGTCGCTCCTGATTCCCAATGACACTACAAGGGAAGAAGTTGACACCTCCTCGATCTGTAATTTTGTCACGGTATCCAGTGAACGCAGATACTTTATCGTGCGGGCGTAATCCTCCACCGTATCGACATCAGTGATCGAAATCAAAATCGTGCCCGATCCCGCGGTAGTGATTATCTTGGAGAATTTTGCGGACAGGATATCCGTAGAACCTTCTATCCCGGATCCAAGCACATTATCCAGCTGATCCGCATTCATCTCCCAGTATTGACGGTCGTCTTTCATGTAGAGAGTCCAGCGGGCCTGCCAGGTACCGTCCGTGTGGTGAAAAAGCCTGCCGACAAGGATCGCTTCAGCCTGGTAACGGGCGGAGGCCCTTTCTATGACATCCTGAAAATTGCCCCACACATCGGTAAAACTCAGGTTTGACTGGTCTTCGAGATCCAGCAAGGGTATCAGCACGGGTACCCCGCGTTGTTGCGCAAGGTCCCTTATCCGTTGCTGGATCTGGGGATGGCCATCACCACCTAGCAGGTAGCGCTTATTCTCATCCTCGATGGCAAGCCATACCAGCGTGGCAGGCCGGGCACGGCCCCACACGGGCATTCCCGCACTGTACAAGGCCTGGTTAACCGCCTGCGGATCGAAACTCACCACCAACAACTGGGTGAACGCATTCCCGGCGACCTCGTTATCGGGAGTGCGTGTATTTTCCGCCACGGGCATTTCGCGGTATCGAAACTGCTGTACCAACTTTATTGGATGAGACAATACTGTTTCCAGTGCCTGGATCGCAGTAGCATCGCGACGTCCGGATACCTTGACAAGGACATCGTCCAGGGCTGTGCTTATCGCCCTGTCACGTTCCGCATCGCCCTGGTTTCTGACCGGTACTTCAGCCTCATAGAGACCACTCACTTCACCTGCAACCGCACCGGACGCATGCAGACAAAGCAACACGGATAGACTCAAGACAGCAACATGGATGGTGTGTGATATAGTGATGAAGGTTAGCCTGATTTTCATGACGTGTACGCTAAATAAGAATACCGTAGCTGTCAATGTACACCATTTTTGTCGACCGCAAAGGGAAATTCAGGCGCAGCCCATCAGAATGAGTTAAAATATGCCATCATAATCAAAATCCTGGCAAATCGAACTGGACAAGCCGAGTGAACTGAATCCCGTGGAACCAAGGGTTACACCTCTAAACTATCGCAACTCAGGCGTCGACATCGACGCCGGCAACCGCCTCGTCGAACTCATCAAACCGGTGGCAAAAAAAACCTCTCGTTCCGGGGTACTGGCGGGTGTCGGCGGATTCGGTGCCCTGTATGAAGTGCCGCTCGAACGATACAAAAATCCTGTACTGGTCTCCGCAACCGACGGTGTGGGTACAAAATTGAGGCTGGCGATCGAAACAGGCAGGCACGACACCATCGGTATCGACCTGGTCGCCATGTGTGTCAACGACCTGATTGTCCAGGGTGCCGAACCGCTGTTTTTTCTGGACTACTATGCCAGCGGCAAACTGGACGTGGATATCGCAGCGAATGTAATAAAAGGTATCGGAACGGGTTGTGAACTCTCGGGAGCCGCGCTGGTCGGGGGCGAAACTGCCGAAATGCCGGGCATGTATCATGCCGGTGATTACGACCTCGCAGGATTTTGTGTCGGTATTGTGGAAAAGGACAGGATCATTGATGGTAGCGGTATCGCGCCGGGCGATATCCTCATCGGCATCGCCTCATCAGGACCCCATTCAAACGGCTATTCATTGATACGCAAGATCATCGAAACCTCCGGAACGTCACTGTCACAGGATTTTCACGGACGTACGCTGGGTGAGGTATTGCTTACCCCCACGCGAATCTACGTCAAGCCCCTGCTGGCACTCATCGAACGGATCAGCATACGCGCGCTCGCGCATATCACCGGTGGCGGATTGCTTGAAAACCTGCCGCGCGTGATGCCCGATAACACCCGGGCGGTCATCGATCCCGGTACCTGGCAGCGTCCGACTGTGTTTGACTGGTTACAGTCCAGCGGTCAGATCGAGGATACAGAGATGTATCGAACCTTTAATTGCGGCATCGGTATGGTCGTCTGCGTTTCGCCAGAGAATGCGCGAACGGCGCTGGATCTGCTTGCACAGCAGGGCGAACAGGCGTGGCAGATCGGCGCCATCGAAAGCCGTGAATCCGCACAGAAACGCGTCATCATCCAGGGCGTTTCATGACCGGTAACAGCGACGCGACACCCCCTCTTCCCATCGTCATTCTCATCTCAGGCCACGGCAGTAATCTGCAGGCGATCATCGATGCCGTACGCAGTGGTGAATTGCCGGTGGAGATCCGCTGCGTTATCAGTAACCGTCCCGATGCCTATGGATTGCTGCGTGCCCGTGAGGCCGGTATACCGACAAGGATCGTCAACCATAGTGTCTACACCGATCGACGGGTATTTGATCACGACCTGCTGCAGACGATAGATGCCTTTCAGCCGTCGCTCGTGGTACTGGCGGGTTTCATGCGTATCCTTGGCCCCGGGCTGATCGATCACTATCAGGGTCGCATGATGAATATCCATCCTTCGCTGCTGCCCGCCTATCCAGGGCTCGATACGCACCAGCGGGTAATCGATGCAAAGGAAAAACATCACGGTGCCAGCGTGCATTTTGTAACCAATGAACTGGACAGCGGACCGGTCATCATCCAGGGACGTGTCAGCGTGTCACCGGATGATGATGTAAACAGTCTCAATGCCAGGGTCCAGGAGCTGGAACATCACATCTATCCGTTGGCCATTAAATGGTTTGCCGAACGTCGGCTGGAGCTGGCGGGAGATACGATAATGTTTGACAGGAAACCCCTCAGTCAACCGGTCGAATACAGACAGTAAGACATACACTGTCTGTTACAACCGCCCTTCCGGTTACTGAAACAGCATTTCGTACAGGGTCAACAGGATTTCTATCAGGATCAGGATGACAATATACCATTCAACCCGCAAGGTCTGATTGGCCCGCAGTACGCCCAGTAATGTTTCCGCAGTGCGTGAGATCAGGTCCAGCTTCCTGTCCAGCGCAACATGACGTTCCTGGAGTTCATATTCATCCATCAGTTTATGAAACAGCAGTTCGTGCTCGGGATGTTCCCATAACAATTCCGGCTTGTCGGATATCTCCACCCTGCCGACCATCTTGCCGCTGGTGATCAGTGTATCGCCGATATGATGCAGCAATTGCTTGGCCTTGTGGTAACCGTGTCTGCCCCGTTTGAGACTTTCCGCCAGTGGTTCGATGCGGTCAAAACTGGAGGCAATATTTGTCTCGTAATAACTCAGCACGACGCTCTTGGCGAGGATATCCGCGATGATCTGGATCCTTTCCAGCGTAAATTCCTTTACATATATAATAGAATGCTCCGGACCCTCGGATCGTGCCCTGTCCGCGACGATCTCGACCTCTTCGGATTCAAGATGCCTGGCAAAGGGTTCGCGAATGAACGGCTTGAGTTCTGCGAGTCGTGCTATTTCATCGAATGTATCCATGCCGAAATACACCACGACACCGTAGCGGAATAACACGGCACAGCGTTTATCGCCCGCCTTTACAACCAGCGGTGCGCTGCCCAGCCGGCTTGATCTCTCAAAGTCCTTCAGATCCAGTCGTTGACCGACAAAAAGCGCGTGGGCCTTGATATTGCCCTGTTTGCCAAACAGCAAATCTTTCATGGGGATTTGCGCGATTCCAGCCTGCGAATAAACTCGCCGATGATCGCATTATACAACTCATCACCCAGGCAGGCGTCTTCCACGCCGGAATCGATATTGGGATTATCATTGATCTCGACGACATACACGCCTGATTCGTTTTGCTTCAGGTCGACACCATACAGGCCGTTACCGATCAGATTGGCCGCTGCCAGTGCCGTACGTGTCACCTCAACAGGCGCATCCTCGATCGGCAGGGTCTTGTAACTGCCTTCCTGGATGCGTCCCGAATCGTCATGTTTGACCACCTGCCAGTGGGAGCGGGACATAAAGTACTGGCATGCATACAGTAACTTGCGGTTGATGATACCGATACGCCAGTCGAATGCGGTGTAGAGAAATTCCTGTGCGAGTATCAGATCGGACTCCTTGAAAAGCTTGTCCGTGATCTCCAGCGCCTGCTTCCTGTCCTGCGCCTTGAAGATGCCCCGCGAAAACGACCCGTCGGGTATTTTCAGCACCATCGGATATTCAATGATCCCTTCAACCGCATCGAAGTTACCTTTCTTCAGAATCACGGTCCTCGGTGTCGGGATATTATTGACCTTGAGTAACTCCGCCATATAGACCTTGTTGGTGCACTTCAATATGGAATCCGGATCATCGATGACCACCATCCCTTCGTTTTCGCTCTTTTTGGCAAAACGATATGTATAGTGATCGATCCTGGTGGTTTCGCGGATGAACAGCGCGTCGTATTCGGCAATCCTGGCATAATCCTTCCGTTCGATCAGCTCGACGTCCAGACCGACCTTCTTTCCTGCCCTGATGAATTTATGCAAGGCGGCCGGATTTGACGGCGGGAGCTTTTCAGCGGGATTGTGCAGGATCGCCACATCATAGCGCGACACGGCCTTTGCCCTGGGCTGCCGCCACGGCTTGCTGAGGTAGGTATTCAGGGCATCGCTGAAAAATTCGTATTTGTCCTTGTCCAGTGTGTTGAGGTATACGGGTTTTACCGAAGCTATATTCCATTTACCATGGAAACGGAATTCAACCTTGAACAGCGGGCAGCGGAAGATATCGAAGAACTGGCGCGCCAGATCCTGAAAATCCGGGAATTCACATT
>Ga0315534_1000915_pt1 | contig 20786 bp, 23 predicted proteins | sample SalMarSW160240MG_FD_203094 | JGI IMG/M metagenome (GOLD analysis project Ga0315534, IMG submission 203094) | Salt marsh sediment microbial communities from the Plum Island Ecosystem LTER, Massachusetts, United States - Salt Marsh Sediment SW1602-40 ... | reverse complement strand
GCTTCGACCAGATCCTGCTCCTCAATCGCCGTGTGGTTGCCTTTGGAACTCCAACGGAGGCTTTGACGCAGCCTTCTCTGCTCGAGGCCTATGGCGGGCATCTGCACGTGGTGCCGGGGGAAGCAGGCTCGATCCTCGTCACCGATACCTGCTGTGACGGGGAGGAAGAGCTGCACCTGCATGAGTGAGTTGATCAGCCTGCTGCTGGATCCCTTCAGCCACGCCTTCATGCTGCGCGGGCTGTGGGCAGCGCTGCTGGTGGGGATCGTTTGCCCGGTCCTGGGCACCTACGTCGTACTGCGCGGCATGGCCTTCTTCGGCGACGCGCTGGCCCACATCATCCTGCCCGGCGTCGTGATCGCGTTCTTGCTCGGGTGGCCGGTGGCGATTGGAGCACTCATTGTCGGGGTGAGTGCCGCGCTGGGGATCGGCGCTATCAGCCGCCGGACGGAGATCCGGGAGGACGCCGCCATCGGCGTAGTCTTCGCCGGCGCCTTTGCCCTCGGGGTTGCGCTGCTCTCAGCGCAGAGCAGCTACGCCGTCGACCTGACCCACATCCTGTTTGGCGATCTGCTCGGTGTTTCAACCGGAGACCTGCTGCTTCTAAGCGGGCTGGGTTTGCTTGTCCTGCTGTCCGTATTCGCCTTTTACAAGGAATTTCTCGTCCTTTCCTTCGACCCGATCCTGGCAACCACGCTGCGCCTACCGGTCCGATTTCTACAGAACCTGCTGCTCGTGCTTCTGGCGATCGTGATCGTGATCTCACTCCAGGCTGTTGGGGTTGCCCTCGTGCTGGCGATGCTTGTCACCCCGGCTTCAACCGCGCAGCTGCTCACCCGCAGGCTGCCGAGCATGATGTTGACCGGAGCGGCGATTGGCTCGTTATCCGCTGTGCTCGGGCTGTACCTGTCCTACTATGGCAACCTCGCCTCCGGCCCGGCGATCGTGCTGGTCGAGACGCTCATCTTCTTTGTCGTGTTCACACTCACCCCGGGTCGAGGTGTCCTGCGCCATAAAAGGGAAAGGCCCCTCGAGCCCACTGCCTGAGGAGTGTTATGCTCCGGAAAGGCAGCGATCAGTTGCAGTCCCGCAACGACGCGCTATCATAAAGTCTATGTTTCCCGCAAATAACACCCAGGATCCCAACCGCGTCCGCATCGCACTGGTGCTGCGCGCACTGGGGCTGGCCGGCCTGCTGCTGAGCTCGGCTGCGGGTGAATTGCTAACTTCAACCCTGCTGGTGACGATTGCCCTGTGGATGGTTTATGGGCTGCTCGTCACCTGGGTGCTGGGTACGAGGCCGAGTTCCCGGCTTTCGGTGGTGGCGATCACCATCTTGGAAGGTTTTTTTGCAGTCTTCACCCTGGCGCAAAGCGGGTGGCTGGAAGGGCCACTATGGTGGTCCCTTCTGATCCCGCCCATGGCGGGAAGTTTGCTGCTGCCCTGGACGTGGGTTGTTGCCCTGACAACATTGGTGCTTGCCGTGGCTGCGACGGGAGCCGCTCTGCAGCTCGGAGCGGCGGGTGTAGACGCGGTGGCGCTCACCGGTCGTTCGCTAGGCATCCTGGCTGGAACAGCCGCCCTGAGCGGTTTGCTGCGTGGATTCTATCCCGGGCTTGAACGGCTCGGCCTGAATGGGTCCAGCACGCTGCGGACAGTACGGGCACAGGAGCGCGCTCGCACGAACTGGCTCTTCCAGGCCGCGGCTGAGATCAACGCCTCGCTCAATGTGGATGAAGTCATCGAGCACGCCCTCGATCTATGCGGGCAGGCACTGGCCAGTGAGGACGGGCGCGAGGCTCACCTGTGCAGCGCTTTGATCCTGCTCACCGATCAGGGCTTTCAACCCGTCGCCACACGCCGGCTGAGGCTGGGCGAGATGAACCTGGGGTTCTCGGTCGAGAACGGCGCCCTGAGCCGGGCACTGGTGCGGGGCGACGCACAGATGATCTTCCACCCTGAACTGGATCCCGAGTTGACCCAGGTGGCGGGATTGAAGGATTGCCAGGAGGTCTTGATCGCACCGCTGGCCTACGGTTTCGAGACATATGGAATCCTGCTCTTCGGCCACCCCGAGAGTAGTTTTTTCTCCCATGAAAAGCGTGAACTTCTCGTGGCAATCGCCAAGCAAATAACCATCGCACTGCAAAATGCCCGTCTCTACCAGGATCTTGAGGGCGAGAAGGAACGCATAACCGAGCTCCAGGAGGATGCGCGCAAGAAGCTCGCCCGCAACCTGCACGACGGACCGACGCAAACCATGGCCGCCATCACGATGCGTATCAATTTCGCGCGGCGCCTCATGGATCGCGACCCGCAGGAAGCAGCCCTGGAACTGGGCAGGGTAGAGGATATGGCCCGGCACACGACGCGCGAGATCCGGCATATGCTCTTCACGCTGCGCCCGCTCATCCTCGAAACCCAGGGGCTTGTGATCGCGCTTTACCAGCTCTCAGAAAAAGTGCGCGAAACCCATAACCAACAGGTTTTCGTCGATGCCGACCCGGCCCTGGTGGAGGGAATGGACCTCGGCCGACAGGGTGTGCTTTTCTACATTGCGGAGGAAGCGATCAACAACGCCCGCAAGCATGCCATGGCAGAGAACATCTGGGTCCGGCTCAGACGTGATCGCGAAAATGTGTTACTCGAGGTCGAGGATGACGGCGTCGGCTTCAACATCGGTGCGGTCGATGCGCACTATGAACAGCGCGGCAGCCTGGGTATCGTCAGCATGCGCGAACGTGCGGACCTGGTGGCCGGTTCACTGCAAATTGAATCAGCCGAGGGCCACGGCACTCGCGTCACCCTGTATGTGCCCTTCGGACCGAGGGCAACCGACACAGGCCCGTTCGAAGCTGCTGTCGGTCGCGATCTCGACGCCTGATCCCTGACTCAAAGCATGCCCTTTGAAGCACTCGCCTGGACGCTGATCATTCTCCTCAGCCCCACACTGACCCGGGGGCTGCAGTCGCGGCTCGGAAAAATCGATCGCTGGTGGCTCGAATTGGCCGGCTGGTTCCATGCGGTCTGGATCCCGTTCCTGGCCTTGATCCTGGGATCGATCTCGGCCCGCGCTGCAGGCATCCTCCCTTTCAATTTCACCTCCTGGCTGAGCGACTTGCTGGTCTGCGCACTGGCATTCATGGCCGCGGCCTTCGTCCGGCGTGCCCTGCCGCATCCGGCACAAACCTACAGCAACCCGCTCGATGTTCTACGCTTCGAGCCACGTTGGGCGTTGTATCGCGCCACAACTGCGCTCTGGATCGGGGATTTCACGCTCTCGGTTGGAGCCAGCCTACTGCTGGGTGTGCTGGAATGGTCCCTCGATCAGCGGCTGAGGGAGAGGGCTCCCTTGAGTCCTATACTCTGGTCACGGCTCTTGCGGCTGGCCTTTTCATCCTTGATCTTCTGGGCCACGCGCAACCTGTGGATTACAGTCGCCCTCCAGGTGGGATTGGTCCTGCTGGTTGAAAAACCGCCCTCCTCGGTGTCTGCCACAGTGGAAAACGCCCAGGAAGGGCGTAAGACCAGCAAGGGGTGACCACGTCTATGGCTGAAGGAGGGAACAACCAACTGCGGGGTTTAACGCGCGCTGCCTGGGCTGCAGTTGGGCTGGGGTGGTTCTTCTGGCTCGGTTTCGAAGATTCATCGGCGGAGACCGTCGTACTCCTTGCTGGCCTGGTGTGTCTCGCGGCCGGGATAACGCTCATCGCTCGCAAACGCGCCCTGGACTTCAGCACGGTCCAGCATGCTGGAGCCTTGCGTGGTGTCCTCACTGCCGGGCTGCTTGGAGCTGCGGTTGGGCCTGTTGCTGCTCTGCTGATGGTGGTAAAAACCGGCCTGCATGGACACATCCCGCCTGATTTCTCTCTACAGGATGTGTTGAATATGCTGCAGCGAATACCGGTCTGGGCCATGGCTGGCGGGCTGTTGGGGCTAGCCTGGTGGCTGGGTGTGAAGGTAGCTGGCTCGCATGGCGTGCGTTGATTCCCGTCTGCACGTCGCGTACAATGAGCCCGAAGCAATTAAGGTGAGGGAATGGGGATCGATTTCAACCAGGAAATTTACTTATGTCCGCACTGCTTGCTCCCCGGCGCAGAGGCAGGTGCCTGCCCTGAGTGCAGCCATACACGCGTCAGCTGCCGGCCGGGCGACCCGGACGACCCCTGCCGCCGACCGCTCATGGATCGGCGCGGGCGTGTGCTGAGCCGGGCTCCACTATGGTGGCTGCAGTACACGGTTCGGGAGCTAACTCAACACCTCAGCCGCGAATGATGCTGTCGAGACAAGAAAAGAAGGGGCTTTGATGAAAAAAGAAGACATCGTCATTATCGGATCTGGACCAGCAGGCCTCACGGCAGCCCTATACACAGCCCGGGCGAATATGAACCCGCTGGTCATCTCGGGTAATCAACTCGGAGGTCAGATTTCAATCACCAGCGAGGTCGAGAATTACCCTGGTTTTCCTGAGGGGACGACCGGGCCCGAGCTGGTAGAACTCATGCAAAAACAGGCGGAACGCTTCGGCGCCCGGGTGCAGATCGATGAGGTGACTGAGGTCGATTTCCGGGCCGGGTCTCCATTCCATTTGAAGACCTACAGCGATGAGATCGAGGCCAAAACCGTCATCGTCACGGCCGGCGCCTCACCCAAGCGTCTCGATATCCCGGGCGAGGAGGAATTCATCGGGCGTGGAGTTTCCTTCTGCGCCACCTGCGATGGCTTTTTCTTCCGCGATAAGGACGTGCTCGTCGTCGGTGGGGGTGACAGCGCCCTGGAAGAGGGGCTCTTCCTGACACGCTTCGCCAATCGTGTGCGTGTGATCCACCGGCGTGATGAACTGCGCGCCGGCGAAACGCTCAAGTCGCGCGCGATGAACAACGAGAAGATCGAGTTCGTCTGGAACACGGTATTAGAAGAAATCCATGGCAACGGCAAGGTCCAGTCTGTCCTAACCCGCAACACAAATACGAACAAACAAACCAAACTTGAGACGGATGGTGTCTTCATCTTCATCGGCCACTACCCGAATTCTGGCCTGTTCACCGACCAGCTGGAGATGGACGAACGCGGCTACCTGATCACGGACAGCCACATGATGACCAGCTTGCCCGGTGTCTTCGCCGCAGGCGAGATCCAGGATCAGGTCTTCCGCCAGATCACCACCTCGGTCGGCCAGGGCGCGGCGGCCGGGATGATGGCCGAACGCTGGCTGGAAGAACAGGCGTAGCAGGCCGGTCTCCATGCCAACGATGCATGTTGAAGTCCATGGCGGAGAATCATCTCCGCCTCTGGTTTTAATCCATGGATCAGGGGGCAGCCGCCTGCACTGGCCGCCTGCAGTGAGGCGTATGTCGGATGCGCGCGTGTATGCGCTCGACCTGCCCGGGCACGGCCAGTCACCCGGACCCGCACCCACCTCGATCGAAGCTTACACCGACGTCGTCCTGACCTGGATGGAGCTCAATCTCAAGCGGCCACCGGTCATAGCCGGACACTCGATGGGCGGCGCCATCACCCTCACGCTCGCCCGGACCGCACCCGACCAGCTGGCTGGCATGGCGTTGGTCGGCAGCGGCGCCCGCCTGCGTGTCCACCCTTCGATTCTGACCGGCAGCACGAGTGAAGAAACCTTCCCGGCTGTAGTGGACCAGATCATGGAATGGGCATTCAGCCCGCAAGCTCCACCCCGGTTGGTGCAGCTCGCCCATCGCCGGATGCTGGATGTGCCTCCGGCTGTGCTCAGCGCAGATTTCCAGGCCTGTGATGCCTTCGACATGATGGATGAATTGGATGCGATCGAGACGCCCGCGCTCGTCCTGTGCGGGTCACAGGACATGTTGACACCGCTCAAGTACAGCGAATTCCTGGCAGCCCACCTTCCCCATGCCCATCTCGAAGCAATCGCGGACGCCGGGCACATGGTGATGCTCGAACAACCGCAGGCGGTCTCCGCCGCTCTGGCTGCTTTTCTTGCGACAAACAATCCTTAATCGGGATCTATGCCCAGACGATTGAGCAGCTCTGGTAAGAGGGCACGTACTGCCTGCGCCCTATGGCTGAGGCGATTTTTTTCCTCAAGCGTGAGTTCGGCCATCGTCTTTTCCAGGCCGCCAACGAGGAAGATCGAATCGTAGCCAAAGCCGCTCGCCCCGCGCTCGGCGGGCAGGATCTCGCCCGGGCATTCACCCCAACCCAGCTCGATCGCACCCGCTGGACTCGCCAGGGCTACAGCGCAGCAGAAGCGCGCCCTCCAGGGCCGCGCTTTCCCGGCCAGATCGGCCAGCAGCCTGGCGCGCCGGTCAGCGTCGCTGGCGCAGGGTCCGCCGTATCGCGCCGAGTGCAGGCCCGGCGCCCCTCCCAGCGCTTCAACCTCCAGTCCGGTGTCATCACCCAGGACCCATTCTCCACTCTGACCAGCCAGAACCTCTACCTTCAAGACCGCATTTTCCGCGTAGCTGCTGCCTGTTTCTTCTACCTGCTCTCCCAACCCGAGTTCGTCCATGGTGAGAATTTCGATTGGCCAATCAGCCAGGAGAGCCCGGATTTCACGTAATTTTCCACGATTCCGGCTTGCCAGTAACAGTCGCCCCATTGCATCCCTCGTATGGCTATTCGCACAGTACCACTGCGCCACTCATGGGTATTCTACGCCAGTACTACCCAAGATGTTGGGTGAAATTCAGCCCGAATCTACTTATGTCAAGCACAAGTCGCCCGTCTTGATTTCACTTTCTTCCTATGCTATAATGCGGACGCTTTTAAGGTTAATATAGCCAGGCGGTGCAAACCTGAATCATCGTCACCCGTTGCGGCTAAACGTCGGGTTCTTGCTCAACAAGAACGTCGGGTACAGCCGCAACTTTGACTTTGAAGAAGCCTCCCTTTCACTTGGCGAGGACTTGAGCCTATTCGACCTGCACGGTTCAATGCGACTCACGCGCACCGGGCAGGGCGTATATGTTCAGGGCATCCTGACTGCCTCCACCGAGCTGGTATGCGTGCGCTGCCTAACGGTTTTTCCGCAGCATCTCGAGGCGGGCATCGACGAGCTTTTCACGTATCCACCCGATAAAGCCGCCGACCCTCAATTGGCAATTTCAGAAAACGCACTGCTCGATCTCACCCCCTTGATGCGGGAAATCTTTTTACTCGACCAACCGATACAACCCATCTGCCGCCAGGATTGTCTCGGGTTGTGCGCCGAGTGCGGCGAAAATCTTAACGAAAACCACCATGATCACCAGGCGGTTGACATAGACCCGCGCCTGGCCGTTCTGAAATCTTTGTTGTCGAAATCTTGACACCGGCAGAACGCTTCCGGATCAACTCGATGAACTCAAGACCACCCTGTGGTGACCTCAGGAGAGTGTGAATGAGCATCTCGAAGAATCGCTGGGAGAAGCGCGAAGCATTTGCTGCCTTGATAGAGAAGGGTGACTTTCAGGGCTACATCACGACCGATGACATTGTCACCGTCTTCCCGGAAGTGGAAGATTCTGACGACCGCCTCGAGCGCTTGCAGACCTTCTTCCGCACGGCCGGGATTGAGGTTTTCGAGGATCACTCCCAGGTGCCCCAACACCTGCTCGAAGAAGTCGAGTCGGAGGAGATGCAGCCCTTCGACCTGAGCGCCATCTCGAGCGACGATACGGTAGGCTTGTACTTGAAGGAAATGGCGCGCGTCCCGCTCCTGACGACCGAGCAGGAAGTCGATCTGGCCACCCGCATCGAACGCGGCAAGCACTCCGAAGAAGAACTTACTCGCTCGAACGGAAAGCTGAACGCCAAGCAGCGAACCGATCTCAACAACCATATCCAGGATGCCCGCGCCGCGCGCGATCACCTGATCAAGGCCAACACCCGCCTCGTGGTGAGCATCGCCAAGAAATATATGGGGCGCGGCGTACCTTTCCTGGACCTGATCCAAGAGGGCAATCTAGGTTTGATGAAGGCGGTCGAGAAATTCGATTACCACCGTGGCTTTCGCTTCAGCACCTATGCCACCTGGTGGATTCGGCAAACGATCACCCGCGCCATTGCCGACCAGGGGCGCACAATCCGTGTGCCGGTACACATGTCCGATCGCATCCGGCGCCTGTATAAGATTGCCCGCCAGCTCGAGCAGGACATCGGCCGCAAGCCCTCCCCGGAGGAGATTGCTGAGTCGATGGGTATCGATTCCCGTAAAGTGCAGTGGATGATGCGCGTATCGTGGCGTCCGCTATCGCTCGAGACACCCGTTGGCGAGGATGAAGACACCGAACTGGGGTCATTCGTTGAAGACGACACCACCCCCACCCCCACCCAGACGGCATACCAGAACTTGCTGCGCGACAAGATCGAGGAGGTCCTGGCAACGCTCAGCCCGCGCGAGGCGCGCATCTTACGCCTGCGTTTTGGACTGCACAACGGTCGTCCCTACACGCTGGAGGAAGTCGGGCAGAAGTTTGGCCTCACGCGTGAACGCATCCGCCAGATCGAGGGGAAGGCGCTGCGCCGGCTGCGGCACCCGCGCCGGGCACGCCAACTGCGCGACTACCTCAGTTGATCCAACGGCTGCTCGTTAGCGCCGCCTTCGCAGGCGGCGCTTTTCATATCCAATGAGCTGCAGGCCTCCACAAACCCATTTAGCGTTTCCCATACAAAGCTGCTCGGATTGAAGCTGTTCACACCCAGCCCACCATAGGGGTAGCTATGACAGATCACCGAATCCTTGTCGACGACGACCAGCTCAGCCCAGCCGTACTATGAGGAATTTCAGGGCAGCTTCGGCCGACATGGCCTTGTTCTGCTCGCGGTCGCCGTCCCATACGTGCTTCTCTGCCCAATCACCATCGCGAGTGCTCAGCGCGACCCAGGTCAATCCAACGGGTTTTCCGGGCATGCCCCCGCCTGGCCCGGCGATGCCGGTGACGGAAAGCCCGATATCCGCGCGCAGCGCCCGGCGGGCGCCCCGCGCCATTTCTACCGCCGTCTCTTCTGAGACGGCACCATGCTCGTAGAGCGTTGCGTGGCGCACTTCGAGCAGCCTCTCTTTCGCTTCATATGCATAGGCTATGACACCGCCCAGGAAATACGCAGATGACCCGGCCACGTTCGTGATGCGGTGACCGAGTAAGCCGCCCGTGCAGGATTCTGCCACGGCCACGGTCATCCCGATCCGGCTGAGCAGTTCTCCAGCATTTACTTCGATTGGTGTGGTCATTGCGCGGCCTCCAGATGGCACGAAATGCACTTTCCGGGGTGGGTATCCCATCCTGATCTTGAGGATTATACCTTCCGGTTGACAGCCCCCTGTGCATGGCTTATCCTTCGCGACATGGAAATGGGTTTGAACCCGTTCAACGCCAGTGTTTGGCCGGTTGGTGACCTGACCCGCTATATCCGCCAACTGCTGGAAAGTGACTACCGGCTGCAAGAGCTTTGGGTGGTGGGGGAGACATCCAATGTCTCCCGACCGGCGTCCGGCCACCTGTATTTCACGCTCAAGGACGATCAGGCCTCACTCCGCTGCGTCATGTGGAAGCCGCAGGTGCTTGCTCTGGCTCGTATGCCGGAGAACGGTGAACGCCTGGAGGTATTCGGGCGCATCGGAGTTTACGAGACATCCGGACAGTATCAACTTTATGCCGAACGGCTGCGGCCAGCGGGTGAGGGTGAACGCTACCAGGAGTTCCTACGCCTGAAGGCTATGCTCGAAGATGAGGGCTTGTTTGACCCTGCTCGCAAGCGTGAGCTCCCCGCCTGGCCCCGGACGATCGGTATCGTGACCTCGCCAACCGGCGCCGCTCTGCGTGATGTCCTGCACGTCTTCCGCCGGCGCTTCCCACTGCTGCATGTCCTGATCTCACCCACGACAGTCCAGGGTGAAGCCGCCCCGGCCGGGATCATCAACGCCATCGCTACACTTAACCGGGACGGGCGTTCAGATACCATCCTGCTCGTCCGGGGAGGCGGCTCGATCGAGGATTTATGGGCCTACAATGACGAGGGGGTTGTCCGGGCTGTCGCCAGTTCAGCACTGCCAATCGTGAGCGGTGTCGGGCATGAGACGGACCTGGTCCTGGTGGATTTTGCGGCAGATGTGCGCGCCGCGACTCCTTCCGCCGCGGCCGAGGTCTCTACCCCCGATCAAACCTCACTGTTGGCGGCCATCAGCAGGCTGGCAGCCGATATCAGCGCCCATTTTGCCGCCGAAATACGGGAACGCTTTTCCTTGCTGGCTGACCTTCACGCCCGCCTGCAGCGAGCCTCTCCCCGAACAGTGATCGCCGGTGCCTGGCAGCGGGTAGATGACCTCGGACTGCGTTCCCAGGCGGCGATCCACCATCAATTAGCACTCGCTCGAGCCGGTACGCATGGCCTGTCGCAAACCCTGCAGGCAGTCGGCCCCCAGGCGATCCTGGCTCGCGGCTACGCCGTCGTTGTCCATCAACCTGATGGATACGTCATCAGCTCAATCCACCAGGTTGCCCAGAACGACAGCCTCGAGGTGCGGGTGCAGGATGGGATTTTTGGCGCACGCGTTGAAGATCGCAGGACCGGGCTGGAGGCATGATGGCAAAGAAGAAGGATGTACAGGAGCTTAGCTATGAAGAGGCTTTCGACGAACTGCAGGCTGTCGTCGATGAACTCGAGGCGGGCAAGCTCGCGTTGGAGGAGTCATTGGCGCTTTTTGAACGTGGCCAAGCACTGAGCACCCGCTGCAGTACGCTGCTCGAACAAGCCGAACTGCGCCTGACCGAGTTGACTAGTGGACCGGATGGTGAGCCGATTGAACGCGAATTTGATGCGGAGGATGAATAAGTGAACCTGTTGGCTATCTTCCGCAATCCGGTCTTAATCGGCGGCCTGAGCGCCTGGGCTCTAGCACAGGTATTGAAACTCCCGATCGAATACTTCCGCTCGGGCCACTGGGATTGGTCGCTGCTCCTGCGCGCGGGAGGGATGCCCTCCTCCCACTCCGCGCTGGTTACTGCCAGCGCACATGGCATCGGTTTGTTCGTGGGCTTTGATTCAGCCCTCTTCGCTCTCTCGGTCGCATTGGCCTTGATCGTGATCTATGATGCGACCGGCATCAGGCGCCAGGCCGGAAAACACGCGACGATCATCAACGCCATGGTGCAGGACATCCTCGAGGGCCACGCCCTACGCAGTCAGGAGAAACTGCGCGAAGTCCTTGGTCATTCACCGATCGAAGCCCTGGTGGGGTTCCTGTTAGGTCTTGGGACGGCCCAGCTCGTCTACTTCCTGTGGCCTTGAGCGGGTTCGCCGCACCCATCGTTCGAGCATGAAATTTGGCAGCTGGCGTGCTTCGGGCGCACCGAGCAGCCAGGCCGCCCCCCAGTACAGCCCCAGCCCGATCACGACCCCAACCCCACCGCGCAGCCAGGCCGGCTGATCGCCCGTTCTCATCATCCACAACTGGATCGCCCCGGCCATAACGGCAGCGGCCAGGAGCGCAGCCAGCAGCCCATGTCGCAGCCGCACCATGTCAATGCCCCGCAAGCGACGGCTGAGCAAAACCAGGAGTATTGTCGTCTCCAACGCCGTCGCCAACGTGTTGGCCAACGCCAACCCACCGTGGGGTGGGAGCCCAGCCTGCGCGAAGGCCTGCGCCAGCACCAGGCTGAGGACGATATTGAGTGTCATCGCCAGCACACCGATCGTGACCGGGGTGCGGGTGTCATACTGGGCGTAGAAAGCCCGCACGACTACCTCCAGCAGCGAATGACCGACCAGCCCGGCTACGTACCATAGGAGCGCCCAGGCAACGAGGTCGGTCGAGCGCGCATCGAAGACTGCCCCCTGGAGGAGCATCTCGATAATCGGCCGCCGGAGCAGGATCAAACCCACACTGGCTGGAAGCGAGAGGAAGAACACGGCGCGCAGCGAGTTTCCTACGGCTTCACGCAGTCCATCCAGCTCCTGGCGCGCCACCTGGGCGGCAAAAGTCGGGAGCGAGGCGACGGCGATCGATTGCGCAATCGCAGCCTGGGGCATGATCATCAGCGTGAAGGCGATATTGAGTGCAGCCAGGCTTCCCTCCGGCTGCCCCGAAGCGATGATCGTGTTGACGATGAAGTTGATCTGCACCACTGCCACGCCCAGCAGGCGCGGGGCCATGAGCTGTCCGACTTCACGCACCGCTGGGGAGCCCAGCCCCAGCCCCCATCTCAAGCTGGGCTTTAACCGCCAGAATTTCGGTGCCTGGATCAGCAGGTGCAGGCCGGCACCGAGTACTGATCCCCAAGCCAGGCCGAAGATACCGAACTGCGGCGCTAGCAGCACGCCGAGGATTTGCCCAACACGGTAGGCAGCCGGGGCTAACGCTGGGAAGGCAAAGTGCTGGTGAGCGTTGAGCGTCGCCATCAAGAGCCCACTCACCCCGAATACGACGGGCGAAATCAGCAGCACCCGCATCAATGAAACCGTCAAGCGAAACTGCTCAGGATCGATAAAACCCGGGGCCAGCAATCGTACAACTGTGGGGGCGAAGATCGCGGCCAGTGCGCTTAGCACGCCCATCACGATGATTACCAGATTGATGATGGAAGAGGCCAGAGACCAGGCTTGCTCGCGGGAATTTTGTGTGATGATGCGGGTGAAGGTGGGCAGGAAAGCCGAGGCGAGCGCACCACCGCTGATCAATGTAAAGAGGAACTCCGGCAGCCGGTTGGCGACGTAGAACGCATCGTAGTCACTGCTTGTCCCGAATGCCCGTGAAGCGAGCATCTGCATGAGCAAACCTGCCACGCTCGACAGGACATAGCCGAACATGACAATCCCGCTGGCACGTGCGATCTGGCGACTGGCCGATTGCGGCTGGCTGTTCATCGTGCCGGATTATACAGGAGTGCGATGATTCGAGGCTTACATTGGTATCTCTTCCAGGAGTGACTTTGGGTGTCAAAACGGTGTCTAACAATTTAGAACTCCGCACCAGGCGGAGCATCAAAATTATGGAGGCATCATGAACGAGTTCTTCCAGCAATTTCTCGACACGATCGTCACATACGTCCCCGGAGCACTGGCCGCGCTCGGGATCCTGATCGGCGGTTGGATCCTGGCGCGGGTCATTGCAGCCATCATCCGGGGCGGGCTCAAGCGCACCGGGCTTGATGAGCGGCTGGCAAAGATCATCAGGGGCGAGGCTGGTGAAGGCGAACCACTCGACATCGCCCGCTGGGTGTCGCAGGTGGTTTATTGGCTGATCATGCTCTTCGTCATCGTCGCATTCCTGCAAGCCCTGAACCTGACGATCGTCGCCGAGCCGATCAATCAGCTGCTGAACCAGGTTCTTTCCTACCTGCCGCAGCTCCTGGGCGCCATCATCCTGCTCTTCGTGGCCTGGCTCATCGCCAGTACTCTCAAGTTCATCGTTGGGCGTGCACTGCGGATGGCAAAATTTGACGAACGCTTCTCCCCCCAGACTAGCCTGAATGATGTTGACGAATCATCCACCAACGCTATCTCCAGCCAGACCGACCTTGAAGATGCCGATGTATCGTTCACCAACGCCATCTCCAGCGTCGTCTACTGGTTGGTCTTCCTGCTCTTCCTCCCGGCAATCCTCGGCGCACTTGGCATCGAGGGGCTGCTCACTCCCGTTCAGGGCGTAGTCAACGGCATCCTGGCCGTGGTACCGAACATCCTGGGCGCGGCAGTGATCCTGTTCGTCGGCTGGCTGGCGGCGCGCTTCGTGCGCCAGATCGTCACTAACCTGCTGGCCGGGATGGGCGCTGACCGCCTCGGTGCCCGCATCGGGCTGGAGAACGCGCTGGGTGGGCAGAAGCTTTCACAGATCCTGGGCATGCTGCTCTATGTCGTGATATTGATCCCGATCATCATCTCGGCCTTGAACGCACTCCAGATCCAAGCCGTCTCAGACCCGGCATCAGCCATGCTGACGACCATCCTGAACGCGCTTCCTGCGATCTTTGGCGCGATGCTGTTAATCGGCATTGCCTACTTCGTCGCCCGGTTGGTCTCCAGTTTCGTGACCAACCTGCTCACAAGCATCGGTTTCGACAAAGTCCTAAGTTGGGTCGGGCTGGGCAGCATGACCCCCGAGGGCGGGCAAACACCCTCCCAGATCATCGGCTACTTGACGACCGTGGCGATTATGTTGTTCGCCGTGATCGCGTCGGCCAACCTGCTCGGCTTCACCATCCTGGCCCAGTTGGTTTCCAACTTCCTTGTCGCAGCCGGCGGGGTTTTGCTGGCGTTGCTCATCTTCGGACTGGGGCTCTACCTGGCCGGCCTGGCTGAGCGGGTCATCCGTGACACAGGCGGTTCGCAGGCGCAGTTCCTGGCCCCCGTGGCGCGCATCTCGATCATCGTCTTCTCTGGTGCCCTCGCCTTGCGCGAGACCGGTATCGCCCAGGACATCGTCAACATGACCTTCGCCATTGTCTTCGGCACCGTGGCCGTCGCGGCGGCTCTGGCCTTCGGGCTTGGGAGCCGGGAGATTGCCGCCCGTGAGCTTGAAAAGTGGCTCGATCGAAATCGTAAGTAGGTAATAGTGCCAACCTAGTGAAAACCGGGCGGGCACGTCCCTGTTCAATATCCGAGCCGGGATCGAGGTTCTGATCCCGGCTCGGGAGTCTGGTTGGGCGAAAGGTGCCTTCCCGAGTATGATCACTGTATGGCGTTTGACTATGAAAGCCTGACAGACGACGAACTCATCAAGCGGATCAGGCTGCGCGGGGCGGTCGACGAAAGACCGATATCTGTCCTCTTCCAGCGCCATTACACCATGATCTGGAAAGTCTGCCGCCGCTTCATGACTACCGATGCGGACGCTGAAGACATGCTTCAAGAAGTATTCCTGCGAGCCTATCAGGGTCTGCCTGCGTTCAAAGGCCAGTCCAGGTTCAGCACATGGCTCTACCGGATTGCGGTAAATGTTAGTTTGAATGAAATAAGGAAGCGCCGACGAGGCGAAGTCCACGTGATCCCGATCGATGAGATTTCCCCTCAGTCCGATCAATCCCATCACCGCGAGGAGCATCAACGCGAAGAAATGAGCGAGGAGCTTTCGACAGCCCTGGCGTCACTCCCGGATGAGGCGCGTGAGGCTTTGCGCCTGCGCGAGATCGAAAACCGACCCTACGAAGAAATCGCGAGCTTGCTTGGGATCAAGACCAGCGCAGCAAAAATGCGTGTCCAGCGCGCCCGGTTAGCGTTGCTAGCCTATCTCAGTGAACAACAGGAATCATGATGAGTCGCCATCTTTCCGTCGCAGAGTTATCAGAGTTCATCACCGGCCAAGCAGCTGAAAACCAACAACTGCGCATCATTCGGCATCTGGAGACATGCGAGACCTGTCTCGGTGTGATCGACAGCCTGTGGTCGGAGACGATGAGCGCCTTGCAGAAGAACGCAATCCCTGAAATCAAGAGCGGACGCACGATCTGGTTACGGCGGCGCATCCTTCGTCGCATCCACAGCTTCGAGACCAACCGGAGCATCCTACAACTCGCACTGTTTGGACCCGTCATCTTCTTAAAAGGGCTCCTTGAGCCCTGGCAGAGTAGAGACAGCAAGCCGAAGAACAACGGAGGACCTCAATGATACAAACTGCGCTTTCCGATTTCTGGCAGGGTTTCCTCTCATCCGCCCCGTCCCTGATACAAGGCCTGATATTAATCGGCCTGGGATGGCTGCTCGGACGCATCCTGGGTTGGATCACCGCCCGCTTCCTCCAGCGGTTGAAGCTGGACGAGGCCGAATCGCGACTCGGGCTTTCCACCAGCTTGCAGCGGTTTGGTCTGAACCAGACCCCTTCACGATTTGTGGGCGGCGTGATCTTCTGGGCTGTATTCTTGAGTTTTCTGCTGCTTGCTCTAGAGGCGATCGGCTTGCAGTCGCTCCTTGAACCTGTTCAGGCTGTACTGGCCTACCTGCCCCGGATACTTGCGGCGGTCCTGATCGTCTTCGCCGGGACGTGGGCGGCGCAATTTGTTTCGCGCGCCCTGCAGGCCGGACTCGTCAGTATGGGTTTCGAATCGCCACAAACGATTGCCGGGGTTATGCGAGCATTCGTAATCATTCTGGCCGTCATCCTTGCCATCGATCAGCTTGGGATCAACACCTCTCTGTTGAACGACGCAGTTTCCAGCGTGATCGCCATCGCCATTGGCGGCGTGGCGCTGGCTTTTGCCCTCGGCTCACGCGGGATCACGCGCAACATCCTTTCCAGCTACTACCTGCGCGAGCGCTTCCAACCCGGTGACCAGATCAAGTTTCAGGAGCGCGAAGGCACGCTGGAGGCAATCGGCTCGCTCCATTCAGAGGTTTCAACCAAGGAAGGGCTGTGGATCATCCCAAACAAGGATTTGATCGAAGGGCAAGTCCTGATCCGGGATCATCCGGTCAAAGGCTAATCCGGGATGGCCGCTTGCGAATGTGCTGGCTGGGCAGTTCACTGCTCAAGCCCACGCCCGGCGGCGCATCCAGAGATACATACCAGCCGGAACAAGCACGGTAGCACCCAGCATGATATAGAAGGCAGCCTTGCCTGTCCATGCCGAGAGCGGGATCACGGGCTGGAAGAAATTCGTCCCGAAAAACCCGGTTAAAAATGAGAGCGGCATAAAGAGCGTCGTGATGATGGTTAGCGTCTTCATGATCTCGTTCATTCGGTTGCTCACCACAGACAGGTAGGTGTCCAACGCACCCCCGACGAGATCACGCATGCCCTCGGTAATGTCATACAGGCGGACAAGGTGGTCATAGACATCGCGGAAGAAGATCCTGCTGTCGGGATCCAATATCGCGAAATCGCCGCGCGCCAGCTTGTTGACCACCTCACGTTGCGGGGTCAGGATGCGGCGCAGATGGACGAGGGCGCGCTTGTAGGTGAAAATCTGCGCCAGCAGGTGCGGCCCCGGGTTATCGAAGATCTCATCCTCGATCTGATCGATGGTGTCGTCGATCGTTTCAATCACCGGCATCGTGTCGGCAACGAGTTCATCGCTGATTTGATAGAGCAGCCGCTCAACGCCGCGCGCAAGGCCGCGTTGGTCACGCTCGCAGAAACCCCAGACTCGCTCCAGCGCTGGAATGGGGCGGGAACTGTACGTTACCAGATAGTTTGAGCCGACGAAAAAATCCAACTCGAGCGTCGTGATCGGGTCATCTTCCTCTGGATTGAACTGGATCGCATGCAGTACAAGGTAGATATATCCCTCCCACGCGTCAACTTTGGGAACATGGCGCTCCTCAAGCGCATCATCCACCGCGAGCGGGTGGAAGCCAAACGTCTCCAGCAGGAGCGGGCGGCAATTTTCGGCCGGTTCCTGTTCGATGCTGACCCATAGCAATCCACCCGGATCGGCGATTGCGGCCTTGATAGCAAGCGTATCTAAATCGCGGTGGACCTCGCCTGAGCTCAATCGGTAAAAGGAATGGATCATCTTCTCTCCCTCCGCTCTCCCAGAACAGGATGCCTAATGGACTGCCGGGCGCTGAGCCACGGGATCAATGCGGATCTCAAACGGGGCGGGGTCTACAAATTGGATTGTCGTGGACGCGATCGCAATATGGCCTCCGGAAAGCTCGATTTCATCCAGGATCCGTGTAAACAGCCGGTCTTTCATCTGCCGGCGTTCTTTGTAATCCACGAGGTATCGAAGTGTGAATTCAACCCAGTTGTCGGTGGCGATCAGCGTGACCATCGGCATGAGCAGTTCATCATCGAGAAGGTAGTGCCGCCGCGCGTCAAGCCATGCTTCCTTTGCCTGGGATGCAAAATCGTCAAGCAATTCTTGGGCAATTCTCTCGAGCATGTTCCTCGCCACCCGCAGATCTGATCCATATTTGACGGGTAGGACAATTTCGTCCCATAGGAAGTGAAAACCGGTCGTGTAGTTGTAGATTGGATCGCTTAACGCGGTGCTGTTAGCGAGATGAATGATGCGCCCGCTGTAGAGATCTGCGTCGACCCAGCCGCCGCACTCCATGATGGTCGTCTTGAGCGTGCCGATATCGATCACGTCTCCGAGGATGTCGTTAACCCGAATCCGATCTCCCACCCGATAGTATCCCCCGAGGTTGATCACCACCCAGCCCCCGAAGCTTGCGATGATCTCCTGGAGCGCAAACGCCACCCCCGCCCCAATGACCCCAAACACAACTGCAATATGGCCTAACTGGTCCTTGAACACCAGGCTCATAAAGAGCAAGACAAGCAGATAACCGCCCAGCGATACCCATTTTCGCATCCGGTACCGAGCCGAGGCGATTTCAATCCTGGTCGCTACGGCGTGTTGCGCGATACGGACCACGAGCAATATCGCAATAGTCCCCAGCAGCACTATCGCTGCGCGGATTACCAATGGCTCCGAGAGCAGCCGCACCCAGTCCTTGGTGATCATTGCACTCTCCTTTCCTTGGTTGATGTCAGTTTTCGTGTTGGCGTTTAATAACCAATACTGTAAGTAGCTGGCACCGCAGAGGGGTTGATTAATCCCAGGCTCCACTCGCAACCCGAACGGGCGCAATTAGGTTGATATAAACGCTAAGAACCAACCCCTGCCACAGGGGTTGGTTGGTCTGCATGAGATACGCGAGGGACATTTGTTATGCCTGCCTTGTTCTATGCCTGAGATGGGCAGGCACATCGATGATTGCGCGTACTTTCCCAAACCGGCGTCGCCGGTAGAGCAGCACAAGCTTGATGATCCAGGCTGTCTGGTTGTGTAAAAGAATCTCCCACCAATGCAGCGGCACGACCTCGGGGATCACTACGCTGGCAAGCTGTCCATCGTTATATTCTTCATCATAGCGATCGAGGAATTCCAAAAACGGCCTGATCAAGGACCGATACGGCGAAGGGATAATTTTCAGAGGCACTTCCATTCCCCAGCGTTGCCATTTATTGACCAGGGCTGCGGTCTGTTCTGGATCCGTTTCCACATGAACCGCCGTGACTTGCGATGAGATGGATTGAGCATACCGCAGCGCGTTTAGTGAAACCCTATTGAGCGAACTAAGCGGAACGACCACACGTGGTTCTGGCAACGGCTCAAGCCTGGGCGGCAGTCCGGCCATTGAAAGCTCTGCGGCAAATTCCCGATAGTGACGCCGGGTCTGGAGGAATCCGACCACGATGAGCACCATCAATACCACGACGATCCAGGCCCCATCGAGGAACTTGCTGTAGGCGATCACGCTGAAGGCCAGAGCTGTGCCGACTGCGCCAAGGCCATTGAGAACCGCTTTAACCGGCCAGAATGCTTGCTTCTCGCGCAGCCAGTGTACGACCATCCCGGCCTGCGAGAGCGTGAACGCGAGAAAGACCCCAACCGCAAAAAGTGGGATCAAGGCGTGTGTATCTGCCCCGAAGGCAACGATGAGAATCCCCGCCATGGAGGATAGTAGGATGATCCCGTTGCTGTATACCAATCGGTCCCCGAGCAGCTTTAGTTGTCGGGGCAGGAATCCGTCCTGGCTCAGGACAAAGGCCAGTCGCGGGAAACCGTTAAAACTGGTGTTCGCTGCGACAAGCAGGACAAGCATGGTGGAGAATTGAACGCCGTAGTACAGGATGCCGCCGTTGAAAACCTGCCTTGCAAGGGCGGAGAGGATGCTCTCGCCCGGACGGGGAAGTACAGCCAGGTATTCCGTGAGCCCAACCGTGCTCAAAAAGAACAACCCCATACACAGGACCATCAAGCCCATGGCCTTGATGGCATGCCTGGACTCCGGGGGTTTGAAGAGGGGCACCCCGTTGCCTATCGCCTCGATCCCGGTCAGCGCAGTGCAGCCCGCGGCAAAGGTATGCAGGATGAGCACCAGGGGTACACTCACATGCCCTTGCTGAGCAAGCATTTGCGTTGGATAGGTACCTGGTCCTTCTGTCAACGCATATACGATCCCGCCTCCTATAAGAACCAATCCACTCAGGATGAATAACCCAACGGGCATGGACATCCATCGCCCCGATTCGCGTACCCCTCGCAGGTTGGCCAGGGTGATTAGGATTAACAGGAGAAGACAGATCGCTACGCGCTGCGGTGCGAGACCTGGAAAGGCTGAGAGAAGTGCAGTAACGCCTGCAGTCAAACTTACGGCCACCGTGAGGGTATAGTCTACAAGCAAGGCGGCTGCAGTCACCAGGCCTACGCCAACACCCAGGTTCTCCCGCGCCACGGAATAGGAACCACCACCAGTCGGGTAAGCCCTCAGCGTCTGTGTGTACGAGATCGCGAGCAGGATCAAAAGCCCAACAATGGCCAGTGCAATCTCATCAGCGAAGGCCAGCCCGGCTGCGCCCGCAACTGCCAGGCCGAGGAAAATTTCCTGGTTCGCATACGCTATTGATGACAGGGCATCCGGGGACAGGGCTGCCAGGCCTCGGAGTACACTCAAGCGTTCATCCCGCAAGCGCTCCGTGGGAAGCGGCGGACCGAGCAGCAGTTCACGAAATGTTCTTAAGCTCATTCGTGCTCTCTTTTTTCTCCCAGATCTTTAATCTTCAGGGGAGGCCTGGCCCCGGGCAACTATGCCTTTAGGGGGCCAGGATTTTCCTGGCTATGCTGTTTTCGAACCAGCATTCCCTTGGAACGTTATCCCTTTCTACTATATCGGGCAGGAAAACATAGCCGCTACGTGGCAACGCGCCGATCTATACGGCGCAGAGATGCACGCCAGATTAAGTGTAGCTTGATGGGACGCCCTTTGCCACCCTCTCGGAAAATTGGGTGAATCCAAGCGCACATTTCCATGCCAGTCGACGCAACTGACAACGATGACTTTTAAATAGCTTGCCGTCCCAC
>Ga0315534_1000914_pt1 | contig 20793 bp, 17 predicted proteins | sample SalMarSW160240MG_FD_203094 | JGI IMG/M metagenome (GOLD analysis project Ga0315534, IMG submission 203094) | Salt marsh sediment microbial communities from the Plum Island Ecosystem LTER, Massachusetts, United States - Salt Marsh Sediment SW1602-40 ... | reverse complement strand
GGTGGAAGCTTTACCTATCTGGAGCATGCTTTTGCCCATCCGAATATCGCAGGGATCGGCGGATGGCTATTGTTAGCTGGATATGTCGGCACCCTCGGTCTCTACGGTTACACCTTCGGCGTTTACGGCAGTGCCATACTTGGAAACTCCGTGGCAAGTTCGTCCATGCCTCATGTCCTCGCATCGGGGGTACTGCTCACGTTTCTTGGAGTGAATCTCTATGGAGTCAAAGCATCAGGCGAGTCGGAGGACGTTCTGGTACTAATAAAAGTCTTGATTCTGTCCCTGTTTGCCATCACAGGGCTCTTCCATGTGCGGTCCGATCACGTGCTGCCGGTCTTCAACACCGGAGGGATGGGTGCTCTGATGGGTGCAGCACTGATCTTCGTCGCCTACGAGGGATTTGAACTGATCCCCAACGCGGTCAACGAAATGAGGAATGCGCAACACAATCTGGGCCGCGGAATAGTGATCTCTATCCTTGTCACAACGCTCATTTACGTTCTGGTTTCCCTGGTAGCTGTGGGCAATCTGCTGCCTGAAGAAATCAGCCGCTACAAGGAATACGCTTTGGCCGTGGCGGCAAAGCCTTTTCTGGGGCATGCGGGATTCGTGCTGATTGGCCTGGGCGCACTGCTGTCTACGGCATCTGCAATAAATGCGACTCTCTTCAGTACGGCACGGTTGGGCATGGCCATGTCGCAGGAGGGCGATCTGCCGAGGGCTTTCTCCTATAAGGAACGCAGAGGCGATATTCCTTACGTGAGCCTGGTCGTGATCACCATGGTTGCAGTGCTATTCGTAAATACCATGAACCTCACCATCATATCGTCATTCGCGAGCTCGACTTTTCTGTTGGTCTTCGGATCCATCAACCTCTCAGCGTTCCGGCTACGCGGGAAGATCGGCATTCACCCAGCCCTGCCGCTACTCGCGATGACGGCCTGCCTTGTGTCTTGGATCGTGCTGGCCACCTACCTGTACAAGACAGCAGCGTATGGCCTGGCATGGATACTTGTCGCGTATGCTGCTGTCGTTCTGGCGGAACTTGTTTTCAGCGAAAGGAGGCTAATTATGCGCAAATCGTAGATGGCGGAAAAGTGCCACGATTCCAAGAGACACTATCCCGATTTAGGAGAGAACAGGGTCGCATCTTAATTGTTTACTATTCGCTTTTGCTATTGAACCGCAAAAGCGAGCGCATTCCCCGTAGCTTGCTGCGGGGTTAGCGAGCGTATCCAAAAAAAGTCAGCGTTCCTTACGGTCGAAGATTCCCTGTAGCTTGCTACAGGGAGCTTCAATTGCATTGAGCACTGAGAAACCTAACAGACGGCTGGAAACGGCGGGGTGGCTGAATGAGTAGGCGGAATGCTGATTTGGCAATAATTAAGAATTAAAATGCGCCCGAGCTGAGCCTCCGATCAGTTCGGGCGATAAGTGCATAGGATTAATAGAATGAGAATATACCAGTTCAGAGTTTCCATAATAGGGATACCAAAGCTGTATCGAATAATTGAGGCATCTGAGAATTGCACTTTTGATGATTTTCATGATGCGATTTTCCAGGCATTCGACAGGTACGATAATCATCTTTATTCCTTTTTTATCACCCGAAGAGATTCCAAGAATATGCGAAGCATATATGATGCTCCAGAAATAACGCACCCCCAGAATGTAGAGGATATAATGGGTTTTGGGAAAAGGAAAAAATCTACAGCCAAGACTCGAATTGGTGATATCGACCTGAACGAAAATGATGTTTTTCACTATCTATTTGATTTTGGCGATGATTGGTGGCATCGAATTCGGGTACAAAATGTTAATGAAACGAAATCTAAGAAGAAACACATTAAATTAATCAAGTCAGTTGGAGAATCTCCACCACAATATCCAGACTACGATAGTGAATTTAATTAAAAGAAAAACCGCTTAACATGCTGCTGGTAGGGATGTGCAACAAATGTTGCGCACCCCACAGCAGCGGCGTGAGGAACAAATGGCGAATCCGATTGAACAAAATGACGTGTTAATAAAGTCCTGGGCCGATCTGTGCGAACGAGTTTACGAAGGTTCATGGCAACAGGACATTTTACGTTTTCGATCCAACTATGCATTTAGGGGCCTGTCCAATAAGAATTACAGGCTAGTGACAAGTTTCGCACGGAGTTGCGGCAAGTTGACTCGATTGGAGTATCATCTACTACGGAATTTCAGGAAATACGCACGGCTCGATTATGTTGATATGAGTGACTCCCATTGGAGATGGTTGACTCTTGCTGCGCATCATGGCCTGCCAACAAGGCTCCTTGATTGGACATATTCGCCTTTTGTCGCGATGCACTTCGCAATGTGCGAAACCAACAAATATGATGTGGATGGCGTTATATGGAAAGTCGATTTCGTAGAGGCCAATCGCCTCCTTCCAGAACCCTTGATCGACCAGCTCACGGCAGCCAATGCAAATGCCTTTACAGTCAGCATGCTGGAAGGGGCACTGCCCGATGTTCGCAGTTTTGACAAACTATCATCTGAGGTACTTGTTGCCTTTTTTGAGCCACCATCAATAGATGCACGAATAGTTAACCAGTTTGCGCTATTCTCTTTCATGTCAAGCCCAAACGCAAGTCTAGAAGATTGGTTGACCGAGCACCCAGAGCTTTTTAGACGCATCATCATTCCAAAGGAACTGAAATGGGAGATCAGAGACAAACTGGATCAGGCAAACATAACGGAAAGAATGCTGTTTCCTGGGCTGGATGGGCTGGCCTCCTGGCTTCAAAGGCACTATCAGCCAAGATCATGAATCACACCGAACAGGCTGCCGCACAGGGACTTAGGCCACTTTGCCTCCCTCACCGGTGAGCCGCATGTTATAGAGAATGAGACTGGGGCCGCACTAAGGACTGATACGAAAAGCAATGATCTTAAAATGAGGCTTCAAATAGACCCTGTAATTGTTTTTGGCTCTTCTCCAATTTAGTTGGAGAAAAGGGTTCAAGGATTGAAGCTCCCTGTAGCAAGCTACAGGGAATCTTCGACCGTAAGGAACGCTGACTTTTTTGGATGCGCTCGTTAATCCCGCAGCAAGCTACGGGGAATGCGCTCGCTTTTGCGGTTCAAGGGGTCCAGGGGCCGAGGATGTTTACATATCCGCATGTTAAGGAATTGGACTCGTTGCTCGAAACAAGCCTGCTTGGCTGTCGAACAGGATCGGACAGCGTCGGTTGCACCGTCATATCAATATCCTTCCGCGTTCCCCGATTTGCGGATGGTTTTGCCAAATAAACAGATCTCTAAACACATCGCAAAGGGCTTAGGTTGAACCTGAAACCAGATGAAAGCATTCAGCATTTTACTTGAACCCTGGAATCCTTGGACCCTTGAACCCTCAGGATCACTCCAACTCTTTTGAAAATGATCCTTGTTTTTTTAAGGCCAAAAGAGGCATCGTGACACGGAAGCATAGCCACCTGCTAAGGAGGTCATGGATATGGCCCAAATGACAGAGCGAATGAAGGAGCTGTTTAACAGCGTTCCGACCGTGGTCCTTTCCACGTCAACCCTAGACGGCACACCCAACGCCGTTCCGGTTGGCGCAAAGAAAATCATAGATAGTGAGACCATACTCATCTCTGACCAGTTCTTCAATAAGACTTTGGCCAACATGAAAGCAAATCCTCGTGTGTCAGTGACCTATTGGGAAGGACACGAAGGGTATCAGTTAAAAGGCACTGTCACTATCGAAACCAGCGGCCAACGTTATGAAGAGACGGTACGGTGGATCAATGGACTAAGCGTCAAGGTGGGATTCCCCCTCAAGTCCAAAGGGGCGATTATTATGCGAATTGAAGAAATTTACGGCGTCTCACCGGGTCCAGGCGCTGGTAAACAACTCGCATGAAAACTCGTCGCACGACCGATGTGAAAGCTGACTTTGCGGGAAGGGAAGGGCGGAAATCGCATGGAAGAGGAGAATCTGTTAGGCGTTATTCCTGTGGGCGGATATGGGTTGACCCATTCGATGATTTCAGGCATATTCCCCATCCAGCTTCACCGTCACAGCAAGACCAGTTTGACCGGTCTGCTCCCCGCAAGCCCCGTCCGGAAGGGCGGGGTCAAGGGGCGCTATACAAAAATGGCAATCTTCCTTACCGGGAAGCCCCGCCCGGGAGGGCGGGGAGGCTTCACACTTCAGGAGGCGTGTTCATGTATCCTGGACAGCGCCTGACGAAACGACAATCAATACGGCGGGAACGAGCAGGGAAGTAAAAGTAACCCAGGATTGCCTGACATGACGGCATCCATTGAGACTCTAGGAGGCACCGATGAGCATGTTGCGTCAAACGGTTAAACCTGTCAGCGTTGTTGTGATCATCTCCATGTTGTTCGTTGTCGTCCCATATCAGTCCTGTCTGGCGGCATTGATTGGGACAGAAACGGTCATTGAGACAGCTCGGGGACACGAAGCCCGTCAACAGGTGAAACAGATCCTGGATCGAGAGGAGATACGCAAAGCGTTGAGGGCGCAAGGCGTCAGTGCACAAGAAGCCAAAGCACGGGTCGATGCCCTGTCTGACGCAGAGGCGGTGCGTCTTGTGGAAAAGCTGGACCAACTTCCTGCTGGAGGCGATGGCCTGGGTGTCGTCATCGGTGCCGCCCTGGTCGTCTTTATTGTCTTGTTGATTACAGACATACTGGGATATACGGATGTTTTCACTTTTGTAAAAAAGAGGCATGTCCGTTAGAGGACCTGACTTCGGCTCAAAGCCCGACGGCTGGCCATGGGGCACGGGCCGGGCCGACCGTATCATTCTCCTTCTGATTGTTCATCTGATGCTCATCGGCTGCGGCGGTGCGATGCACCGGCCATGGGTGCAGGCCGGTGCCAATCTGCCCGCAAGATGTCAACTCGATTCGGCCCCCTTCTATTCCCAGAAAGCCTTTCAGTGCGGTCCTGCAGCACTTGCGATGGCGTTCACGTGGAGCGGAGTCTCGGCAGATCCCGACACACTGGCCCCAGAGGTTTTCACAGCCTCGCGCAAAGGCAGCCTTCAGTCGGCTATGATAGGCTCAGCCCGCCGCCATGGCAGGGTTGCCTATCCGGTTTCAGGCCCGCAGACCTTGCTTGCCGAAGTCTGTGCCGGGCATCCTGTCATCGTACTGCAGAATCTTGGACTTTCGTGGTACCCGGTCTGGCATTATGCAGTGGTGGTCGGATATGATGCCAATGAAGAGATTGTGATTCTCCATTCAGGCGTTATTCCGTATAAGCGTGTTTCCATCAAGGTTTTTGAAAGGACGTGGGCTCGCAGTGATCACTGGGGCCTGTTGGTGTTGCCCCCTGCCCGGTTCCCCGCCACCGCTACAGAGGATGCCTATATTTCCGCTGTACTGGGGCTTGAAAAGGCAGGGCAATGGCAGGCTGCCGTGGAAGGGTACAAGAACGCGCTTACCCGCTGGCCTGACAATCTGGCTGCCTACATGGGGTTGGGAAACAGCTATTATGCAGTGGGGAATATAGAATCCGCAGAGGGTGCTTTCCGGGTAGCGACTCATCGGTTTCCTACCCATGGGTCGACGTTTAACAACCTGGCCCATGTTCTCTGGAAGCGGGGAAAACAGCAAGCCGCGCTGGATGCCGCCCACAGGGCCGTTGAGCTGGGAGGACCGCTGGTAAGCGTTTATCGGGAAACCCTTGAAGAGATTCAGGCCAGTGCTTACGGGCAAAGACCGTGTCGCTGAGTGTGAGCACGTGCCGTCAATGGAGAAAGGGTATTCATCCGTTCCGGCAGCCGAGGATTAAATTGGTGCATCATGCAGCACGCCATCTTTACAAAAAGTCTCGCAATATTGGTAGCTTTGTTCACAACCAGCTTTGCTTTTGGAGGACATGTGCAGACTAGATCCCGTGTTTTCAGAGTGGCGGTCATCTTCAATAACATACCTTTCGACACCCGTCTAACAACCAGTTGGGGGTTTTCCTGCCTTATTGAAGGCACAGAGCAGACCATCTTGTTTGACACCGGCGGCGACGGAAAAATCCTGCTCAGTAATATGAACCTCATGGACATAGATCCCAAGTCTATAGACACAGTCTTTTTGTCGCATATTCATGCTGACCACACGGGAGGCGTGGAGGAGTTCCTCAAACAAGATCCTAACATCACTGTTTGCTTGCCAGAATCTTTTCCAATTTCTTTCCAGCAGGCAATAACAAAATACGGTGCGAGAATCAAAGCTGTGGCCCATTTTACGAGGCTCTTTGACCGGCCTGCTCCCCGCAAGCCCCGTCCGGAAGGGCGGGGTCAAGGGGAGCTATACAAAAATGGCAATCTTCCTTACCGGGAAGCCCCGCCCGGGAGGGCGGGGAGGCTTCACTCGGTTTACTCAACCGGGGAAATGGGCGACTGGATCAAAGAGCAGGCTTTAATTTTGGCAACTTCCAATGGTCTTGTGATTATAACCGGTTGTGCTCACCCTGGCGTTGTCAATGTTGTGCGAGAAGCGAGAGAGCGTTGCAACGAGAACGTCTATTTGTTGATGGGAGGATTTCACCTAGGAGGCATGACCAGCGCAGAGATTCAAGGAGTCATCCGCGGCCTCAAGGCACTCGGTGTGAAAAAGGTTGCACCCAGCCACTGTACAGGCGAAAGGGCCATGAGCATGTTGCGAGACGCCTGGGGTGAAAATTTCCTCGAAGCGGGTGCAGGAGCCATTATCGAGGTGCCACAATAGCACGATGCCAAGTGATGACCAAGGCCGGCGTTGAAGGGACAGACGAAGAAGGCATTAGAAACGGATTCGCACGTCGGCCAAACCTATGGCAGCATTTAGAATACAAAAGGCCTTTTCCGAAGCCACAAGATACGTCTTCGGGGGAGCTACCTGAGCCCAGGCCGTTTTGCTGGCAACCCAGTGGCTTCTGGGTTTAGAAGACAGGAAAATACTCAGGGCAGCTACGGGACTGGGTGGTGGTATCGGCCATGAGGGAGATACCTGCGGCACCCTCACTGGAGGGGTCTTGTCTTTGGGTTTGTATCACCGGGATAGTGAGTACGACCGCCTATACCTTGACTGCAGTGAGTTACCATAGATTTAGAAGACGTTTTGGTAGCAGTAAATGCAGGGATATCATCGGTGTGAGGTTTAAGGAAGGCTATGACATCAGGCGTTTTTTTCTGAAAGGAATGAGATGCTTGACAGTGGTTTACACCTCCATAGCGTCTGTCTTTGACTGATTTGGGTTGCATTTCAAAGATTGCCCGTGGATTTTCTGGCGGTATAGCATTTCAGGGCGATATATGTGGTGCTTTCATGGGCGCAGTTTTGGCAGTGGGCGCAGTGTACCGTACGGAACTGCGGAGAACCCGGCATAGCAGCCTCTTGAGAGCAGGACTGGTAGTCATGAAAGAGGGCGGCAGGGTTTTTCAAGATGAGCATCTTCACCCCTCTTTTAAGACCAGCTTGCGTGTGGCCGTATTCTACAAGAAATTCTTATCGCAATTTGGCACTGTGGATTGTGTTGATATTTTGACCAAAGCCCCCCCGTCAAAAAACAAGGACTTTTGTAAAGAAATTGCCCAGCAGACCGCTCAATTAGCATTGGATTTGATAGATGTTTAGGACGTTGCTTATGCCCCGAAAGGCTGAAACACCAGGTCAGGTTAGACCCCTCATATCCTTCACAAGGATCATGGCCGTATTGATGACCTTAGTCTTTCCATCAGTCAAGAAGCTGTTTGGAAAAAAGGGGATCAAGGCTATGCAATTGGTTATGTATCAAATAGGCAGTGATCGAGCCGTCATCCTGAAAGAGGCTTTAGGTATTGATGTGGAAGATGCCCGGAGTTTAGGCCGTATTCTGGACTTCGATGATGCCCTTTGTGGTGTGAAGGGCGTCTGGACCATGGAGACCAAGGGGAAAGCCATTAAGGTCGTAAGGACATGCCCCATGGCCCATATACTAGCCCGCTGTCCGGGAATATGCAGGGCCATTATTGCTGCCATGGAGGCAGGCACCTTCTATCGTTTGAATCCGCATATCAAGGTTCCAGAGATTCCCAGACTGATTTCTGAAGGGAGTGATTGCTGCGTGGGAACCATTGAACTGCCTTACCTTGATGGACCCACGGGATCCGAGATATCCCCTGAGGCCACTGGAACCAGCAACCAGCCCCCTATTCCAGATATCTCGGGATTAAACACAAACCTGGCTTTGGAGGCACTCAAAAGCCTTGGCACGGCATGCATGAGGTTGCTCAGATACGGAACAAAGCAAGAAATGGCCTGGTATGATTTTTTCAGATATCGGAATAATTGGGAAGATGCGTCGGCTTTGGATGCTTGTAGGCGTTAGTTTTAAGGCAGCCGAGTGAAAGTACCAGAAACCGACACAAACGACATGAGAACGGCTGTTCATGATCTCATTTGGCAGACCGCCCATCTCTATAAAGATGCACCCGGGGGAAAGCTGGCATGTCCGCAACGTTCCAAACTGCAGAGATACATGGACACCAAGATGATGACCTTTGATTTTTTGCTAGACAAGGAAAAAACCCGAAAAACCCGGGACGTCTTTAAGAAACGAAATAACCTGCAATATGATTTCTTTTTTGACCTATAGTCTTCCATGCTTAGAGTAGCTCCCTTGGCCGCCCCGGTCTCCTGTATGATGCTGTTATCCGGGGGGTCGGGCGTAACAAGATATTCAGAGACAAAGCCGACCAAGGCAATCTTATCGACCGACGGTCTTTACTCATGGCTGATGAGATGTTTCTGCAGGGCCGTACAGCATACGGGTGACGGCCTGGAACCTTTTTGTGTTAAATTGGTTACTTAATCAAAGAGGTCGCCAAGACACACTCCGTCTCCGCTTTACTGTGAGATCGTCATGAAGCAGTAAGGATCTCGCTCTTCAAGAACGTTGAGGCCGAAGCTGTGGGCGATGGCCAGGCAGCCGCCGCAGACGGGACGGATGGCACAGGATCGACAGGCCTGACAGCCCGCACGATACCGCCGGGCCATCTCAGAGTCATAGATGTCGGCAATGCTCTGTTTATTCATATTGCCGATCGGAGAGGGGAACTTGCGGCAGGCATGGACCTCGCCGTCGGAAAGGACGGCCATAAAGTTGAAAGCGGCCCCGCAGCCGTAACCTGTACACCCGCCAAAAGGGGAGATGCCCTTCTGGTAACGCAGGATGTTGAGCAGGTTGTCCTTTAAGCCCATGGTGGGATTGCTTTGCGCAGCATCCATGTAGGCTTCCAGAAAGCCGATGTATTCCTCGCGTGTGGGGAGCTGAAGGTTGGCGCCCTCTCCAACCATGGACAGCCGGTTGAAATTAAAATCATCGGTCAAGTCTCGAAGTATCTCGGCAAGGGGAAGGATCTGGTCCATGTTGTCCTTGGTGAGCGTGAGCATCACCATGGAGGGCACCTCGAGGTTGCGGAGCACGTCAAGGAATTCGATGACCCGGTCAAAATGTCCGGACCCGCGGATCATGTCGTTATGTTCCCGCAAGCCTTCCAGGCTGACCTGAAAGAAAACCGGCCGCTGGATGGCAAGCAACTCCTCGATCCGCTCTCGCGGGCTGGGATTGCCCAGGATGCCGATGGCAAGGCCCCGTTCTGAGGCGCTGCGGTAAAGCTCGGAAAAATGTGGATACAGGAGGGGATTGCCACCGGTCAAAGTGACCTGCCCCCTCACGTGCCGGCTCTGACAGAAGCTGCGCTGGTCATCGAGGATTCGAATGGCCTGCTCGAGTTTAAGCGGCGATCGGTTGCTCCGGTCGTAACAGTGCTTGCAATGGAGATCACAGGCCTGAGTGATGTGCCACTGTAAGGTAAAAACCGGGGAAGACAAGAAACACTCGTCCGTGTCCTGTCGTACGGGAAAGCTGGTGGGGTCCCGCCGAATACGTGACTCGGGTCGCAGCAGGATACCCCTTCGGACGGCGCGATCGACAGCCGCGTCCACGGCGCCTACCGGCAGTGCCCCCAGCGCCGCCACTTTTTCAGGATCAATCCCCTCCAAGACCATCTTGAGGACCAGAAGGTCTTCGTCAGATGCCACTTGCATCATTGCTTCACCGGTTTGTGGATCGCGCCAGATCTGCACCGTTTCCGTGCCCGGCTCCGGTGTCGGCAATGAGGGGTCGTTGTCGGAACGCAGAAGCAAGGTTAGATTCTTCCAGGAAAGCTGGAGCAACTGAACGGTGGGGTTCACGCCAAGTTGTTCGACTTGCGGCGGGATCTCCATCTCGCCCGTGGTCACCCCACTCAGAGCCCACTCCAAGCGAGCAAGCTCGGGCAGGAAGGCCGCCACGACGAGATCGTCCCCCTGGGCTGCAAGCGTGTTGAAAAACAATTCCGGGTCCGCCCCACATGCCGCAACTATCCGGTCCCAGGTGTCGGAATCCAGGATGGAACGACATGTGGGGTAGATCTTCTCAAGTTTCCTCCTGCCAGATACATGCAGAGGCGACCTTTCTTCCTCCTCTTGGGACAAGGAAGGAGTCATGGACCGCCCCGGCGTGTCTGTAGGATCAGGGTTTGCCATAGGCTTACACAGCCTTTTCGTTGTCAGGAGACCTTTGAATAACCTCGCCTCGCTCTTTGATATGAGGTTTTTGACCCATCTGAGGGCGGCTCGCTCACTAAATCGCAAGAACTCGGCCTAACGGCCTCAAACAGCTTGCGATTTGCCCGCTAGGGCGGGCCATTCGCTTCGCCCGGGTGGGTACCCCAAAAACCTCATAATTGTCGCTTTTCGAGGTTCTGCAAAGGTCTCGTCAGTTTCAGTGCGACCCGCACTGGTTCCTAGTTTCAAGCGCTCCGGCCCGGCTTTTGTTGGTCCGTTGTGCTACTGCTCCCTCCAGATGTCCCGCTGCAACTTGTGGTTCCCGGCGCCTTCTTTGGCGTTTCGGTGCTACCTGCACCAGAAGTGCCGCTTCAACCGGTGTGGCCCCCGGGTGGGTGCTTGTCGCAGCCGGGGAGGGTGAGCCCGGCGCCGGCCAGCAAACCCGCAAGACCGAAGGTGGCTAGAACCTTCTTGAGATGCCTTGTGTCCATCATTCTCCTCCTCTTCAGTTGATGGTTAGATCTTGTTTTTCCTCCCAGGACAGGAAAAACGTGCCCATGCCTACCGATTACAGCCAACAACGTCTCACGATCGCCGATCTGTAGGGAGAAGTAAATAGGGCATTTACTGTATTTATTCAAGCAAAGCACTGTATTTTTCAGGTGATACACCATGGAGGATAAGATGAGGTTTCATGGTGTGTAGGGGGATAAGAGACAGTGGCTTGGGCAGCAGCCCGGAACAGCTCAGGCGCTCAGGTCGGCCAAAAGGTCTTGCGCCGCGCGTTCTCCGGCACGAACACAGTCGGGAACGCCGACGCCTTCAAAGCCGTTTCCCCCGAGCTGCAACCCCTTGTGGTTGCCGATGAGCCTTCGCACTGCAGCCACCCTGTCAAGATGACCGACATCGTACTGTGCCATGGAATCAGGCCATCGGTGAACCATGGCAAGCAGGGGGGGGGCCGAGATGCTGAGCAAATGATCCAGGTCATGGCGAGCGGCCTTGATGAGTCCTTCGTCATCGCGCTGCATCATGTCCGGGTGCAAGGCCCCGCCCATAAATGCACGCAGCAAGACATGTCCCTCGGGTGCCCGGCCTTTATATTTCACGCTGCTGAAGGAAGCCGCAATGATGTTGTACGGTTCGGTCACGGGGACCACACAACCAAAGGCGTCCAGGGGATGGCCGACCTGCTCTCGCCGGTAGGCAAGATGAACCACGGCCGAAGAGGCATATTGGACCGCTGACAACTGTTCAGCCAATGGCTTATCGACCCCCGTAAGCAACCCGGCCGCGTGCCGGGAGGGACCGGTGATGATAACGCCGTCCGCCTCCAGGCAGGTCCCGTCTTCCAGTTCAACGCTCCAGGGGGCAATCGGACTGCCGTGGGCCTTGGCCACCCTGACAACCCGCTCGTTCAACCGGAAGGAGACATGATTCAGGCGATCTCTCAAAGCACGAATCAAGGTCTGCAAGCCGTCCCTGAAAGTGATAAACATGCCGTACCGGGCCCCGCTGCCCGTGGTTTTTTGTTTCTTCCCTTCGGAGCGCATCCCCTTGATCACACTACCGTACTTGGTTTCCAGATCCAGGAAGCGGGGCATGGTGGCCCGCAGGCTCAGCCTTTCCGGTCTTGCGGTGTAGATACCGCTGATCAAGGGCTGCACCACGCGGTCCAAGGCCTGCCGCCCGAACCGTCGGGTGACAAAGGAGGCCAGAGACTCGTCGTTGTTTGCGCTGCTGGCGGGCAGGAACATGTCCATGGCCATCCTCAGCTTGCCGGCAATAGAGAAGAGCGGCGTGGTGATCATGGGCATGAACCTCGTTGGGGCCATGAGAAGAAACCCCTCGGGAATGGGCATTAACTTGCCCCGGCGTACTACGAGGGCGCGGCGGTAAGCCTCGTTGGTGGTCAACACTTCCGGTTCCAGCCCAAGACGCTTGGCTAACGCCAGTGCCCAGGGTTTTGCGGTGACAAAGTTGTCGGGACCCGCATCAATCAAGAACCCATCCTGTTTGACCGTATGAATAACCCCGCCCAGACGATCACGGGCCTCGATCAAGGTTATATCGAACCGGCCATGCTCATCCCTGTGCAACTCCGACAGCCGGTGGGCGGCGCTCAGGCCGGTAATGCCTCCTCCAATGATGATAATGCGTTTGATCTCTTGCTGATCCTGATCCATCATGAGCTTAGAAATCCCGGGCGCTTTTGATGACGAGGTCTGCCAGCGCGTCGATAAAACCCTGGTCGTCATGAACCGTCTTGGCGCGTAGAAACGTAATGCCCGCTTCCTTTGCCGTGTTCATGGCGTCGATGTCAAGGTCATACAATACCTCGATATTGTCGCACACGAAACCGATGGGCACGGCAACAACATGCTTGACCCCTTGGCCTGCGAGTTCCCGCAAGACATCTCTCACATCCGGCTCCAGCCACGGATCTTGAGGTCGTCCGGTGCGGCTTTGGTAAGCCACCTGCCAGTTTTCGTGCGCCAACGCTTCAGCCACCCATTTTGCCGAATGATTCACCTGCCGGGCATAGACCTCCGCCTGCGGGTCGCTGTGTGGAAGGCTATGGGCCGTGAAAACCACATGGGCGGCGTCGCGATCGGGTGGAGGGATTTGTTCCAGACACTGCCTGACCCGGCTTGAGACGGTCCTGATGAATCCGTCTTGATCAAACAGCGGCTGTGTGTAGACGACAGACAAGTCTGCGTGGGCCTCGGCTATGGCATTGGCGACATCGCTCTGATACTGGTCCCAGCTGGACCGGCTCTGGTAAACAGACATGATCATGCCGACCGCGCGGCTCACTCCATCCCTGCTCATCTGTCGAACGGTGTCCACCAGCAGCGGGTGCCAGTTACGCATGCCCACGTACACGGGCAACGCTATCCCCTGATCCTTCAACGTCGTTTTCAGGGCCTCTGCCTGGCGGAACGTCACCTCGTTGACCGGGGACCTGCCTCCAAAGTGCTCATAGTGACGGGCCACTGTCTCGAGGCGTTGTGCCGGGACACGCCCCTGGGTGACTCTTGCCAGAAACGGACGGATATCCTCCGGCTTTTCAGGGCCGCCAAAAGCGATTACTAATACGCTATCGCATGCATCTTGCTTCTCGGTCATCGTTTTCTGAGAAAGAAGGAGACCTTTGAGCTTTGAGCTTTGAGCTAGGATTTCGCTGACAGTTCGTGGACCGCGTCTACCAGTTCAGCCACGTTTTCTGGACGCATGTCAGGCAGGATACCGTGGCCCAGGTTGAAGATATGCCCCGGCCGTCCTGCGGCCTTGTCCAGAACGGCTTGCACGTGAGTCCGGATCTCTGTGGGAGACGTATACAAAACAATGGGGTCCATGTTGCCCATCACCGCCACATCATCACCCAGGGTGGACCAGGCCGCGGCCAGGTCGGAACGCCAATCGAGGCCGATGACATCACCGCCTGCCTCTTTCATGAGGGGCACCAAGGCCGGGTTGCCGGTGCTGAAATGGATCACCGGCGCAGACTTGTCAAGTCCATGGATGAGGCGCTTAACGTGCGGCATGACAAACTGCCGGTAATCATCAGGCGACAGGGAACCGACCCAGCTATCAAAGAGCTGGACCGCATCGGCCCCGGCGGCGATCTGACCATTGAGGTAGGCGATCAGGATGTTTGTCAAGCGTTCCATAAGGGCGTCCCACGTGGCCTGATCTCGGTACATCATGGTCTTGGTCTTCACATAGTGGTTTGATTTGCCGCCTTCGATCATGTAAGAGGCAATCGTAAACGGCGCCCCGGCAAAGCCGATCAAGGCAATGTCGGGCCGCAAGGCGCGGCGGGTGATCTTCAAGGCATCAAAGACATAGGCGAGTTCATTCACATCAGGCTCGTTGAGTCGCTCCACGTCTGCGCGTGTGCGCACGGGGTTGTGGATGACCGGGCCCTCGCCCTTGACGAATTCCAGATTCAAACCCATGGGCTCGGTGACCAGAAGGATGTCTGCAAAAATAATAGCCGCGTCCACGCCAAGGCGATCCACGGCCATCAAGGTGACCTCGGCCGCCAATTCGGGCGTCTTGCACAACCCCAGCATGCTGACCTTTTTCCGGATTCTCAGGTATTCACGCTGATACCGGCCCGCCTGCCTCATAATCCATATGGGCGTGTAAGGCGTCTCTTCGCGCCGACATGCCTTCATGAACACGGAATCTGCGATGGTGCGCTGTCCATCGGTGCTTGGCTGCCAAACCATGTCGATGCGCCGCCATTGATTGGTGTCCACCCGGTTCGCGGAAGCGATCCGTTTCTTGTCCAGCAAATCGCGCCCGCGGCGTGCCATCTCCCGCACAAGGTGGGCCATTTTTGGCGTATCGGGCTCGTAATCCACTGTGACACCCTGCTCGGTGCAAGCTCGGCTGGCAACGGGCCCCACGGATCCGACGCAGACCTCCCTGAACGCGTCCTGCAATTTGCTTTCCAGGCCATCCATGCTTGCCACCTGAAAGACGTGCTGCACCTGGGTGGCGCTGGTGAATAAGGCAAAGTCCGCACGGTCGGTGTTGGCGCCGATAATATCCCGGATGGCTCGGCGAAGGGGCGCCAGGTCTTCGGGCAACTCCCATCGATAAACAGGGACGGGCAGGATCTGAGCCCCGCGATCCTCCAACGCCTTGATCCGTTCGGGATTGGACTGCCCATATTCCTGAATCGCCACTCGCTTGTTGTTTACGGGATATTGTTCATCGACGGTTGCCAGCAAATCACTCCACGCATGGGGTTTGGGCAGAACCATGGTCGGTGCAAGCCCTATCTCCCGCAGGGCAATGACGGGCTTGGACCCAAGAGCAACGATTTCAATCGACTTCAGGGCCTCTATAAACTGACTGGTGTCGTATTTTGTGGATACCGCATTGACCAGGAGTCGCGTACCCACGCCGGTCATGAGAATCAGGACGTCGATCCAGCCCGCGAGCAGAAGCTTGGCAAACGTGAGCGCTTCGCTGTTTTGCTCAAGAGGAATTTCCCGCATGCTCGGGGCAATGACCGGTGTGCCCCCGGCTGCCCTGATCAGTTCAGCCATCTCAGCGGCTTTGCGACTTTCAAAGGAAACGACGCGGAGGCCTTCAAAATCAATGGGCATAACCATCCTTTCGATCAAAGAATGCCAGGGACCTTGGAAATACAGGCTATCAGGAATGACAAAGACGCACTCCGCCAATGGGATGGCGTCTATTCGGCAGCTCCCGGCAGAAAACCCAAGAATTGTCTAACTATTGAAAAGAATTCCCATTTATAAACAATAAAATTATAAGGGAAACAGCAATTGTATGTCAACAGGTTGTTGGGGCCAGAGCGGACTAATATTGACGGCTTCGTAGAAAGTCGATTTTAGTCATCCAAAAGAGTTGGTAGAATCATAAGGATTCGAGGGTTCAAGGGTTCGAGTAAAATGCCTAAGAATTATAAACAATGAAAGGTTTGGCAAAGGTGCTCTCAGCTATGTTTAGCAATTTACAAGACAACAAGAAGATTCCCTGATGAAGGATACGCACTGAGATCGCCAATAAGGAGATGTGAAATCGTTAGAAATAAAAGCACTCGACCCCTTGAATCCTTGACCCCTCGAACCCTTTCCATCAACTAATCGGGAGAAGAACCGCATTTTTTAACGCTAAACATCTTAAGTGCCTTTCTCCCAAAATGCTCAATATCGCTCGCAAAATACTTCTTACGAGTCTGTCAATATGGAGTCAGAAAACCTCAATGCTCTCTACCGGGCAGGTCAGCCATACCTCGGCTCCCATCCCTAGATCCAGGTTTCCGAACACCGCTTTGGGGACCAGAACACTCAGGGGGATGCCTATGTCGACAAGGGCCCTCACCCGGCTCTGCTCATCGGTGAGCTGAATGAGCTTGCCTTTGAAGGTGTTCTCGGCTGAACCGTTGCTTTGATCTCGCCTGATCTTCACGGCACCTGGATCAATGGATATGCGGACCGGCCCCGATTTTTGGGAGTCCACATCCAGCCTGAGCCCGTACTGGAGTATGCACTGTTTGCAACCGTTTCTATCCGTTTCAATGTAGCCGCTAAAGATGTTTTCGTAGATGGAGCGTGCCACCCTGCCTTCGTAGAGGAACACGGTCTGATCCGCCAGCCTTGATGCCTGGATCATATTGTGTGTGGTAAAGATAACCGAAATGCCCTTTTTCTGGTTGATCTCCTGGATGATGCGCTCGATGGCAATCTGGTTTTCCACATCCACGTTGGCCGTGGGTTCATCCAGAAGAATAACCTCTGGAAAACAGGCGAGTCCCCGCGCAATGGCGACCCGCTGCGTTTCTCCACCCGATAGCTTATGGGCCCGTGCATCCCTGAACGCCCCCATCCCCACAAGGCCCAGGAGTTCCTCTACCATTCCTGCCTGCCTTGCCCTAGGGACGCCGCGTATCCTCAGCGGAAACGCCACGTTTTTCCAAACCCTTGTGGTGAACAGGATGGACTGTTGCTCAACGAGCACGACTTTTCGCCGAAGGTGTATGAGTTTTTCGGTCGTGAAATCCACCTTGCCCTGCTCAAACCAAACCTCGCCGGAACTCGGGCCGGACAGAAACGCCATAATCTCCAGGAGCGTGGTCTTGCCGGCACCGTTGGGACCCATGAGGCTTGTGATTTTTCCCCGGTCCAGGCAAAGCTGTTCTAGATCCAGAACCGTTCGTCCATCATAGGTCTTCTTTAAGTTTCTCAGCTCGTAGAGCACGGCGCTTATACCCTCACCTTACCCTGAAAGTAGTTGAAGAAAAGGTTCACCCCAAAGCTCACGCCAAGCAGCGCAATTCCCAGCGCAACACCCAATACGAACTGTCCCTTGTCATATTCCAGGGCCATGGCCGTGGTCATAGTCCGGGTGAATCCCCTGACATTGCCACCCAGCATCATACTGATTCCCACTTCAGCGATCACCCTGCCGAAGGCGGCAATGATCGCGGCGGCAATGCCGAAACGGGCTTCTCGGACGATCATCCAGGCAGTCTGCAAGAGGTTAGCTCCGACAGTCAGGGCGGTTTTTCGGTAGCGATCATCGATGCGGCTGACGGCAGAGATGGTAAAAGTGGCAACGATCGGTATGATGAGAATGACTTGGCCGATGATCATGGCCTTCTGGGTATAGAGGAGGTCAAATACGCCAAAGAGCCCTCTCCTGGAGATGAAGGCATAGACAAAGAGCCCTACCACGACCGTGGGCAGGGCGAGCAACGTGTTGAGTATGGTGATGAGAAGGCGTTTCATCGGGAACCGGCCAAAGGCGATGATGAATCCACCCGGAACCCCCAGGAGACTGGCAATGAGCGTTGATGTGCAACTCACCTTGAGAGACACACCGATAATCTGGAGAAGCCCGGGGTCCAGGGACCCAATGAGCAGGACGGCAGACAGAAAGCTATCGATGAGAAAATCCATGAGATGAATCCGTTATCTGGGGACGCATGGGAACCTACCTCGCATCGGCAATCGCGTCAGGGAAGAATGCCTGTCGCCCCGCGATCTTGTACCGGGCAATGAGGCCTTGTGCCTTTGGCGATACCAACCATTGGGCAAACCGGTCCGCCCACTTGAACTTGACGTGAGGATGCCTTGAGGGATTGATCGGGATGATGCCGTAAGGATTGAACAGCTCCGGGTCTCCCTGGCAGAGAATCTCGAGATCCAGGCCTTGCTTTCTGCCGAACTTGTACTTCAAGTAGGTCCCCCGGTCAGCCAGGGTATAGGCCTGCTTTTCCTCCGCGTAAGTCAGCGTCTTGCCCATGCCCTGCCCGATGGAAAGGTACCACTGACCGAGTCCTTCGGGGTGCTGGGAAAAGACCTGTTGTCTCTTGCCCTGTTTCACAATCTCGGTGGTCTCGGCTTTAAGGGGTAACCCCGTGGCCTTCCACAGGGCCTTTTCCTTGGTATGGGTGCCGCTGTCATCGCCGCGAGATACAAATCCAGCTTTACGTATGGCGATCTTCTTCAATGCCGTGGCTGCCTCAGATGTCCCCCTGACCCCCGCAGGGTCAGCGGCCGGCCCCAGAATGACGAAGTCGTTATGCATCACCGCCAACCGGTAAGCGCCGTAGCCATCGCTGACAAACTTTTCTTCCCTGTCCTTGGCGTGCACAAAGATGATGTCCACATTGCCGTCTATGCCATCGCGGATGGCTGCCCCCGTCCCCTTGGCGACAACCTTAATCCGAATGCCGGTCTCCCTGGTGAATTCTGGGAGTAACACGTCCAAGAGTCCGGAATTTTCCGTGCTCGTGGTGGTAGACATCTTGAGGAACTTTTCAGCGCCCTGGGTTGTTCCGGGAACCGTCAAGCCGGCTACAACCAGTGTCAGGATCCAGGCGAGGCCGTTTTTCATCTGTCATTCCTCCGCATTCCCTTTGGATGGTTTTGGAAAAACCACTTTGCCGCACAGACTCAGATCATAGCCTTCCAGTTCCCGAGCCAACCCCTGGAAGGAAGGCTCATGGACAAGGCCGAGAAAGAGCTGAACCCCCTGTTCAAAAAACCGATCCTTGGAAACCAGTAAATCATAGCGCTCCCAGCGAAGGGAAATGAAGCCCAGTCCCAAAAGAGCGGCCACGGGTTTTATGGCAGGAGCGGCGTCTGCCCGTCCAGACAGCACTTCCAAACCCAGGTCCAAGTGGCTCCGGAACTCGCGTGCGTAGCCTTCAATTTCCGTTCCTTTGATGCCGGCTTTTTCCAGTTCCCGGTCAAGGAGCAAGCGGGTGCCTGTTCCCAATGGGCGGTTGGCGATCCTTATCCCTGCCCGCCCCAAATCACCAATGCTGCCAATACCCTTGGGATTTCCTTTGGCCACCACGAGGCCCTGTTCTCTCTGGCAAAAATTTACCACGGCCGGCAGTCGCCCTTTGAGTTCCCGAGAAGCGAAGTCAAAATTGTATTCCTCTTCATCTTCCTGCAACAGGTGACTTGATGCCATGTGGCAGAGCCCGCGCCCCAGCGCTATTAACCCGCCCTGGCTTCCCACATTGCCGAAGACGGCCATATGTTCGGAATAAAGCCGATTGAAAAGTGACATCGTTCTATCCAGCAGGATGTCGTTGCTGCCGCTTATAATCAGCAAGCCATGATATGGGGGCAGGGGACGGGCGTCTTTCGGGTAGTTAATCGTGTGGTTCTCCAGCCACTGTTCCACAAGATGCTTGGGGAAAAGCCATTTGCCCGTTACCTTGGTCGCCGGCAGGCCCTTTTCCGAAATAAGGCTATAGACCATCTTTTCATTGATATCCAAAAAATGGGAAACCTCTCGCGTATTGAGCAGCGTGTCTTTATCCATGTGGCATCGAGCTCCTTTCAGAAGGAATTAGACTATATTCGTTATTATAAGTCAATATAAACCACTTTCTTGTAGGGAGGTCGCCATTATTTATGCTTCGGGGTGACTATAAGTAGATCGTATAAAATGAACAAATAGAGACCCATATAAACGTTAAATAACATTATAAGGCTCTTGAACTTCACGAGGATTGCCTGACGTGGTTATGCAAAGCTCAGGGACGGGCTTATCCATGCTTGAAGCATTGGCCTTGGGGCGTGGGGGAAGCTGGCGGGATTTGACCGTCGTAAGGGAATCTTCAATCCGAGGGGGACTGAGGCAGGAACGGCTCGATGACCTCAAGGAACTTTTTGGGCTGGACAGGCTTGGCGATGTAGTCGTTCATTCCGGCCTCAAGGCAGCGTTCTCGATCTCCCTTCATAGCATGGGCGGTCATGGCGATGATGGGAACCTCGTGGTTTTGAACCCTGGATTGAGGATCACGGATCACCCGGGTGGCTTCATAGCCGTCCATCTCGGGCATCTGCACATCCATGAGCACCACGTCATAGGCAACCGTCTCCAGGGCCTCGACCGCCTCTCGGCCGTTACCCACCGCATCGGACCGGTAGCCCATCTTTTCAAGAAGGCGCGTGGCGAGCTTCTGATTGACGATGTTGTCTTCCACCAGCAGGATGTGCACCTTGCGTCTTGCCTCGGCCAGGGTGTGACGCGTCACCAGGGGCGGCTTTTCATCTTCCTTGGCCGTGGCGGGTTCTTTGCCAAGAACCGTCACCAGACAATCGAAGAGCTGTGAGTGCTTGATCGGCTTTGTCAGGTAGGCGCTGAACCCGATTTCCCTCACCCGCGCCGCATCGCCCCGCCGGCCCCAGGAGGTGAGCATGACCA
>Ga0315534_1000913_pt1 | contig 20808 bp, 18 predicted proteins | sample SalMarSW160240MG_FD_203094 | JGI IMG/M metagenome (GOLD analysis project Ga0315534, IMG submission 203094) | Salt marsh sediment microbial communities from the Plum Island Ecosystem LTER, Massachusetts, United States - Salt Marsh Sediment SW1602-40 ... | reverse complement strand
GGCCCGCTTGATCAAGAACCTGCGCCTGTTGATCGAGCCGCGGAGCACGCCGGCACTGGTCCCCTCGCGCCTGGGTGAATTGGACCTGGTAGGGCAGGTGCACATGGCGCTGCTCTTTCACGGGCGCGATGCGGTCATGCTCACGCTCGCCGGGTGCGGGGTGCTCCTTCTAGCTTGGCCCCTGGTCCGGCGGAGGGGAATCAAGAGGACAGAAGCCTATATGTATGGGAGCGCCAGGCGTGCGCTCCATACGTATGGGCTGGTATGGCTCCTCTTGCTCGCCGTGGTGTGCGGCGTCTTTGCCTACCAGTTCGGTGCACAGGGCTACCAGCGGTTCCTGATCTACCTGGTTACGCTCAGCCCGCTGCCGGCCGGGTATGCGCTATGGCGCGTTACAGCGGCCCTCCACCAGCCGTCTGCGCGAGCCCGACTCCGCAGCGACCGCACCCTCGTCGCTGCCGGGCTTATCGCCGTCGCCGTCCTCTCCTGCGCCCAGTTCTACCCGTACCAGCCCGCGGTGCCGGCGATCGAGGCCCGTGCGGGAGATGCAACGCCTGCCGTGTGGCTGCACCTGGTCAACAGCGAGTACCAGCGCCAGTTACTGCGCTACGCTGCCGAAGAGCTGCCTGCCGAGGCACAACTGGTGGTTGACTATGCCGGGCATCGCCAGGCACGCCTCTTTTCCGGCACCACGCTCCAGGACCGCCTCCGGCGCGCCGAGCAGGCGCGTCTCTCGCCCGCCTTTCTCCTCCTTCACTGGCCTGGTGCTGCTGGTCCCTACATGGAACAGGCCGAGTTCCGCTCGACGGCGGCACTGCAGGCCTGGCGCGACCGGCGTGGGGTGAGTACCATCTATGACAATGGCGGCGCCTTTATCCTGTACTATCCCGGCAACGCTGTCGATCCCTTTCGCCTGGAGCCGCCCGGTGAATAGCGCGCTGCTCGATCGTGTCGTTGCGCTTGCGCGCCTGCTCGCTGCGGCCTGCCTGCTCCTGGCTCCCGGCCTGGCGCTCAGCTACTGGCTCTTTCCGCGACGGACACTCGACCTCCTCGAACGTGTCTATCTCGGCGCCCTGTCCTCGCTGTCTCTGCTCACCCTGTTCGGCGTGGCCCTGCTGGGGGAGGAGAGCGGCCTCGATCCATGGCTGCTGGCGAGCTGTGCCCTGGCCTGCACCGCGGCCTGCGTCGCCGGAGCCAGCATCCCGCGCCTGCACCGCAGGCGTGCCCAGGAGAGCGGGGCCAAGCCGGGCGGCGTCGCGTGCGGCACGCGCATCTGGGTACACGGTACGCGCAGCTATATCCCTGCTCTGTTTGTCGCCCGTATCTACCCGGTGCCCGCACGCACGCGCAGAGGCCGCCATCGTACGCGCAGGGTGGGGCCGGGGCGCAGCATCAAACGAGCCGTTCGCGCGGAAGGATCCTCGCTCGATACGTCGCGGGCCGCGCGCAGCGCTTGGGGCCCTCTTGGTCTCCTGGCTACTATTGCCGTGACCCTTTTCGCCTACCACGCCTGTGCAGCGCACCCGCTGCCAGGTGGGCCGGCGGCCGCCTTTTCCGTGCCGAGCGACCGGCTCGCGGACACGCAGAGCAGTTTGCAGCAGGGAGGGCGCCTCGCCATCCCCTTCCAGGTGGAGAACCTCGCCTCCTACGACGCCGCCTATCGCGTCGAAGCGTGGGCGCCGACGCAGGACGGCGCGGCAGGGGACATCGCGGCAGTGGCAAAGATCGCCGTCGCTGCCGGGGCGACCCACTGCGGCGCGCTGCAGGTCGACCTCCCTCCGGGCACCGAGGACACGGCCGTCGACCTCTATCTCTATCCGGCAGATGCCGTCGTGCCGCTGGCATCCTTGCGCCTCTGGCCGCTTGACACCTCCACCTATCCACGGTAGAATGAACAGACTTGGTAGTACAGGCATCGCTACGTAGCGCTACATGTGGCGTGTGTGCCCTCTAGTCTCCTCATACGCGCCTGTCGCCGCGGCGTACCCGAGGGCTCTCGGACACGCCGCCGAGGAGCCGCTCCTCGTCTTTGGCGATCCGTCGGCCCTGGCCCACGTCTTGAGCAACCTACTCACCAACGCGGCCAAGTATTCGCCGCGGGGGGGCGCTATCACCGTGGAGGTCGCACGCCAGGACGGCAGCGCCGTCGTCCACGTGCGCGACGAGGGGATCGGGATCCCGCCAGAGCACGTGGGGTGCGTTTTCGAGCGCTTTTACCGTGTGCCCAACGAGGTCACCGCGCGCCAGGGCGGCGTGGGCCTCGGCCTCGCCGTGTGCAAGGCCCTGATCGAGGCGCACGGCATCCGGGTCGACAGCCGCGTCGGCGAGGGGAGTACCTTTTCCTTCACCATGCCGATCGCAGAGGACGACCAGGCCTGACGTCGTGGTCCTGTGCGGCGTGTGCAGGTAGCGGGTGCGACCCCACAGCCTGCCCATACCAGTATGATCTCTCCTCGGTCATGTCCACGAGCGCTTTGTCTGCACTTTTGACGATCCTGCCAAATCGCTGTACAATGTGCACGCCTGGACGTGCCAGCAGTACGAACCCGGCGTGCTGGCGCTTGAGGCACGGGGGGAGGTCACGAGGACGGGCGGCGTGCGGGATGGGGGTAACCGGCAGACACCAAATCCCTGATCTCGCTGGCCCGGATGCTCGATTCCGGCAGCGAAGGTGGAGAGATCGCGGGTAAGGGTTTGCCCGGTCGTCCTAGACGACCCTGTGGCGGAAACGCCAGGAAGGCAGGTCATCGTGGCCCAAGATAGGTGTCTCGCACAGTATTGGCACGTCCGACGAACACAGCGCTCGACCATCGCTCTTTGTCTGGGGGGCCTGGCAACACTAGCGCTCTTGTTGCTGCTGGGGGGCAGCGCGACGCGTGGGCCGGTCGCTGTGGCCGAGCCGCGAGTAGCGTCTGCGATCGTGGGGAGTGGATCCTATACCACCTATCTGCCTCTCACCACGCGCTACTATGATCCGGGTTACGTCTCGCCGTTCGGGATCCGGATGGAGTACGTGGACGATGCGCACGGACTGCAGGCGATGGTCGATGCGGGGAGCCGCTGGGTGACGATCAACTTTTACTGGGCCGCAGTCGAACCGGCACAAGACGCGTTTGACTGGTCGAGCTTTGATGACAAGGTGCAGAGTGCCCAGGCAGCCGGAATGGATGTCTTTGTGATGTTTACCAGCAACCCTGGATGGGCTGCAGAGCTTGCTGGCGGGCCAGTTCACGACATCCAGGACCTGATCGACGTCAGCCGCCGCATGGCTGAGCGCTATGACGGCGATGGTGTGGACGACGCGCCCGGCTCACCGTGTGTACACTATTGGTCTTTCTATGCCGAGCCGGACAACGTGAATCTGTATCGTGCACAGCGGGGCTGGGGCTACTGGGGAGATAATGGGGCTGGGTTCGCCGATATGTTGTATCATGTCTCTCCCGCAATCCACGCGGCGAACCCACGCGCGCAGGTGCTGATCGGCGGGATCGCGTACGATGCATTCGTGGACCCTCCGGCAACAAATGGCTTTCGCCGGACCTTCCTTGCCGATACACTGCGTGCGCTCAACACATATCCTGGTGGAGCCAGCAAGTACATCGATGCAGTCGCTTTTCACTACTACCCGATATCCGAGATCCGTTGGCCAAGCATCCGCGAAAAGGCGCTGGAGATCAGGGGCATCATGGCGCAGTATGGGGTGGAGAGCTTGCCGCTGATCTGTCCTGAAGCCGCGTACTGGAGTAGCACCAAGTTTGGCTCCAGTGAGGTGAGGCAGGCCCAACGCTTGGTGCAGATGCATGTACGTGGTCTGTCGGTAGGGGTGCGTCCTCTGACCTGGTACATCATCTATGATCGTCCAGTGCCGGACGATCCAGAGCAGGAATATCCGGACCAGTCGTGCGGACTACTGCGAGTCGACGGCCAGCCGAAACTCGCGTATTTCTCCTATGTGGTGCTGGCACGCGAACTCGAACACTGCTACTACAAAAGTGCTCTGACCGGACCCGACGTCGAGGGATACGTCTTTCAGGTGGGCGCTGGGCGTGAGATGACGGTGCTTTGGGCCAAAGGTGCGCCGAAGGACGTTTCTTTTCCCTATACGTGCCTCCGGCGCGTGGATGTGCTGGACGCGCAGCAGAGCATCACCGATGGTGGTGTGGGGGACAGAGATGGTGCGTTCAATGGTCGAGTTTCCGTCCGTGTCGATCAGGACAATCCCATCTACGTTGAGCCCTGCCATTGAGCGAATCTCCTTCTCGGCAAGAGGGCGGGCTGGCGCGAGGTCGGGAGTTTCACTTGCTCTCTTCCCTCTCGGCAGAAGCGCGCGGGCGAAAAAGGAGGTGCTAACTCTATGAGCATCGCTATACTTGCGTGGACGAGACGGCGTGCGAATCACCCCCGGGCTGGATCCGTAGTGCTGGAATCTGCCCGGGGACGGCACGGGCGCACCGCCATCCCCACCGAGCATACGCCGTACGATAGAGCCCTGGCGTGTCAAGGTAGAGCTTGTATGCCACAAGAGCGGAGTGACGGCACGTGACTGAGGACGTCCGTGTTCTCTTGTCCAGCGTCATTGCCCGCGCCCAGGCGTTCGCCGTGCCCCGAGACGGTCACCTCTCCTTGCATGCCAACTTTTCATGGACTTTTGTAGGCAACGTGGTCTATGCCGCTTGCCAATGGGGTATGCTCACCGCTCTGGCCAAGCTCGGCACGCCCGAGATGGTTGGCCAGTTCTCTCTGGGCCTCGCCATAGGCGCGCCTGTGATGATGCTGGCGAATCTCCAGCTGCGTGGAGTTCAGGCGACCGACGCTCGTCGTGAGTATGACTTCGGAGAGTATCTGGCCTTACGGCTGGTCACCACCGCGTTGGCCTTCCTGGTTGTTGCCTGTGCTGCCCTGGTGATGGGCTATCTTGCCGAGACGATGCTCGTCATTTTGGCGCTTGGGCTCTATAAGAGCATCCAGTCCCTCAGTGATGTCTTTTATGGTCTTATGCAGCAACAAGAGCGTATGGACTACATTGCTCGGGCTTTGATCCTGAAGGGTCCTCTCTCGCTCATTGCTCTTGGCGCGTTGGTCTATCTGACCCACAGCGTGGCCTGGGGCGCGGTGGGTCTCTTCGCTGTCCACTTGGCGGTGCTTCTGGCTTACGAGCGACGCAATGCTCGCTTGATCGTGGCCAATACTGGTATGCCAGCGCACCTTCGACCTCGCTGGCAGCCGCGTCGTGTGGCTACGCTAGCGTGGCTAGCGCTACCGTTGGGCCTCGTCATGATGCTCACCTCGCTCAACAGTAATTTTCCTCGTTACGTTATTGAGCGTACTCTAGGCGAGCGAGAGCTCGGTTTTTTCGCCGCCATGGCGTACCTTCAGGTTGCTGGCACCACCGTCGTCAGCGCTCTAGGCCAGGCTGCCTCGCCTCGCCTGGCTATCTGCTACTCCAAGGGCGACCTTGCGGGCTTTCGCGCTCTTCTTCTTCGCCTCGTCGCTACCGGTGGTGGGCTGGGTCTCTTGACAGTGCTCGTCGCGCTGCTTCTGGGTCGGCCGTTGCTTGGTCTGCTCTACACAGCAGAGTATGCCCAGCACCCTGCGGTGTTTGTGGCACTCATGATCGCGGCTGGCATCAGCTATGTATCCTCTTTCCTGGGGTACGGTATGACAGCCGCTCGGTGCTTTCGCGTGCAACTGCCGGTCTCTGGCATTGTGGCGGCTACTACTGCCATTGGCTGTGCGGTCCTGGTGCCGTCTAGGGGACTTATGGGTGCAGCCCTGACGCTTATCATCTCTGCAGCGCTGAACTGCGGCCTCAGCCTGATCGTTCTAGCTCGGGCGTTGCGTGCTGTGCCACTCCAAGCGACCCACGAGGTCTAGATGGCCAACAAGCCTGATCGTCCAGTGCGTATTCTTCACGTCGTCGGTGGCATGGACCGTGGTGGCGTCGAAAGCTGGCTTATGCACGTTCTGCGCCATGTCGACCACAATCGATTCTCCATGGATTTCCTTGTTCACACCGACCGACCTTGCTTCTATGACGACGAGATACGCGCTCTGGGTAGCCGTATCATCCCCTGCCTTTATCCCTCACGTCCGTGGCGGTATGGGCACAGCTTCCTGCGGGCCCTGAGTGACTATGGGCCCTTTGACGTTGTTCACAGCCATGTGCATCACTTCAGCGGCTACGTACTACGGCTGGCTGCCTCAGTCGGTGTTCCAGGGCGCATCGCGCATAGTTTCAGCGCTCCCCTTGCGATAGATGAGCCACTCTGGCGTCATCTGTACAGATTGGCCATGAGAAGATGGATTCGGCGCTATGCGACGCTCGGCCTTGGCAATTCTGAGAGATCTATGCAGTCCTTGTTTGGTGCGTCGTGGCGCGATGACGCACGGTGGCAACTGTCGTACTGTGGCATTGACCTTGCACGGTTTCAGGATCTAGGTGACGTCTCCGTTGTCCGGTCTCAGCATAGTATTCCACGAGAGGCCATTGTCGTTGGCCATCTAGGTCGTCTGGCACCGGTGAAAAACCACCAGTTTCTGATCCGGATCGCCGAGGAGATCAGCAAGTTGCACAGCAACGTTTGGTTCCTGCTGGTTGGTGAGGGTCCACTACGGCAACAGCTGCAGGAGCTGGCCCGACGACGAGGGCTGACAAGGGTGATCTTCACTGGGGCTGTGACAGAGGTAGAGTGCTATCTGCGTAGCATGGACCTGTTTGTGTTCCCATCCCTGTGGGAAGGACTGCCGCAGTCAATGATCGAGGCCCAGGCTGCAGGTCTGGGCTGCTTGTGTTCTGACGCTGTTACGCGCGAAGTAGCCATAGTTCCTGGCGCGGTTCGGTTCCTCCCTCTCGCCGCAGGTGCAAGGGCATGGGCTGACGCTTGTCTGGCGATGGCAGGGCAACCCAAGATCGATCCGCAGTATGCGCTAGAGAGAGTGAGCGATAGCCCGTTCGCAATCCACAAGTCCGTCGAGAGGCTGCAGCTTCTGTATGTGGAAGCTGCAGCTTGACGAGATCGTCGAGGCTACCATAGTATGCGTTCCCGAAGAGTTGTTCTTGCTGGTTCGAGTGGCTTCATCGGTCGTGCGTTGCGTGAGCATCTGAACGCGCAAGGGCATCGCGTGTTTGGGATGGACCAGCGTGTCAGCAGGGATGGGGAGGGGTTTTGGTCTCTTGACCTAACTGATGTGAATCGGGTGAGCCACGTGTTGGAGTTGAGTGCACCAGACTACATCTTTCACGTGGCGGGGCTGGTGAATTCAGATAATGCAAGTGCGCTATATCAGGCTCACGTCGAGACCACACGGGCCCTGCTAGAGGCGACGAAACGGGCTGCGCCATTGGCCCGAGTCGTTGTGCTCGGTTCAGCAGCGGAATACGGATTGGCCTGCAACTCTGGTGAGCCGATAAGGGAAGGCACAGAGCCTATGCCGGAGACCGCGTATGGTAAGTCAAAGCTGGCGCAGTCCCGCGTAGCTGATCGGCTCGCAGTTCAGCTGGGTTTGGATGTGATCTGTGTGAGGCTGTTCAATATCCTGGGACCAGGTCAAGGATCGCACCTAGTCGGCGGAGCTATGGTAGACCGTTTGTACAAGGCCCTGGCTGAAGGTGCTCAGCAGCTTGTGGTGTACGATCCGTCTAGCGAGCGCGACTACCTGGATGTTCGCGATGTGGTACGCCTACTGTGGATCGTGGCGACCAAGGTGGCGCAGGATTCCGATAGACCACCCATACACATTGCTTCGGGAAAGGGCACCGCTGTCATCGATCTAGCAAGTTGGCTTCTACAGGCTGCTCGCGCTGAGTCCCGCCTAAGCCTCGAGCGGGTGCCCGGTCAGACCAGCACAACGCTCATTGGTGAACCAACGACATTGGTCAGGCTGATTGGAGAAGGACGAATTCAGCGCCTTAGCCTTGCCGAAAGCTTGCGCGATATGTGGGCGTGGGAGATCCGTCGCAGAGAAGGGAATCGGTGAGCATGGGGTTTGGTGGGAAGAAAGTACTGGTTACTGGGGCAGGAGGATTTATCGGTTCCCATCTGGCCGAGAAGCTGGTCAAGGAAGGGAGCAATGTGGTTGCTCTGATTCACTACGATTCCCGTCCAGACCGAGGCAACCTGGAATTCGCCGATCCGTCGGTCTTATGTGAAATGGATATCCGCGCAGGGGATGTTAGGGATCCATACTTCATGGGCAAGTTGGTGCAAGGCCAAGATATTGTCTTCCACCTCGCAGCACTGATCGGCATTCCCTATTCCTACATAGCGCCCGCTTCCTATGTAGAAACGAATGTGCAGGGTACGCTGAATGTATTGCAGGCTTGTCTAGCTGCGGATGTAGAATGCATGGTGCATACCAGCACGAGTGAGTGCTATGGGACGGCACAGTATGTTCCGATCGATGAGCATCACCCGCTACAAGCGCAGTCGCCGTATGCTGCGACAAAGATCGCTGCTGACAAGCTAGCTGAGAGTTTCCATCGCAGTTTTGGCTTACGGGTAACGACTGTGAGGCCTTTCAACACGTTTGGCCCCAGGCAGTCGGCACGAGCTGTGGTGCCAACGATTTTGAGTCAGCTCTTGGCCGGTTCATCGGAGCTGCACCTCGGAGCGCTTGGTCCAGTGAGGGATCTGTGCTATGTGACCAACACTGTTGAGGGTTTCCTGGCCGCGGCGCGTAGCGATCAGGCAATCGGTACCGTGCTCAATGTCGGCTCCGGTTCCGGCGTAACGATCGGAGAGTTGGCTTCGCTTGCGATGGAAGTAGTGGGAAGGCAGGTACCTATTGTGCAAGATGCTGCTCGTATCAGGCCGCAATCTAGCGAGGTCTTTTCCCTGATCTGCAGCTATGCACGGGCAACGGAGTTGACGGGTTGGGTCCCGGCCATCGAGCTAGAGCAAGGAATACGAGAAACAAGCCAGTTCATTGAGAGACATCTAGGCTTGTACTGCCCAGAGGAATACGCGATATGACACCACCTGTGGTCATCCAGGCTGGCGGAAAGGGAACTCGTCTGTACCCCTATACAGCCGTCTTGCCCAAGCCTTTGATGCCAGTTGGCGAGATGCCTGTCTTGGAGATCGTAGTGCGCCAGCTTGTGCATTATGGCTTTGACCACCTGTATGTCACCACAGGACACCTGGCGCACCTGATCGAGGCCTTTTTTGGGGACGGATCCAGCTGGGATGCAAGTATCACCTACGTGCGGGAGGACAGCCCCCTGGGCACAATCGGCCCGATTAGGAAGATCCCTCGTCCTGCAGAGCCGTTTATCGTGATGAACGGCGATTTGCTCACGGACATAAACTACCGTGCCTTATACCAGCACCACCTGGCAAGCGACACACTTTTGACCGTAGCAGTGTATCAGGGCACGGTGCCTGTTTCTCTAGGTGTGGTTGAGTATAACGATGATCGACGAATCGTAGGGTTCCGAGAAAAGCCGTCGCTGAGCTTCTGGGCAAGCATGGGGATCTATATCTTCTCGCCTGAGTTATGGGACTCGATCCCACAACACACCTACTATGGATTCGATCGATTAATGGAGGATATGCTGGCGCATGGGATGGTTGCCACAGTGTTTCCCTGGGATGGACTCTGGCTGGATATCGGACGTCCAGAAGACTATGAGAGGGCAACCGAGGAGTTTGAGACGCACAGGGACCTCTTGTTGCCGACATGAGAGCTTAGGATGGTTGATTCCTCTTGGCCAACGGTAGGATATGTGTCGCATGTGTAATGCAGGTGGAACGGACGTTTGTTGCCAACCCCAAGGTCCCCGCAGTGCCGGAATACCTCGTCGGCACATGCTTATCGCGTTGCAGACGGGACTGATTGTGGCTATTCTGGCTATGGTCGGCATAGGGGTTCACCGAGCTGCCACGCTCAGCCGTGTTGTCTGGTTCGTGTCTGGCGGACTTGGCATCGTGACAATCGCCTTCTTGAGCTGGGGGATGCATTTCGGTTGGCTGTCCGCTCCGATGGTGTATGGAGCTGTATTCTGGATCTTTCACTTCGGGCTCGTGTTTCCGGCGGCGATTGCGCCCACCGTTCTGGATCAATTTGCTTCCTGGCAACGTGATTGGCTTGACACCCCGGAGACAACATACGCCGTACTGATTTCGTCGCTTTTCCTCGCTTGCTTTGCGCTCGGCGTCTTTCTAGTGCGTGGTCGCGTAGACAAACAAGAAGCGGTTGTGCCAGACGTGACCGTAGTACCTGGTTTGGTTCGCGGCGGTTGGGTTTGTATCGTCCTGGGACTGGTCTTGGTTGTCTTGGCCCTGCGCCGGTTTGGGATAGCGGTCTTTCTACAGCCGTATGAGGTGTACTATTCCATCCATAACAGCTTCTCGTGGCCTATTGCGATCATTGCCTTTGGCCTTACGTTGCAGGCCGCCGGGGGACGCTCTGTCCGCAGCGTCTTGATAACCGCTGGGTTGTGCTATCTGCCCATCGCTACAGCATCTGCACTAGCTGGGGCACGCACAATCCCGTTTTTCTCTGCTGCGGTTCTGGGTGTTGTACTGGCAAAGAGAGGTATGCGCGTTCCCCGCCTAGCCACATTGATCGGGGCCATCTGCGCGTTGGCTCTGATTTCTGCTGTGAGAGTAGCGCGACAATCTGGTTGGCTAGAAGTGGTCCGATCTGGCATTGCCAGTGAGGCTCTCGAGCCGATTCGCGGCTTGCTAGAACTCGGAGGGAGCCTGAAGCCTGTGTATGCTGTTGTAGACAGCATCAAAGGTCGTGGCGAGGACTACTTCTACGGCGAGACCTACGTTTACCCATTTTACCGGCAGGTTCAGCGTCTGACTGGCACAAGGCGGGGTACTGCGTACACAGACAGACGTTTCGTGGCCGTGTATATCAGCTTGCGCTATGGTGCAATTGGCTTCTCGACGGTTGCGGAAGCCTTCTTCAATGGAGGAATCTTGGGCGTCATTGTGTTCTCTATAGTGTGGGGGCTTGTTCTCGGCGTGCTGGATCGAAGGGCAAGCTACTCTGCCTATGGCCTTGCTGTCCTGTCGGCAGTGATGATTCCCATGATGATTAACATCAGAAACTCGTTTATTTTCGTTCCGGCGTGGATTCTCCTGGGCTTGGCTACTATAGGAATGTGTCGGCGCTTCTTGCTTCCACGGAGGTGTGATCTTGCGTGTCGTTCGCAACTTGTGCCGGGAGGCGAATGAGCCCTGTACGCGTGTCTGGTGTCGTTGAACAACAGCATTTCATCCAGTGCGACGGTGCAGTCTATTCAGTGAGCGGTGCGCCTACTCCTTCTGGCTATGGTACCTCAAAATACTCGGTGAAACAATGGTTATCGCTCATTGAGGAGAATATGGGATGATGCCGGAGTCTGCGGTTCACGCTTGTGAGATAGGCTCACTGTGTTCCTGTGCCAGATTACACTGACCTACAATGCAGCCTCAATTCTGCCCGCTTGAACCAGAGGCATCTCCATACACCTTGGCTAGGAAGATATCATCGTTGACGACGGTCTCGCAGACGACACTCGCCAGGTCTACCAACCTTGGCGGAGAAAACGAATATCGACGGGGCGTGCGTCAAGCCGATGGCAGGCGAAGGTGCTGTTCGTGAGCGCCTCAGTACCTTTTGGACTGTTCATACTTGTATCTCCTGTGCTGAGGCATGAAGACGGGTACCGATTTGGCGACCGATGCTATGCCGAAACGATGCTGCTAGCCCGCGAGTACGTTGAGGACGCTGTCGTTGTTGCCCGCGTGCGCGACTACCGTTCAGCACTAGGCGTTCATCGCCGACTCGATCAGGTTGGAGCTAGGCTAGGACTCGCTGTTCCGGACTATGGAGTCGGCGGGTTGCGAGGGCTCAAGCGCGGGGTCGATTTGCTGACCAATCGGGCCATCCGCAGGCCCTTGAGGGTGTTGATCGAGCAGGCCGAGTTCATCTATGCTGACGGAGGGGCTTGTCCTGTGGCCTTTCTGGGAGCACAGATCGCCAGGCAGGTAGGGCGCCATCTGATCCTCGAGATGCGTGGCGAAAGCGTGCTCAACAGGCACTACATGCGCCAGCGGTACGGTTTGCTGGGATTGGCCTATCTCGTTGTCCTGAGGAAGCTTTCCGAGACCGTGCATCGGCAGTCCCTAGCCGGTTTGTACCGTAATCAAGATCTGCTGATCAAGTATCCAGTCGCTGGCAACGTTCGCTCGGTGATCAGCGGCGTCCATCTTCCAGATGGTTTTGGCGGTGTACCGCGACAATATACCGAGCCCGCCCGCTGCTATATGTTCACCGGTCACCTGGAAGCTGTCAAACGGGTCGACCTGATTCTCAATGCACTGAACGTAGCTCGTGAGCGTTTGCCTCGCGAGTGGTGCTTCCACGTTGTGGGAGGGGGGCCCCAAGAGCCGATGTTGCGCACTTTGACTGAGGAGCTGAGGTTGGGAGAGCACGTTGTGTTCCACGGTCGTGTCCAGTGGGGCGAGCCGCTCGCGCAGCTGTATCGCCGGGCTGATCTTGCGCTGATGGCCTCTACAACTGAGGGGGCATCCCGCGCCCTCGTGGAGGCCATGGCCTTTGGGCTTCCTGTGGTTAGCACATCGGTCGGCAATGCCCCTGAACTCCTTGACAGCTCCGTCTTGGTACCTGCGGGCAACCTGCAGGCATATGCAAGCTTGGTGACAGATCTGGTCAACGATCCAGTGCGTTTGACGAAGTACAGCAAGGATAACTGGGAGCGAGCACAGAACTTTCAGCCAGCCGTTCTGGATGCAAAGCGTCGGGAGTTCTGGGAGCAGGCGATCGACCTGTCTCGGCGTGAAGTGAAGAAGGGGTCTATCCAACTCACGAGGTTCTGACCAGACTACGAGGGCGTCGCACAGGGGAAGTCATGGGCACATTGGTGACGGGAGCTACCGGTTTTGTCGGGCGGCATCTGGTGACTAGGCTGCTCGAGGAGAACGACAGGGTGCGGATCCTTACACGAGGCAACCGGCAGTTGCCTGCACACTGGGGCACGCGGGTGGAAGTGGCTCTGGGTGACTTGTGTGATCCTGCAACCCTCTTATCTGCCGTCGAAGGATGTGAGACTGTCTATCACTTGGCGGGAGAGATCAGGAACCCCCTGCAGATGGAGAGCACCAATGTGCAAGGTACGAGGAATCTTCTGGCGGCTTGCAGGCAGCAGCGCGTCGAACATGTCGTTTATCTCAGCAGCGTCGGCGTTATGGGAGCAACGGGTAAGTCTCAGCAACTAGACGAAACAAACGAAGTAGCGCCTAGGGGTCCATACGAAACCAGCAAGTACGTGGGCGAGCAGTTGGTGCTCCAGTCGCATCAGCCCAAAGGGATGCAAGTTTCAGTGTTGCGTCCGTCGATCGTGTTTGGCGAGGGAGAGAGGCGCGGGCCGGATCGTTTTCTGTCATTTGTGCGCGCAGTAAGAAGCAAGCGGTTTGTGCTATTCTCGGAAGACTATATCAGCAGCTATATCTATGTCGGGGATGTGGTGGCTGCGTGTCTGGCGGTAATTTCATCCCCGGATGCCGCTGGTGAGGTATATATCGTGAACGAACCCGTGCCATTGGACGTCTTTGTTGATGAGATAGCCTCGATACTGGGGGTTCGGAATCCGCCGGTCCTTCCACCTCCTGTTGGCGCTATACCAGAAGGTGCACTACGCCTTGTCAGGCGGTTTCAATCATTGTACAATCGTACCGTCTTTAGCGGGGACAAACTGCTAAGCCTGGGATTTGCGTTGCCCTTTGGCTACCGTGAGGGACTGCGTAGAACCATTCTTTGGTATCAGGAACGAGGTCTTCTCTGTCGCTGATCCGAGGCTCGGGGCACATCCCGGACGGATCGAATGGACCCCAAGAAGGTGCAGAAGTTGCGGTTGGCACGAGTTGTGACATCTTCCCTTACCTTTTCGACATTGCTGTACGACCAGATTGCTGCCATTCGCGAGTCGGGTATTGAGCTCACTCTTGTATCCGGTGACGTGAAGGAGCTGTCAGCTATCGCAGCACGCCAACGTGTGGCGTACCAGCCGATCCCTATGGTCCGGCAGCCGTCTCCTGGGCGGGACATGGCTTCACTGCTTCGGCTATCGCGCTTTCTTGCTGCATCAGAATTCGACATCATTCATTCGTCTACACCAAAGGCTGGCTTGCTGTCCGCGCTAGCAGGTGCGATATGCTCCGTGCCGATTCGACTTCACACATTCACGGGACAGAGATGGGTGACTATGTCTGGGGTTATGCGGTGGATGCTTCACTCTTTCGACCACATCATCGGCAGACTGAGCACCCGTACGTATGCAGATAGTTTCTCGCAAATGCGATTCCTGGTCGATGAGAAGATAGTCAGTCGTGCCAAGATCAGTGTGCTCGCAACAGGGTCGATCAGTGGTGTCAACCTGTGCCGCTTTGACCCTCGGCACTATGGGCCGGACCATCGTTCCGTAATGCGTGCACGGCTGAACATCCCTCAGCATGCAACGGTGATTGTCTTTGTGGGACGTGTGACACGCGACAAAGGTGTTGCGGAGCTTGTAGATGCGTTTGTCGAACTGGCTGACGAGTCTTCGACTTTGTACCTGCTGTTGGTAGGACCGTTTGAACCCGAGCTAGACCCTCTTCCTCAACGGACTCGGGCGAGCATAGAGTCAGATGCGCGCATACAGCAGGTGGGATTTCACACAAAGCCCGAGGAGTACTTGGCTATGGCTGATATCTTTTGCCTGCCCAGCTATCGGGAGGGCTTTGGCACCGTCGTAATCGAGGCAGGCGCGATGGGACTACCGACAGTCGCTACATCGGTGACCGGTCTAGTCGATGCGGTGAGAGATGGTGAGACGGGTCTACTGGTGCCAGCTCGCGATGCAAAGGCACTTAGGGCTGCACTACAGGCTCTTGTCGAGTCAGTAGATCTCCGTGGTAGGATGGGGAGGGCGGCGCGCGTGCGCGCCGTCAGGGAATTCGATGCGAAGCTTGTGAATCAGGCTGTAATCGATGAGTACTTTCGTTTGTCTGGATCGAGACATGCCGAGCCTTGCTCGGAGCAGTAGACAAAGGACAGCGATCATTGTGAGCCTTGGGGAACAGTTATGGTCGAGAAGGGTAGCAAGTCCGCCTGCGAGCTCAGGGGGCCGGTACTTCCCGCGGTCGGGCGAAGAGGCGGCGCCTATGAACGACAGATCAAGCGCGTGTTGGACCTTCTGCTTGGCGCACTAGCACTGGTGATCCTGGCGCCGGTGCTGGGGTTCGTCGCACTGTTTGTACGGCTGAAGCTGGGGAAACCACTCCTTTTCTGTCAGCGCAGGCCGGGACAAGGCGGCGAGCCCTTCACGATCCTGAAGTTCCGGACGATGACAGATTCCTGTGACGAGAATGGTGACTTGCTGCCCGATGCGCAGCGGCTGACACGGCTGGGACAATTCCTAAGGAGCACGAGCCTCGACGAGCTTCCGGAGCTGATTAACGTGCTTCGTGGCGAGATGAGCCTGGTCGGCCCGCGCCCGCTGCTGATGCAGTACCTGGGGCGCTATTCACCCGAGCAGGCGCGGCGACACGAGGTGCGTCCTGGGATCACGGGATGGGCACAGGTCAACGGGCGGAACGCGCTGAGCTGGGAGGAGAAGTTCGAGCTAGACGTGTGGTACGTGGATCATCTTTCCTTGTGGCTCGACCTCAAGATCGTGTTCCTAACACTGCTGAAGATCGTCCGACGGGAGGGCATCAACCAGCCTGGGCAGGCGACGATGGAAGAGTTCCTGGGCATGACGGGTGATATGGGGTAGGAGCCACGTATGGCATCTCGACAGATTGCAGTGTACGGTGCGGGGGGGTTCGGGCGAGAGGTGGCTTGGCTGGCCCAGTCGTGTAGTACGCGCCTGATGTCATACGAGGTGGTATGTCTCATCGACGACGACGAGCGCACGTGGGGCACGGTGCTGAACGGCGTGCCCGTCATGGGTCTCGAGAAAGCCCATGAGCAGTTCCCGGAGGCAGAGGTAGCGGGTGGGATCGGGGCACCACGTCTGCGGCAGCAGACGATGGAGAAGGCAACGGCAATGGGTTTCCGGCTCGCGACGCTGATCCATCCACGAGTCGAGCGGTCGCGTTGGATCGAGATGAGCGAGGGAACCATCATCTGTGCCGGCAACACGCTGACTACGAACATCAAGCTGGGACGCGGCGTGCAGCTCAATCTGCATTGCACGATCGGACATGATGTGATCATGGGCGACTATACGACGCTGGCGCCGGGTGTGCACGTGTCGGGCTGGGTGCACTTTGGGAAGCGGGTCTATGTAGGGACGGGGGCGGTGATCATCAACGGGACGTCGGAGGCACCGCTCACGATCGGCGATGACGTGGTGATCGGGGCAGGCGCCTGCGTGATCCGGCCAGTAGCGGCAGGTCTGACCGTGGTAGGGGTGCCCGCCCGGGCAATGGGCGAAAGGTGACAGGATGAACATACGAGTCCCGATGTCGTCGCCAGATCTGACGGCGGCGGAGGTGCAGGCGGTGCTTGAGGTCCTGTCGACGCGCCATATAAGCTTGGGCCCCAAGCTGGAGGCGTTCGAGGGAGCGCTGGCAGGCTATGTGGGCGGGGCGCACGGGGTGGGGGTGAACTCGGGCACGAGTGGCCTGCACCTGTGCATCATTGCGGCGGACGTGGGGCCCGGCGACCTGGTGATCACGACCCCGTTCTCCTTCATCGCCTCGGCTAACTGCATCCTGTACGAGGGCGGGACACCGATCTTTGTCGATGTCGATCCCGAGACCGGCAATATCGATCCCCGTCTCGTTGCGGAAGCTGCGCACGATCTCATTCATGGCGGAAGTGCGGCGGAGCGGTGGTTGCCCCCTGCGATGAGGAACGTTCCCACCCAGTCTCCCCCACGGGGGGAGGGGCGGTACACAATGGGCGAGTTGCGAGCCATCCTGCCCGTCCATGCCTTTGGCCAGCCCGCCGATATGGACCCCATCGTCGAGACAGCAGAGCAGCATGGGCTGTCGGTGATCGAGGACGCGTGCGAGGCGCTGGGGGCCGAATACAAGGGGCGGCGGGCGGGAACGCTGGGCGACGTGGCCGTGTTTGCCTTTTACCCGAACAAGCAGATCACGACCGGCGAGGGAGGCATGATCGTCACGGAGCGGGAGGCGTGGGCGGCGCTGTGCCGCAGCCTGCGCAACCAGGGCCGCGACGTGTTCGACGCCTGGCTGAGCCACACGCGGCTGGGGTACAACTATCGACTCGATGAGATGAGCGCGGCGCTGGGGCTGGCGCAACTGCGGCGTGCAGACGAGTTGCTAGAGAAGCGGGCGCGTGTGGCGGGATGGTACGGCGAGCGGCTAGCGGAGATGAAAGGCGTCGTCCGGCCATCTGTGGCGCGCACGACGACGCGGGATTCGTGGTTCGTCTATGTGGTGCAGATCGAGCTGCCTGCCAAGCGGGATGCGGTGCTGGCGCGGTTGGCGGACGCAGGGATCCCGAGCCGACCCTATTTCACGCCAATCCACCTTCAGCCATTCTACCGGGAGCGGTTCGGATACGAGCGCGGGTGTTTCCCGGTCACCGAGCTGCTAGGCGACACGTCGTTGGCGCTGCCCTTTTCGAGCGTGATGACCGAGGGGCAGGTGGATCTGGTATGCGGGGCACTGCGGGAGGCAGTGGAACAACGGTCGGACGTTTGAGCCCGTGAAGGTGGAACGGCGGATGGGGACTCACCTGGCCTCCCATCGCGTCGATGGTCTGCGACCCGGTAGGGAAGGGAACGAGGAGGGCACGGATGGTGCGCAACCGTTTTTTTCTATTGTTCGACGTGCTGCTGCTGCCGGTGGCGGCAGTGCTGGCCTTTTGGCTGCGGCTGGATGCGGAGGGGATGCGGCGTTACCACGAGGTCATTGTCGCGTACGTACTGCTGGCAGCGCCGCTCAAGCTGCTGATCTTTTACTGGGCGGGGATGTACCGGCGCTACTGGCCATATGCGAGTGCGGACGAGTTGGTGCTGATCGCGGCAGCGACGGGGGCAGCGACGATCGCGGCGGCGGCGGCGGCTTTTGTCCTCCTGCCACTGTTCGTGCCGGGCAAGACGTGCCCGCGCTCGATCCCGCTGATCGACGGGCTGCTGACGCTGGTGGCGGCGAGCGGGCCACGCCTTGCATCGCGGCTGGTTTGGCAGCGCCGGCAGCGGAAGGCACGTCAGGCGCGACGGGAGGTCCAGCGGCGCGTGTTGATCGTGGGGGCAGGCGACGCGGGCCGGATGCTGGTCGGCGAGATGAGGAGCAACCCGCAGCTGGGGCTGGTCCCGGTAGGCTTTGTCGACGACGACACGAGCAAACAGGGCATGCAGATTCACGGCCTGCCTGTGCTGGGCGATCGGAAGGCGATCCCGGTACTGGTGCGCGAGGCCGATGCCCAGGAAGTAGTGATTGCCATGCCGACCGCACCGGGGCCGGCGATCCGCGAGGTGCTCGAAATCTGCGAGCGGGCGAGGGTGCCGGCCAGTATCATCCCTGGCCTGTACGACATTCTCTCCGGCGCTGTGTCGATCACCCAGGTGCGCGACATCCAGATCGAGGATCTGCTGCGACGCGATCCCGTGATCATCGACCCACAGCCGGTAGAGACGATGGTCCGCGGTGCGCGCGTGCTGGTGACGGGGGCCGGCGGCTCGATCGGCAGCGAGCTGTGCCGCCAGATTGCGCGCTGTGAGCCCGAAGCGCTGATCCTGCTCGGGCACGGCGAGTATAGCATCTTCCGCATTGCCAACGAGCTGAGCCAGCGTTGGCCCAGCCTGACCGTGGTGCGCGTGATCGCCGACGTGCGGGACGCAGCACGCCTGCGGCAGGTGTTTGCGACGCAGCATCCGCAGATTGTCTGCCATGCGGCGGCGCACAAGCACGTGCCGATGATGGAAGAGAACGTCGTCGAGGCGGTGACGAACAATGTCCTGGGCACGCGCAACGTGCTGCAGGCGTGCGAGGCGACCGGCGTGTCGCGTTTCGTGCTCATATCGAGCGATAAGGTGGTACGCCCGACGAGCGTGATGGGCGTCACCAAGCGCGTAGCCGAGTTGCTGGTGCAGCAGTCGGCAGGCCGGAGCGGGCAGCGCTATGTGGCGGTGCGCTTTGGCAACGTGTTGGGCAGCCGCGGGAGCGTCGTGCCCTACTTTCAGGCCCAGATCGCGCGTGGCGGACCGGTAACGGTCACCCACCCCGACGTAGAGCGCTTTTTCATGACCATCCCCGAGGCGGTGCAGCTCGTGCTGCAGGCCGCGGCACTCGGCGAAGGCGGCGAGGTGTTCATCCTCGACATGGGCGCGCCGGTGCGGATCGTCGACCTGGCGGTAGATCTGATCCGGCTCTCAGGCTTACGGCCGCGCGTGCGCTGGTCGGGGGAGGACTTGCCGAATGGCAAGGGGCACGAGTGGGACATCGAGGTCGTCTTTACCGGGCTGCGACCTGGGGAGAAGATGTTCGAAGAGCTGATCGTGGAGGGGGAGGAGGCGATGCCGACGAGCCAGGAAAAGATCCTGGTTTCACGCAACGGCCACCGGGGCCTGCCCTGCCCGGTCGACCTGGAGGCAGCGGTCGACGCGCTGGAAGCGCTGGCGCGGGACGGGGATGAGCAGGCGCTCCGGAACGAGCTGCGGGAGATCGTGCCCCGGTATGCACGGTTGGACCAGGCGCCGGTCCCGGCATGGCAGGAGTTAGTGGCGTCGAGCGATTGAAGGAAGAGAGCTTGCTGGGGAAAAGAGGGGAACCGTGCGAAGGCAAGGCGAACGTTCCGTTCGGTGGCCTTCGCACGGTTTGTCGATCCCTTCACGAACACCACTGGCTGGCGCTGCTGGTGGCGCTCGCCCTCGTCCGGGGCGCGCTCTATGCGACGGTTGTGCCGCCTTGGCAGTCGCCCGACGAGACCGGGCATTTTGAGTATGTGTGGTTGCTGGCACACTTGCGGCGCATTCCGACGTGGGCAAATGTCTCGCCCGGATTCGAAGGGCAACTGATCGACTCGTTGTACCAGTGGCGGTTTGGGGACTACTTGGCGCAGGGGTTGCCGGCGGACCGGCCAGAACGGCTGGACGGGTTCCCACTGTCGATTGCGGCACGACGGGCGCGGACGGTGGCCGCGGGACGCTTTTCGCTAGCCTACCTGGTGCAGGCACTGGTGACGGTGCCCTTGCTTCACAAGGGGATCGAGGCGCAGCTATATGCGGCGCGGCTGTCGTCGGTGCTGCTGAACGCGTGGATCGTGGCTGTGGCGTACCTGGTCTGCCGCGAGTTGGTCCCCCGCGAGCCTGGCACGGCCTTGCTGGCAGCGGCGATCGTCCTTCTGAACCCACAACACACTTTCATCAATGCCACCGTGGGCGACGGAACGCTGGCCGAGGCAGGGGCAGCGCTGGTGATCTATGGCTGGGTCCGGGTGTTTAGCCGGCGTTTCAGCGCGCTGGAAGGGATCGCGATCGCGGTAGGAACAGTGATCGCAAACCTGAGCAAGAACACGGCAGTGTTTCTGATCGTCGCAGATGGGGCGCTGGTGCTTTGGTGGGCCGGGCGCCACCGCCGAGGCGGGTGGCGGTCGTGGCAGGTAGCAGTACTGGCCGCGATGCTGTTGTTGCTGGTGGGCGGGCTATGGCTGTGGTTGGGCAGCGCGCTGGGTGATCGGGCGGTGAGCTCGCTAGGGCGGCTCACCGTGCCACTCGACCGATGGACGTGGGTTGACCAGCGGGGGATGACGCTGGGTCAGGCACTGCTGGTCTCGCACGACAGTATGTGGGCGAATTTCGGCTGGATGAACCTCCCGCTGAGCAATCGATGG
>Ga0315534_1000911_pt1 | contig 20835 bp, 19 predicted proteins | sample SalMarSW160240MG_FD_203094 | JGI IMG/M metagenome (GOLD analysis project Ga0315534, IMG submission 203094) | Salt marsh sediment microbial communities from the Plum Island Ecosystem LTER, Massachusetts, United States - Salt Marsh Sediment SW1602-40 ... | reverse complement strand
CAGTTCTAGTAGCGGTCATAACGGTTGCAGCAGCAATAACTGTTGTAGGATTCCCAAGCGTACATGCACAGGACCAAACCGGCGGTCAACAATTTACTGCCAATTTAACAGGCGACAACGAAATTCCTCCTGTTACAACAAATGCAACTGGAACGGCTGAGTTTGATATAAATGATAATGGAGATGAAATGTCATTCAATATACAAGTAAAGGATATTGAAGGAGCAACTCAGGCACACATCCATCAAGCAGCCCCGGGTCAGAATGGTGCACCTGTTGTATGGCTATTTAACTCTACAGAACCCACTGACGTAAATGATGACACTCTTGCAGACGGTACATTTACTGCCGAAGATTTCGTGGGACAATTACAAGGTCAAAATATGTCTGATCTAGTTAACGCTATTGAAGGTGGGCAGGCGTACATAAATGTGCACACTGTAGCCAATCCGCCAGGTGAGATAAGGGGTTCTATAGATGCAGCCACCTCAGCTGCAGGTGTTGACACCGATAACAGCGATAACAGCGATAACAGCGATAACAGCGATAACAGCGATAACAGCGATAACAGCGATAACAGCGATAACAGCGACAATTAAGTAGCTCCAGTCACTTTCCTTTTTTCTTAGTCTTTCACTATTAGGTATTGCGTAGTTGTGGTACTGGAGATAATCGATAAGCAGAAAATTATGGTAAGCTGATGAATTTAAATTCTTTAAATTCAGTATTTAAAATAATCACCCCACCTTCAAGAAAGGCTCTTACTTCGCTTTCAGTTTTCCTGTGTCCAGTCCCCGGGTTGAGCACAAGCGTTGAGCCATCTTTGGGATAAGTTCCTCTCTTCCCCACATCTGCCGGTTCTATCCTGTGCGTATGCCCACAGACAAGGATATCATAGCGGCCGCTTCCTGCAAGTTGATTTCTGATGTCATTTGAAGTTCCATGATAGATTCCAATCTTTAGATCATCGAAACTCATGTCGCCTAATTCTCCCTTGAGCTCACCATTTACTTCCAAGAATGCTTTAAGGAGTTGGTTTTTCTCACCATCATTGTTGCCTAGGACTCCTATCAGTTTTGCATTCAATCTTTTAAACTCCATTACAATACCCGGAAACACATAGTCGCCTGCGTGTATCACGTACTTGACATCTTCTCTATTGAAGATTTCAATAGCCATACGCACATTATCTACATCGTCGTGAGTGTCGGATATGATACCCAATTTCATTTGTTTTTTATCCTTCCCCATGCTTCTTCTATTGTTTGCACAGGTTTTATAAGATTGGCATGAGGAACGTATTTAATAATGCAATCCAGCAACGAACTGTTGGGCAAGCAAGCCGAGTTATTTATCAATCTTCCTAATGGCCGAGTCAAATGTACTGCTTGTGCTAGATATTGCGAAATTCCTGAAGGCAAGACTGGTTTATGCGGGATAAGGGGAGTTTCTGATAATAAGTTATACTTGTACGTTTATGGAAAGGTTATTTCAGGGCATATCGACCCCATAGAAAAGAAGCCAGTTACCCATTACAGGCCCGGTAGCGCCATATACTCAATAGCAACGACGGGCTGTAATTGGTTATGCAAGTACTGCCAGAATTACGATATTTCACAAAGGCGCAAGGTCGAAGGCGTTGAAATGAGCCCTTCTCAGGTCGCCCAAACAGCTGTGGATTACGGTGCTGATGGGATCGCGTATACTTACAATGAACCGTCAATATTCATAGAGTTCGCGAGAGATTGCGGAATTGAGGCACGGAAAAGGGGACTATTCAATATCTTTGTTTCGAATGGATTCGATACACCAAATTCAGTTAATCTAATGGATCAATTTCTAGATTGTATAACTGTCGACTTTAAAGGTAGCGGAAAAAAGGAATTCGTAAGGAAGTATATAGGGATACCATCAGCGGATCCAGTCTTCCAGACATTAAGGGAAATACACAGTAGAACTTCAATCCACACCGAAGTAACTGATCTAATTGTCCCTCAAGTGGGAGATGACTTGGAAGCGGCGAGGCGACTCTGCAGATTTGTATATGATGAATTAGGTCCAGAAACTCCTATCCATTTCCTGCGATTTCATCCTGATTACAAGATGATGGATTTCGGTTATACACCTGTTGAGACCCTGGAAAAACATTATTCTATAGCAAAGGCAGAGGGCCTAAGATATGCTTATCTTGGTAATGTACCTGGCCATCCATTAGAGCATACGTACTGTCCTGAATGCAATCATATTGTTATAGAACGATACGGTTATGATATTTTGTCGTGGAACCTTGACAAGACTAATTTGTGTAAGAACTGTGGACACCGCATATCGGTAATCGGATCAATAAAGAAAAACCGAAAAAGGGTGAGCAGTGTTTTTCGGATAATTCAATGAGCACTAACAGATTAATTCTGAGATTCTTCCAGATTAGGACTGACCTTCTTAGTATTTCGATATACTAATTTGCCCCTAAGCCATTCTGATGGTGCAGGCGGCGAAACATGAGTCATAGCCAAAAAACACATTTTATGAAGTGTAAATCTGGAGGTTGAGTGAAAAATGCACGGGGGGGGCAGAGCATCTAGAATAGATATAGCGAATTCATACTTATCGTGATTTCGAGTTAGGTCGCCGGAGAAGGTCGCAGCTCAAATTCTTGCAGCCGCAAAAAGTTTAATGATAGAGAGCGAACGTTCCCTTAACCACAGTTCAATCAGAACGCAATTGGATTGGGTTCAGGTGATATATGACTGACCTTTCCTGTCAAACTCCTTTACTAGTTCGAACCTGTTATCAAAGTTATTCTGCAACGATTCTAATTCAGGAAATACAGCCCATTGTTCAGATCTCGCCATTATTATTGCTTGATGGCTATCACCTAATAACGATCTACACATCTCATGCGTCATGTATCGAACACGGAATTCATCTGTTATTCCGAAGCTATGTAAATATTCATGAGCTAGAACAGTAAATAAGAATGAATTATACTGTTGCGTAGTCTTTATACTATTAGAGTCCAAAATTCGCCTGTTAAGGATAATTATATTCGATCCAAGTATGTGGTAAGCACCTAAACTCCCTGAATTCCGTATGACCGGACTAGAAGAATTGGCTAGATTGATGGGACAATATGTACAGTCACAACAAACTCAAGGCAAACTGGAGTCGAAGCCGGCGGTGCAATACAATCCACATCAGGATTTAACGACTCTAGAAGCTATCGCCAAACACAAAAAAATGTTATAAGATCATAAATATGTTCACGAAGTTCGGAGAATGCAGGAAGCTCAACTAATGGATAGACAGAAAATGATAGAATCAAAGATGCACTACCTTACGTGAAATTTTTAACTATGAAATGTAGGGTTGGCTCTTTCCGTCGAATTCCTTTATTATTTCAAATTCGTAATCAAAAGTGTTCTGAAGTGATCCAAGCTCAGGAAATACCGACCATGGTTCATATCTTGCCATTATTGTTGCGGGGTGTCCTTCTCCAAAAAATAAACCACATATTCGATATGTCATGCTCCGCACACGAAACTCATTAGTAATGCCAAAACTATGGAGGTATTCATGGGTCAAGACAGTGAATAAGTAAGAATTATACTGTTCAAGTGTTTTGATTCCTTTGATGAGACCTAAAATCCGCTTATTCACAATGATCATGTTTGAGCCTAATACATGGTAGGCTCCCAGGTTGCTAGGTAACCCTTGCAATACAAGAGAAAGACCTGCTCTGTGCAGTTCACACACTTGTTCCACCGCTTGCTTTACCAATTCAAAGAGTTCACTAAAGCCACCGACCTTAAGCAATTTATCCACATTACGTTGCTGACTATCTGTAATTGAATCAGTCCTAATCTGGCTTGCTGAATATGTAATCGATGATGTTGTCGGAAATGACGGTTCATTCGGTAATTCCTTTTGATTAGATGCATCATTCAATTCTTGGTGTTCTATTATTGCTTTTTCTCCTCTACTAAGTAGTCCCACTTTGACCTAATATAATTTTGGACCAAAAAGATGTATGAAACTGGATTATGTAAGCCCAAATTTTGAATTTTCTCATCTACGCGTTAAAACTAAAAAAAGATCGTGGTTAGGCGGATGTTTATCAATCACAGATAAAAGACTAGGTTTTGTTGCTAGTTACCGCCAAAGATATCGCTTAGGAAGTCAAGCGGACCGCTTGTTTCATTGCCTGTTTGATTGCCTGTTTGATTGCCGGTCATATTCTCGGTTGCCTGTCCGGCTTCTTCGGTCATATTCTGTGCCATCGCTGGTTGTGCAACTTGAAATCCTACCGAAATGGTCACCGCTACCATCAATGCAGTCGCTATTGAGATTGTTATTTTATTATTGCTCTTTTCGTTTGACATTGCTCCTATCAATATTTCAGGTATATTTTAAGCTTTTTGCAAGTTAAATAAAATACAGCGTGGAGTTAGAAGTTTCATCTACTCGGCTAAGCAGAATGTTAAGGAGCCTGAGTGCCCCCATATGCGAACTCGAAGGTACAACCCTCGATAGCATTCATGTGTAAAGCTATATGGATAGGAAGACGCGCGGGTCAGGTCAAAAAAGAAAAGTTGGTCCCGTTAATCCTATCCGCTCTAGTAATTATACCACCCCAACCACAGAGACATTATCCTTCGTCGTCATTATCATCGCCGGTACTTGTGGCATTAAAGATGTTCAAGCTTTGAAGATCGCTAACCAGATTTGCCAAAGCTGGAAACGCATTGAGTGAATAGGTCACAATGAATGGATCGTCCTCACCTACGACTTCAACGGCATTACCCGTAAACGGAACTGATGCAGAACTTCCTGAACCAACTTCGGCCAAAGCAAATGTCTTTCCGCCAATATTCACGATATTGTCCAGGTCGCCGAATTCTTCAGGGATAGCACTAGTGTTTTCAAGTTTTACATTGTTCCATACAAATAGATCTACTGGTCTGCTGGCTTGATATGTGACTATACCTGAAAACACCGCATTGTCATCTCTAGGAGGTACGATCACCGCAGATTGTGTCTCCTCCCTTCTAGGCACATCGCTTGGCGATGATGATATCTGTCCTTGTTGCAACAAAGCCGCTGCAGCTGCCACTCCTCCGCCCCCTACGTCTTGGGTAGCACCAGCAGGACCAGTTGAAATTGCAGCCGCTCCAGATCCAACTTTCGATTCATTTGCTGTACTTATGGCTGCTTCAAAAAATGTCTGTTGGGCTGGCTGAGCTAATGCTGGTAAAGCTGCCAATTGTACTACCAAAGGAATCAGAGCACCAAGTAGCGCTACCGGAATTGTCGACAAAAGTAGCTTGATTTTGCTCTCTAACATAGCCTCGGATTAAGCTCGGCTGAATTTAGGTCTTTCCTAAGTTCTGGTAGCGTAAAATATTCCGTACTTCACTGTTGGCTTATTCTCGTGTCATTTGAGTAATAGAAGGTTAAGGAATCGTAGTGTTTCTCAGATCCGAAATCCCGTAAATTTCAGCTGGATAGGTGGGGTCCAATTCCGATTATTATAAAGACGGCAAGCGACAGAGCAATAATCTGTGCATAAGTATGCTTAAGCCTCAACCTTCCAGCTACCTGTAGCCATTATCTACGCTGCACTGGTATAGATACCAGCATAGCAACTACTATCCTATTATAGACGAAACGCGGAAGAAAGAGATTCAAGTTTGAACCTCAAGGAAATAATTGGACTCTCTCTGGGTGCGATCAGGGAAAGAAAGCTTCGTTCAGCTCTTACAATTTTGATGGTACTAGTTGGGAGTAGTCTCCTGGTAGCGGTAAACGCATTTGGTGCAGGCTTCAGTGACTTTTTTAACAAACAATTCGCAAATCTTGCACCAAATATTCTATTTGTTTCAAGCGTCCAGCAGGATCAAGACGGTGGTGGAGGTGGTGGAATAGGGAGTGTATCTCCTCCTCCTTCTGCAAAGATCACGCTAAATGCAGCCGTAGATTCGCGAATCCGATCTCTTCCGTTCGTTGACCAAGTTATTCCTTCATACCAAGGAGACATTTCGATACAATCAGGCAGTGAGTCCAAAGCCTTTGCGGTACTTTCAATGGATCCAAGTCGATTATTCGTTATCTCTCCTACACTCGAGCTATTAGAGGGGTCTACACTACCTTCACCCAATGATCCTACCGCGATTCTGGTAGCTGAAGACATAGCATTTCCTCCAGGCGAATCGACCCCCTTCATTAATTTGGGACAGAGTGTCCGGCTCACCTACTCATTCGTTGATGCGAATACTGGAGAAGCCAGAGAGGAATCGAAGAGCTTTGTGGTACGAGGAATAATTAAATCTACAGGAAATCCTACCGTTGATAATGCTGTTGTTATTGGGTTGCAGCCGGGCGACTCCCTACTTCAACGGGCGGGTAAGTACGATTCTCTCTTTGTGGCCGCTACCTCGTCAGATTACGTTGATGTAGTAGAAGAAGAAATAAGAACCTTGTATGGTAACGATATTGGGATAACGACTGTACAGAATATACTAAAAACGATTAAGGAATTCACTGGCGGAATTAACTCATTCCTTTCCAGCATAGCAATTATCTCGCTCGTGGTAGGCGCAGTTGGGATAATCACTACACTATACACTTCTGTTGTCGAAAGGATCAGAGAAATTGGGACGTTAAAGGCGATTGGTGCCAAGAACGCCACTATCCTCGGGCTGTTCCTTTTTGAAGCACTCCTGATCGGGATTATCGGAGCTTCATTTGGCTTGGTTGCTGGCATAGGAATGGGATATCTACTTGCTAGTGCAAGTCCAGGCGGAGGCGGAGGAAGTGATGCGGAGGATGAGAATGCAGGTACAGGTTCGGGAGTCGGGGCCTCAGACAGTCAGCCTGGTAGTTCTGATCAAGGCAGCCAGCAAACACAGGAGTCTGATACGCTTACTCCAGTATATCTTGGAGGAGACATGATAAGAGTTTGGTTTATTTCAGTAGGTTTGAGTGTTATGGCTGGATTTTATCCTGCATGGAAAGCTTCACGCTACTTCCCAGTTGACGCACTAAGATCGCTTTAGTCTCACGCCAAGAGAATGGGATGAGACTACGCCAGTGTCATGGTTAAGATGGACTTATCGATATCAATATTGTATAGCAAGTATTAGCTCAAAGTTCATATTTCATGACTAGTTGAAAGTATCTACAACATTGATTACAATCATGCAGCCAAGACAAGTAAAGTTAGCAGTTCTCAGTACTATGATTGGTATTAGTTATCTTGTTTTAATTATCTGGTGTACTAGCGCAGTTTTATTTGCAGAGCAAAAAATTACTGTAATTCCTGATGCACATTCAAATACGGCAGTAAGATTCATTGATTTAACAGATTATTTTCTTCCTGTTGGTGAAGAATTGACATGGTTTAATGACGACTTTGTAGACCACAAACTGGTACTTACGAACGAGGACAATAGTACCCAACTAGCAGAATTTGATTTAGTTTCTAATGGGTCTTTCATTTATACGTTTAAGGAGCCGGGAAAGTATTACTTTTATTCAAATGATTATCCAAAAATTCGAGGATCAGTGCGGGCTATAGATCCAAATGATATTTCAACAAAAAAGATAACAGGGCTTAAAAACAATATAGATATTCAGCTTACCTGGACTCCCTCTCATATTGTACTGAATCCAGTGCGCAACGTGAATTCTGATATGGGGGATAGTGAAAAAGATGGAGGAACACAACCTGGAATGGCTAACTTTATCATAACTTTCATCAATAATAAGACAGGCACGAATCAGGAACATATAGATTACAGGTACACGATCAGCAATGAATCAGGAAATGATGTTTTTATTCAAGGTTTACATTCAACTTACGGCGCAGAAGTAGCAAAATACAGGTTTGAGAAGCCGGGCAAATTTAGCCCACAAATAATGATTACGCATATCCTCTTTGCTCCTGTTGATCCAGACATGGCTAAATTTGGTAATATTATTCCAGTTAACTGATAATCATCTTGACCTGTTAATACATAATATATATTTATTTGCAATATTTTCAAGTCCCGTAGATACACGCAGCTGAAGTGAATGTAAAAAAAGAAAAAGATAAGAGATCTACTCTCTACTCTTCATCATTTCCTTCTTCTGATCCCCCTGATGGTCCAGTGAGTTCCTCAGCGGTAGCAGCTATGGTATACGTTACAGCGAACGGGTCACCGCTCAATGTATGGAACGCAAGGGCGTTACCTGCAAAAGGTATACTACCGGAGGGTACTGGAGTTCCACTATCTGGTTTTACCAATGTTATGGCAACCTCTCCGTCACCAAATGGAGCCTTCAGGGGTTCCCCAAACTGTGCTGAAGTTTGATTTGAGACCGCACTACTATTATATCCATGGAGGACAACTACCTCTACCGGCTTACTTGACACCCACGTGGCATCTCCTACCCATACTAGTCCGTCGCCTCTTGGAGGAAGTGCCATTACCAACTGATGCCCTTCGTGACCTGGCAGTGGGTCCTGCATTGACGTTTGTGTTCCTTGCATGACAACTTCGGTTGGCAATTCCTCTTCTTGCGCACTAGCAAGTGACGAAGCAGATAAAAGAATCGTCGGCACCATCACTGCTATTGCCAGTATACTAGTAATTAATTCTCTATGATTCATTACTGCTTTATCGATTGTGCTTGTTTATAAAACTATGTTCAGACATTTTCACCTTTTGGTGCAAGGATAACCTAAATACCTAGGGAAGGAAATTATATTCAAGTCGAACAGTATAAATATAAAATTTTGAAGGTTTTGCGACACACATAAGTACATTAGTTGCAAGAATATCAGTTCCGGATTTGAAATAAAAATAGGAGGAAATATTAATCCACTTCTCGCCGACGACAATCTCACTTTATAATCAGGTTTTCTGTTGGTTGTAATACATACTGCTTTCGGTGTACTATCTGGAGCTGATCCTCTGGATGGAGGTACAGGGACTAGCTGGAATGATAACACACTTTGAACGTCATTTCCTGGCTCATAAGGAATTTAGTGGTACCACCGGCAGCCTTGCCAGCTGAGCACTTGCTCCTTGCTGCTCACTTCATTTCCTGATAAGACTGGACTAATGAAGGTGATAAGGATGTTTGTCAGGATATAGTTTTTCCGTTTACTTGCACATCTCCAAGTTGTAGCCATCTAATTCCGACGAATCCCAAATCTGCTCCACAATCTGCAAATGATCATAGCATTACTATGTGATTATGCCAAACATGATCGTTTATGCTAAACTTCAGTGTCCCATAATACTGATACAGAAATTCAGCAGCTGTTCTAAGCTGGATTATTATCTTGGTTTAACTGCATTAGGCGTGAGCAGCATATGATTTCTGTTCAATCGGTCTATTTATACTACGTACAGTACAGTACATTTGACGGAATAGATGCACTAACAAATGGTATGATGACGTGGACAACCGGAAACGACGTTCAACAAGCAATGTCATTCAAGCTAGATCCCAAATTTGATATGAGCGGTGCAGAACAGGCCATCTGTGTCACCGATATCCCAGAAGCAGATCAGTTAATAAGGAAAGAAATCGCAGTAGACCCCCAACCAATTACCTTTTTTTGTCACTGCGCATAGAAATTGCGCATCATCTAACCTACAATAGTTTTATAGATTTATTATTAACGTTAGGCAGTTAATGCAAGTCAATATTTCGTTGACTTCGGTACTGTCTATCGTCGATCCGAAATTTAATTCCATTTTTAATGATAGGTTGTGTTTATGGAGATCATGCCGTATTATGGCTTCTACATAAATACATAACAGCAGAAGTGTAACTCTATCTAAGCACACTTTGAGATGTACGAAAACTTAAGTTCCACGTATTGGGAAAAGTACTGTAAAAATGAACTTGTTGAGCGCATGCTTTTTAACAGCCTAGTAGTGTTATATCTCTATATATCTGAAAAGTTACAACAAAGACACTAATAATGATACGGTTATTCACTACAATTCTCTGGATTTCACCTGTGATATCCTTGCTCTTGATGCTCTTGATTCTTTCCGAAAATTTCTCTCAGATTTCCACGACATTTGATGCAGCAGGCCAACCTGCATCGTTGCTACCATCACGATCAACATATCCCATGCCATATCAACTTCTGTCAGTATCACAATCGACCCCAAATGGTAATTCAACTCAGATAGTTGACAACATATCAACAACGACTGATAACAACAGTATAAGTGCGATTGAAGTACCAGATGACGAGTTTGGTATAACCGAGATTTATCCTACTAAAGACGGTGGAAGGGAGTGGTTCTTGAATATGAGCTCTCCAACCAATAGCTCAAATTTCTCTATGACAAATTTCTCTATGACAGACAATCTCTATCAACCAACCAAACTTCCAGATGGATCCTGGAGGATAAACGCAACTCACATAAGAATGGTTGTTAATACGTCTGCAAATCAAGAGGATTGGAAAAATGTTGAAATTACTGGATATGTACGGTTGTCACACCTAGATAATTCTAACGAAGGAAGCTCCGCAGATAACAACAAAGAATTAGAACTAAACGACGGCGAAGAATTAGAAGTAAACGGTCTTGTTTTTGTTACTAGAAGCGGTAGACATAGCTCAGAAGTGCCGTGCGAAGGTACTGCATATAATGGCGCATTTCATACCGACGGTTCTGTAGGTTGGAAAAAAGAGATCTGGCATACTGGCGGCTACACGGATGAGCGGGCCAGATATAAGATTGCTGAATCCTTTTTGAATCAGTGGATAGGTTGGAAGGTTGTAGTATACAATATAGAAAATGGCAATGAAACAAGCGCGGTCAAACTGGAGTCGTACATTGACAGTTCAAATAACAATAATTGGACTAAAGTTTCAGAATTCATAGATAATGGTGGTTGGTATAGTAAATCCAATATATTGGACTTCTTCAATGCTGGATGCGATAGGGCTAGGGATTACGTTATCACCGAAGGAGCTCCTTTTTTAGTCTTTAGGACTGACAATCTATTATTGGACTTCAAAGACTTTAGTATAAGAGAAATTCAGCCTCCGCTTAATACTACCCAGTCTACTATCTTGAAATTTGAATAGATTGTAATATATCAGCAGCTTCGGCTATTTTGAATCTAGTAACCGCAACACCGGTTGCTTGCATCGCATTCCTTAATTTATGATGCTCTATCTTCATTCGAATACAAAAGTTGCCTCGATTCAGTTTCCAATATAACTTCCTACTTTCTGCCATACAAACGGTGCTTTATCATTATCCTTTACATATCTAATGGCCAAGATATCATATTCAGCCCTCTCTCTATCTCCCATTTTATTCAGTGATGTGTTGCCAGTGATCCCCTGATACGAATTAGCATAACGCACCAGCTCCTCCTTAAGAATGCCTATATCTTGAGTCTCTTTAGAAGTCTTAACTACATCAACAATATCTATATTCTGGCTTTCATTGAGACCACTACTATTATTAATATTGTTACTAACATCATTACTTGTATCGTTAATAGGATTGTAGTACCTTGTATTGTTCTCAGCGTTTGCGAGGACCCATAAAATATCATATGCGACTGCGCTGTATGGGGAAGGATCAAATCCAATTTCATTATGAATTTCTTGTAAAAGGCTATCTAGCTTTTTCTTGTCGTCCGGGTAGTCTATTCTAAATATTGGGTTGTAAAACGTTGTATTAACTGCAAAATGTGCAGAATCATGATTTCTCACAAGTCCTTCATTGAGAACTGAACCGTCACTGCCATACCACTTGACCTTTGAGAGCGCTGGATAGCTGTGGGCTTGAATCAATATAGGAGATACCTCGTCAAGTGAAATCAGATACACCCCTACTCTGTCAGCACCATGCCTGGAAATTGCCTCCTGAACTTTAGAATCCAAGATCCTTAGATCCTTATCCCACAACGCAAAATTTATCCTGTAAAGACTTGCAGCCAACTGCCCAGTCCGAGGTGCGTATCTGGTTTCATTACCCATTTCAAACTGTCCGCCCATCTTGTCAAAATTCTCTTTGACTGCATGTAAAAGCTCGCTACCATACACATCATTTCGCCAGAATGGGATTACTAATCTAATTCCATCGTCCCACATAAGTCTTGAGATTGCTTTTGCTTGGTGTGTGTCGTCAGGAACAAACCTAAAGATGTTGTCACCCTTGATAGCAAGAGAGGGTGCCGTGCTGGAGTGGCTGACAAGTAGAATATCGTTACTATCTGCATACTCTCTAGCAACTTCTAATTCCGCACTAGTTGCTGGTCCGATAACTGTCTTAATGCCATTCTCTGCTAAGAGTTTTAAATTTTCAAGGCTCTTATCAGGATCTGATTCAGAGTCTGATATTACGAGCTCAAAACGTAATCTCGAATTACTCATTAAAAAGTTGTTATTTATGTCTTCAAGGGCTATCTTTAACGCTGCTTGTGTAGACTTACCAGTTGATGAGGCAACCCCGGTGAGCGGAAGGAGTGCACCTATTCTTATGGTGTCCTCATCTGAACTTGATACTTGTGTTATTCCAGATGTCCGATCTGAGGTAAAGAACATTACCGAGCTTAGTGGCCAAATTGAGGATGGAGAAAGAAATGAAGCAACAACTATGACAAGTGCTGATACTGAGAGGCCTACAACAATTAGAAATACAAGTGATCTGATTCTAATCCTCATTTTTTCTTTTTTACTAAACTTTCGGTTCTTGATATTATATTCAGGTATTTCTCTAGAATTGTAATTAATGGTAGTCTCTTGGGTAGGATTTAGGTGAGAATTAACGTCTTTATGTGTTATCAAGAATTTCATGTACCAGAGAAGCCCTGCAGCCACGATGATACTGTGAGCTGAAATAACGATTGCTGAAGGCCACAATTCGCTAGTTAGTGATGTAACCACAAAAAACGCAAACCAGCTGTCGGCAACAGCTAACAAAAAGATGCCAGCAGATTTACAGACCCAGGGTGTAAACCATAAAGGTTCCTTTCTGTAGTTTACCACTATGAGAAATGATGGTACTATGATAATGGCGTCGAGTATCGGATATGCCACCAAGACCGAAAACATGGCAATACCTCGAGGTGAAGAGAAGTTAGCTAGGTTCAAAGTTACTGATAAAATATAGAATAGGAATACGCCAGTAACAACGATCGCTATTATCAAAGGTCTGGTACTGAAGTGGAATCTTTTGTAGAATCGAAGATATGTCGAAAATACATAAAATGCCAGGAAAGCATATGCTGATATGGAGAGTAGATCGGCTATTGATGGAACAGGCGGCACAATTTCTAGGTTAATTTCGTAAATGGCTAATACTAGCTCAGCACACAAGGACAAGGACAAGGCTATACCAAGGGCCAAGTCTGCTTTTTCAATTGATCCTTGATGATGTTTCTCCCTGTATAAAATAAAGACAGCCAACATAGCCGCAACAGCAGCATTTATACCAATTATCCAATGAGAGTAGTACTCCCTAATCTCGACTTCGGCGAGAATGATGAAGGAACTTGAGATGACTAGTACAACAAGAAGACCAAGAAATAGTCTTCTTCGAGTAAATTGTATATGAGGAAATACAGTCATCAATCAAGATAGTTTTAACTCATATATATTATCTAATTATCACAGAGGATGAATACACTCTCAAAATGCTTGTCTGTAAAGGTTTATGAAAGCCTAGGCGAATAAAAATTACTCATCAGATAAATGGATTAAAGTAGACTATTCAACATACTAAAAGATTGATATCCCTAATATCGGTATCGTATTCTTGCGCTTAGGAATTTTATATCTGGAAATTTGATATCTATTTCTCTATCTTGTATCAGATCCGAATCTACTATTACATTTTCAATTGATTTTTCTGTTCTAGGATATAGATTAACAACATATTAAAATTGCAATCAAGGCAAGAAAATCCCGTAGTAGTTTCTACTGGAAACTCTAGAGAGATGCTCTCGAAATGCGCTCTTATTTTCGGCCTTACTATTCTCCGTTCGAATTCTATGGGTTGGGTGGATAATGGTGGCATGACTCACAAACATAGAGTACGATCCTGTATTTCAGTTCGAATCGAACTAAGAAATGGACCCCGGCATAGCATATATATCACCTTCAACCCATGAATCTCAATCAATTACCGTAGTTCAGGACCCATCATTTGCACTTAGTGAGTAGTGTTAGGGCCTACAGGATTGCCAGCAGCAGGCGCTTCAGTAAGCCATCAAGCGTGTATAAAATCACTGTTGCCTTCTCAGATAGAACAAATCAAATAATTAAGAACTATGCAACCCACCACCACCACCACCAGCTCCCCGTCGTCATTTGACTCTAGGTGGAAATATCCCACCGTTTTTTTGTGTCACACTATTTTTCCACAGGCGCTGGTTCTTAGGATTCCAGAGGTTCCGAGATCAATTTGAAGGAGACTTCAAAGAAACCGCAAGTGGATCAATACATGACATGCAGAATTCACTATTCTTTTTATCCGTATCTGAAATTGTCCTGCTCTTGAACATGATACAATGATCACGAGAGCAGTGTCTTAATCCAAAATTGTGGCCAATCTCGTGAATTGCTTCCTTCACTATTCGATCTTGGAATAGGTTCAGGAATTTTTTATCGACATTACTGTGTAAAGGTAACAGCCGTGCCAGATATATAGCTGAAATCTTTCCGCTTATGATGGCCTCCCCGAAACAGAAATTATATTTTCCAAAGTATGCATCAAAATCACAAACTGCCAACAACTTTGTACTGGCAGATGGTTCAAAGGTTTGTTGTAACCACATGAGTAAATGATCAGACTGGTACTGATTCCTTTTGCTGTCGCATAATTCTTTAGGGATCTGAGATATGGCTTTATTTATCATGACAGTAGTGTCTTTTTCAAATCTAAACGCAGCTAGAAGCGGTGGTATGACGAAAGAAAAGTCATCAAGTATTCCTTTACCATGGACCATGATAGGTTGGATAATTAATTGCATGTGTCATCAACCCGAGGAAGATAACGCTGAGAGCGTTTGTAATTCCACGAATAACAAATTGATAGCCATGAGTAAATAAAGTTCACGACCCTTTTAAATGAGAGCAAGCTTGGTTGTGCATTGATGTAGTGGAATTAATGCACAGATAAATCCTTGGAATTTACATCTCAAAACAAGTCAACAAAATACTTGGTATCCTGAAGCATATATGTCATCAGGGTTCATGAAGGATTATACCATGTGACAATAGAATCTAAGGAGAAAGAACAGAAGCATTCGATCCATGCTTGAGAGCTGGACTACTTACTATTACTGTTCATAACGAATGGCTAATCCTGCATAAAATCATACTAAATTTGATGATCTGAGGCGGTAGAAGTTAAGTCCCATGGTATGGTTAAGCAATCACAAGAATATAGCAATGACAATATGCATAAGGGTGGATATCATATAGATTTTAGCAAAAATAAGAGAAAGAAATATGCTGCTGCTGATTTGAATTATCTACGTTTTGATCTGCTCGAGAACTTGTCTCGAAGCTTCAAATCATAACAAGATCATCGACTTGTGATATCATGACAACCGCCTTATCACCGGAGAGGCCTGTCTTCATTTTTTCTACAACCTGATCGACATCATCAGACTTAACAACAGTGGCAACAACTTTTCTTGTAGTATAACCAAGATCAGAGGTCCCACTTCCTCTGCCTGAGGCAACCCTTTGCTTTTCTATTCCTGCTCCTCGTACATCATAAATAGTTGCTTCTAGCCCCATATCCCTTAACGACGAAATCATCCCGTCAAGATTCTCAGGCTTTACAATGACTGCGAGTCTCTTCATTCCTTTTGATTGCTTACTCGGTTTTTCTGAATATGACACCTCAAACGGCAAGGTTATTTTTTCTCCAACCATGCCGTTGATAATGACTCGTGCTAAAAAAGGATTATGGTCTAGGGGGAAGAACCCTTGATTATGACTTCTAGGTGGCATTTTAATGATACATTTGCTCAAAAACCATCTATGAACCTAAAAAATGTTAGAAGATTAAACGTATCCAAACAAGGAGCATAATGGTTTTTAGTGATGTAATCTAGTACTTTGAGTAGTACCTGGTCCTACTTATTATTCGGTCGATTCAATTATTCGATTAACCTTACGGAATCTTATGTCATCCATTCGACATAGGATCGATTTGTCAAACGTTATCGTAGTTTATTACCGAGACGGTCTATATACACGTATCTTCAATAGTTAAGAGTCAAGCTTGTTACCTTAATACAAGACTATTAACTATATTAATGGCCGTAGTTGGACTATAATAAGCTGAGGGCTGTGCAGAATATGTTACCACATACCATTTACTATCTTTGAAAGTCCAGGCCTGTGTTTGTTTAATATCGGATTGGTTATTGCTTATTATATAGGTAATTTCATACCCTGGCAGTCCCGATATTACTGTAGGAATAGATTGCAACAATGTAACATTGCCAAAAGTTTGCCCTAGATTAGCAATAGTAGAATTCAAGGTTTCACTTATCAGAATTTTGGAAGATCTAGAAGCGTCAATTGCAATCGGACTAGTTGGCTGAATGGCAAACGAAGCAGTGCTTGCATCAAAATACTTTTTGAGAATACCATTCAAATATTCAGTCTGATTTAATACGACAACATTTGCGTTCTCAGAAAAGCTATGTGTACCTTTGAACCCAGTGAGATAAAAGTCTGCTATTATACTATTACCTGAAATATTTCCCAAATTTTCAAGTATGTTCCAATTCGAAGGGTACTTGACGCGTAAGCCTGCAGTCATGTTTTCGTAGGTTCGATAATTTACTTCGGACGAATTCCCGCCAAAGTCGAAATAAACTTGGCCGGCTGCCGAGAATTGTTGAGCTGGATATGGACACGAATTTATAAAGATCATAATCGAAATCAAGCCACTTACTGCAACCCGCGGGATAAAATGCCTCATTTTCTGCCACCAGTATATTCCTTCCAATTAACTAGATATAATAGTTTAATTTTATTTCAATATTCATATCATATCCTAACGGAGTCAACATGAGTGGAATCAACATGAGATAGAAGGAGAAAATGGAACCGTCAATGACTGCCCTACTGAATACTCTAAGGACTTGAGTAGTTCAGACTAAAGTCATACACAAATGATATCTGCTGGAAGACTTTCACGGTAATATGATCTCCAGTTTGGGTGAAATGAAAACTTTATAGCCATGAACACGCAATATCTAAAGATGGAAAGGCAACGTAGCCTGATCGCGATACTTGGTAGACCCACATTATCAAGAGGGATCACTACTTTCGTAGCCGCATTGGCGGTTGTCCTAGCTGTCCTTTCTCTACTATTAACTCGCCAGATTATGTATTTTGATAACACTTTCCAAACACTGCTGTATCTTCTAATGGTGATCGTTGTCTTCGGAATAGGTTCGTGGGTGCTCCTTGAATATACAAGGAGAGTAAGTAAGGCTCTTAGGACCAGATCTCGTTTTATCCGCTGGGTTCACCCTACAGTCACGGTAGTACAGTTTGTCCTGCTTGGAATTATGGTTTGGCTCGCTTTTTATAATAGCGTGTATTGCTATGACTACTTCAGCTTTTGTAGTACACCTTTGTCTACGGCTTCCATCGCAGTGATCTCTTCGGCATCAGCAGCTATAATATTAGGGTTATTCAGCTACAAGTTTTTTTCGTGGTATAAATCCAGTAGTAGGAATTTTATTTTGTTGTTTTATGGTTTGGCCACAGCAGCGCTTTGCATGTCAATAGCTGGGGATGCTATTGCCAAATTTGTCGTAACAGAAGCAGTAATAGATGAAGAATCCACATCCGATGGAACTGCACCAGACTCTTCATTTGTTTATAACACTTTCTCCAAGTACGAAGGTGATGTCAAATACAGAGTCACCAATCCAGAGGGTTCAACTTTGTATGTTGCCCCTGAAAAATATGACGATCTTTATTCCTTGATTAACTATCTGACCTCATATCCGCGTTACATACTTTTATGGATCAGCACATGCCTGTTACTGCACTTTTATTATCAAAGGATAGGACAAAGAATAACGAAATTCCCAGTCAAATATTGGATTTTACTCTTTATCCCTCTTTTATTGTATTTAATCGGAAGTGGTTTAATATTTTCACTCCCTGATGACTCGGAGTCCAGATATTATCAACGGATTATTTACCGATCAGGTACTATCGGCAGCAGTCTTCTCTTTGGAGCAGCCTTCTACATAATATCAAGGAGTGTACCATCGGGTCGGGTTAAAGACTATCTAACTATATCGGCTATCGGAATTACGCTGGTAGGAGTAGCCTTTAGTGTTTCTGCCTTTCAGCAAACCTATGGTGCAGCTGGTCACTCTCTCGTCTTTATATCATCATACTTATTTGCATTAGGTTTCTATGCATCAGCTATATTTTTAACTCAGGACGCAATGCTACGAGAGTCAATCAAGAAGACTGCCCACAAGGAGTCTGAGCTGTTGGTAAGTGCCGGCACGCCACATCTCCAACAGGAGATGAAGAGACGAGTACTGGCATCTGCTCACAGACAAGAGGAATATCTGACTGAAAGAAGTGGGGTTCAACCTTCCCTAACTTCCAATGAGATGAAGCGATATCTATCCAATGTTCTAAGTCAGATCACATTGCTAAGAAATTATGAAGAGATAGTTAGCAGGGAAAAGGAAATTGTCAATTCTTCGATTGAACTTGCGGCGTGTCTGAATAATAGTGGCATTCGATTAGCATACAATACTAACTTTGAAGAATACAAAAGAGTTATGTTTGAAAAGGGAGAGCACAAAGGGATACGGATCGTTACCAAAATCTCGGAAGATACTGCAGAAATAATCAATGAGTTCCTAGATATAGGGATTCAAGTAAAGCACGTAGATAATCTGCCGCCGATTGATTTCATAGTCTCTGATAGGGAGATAGTTGCGAAGGTACACAAGGTTGAGCAAAATGTTATGAGCAGTAGTAAGGATATTGCTGGCCAGAATTTGGATATTAAGAATGTCTTGGTTAGTAACGAACAAGCATATATCGACTATTTTCTGTACACCTTTAGTGAACTCTGGAGCACTGGCACTAGTGCTAGAGAGAGAATAGATTGTATTCAACAAGGGTTGGAGCCGGGATTTCTTGAAGTTATTAATAACGGAGAAAAAGCAACTCGTACTCTCATGGATCTAGCTAGATCTGTAAAGGAAGAAGCACAAATACTGCTTCCTAACGACATGACAATGGTTAATCTAGAGAGATTAGGTGCAATCGATCTCATCGAAGGGATAGGTTCAGATAGGAATATTAAAATTCGGCTTATTTGTCCTGTTACTGAGACCAACTCTGAGATCGTTAGAAGGATATCTAAAGGCGCTCCAAATATAATCATCCTCGACGGAAATCAGTCAACATCTTTGATGTTTATAGTAGATAGCTCAAAATTTATGTGTTCAGAACTATCCAAACCTCTTGCCCAGAATTTTGCTGATTCCATAGGATTTACTGTCTACTCAAATACGAGAGAAAGTGTGGAATCTATCAAAACCTTTTTTAATCTACTCTGGGAAGAGTATGTTCGCAACGAGGAGCTTAAAAATGCTGATAGATTGCAAAAGGATTTCATTAATATAGCAGCGCACGAATTGCGCACGCCTATTCAGCCAATCCTAGGGCTGTCTGAAAATCTATATTCTCAGGCAGAAGACCCTGCGCAAAGGCGATCATTGGAAGTCATTGTACGAAACGCAAAGAGACTGCGAAGACTTACTGATAATATCCTTGATGTCAACAGAATCGAAAGCAAGCGTCTTCGGCTCGAAAAAGAGACTTTCAGCATGAGGCGATTGCTCACTTCGATGATAGAAGATTATCGGAAATCTCTTCAGGACAAGAGTACTGACATCGTCTTTTTAGACCATCTAGGCAGCGAGGAACTTACTGTAAATGCTGATCTGAATAGGATAACGCAGGTCATATCCAATTTGATTAACAATTCTCTTAAATACACCAAAATGGGTAAGATAGTAGTTAGTGCATGGAAGGAAAATAATGAAGTAATCGTCAGTATTTTGGACTCCGGGACTGGGATAGATCCAACTATTCTCCCTGATATGTTCATTAAATTCACTTCACGTTCTGTAGATGGTGGTACAGGTCTTGGACTTTATATATCAAAAAGCATCGTTGAGGAGCACAACGGAAGGATCTGGGGAGGGAACAACCCAAACGGTAAAGGCGCGACATTTTCATTTAGCTTGCCAGTCAATAGCAATCAACTGCTAGAGTGATGATGGAGACGATAGTAACAATATCGATACTAATCTGAATTTGAATGGTGATAATAATGAGATAGTCAATGAAATCGATAGGAGCTCCGGCAGTACGAATCAGCATTGTCATCCGGTCACGGTCGAGCACCTCTGAATGATGATATTGATCATTGCGGTGACAAATGACAAATGCCGGAATCATTTCCATCACACCCCTTCAAACGATTTGAAACGATTTGAAAAGTCTTTCGCAAGAAATGTGGGACTTTCCCATACTTACTCATATAGGAGAAACTGTATGGTCATCTAACAGGAGCTCTACAAACAATAAGAAAATGGAGATTGCAGAACGAGAATAGTTAACCAATGATCGAAAAAATAAAAAAAAAGCGTATCTAAACCAATTAAGATAAGTGTCATTACATATTGTTGATGTAATTGTCATATTCTTCTCACAGGAAGAGCTTTAGCTTTGTTCATTGATCTGCTTTGCTGAGTAAGTGATCAGTAAAGGAGAGTTAG
>Ga0315534_1000909_pt1 | contig 20843 bp, 21 predicted proteins | sample SalMarSW160240MG_FD_203094 | JGI IMG/M metagenome (GOLD analysis project Ga0315534, IMG submission 203094) | Salt marsh sediment microbial communities from the Plum Island Ecosystem LTER, Massachusetts, United States - Salt Marsh Sediment SW1602-40 ... | reverse complement strand
CGCAGCTCTCCACTGCGCTCAAACGCGGAAGCGGTCAGCTTGGGCGGAGTTAGGGAAACAAAACTTTGATACGTCTCTTGCGGGAGACACATCATGGCCCTGACCTCCATAGAAGCCAGACCAACACGAATTATAGCACCAACCCTGAAGGGCTACTAGCAAGAAGCGAGAAGCCAAAAGCCCCGCAAAATTGCTCAGTTTGTACATCATGCCGGTTTGCCTTAGCCTTACCGCAAATAGGTCACGCCCCCCGATAAAGTTGATACGTTGATCAGCCCGACAGTCTGCTCAAATGTCTGCATTACCGGACATAGCATCGTGGATTAGCGATGGCCGCTTTGCCCCCGAAAGCAAGCGTTCCGAGCGTCCAAAGATGTCCCACTAAGTGTCGACAACGGACATTCGGCGTGCGCTTCTGAACAGTGTTATTGGCCTTCTTTATCGCCTGAGGCGACGATCGACATGAGCGCGTCGAGGAAGTCCTGCCGCTTGCCCGGCGGAAGGCTGGCAAGCAGGCGCTGGTCGGCGGCCGCGGCGGCGGATCGGGCTTGCATGAGCACTTTTTCCCCTTGAGGGCTCAGCTTGACCGAATAGGCTCTGGCGTCCTCTCTGGTCCGGCGGCGATTGACCAGCCCACGCCTCGACAACCGCGCGATAAGATCGGACATGGTCGAGCGGTCGATGCCGGTGCGTTCGACCAGATCGATTTGGCTCAGCCCTTCTTTATCGGCGATCACCGTCAGCACGGCGAGTTGACGCGGCGTCAATCCGCCGACCCGAAAGTCTGCCGAGAAAATTTCCGTAGCGCTTTGGTTGGCCCGGTGAAGCAAATGCGTCACCGAACGCTCGAGGCGACTTCCACCCATTCGGATACGATCTCCCCGCTCCGGGGCGCGGGGCTAGTTGCACTTAGCCAAAACTAACGGTTGACAGGGGCTCAAGTACGCGAGCCCCAAAATTAATCATACTACTGACGATAACCCTGGCCAAGCAAGCTGGGGTTGTCCGTTTGCGGAGCTTCCAGGCATGTCCGCTTTGGTCCCGATAACGGACATTCTCAGCGTCAAATTGCATGCCCGCTAAGTGCCAATAGCAGACATGCGGACCAAGTTGGCCGGCACTGACCAAGTGCAACTGTCCCTTGGCTAAAACTATGTCTGGGCTTGACGGCTGTTCTTACCGAGCCTCCTCACCGCAGCCACCTCGCGTGCCCATTCGCCGAACGGCCGCGCCGGCGTGCCGCCCATGCGTGCGCCGGCTGGCACATCGTTCTTAACATGGGCCATGCCGGCAATGTGTGCCCCGTCGCCGACCTTGACGTGCTCGACGACGCCGGACTGCGCGCCCATGACGACGAAGTCGCCAAGTTGCACGGATCCGGCGATTCCGGCCTGGGAAACGATGATGCAATGACGGCCGATGACCGTGTTGTGGCCGATCTGCACAAGATTATCGATCTTGGTGCCATCGCCGATCGTCGTATCGGTAAGAAAACCGCGATCGACGGTCGAATTCGCACCGATTTCGACGTCATTGCCGATGATCACACGTCCGATCTGCGGGACTTTAAAATGTCCTTCGGGGCTCATGGCGTAGCCGAACCCATCTTGTCCAAGACGCGCGCCGGCATGGAGCGTCACCCGGTCACCGAGTAAGGCATGCGTCACCGACGCACCGGGGCCGATATAGCAGTCGCGTCCGACGAACACCCGGTAACCTACAACGGCGCCGGCAGCAATCTTGGTGCCTTCGCCAATCTTCGCTTCGCGCCCAACGACGGCGCCGGGCTCGATCGTGACATCGTCGGCGATCTCGGCGGTGGAGTGGATGAGCCGGCCATCGGCCATCGCTTCCACCGCCGTGGCCTCGGGCTGGAGCGAAGACGGATAAAAGAGCCCGATCGCCATGGCAAAGGCGCGGTGGGGCGTGTCGGTAATAATCGGGACAACGCGCCGGGGCATAAGGCTCACGTCACACTGCTTGATGAGGCAGGCGCCCGCATTCGTGGCCACCAGCTCCCGGGCATATTTGGGGCCTGTACAAAAGCTGAGATGGGTGACCGATGCATTGTTCAACGCGCGCAAGTCGTCGATTTCGGTCACGCCATCACTTGCGACCTCTAGCTCAGCACCGACCGCATCCACTATGCTTTGCAGGGACATAGGATCCCCACGTCGGAAGAATCCGGGGTGCTGCATTCTTTCTCCAATGCTGGAAATCAATATGCTCGGCCCGTGGCCGCGCCGGTGCAAGGCAAGCTGTGAGGGGATCATACGCTGTTGTAGGGGCTTTGGATAACGACATTTTCGGCCGGCTTGCGCGATGTCTGCTCCCCCCAAAAGGAACCGTCCACTCCCTCTGATTTTGCAGCGTACTCCGGCTCTGTCGTTTTTTACTGTACGCTAGTCGCCGCAGGCCTGCGCGAACTCTCTTGAGAGCGCCAAGATCTGGTTTAATGCCGCTTGCTCTTGATCGGCCTCGGAGCGATTGTCGGGCGGCCCTTCCCGTCCTACCCGGACGCGACCCGAAATCTCTCCACGCTCGGTCGCGAAGTTAAACCTGTAGGAGCCAGGGCCATCTTGCTCAAGCCACTATGGTGTGGTGGGACACAGGTACTCCTTCGGTCACGAACAACAACTTTCAGAGCAAGCTGCTTTCGAGATGCACATAGGCATATTCTCTTTGGAATTAGAATGATGTTGTGTTGCTGCCTCGCCCTGGCCGAATTCAACACCGATGCAGGCAGGCGGCGTGCGTGGGCTCCACGTCACAGGGAACGCCATCAAAGGATGGCCATACTCGCCGGAGGGTCACCCACGCACTGTTAAATGCGTGCGCTTTTTATGGCCCTTTGTCCAGAACTCATTTCCGAGCGCGCCGGTTTGCTTACTGCTATATAGGTCAGAATAAGGAGGCGAATGCTGATGAGAAAGATCTACGTATCTGACAGCGGCGACGACAAAGACGATGGCCTCACCGAAAAAACACCAATCCGTTCGTGGCAGCGGTTTATTCAATTATGTGAAGGCAACGACGAAATCATCATTATGGGAAACGCCGACACAGGAAAGATGAGACTCATTGCTGAGATAGATAAGAAGGGTCGCATCGCTCAGAGTGAGGTTGCTCCGAAGGTCTCTTAGTTGCGCGGCGATTCCGCACCTGCGCCGCGTTTGGGCAAGCTGTCACCCATATCGACGCGCCTCCAAATTTCTCGGCCATTAAGTTCAGCTGCAATTGCTACCGCGTCGGGGGCCTTTGAGGGCGGGACGTGGATTGAGGTTAGAAGTCGCCGCTGATTTTGCAGCCTCATAACTCGGTCTGAAAGAGTCCCAAGGCAGGGGGATGCCGGCTTCCGGGCGTGCGGCCGTTTCTTCGGCATCGGACTCTAGCTCATTTTCTGCAACGGTGCGGTAGAAGGGCTCACAGCTGCTTTTTATGCGGTATTGGAGTTGTCCATCCCGTTCAGGGAGTTGAGAAACGACCTGGTATCGGCCGGGCGCAGCCTTACGCGGTGGATAGCGCTTGCTGAGGCGCACGACGTTCCCGATAACAAACCTATGCGGGGAAGGCGTATGGTCGCGCAATTGTCTCATGTGAAGCTTTCTTGTGTTGCTCAAAACGGGCGAGGCTAGGCGGGTGTACTCCAGGTCGATACGCGACCCCGACGGAAAATCATCATTTCGCCCGGCAGCGAGGCATTAGAGCGGCTTCAGCGTCTCATCCGCGCCGCGCGCCATCTGCGCCTTAATCCGCTCGACCGCGTCGCCCGTTACCTTATTTGACAGCGTATGGACTTCTTCCGCTTGGGCTGTCAACGCCTTAACTTGATTGCGCCAATAGGCCGCCTGCAACTTCACGATGTCGACGAGGTCCTTGGCACCCGCCAAGCTCGTCGCCAGGTCGAAGGTGGAATTTACGTTCCGCCGGGCGATATCAGTGATTTTGCGGTTGAACGCTGCCGCATCTTCGCCGGCAGCGTAGAAGGATCTCTCGAACGTCGCAACCGACGCTTCGAAAGCATTCATCGAGTGGTCACAAACTTCGCGAGTGTGCGCCACAGTCTTCTCGGCAAGATCGCGCACGCCCTCTGGAATGGAGGCGTCGAGACCGAGGTTACCTAATTGGGTCGTCACGTCGCGGTACGTCTTGTGGGCCTGGTCGGCGGCAGCTTGGGGATTGTAGGTGGCGGTCATGAAATACCTCTTGGGGTTAAGCACGGGCGATTTTTTCGCAGGCTGGAAAGCCGCCGGCATCGAGCGTGATTGCTGCTCGTCTTGCAGAGAACTTCGGGCCCGCCCCCGACGCGAGCAGCATCGAGGCGAAGACGGCCGCGCGTCGTTATAAACTTCAAAATTCTTTTTACGCTAACGGCTGACAAGCCAGCCGGCGCAGGAGGCTGCACCCACTGCTGGTAAATTGCCAGTCAAATCGTGTGAGGCGATCCTTAATAAGGGTGAGCGCCCCCTCTTGCGGGCGCGCGCAAGACGCGCTCGATGCCAGCGAATCGCCAGTCACGCGAGCTCTTGCGCCGCTTGGCGCGCGAGGTGGTTTCGCGGCGCCCAGGCTGTCGAGGAGGGTCCGACGGAGTAACCGCGTGCCGATGCTCCGCAACGGCCACGGAGGACTGCATTAATCGCTCGATCGCCTGGAGATGGGGCCGTTCGCTCTGGTCGCAAAAGGACCAGGCTGCGCCTCCTGCCCCGGCGCGGGCGGTGCGGCCGATCCGGTGCACATAGCTCTCCGGCTCGTTGGGCAGCTCGTAATTGACGACATGCGAGATGTCGGGAACGTCAATGCCGCGGGCGGCGATGTCGGTAGCGACAAGAATGCGCACATTCCCGTTGCGAAAGGCTTCGAGTGCGCGCACCCGCGCGTTCTGCGCCTTGTTCCCGTGAAGCGCCGTGGCGGCGAAGCCGGCCTGCATTAAGGTCCGACAGACCCGGTCGGCGCCGCGCTTGGTGCGGGTGAAGATGAGCACCCGCTCCATGGCGGGGTCGGCGAGGAGCGTTTCGAGCAGCGCCCGCTTCTCCTTGACACCGACGAAGTACACGCGTTGGTCGATGCGATCGGCGGCGATCTTGGCGGGGGCAATGTCGATGCGGACCGGGGCGTTGAGAATGTCATGGGCGAGCTTAGCGATTGGCGGCGGCATGGTGGCCGAGAACAGAAGCGTCTGGCGTTCGCGCCGGCAAAGCGAGACGATCTTCCGCACGTCGTGAATGAAGCCCATGTCGAGCATGCGATCGGCCTCGTCGAGCACGAGGATGGAGACCTTCTCGAGCCGAATATGGCGCTGATTGCAAAGATCGAGCAGGCGCCCCGGCGTTGCGGTGAGGATGTCAACGCCCGCTTTCAGCGCCTTGACCTGGTGCTGCTGGTTGACGCCGCCAAAAATGACGGCGGTGCGAAGGTGAAGTCCTCTCCCGTAGGCATCAATTCGCTCGGCAATTTGGCTTGCGAGTTCACGCGTCGGGGCGAGGATGAGCGCATGCGGCGCGCCCGGCTGGCGCGGCGGACGCCGGAGCGAGAGAAGCTGTAGGATCGGCAGCGCGAAGGCCGCGGTTTTTCCCGACCCCGTCTCGGCGATACCAAGCAGATCCTTGCCCGCAACGAGCAAGGGAATGGTCCGCGCCTGGATCGGCGTCGGCGCAAGATGCTTCTCGGCCCTCAGCGCGAGCCGCAAAGGCTCGACGAGGCCGAGGTCGTCAAAAGTTGAGAATGACACTTGTAATTGTTCCTTGTACGCCGAACACCGACGGGCGCATTCATGCGCCGCCAGGAATGGCGTTTTGCCTTACCCCAGGCGCTATCTAGGGACAGACGATGAAGAAAATTGTCTCGGGATGAGGAGCCGCGTGAATTGCGGCAGCTACGCGCGATCGCGAGCAATCAGTTAGACCTACATGGCAGGGGGCCTTCACCATGTCAAGGTTTCGCATAGCTCTTCGGGTTGCGTTCCCGCCCGCTTTTGGTCATTAGTAGACATTCGCAAGCGGATCGAAGATGTCCGCTTTGCCCCCAATAGCGGACATAATTCAGCGCCGAAATCGAGGTCCGCTAAGTGCCACAAGCGGACATCGGATCGCTCTACTTAGTAAGTCAGTGGCCGAGGCAAGCACCCAGAGCGCCAGCATGCGCCTGCGACCGGGTAGCTAGCGTTCGTCTGATCTCAACACTGGGAAAGTGGTCCAAGATGACCTGTTCTCTCTACGCAAAGAGACACCCCACCGCACCAATTGGGTGTTATAAGCTCGCATGGATCAGTGCAATCATTGCCGGCAGGAACTTATTGGCATCGACAATCGCGGCGAGCGACTGACGGGTTGCCTATCGTGTAATCTTTGGTCGGCCTCGGGCGAAAAGCTATGGATCGCGTTATGCGCTGAGGACTTGCGTGCGCTGCATGCGTTGCGACGGGCTGAAGCGTCGAAAAGAATGCCCCGGGTCCATCGCTCGTCGAGCTAAACAAAGGGCGCCCACCGAAGTGAGGGTTGCCCTTATTGGGCGTGCGATGGAGGAGACCACCCGAGAACTAATAGGAACTCACGTGGCCAGCGGTGCTCGGCTAATGGCTCGGCAGAAACAAATCATTGCTGAGTTAAAGGAACGAGGCGTTGACGCTACTGAGGCCGAACGCACGCTGGCAATGCTCTCTGCTTGCCTGCGGATACTTGAGGATGAATGGTTGAAACTCTGGAAAGAGCGTAAATGATGCGAGACCTACGCTCGGTCAGTTGATCAAGCTTTCACTATGACTGAAACAGTGAGGCGCTAACCAGGCAAGCTCATCACGCTCCAGCAGCAGGCCAGGGGAACGCTTGAAAGGTTGGCTCTATGCCGCCGCCAAACGAGTTCATCGCACACTACGAAGCCGCCCGAAAGCACCTGCTCAAAGCAATCGAGCTAGTGTAGGCGGGTATGATGTTTTTCTGGCGAGAAGGCAACACCCAGCTTCATGTCAGACACCACGAAGCAGTGGCTTGAGGGCGCCAAGAAACAACAGGCCGTTTTTGGAACGATTGATCCGAGACGGAAAACAGCAACTCGCCGACGACAAACAAATCTGACGATCACGCCCGCAGTTGCGACCACTTGCAGTCAAACCGTCGCATCTGCGGAGATCACCATCCGACGAAGTAACAGACCAAAGGTCCGCGACCCCCGAGGTGGGGGCCAACCGTTCTGCGGCTGTCGCGAGCGAACGGCCCGCCATTAGGATTTCATTCCTCGGGCATTTAAGTAGGCCTCGACGACCACCTGAGCAATCTGCTCATTCGTCCCTCCGCCCACAGTGATGCCGATGATATGACCCTCGGCGTTCCGCGTGGCCGTGGGCAGCTCCGCTTCGCTTTGGAATTTCTTGAAGGCCTGGGCGGCGGCTTTTAGGCCAGCGACGTGATCCTTGCTCATGGTCATTCATTCCCTTGGGCTCGGGCTGGAGCCTCGCTTCGGCGGGCGCCCGTTTTTGCTAAACTCTGCTAGACTGGCGGCCAAAGCTGGTGTGGTGCACTGGCAGCACGGGCGCTTCGTAGGGGCAGAACCGAAGTTCGATCCCTATGCGCCAACTCCATTTCCTACCATAACATCGATTACCGAGTTGGCGCTTCGACGGTTTGGAGCTTTCCTTTTTGTGCTATACGGCGTGGCATGGAAAGTTCGGTCGAGTATCTGTTCGCTGCCGACATCCGCCTTGCGGACGAAGCTGCGCGTCGGCAAGGCTGGCGGGTGCATGGACGCTCAGGATGGATCAAGCCTGATGGCGTTGAGATTCATTTCATTTGCCTCGAAGAACAACTATCCGTCGTAGGCGAGGACGTGACCATCTATTTCGTGGGTGATCTATCCGAGCGGTTCAGACGCTTCCAACGGAAGTGGACCAGGCTTAACAGATGATATGGACCCGCTGCATGCTCCCGTCGAGGAGTTTGCCGCGGAGGGTTTCACGTGGCGAGTGATATTGTCCCCGGTGTCGCACGATGAGGTAAGGCCATTCCCTTCTTGACCGCGTGGCTCGGCGTCATGGGTTCGCCATACGCATCATAGATGAGACCGGCGAGCGGGCTCACGTGGTGATTACCTTTGGCGGCGCCGCGATTGATTCGGTTTGCCGCCAACGTCTCCTGCACCTTCTGCCACAGATCCTCATCGATGATCGGCGCGTGCTCTCCAGGATAGGCCTGGTCCTTATGCACGATCTCGGCGCGATAGAGGCGGTCTGCAGCATGTGATAGATCGCTCCCCGCATCATGGGCTTGCCTCCATAGGCTCGACCATCAGGCGCATTGCGGCTTTTGCTGACGATCCCTGCTTGATCGAGATGCTCCTTGAGCAGTCGCACCGAGCCCAAGTCCCGGTAACGGCGGAAGATGTAGCGGACTGTCTCGGCCTCGATCTCGTTGACGATCAGTTTTTCGGTCATCCGTGGTTCGAAGGTCGACGTCGTGGTTGTCTACAAGATCGAGTCGACTGCGCGACAGTGAAGCCCAGTTTGAGCAGCCCGCCGTGGATTCCCGGCGCGCCCCATAGTGGATTTCGCCGATGCAATTGCAGCGGTAGACTTTTTGGTTGTTCCGACACTGAGCTTTGAGCGCCTATTTGCGTTTGTCATACTCGGCGTCGGCCGAAGAAATATCTTATGGATCAGCCATGACACTCGATGTACATCATCCGTCCCCCGCCGATGTCGACCCGCTTGGCGAAGGACTCAGCGCGCGCCGTTGTCGCCAGCGAGCAAGCGAGCGCGATAAGAGCCAACAATTTCGCGACGTGTTTCATGGTTATTCGCCTTTCGTCTTCAATTCACCTGCTCGCTGTCCGGCAACTTCTACAAATCACACCTAGTCATTTTCTCTTAGGGCGAGGCGCAGAGCCGTCGATCCTAACAGCTCGGTGGCAGTTCCGATGTCCGGTTTGGGTCATTAGCGGACATTAGAGTGCGGATCCGCCATGTCCGCTTTCCCTCCAAGAGCAGACATTCTCAGCCTTAGAGCAAATCCGCCGTTTCCCGTGGTTAGAGGACCGAAACGGTTCGCCTAACCGCTCCACAGCACTGGAGCTAGAAAACCTTGTCAGCGGCTTTTTTCTATTGATAGGCGCGATCCCGTTATTGGCTGGCCGCATGGCGATGTGGGAGTCTGACTGAACAAGCAATTGGAGAGCGCCACCCGGAACTATTCGTTTTGCTACAGCGTTTTGAAGATTGGTGACCGCGCATCGCCCCCCAGCGCTTTCGTTGTCACCTAATAGTTAGGCCCCCACAGCACGATTGTGGGGGCCTCTTAGTTCAAGGGGTTAAAGCCCGCGCGTCGTTAAAAACGCACAGCGTTAGCGGCAAGCTTCACCGCGACCCGTATAAGCCCTTAGAACTCCGGAGTCGGGTTCCGGAGTTGAACCAGGAACTTGTCGCAAACGAGCGCGACCGTGCTGCCGTTACACTAACCCGACCGGGGCTAACGATACCAAAATGGGGCGACGAAGCGAGACCGTCCGTGAAGGAACCATTCGCCTTACTGCTGGGTCTCCACCCTGGGGGAGTAAGCCAAGCCCGCGCGTCCGACCGTAAGATGTGAGCGAGGCTTGAGCTCCCTAGGGACCGGAAAAACCGCGTTAACCTTTCTTTAAGACCATGAGTGGCATTGGCACTAGATGCAAATTTTGAGGCTTAAAACGATAAACAGTTTCGACGCCGCCGCGATGGTGGCGGTCGGCATTATCGCGGCGCAACTACTGTTCGGTTAGTGATACGGCTCCCGTGCGCCTCGCGTAAGCGAGGGCTTGGCCAGATACGTCCAGGTCAAAAGGATAGCGACCTGCGCTAACCAGATCGGCCAACGAGAAGGCGATCGATGCCCTGTTTGGCCTCGGCCACGGCGGCCTCCTTTACCGGTGCCAAAGTGTCGAGAACAGATTGCGGGAGGAAAGGCTGATCAGCCTGCGTGGGGTAAGCCTTCGCACACCAGCCTTCCCACTGACGCCTCGGTACGATCAAGTATCCGCGATATTCAAGAGTCTTCTTCGTCGCCATTTGGGGCCTCATGCGATGGCCCCCGTCGTTAGCCACTAATTACCTAATAGCGACTGCCTCGAACGCAAGGCCCCCAGAAGCCCATAAGCCTGCAACCCGAATTGCAACCGGGAAAGAACGCGGGTTCCGCCCCGCCGCGTGAGAATGCTTGGAAAATCAAGGGCTGCGAGTGATAGCGAGGGAACGAAAAACACTGGAAAGACAGTAGCGGACGCTTTTCAAGACCGGTGCCTTCAACCACTCGGCCACCCATCCCGCTAAGAAACTCAATTAGTTAGTCTCGTCGACAATGGCAACAAAACGGGAATTGCCGCCGGATTGCCGCCGGAAGCATTGTCCTCGGGAGCTCGCTTCGCGGATCAAAAGCTAACCTTCGTCTGGCCTAAAGCGATGGGCTGCGCCTGCATCACGGCAAAGGCTTCCTCGAACGCGCTTGTGGAATAGTTGACCTCACGAATGAGCCAGCGGTCACCGTAGACGCGAACGATAGCCCAGGCTCGGCCTTGGTAGTTGAAGGTTGGGAACGTTTGCTGAGATCGGGCTGTTACCTCACCCCACCAGCCGAACACACCCGGGAGAAACAAAACTAAAAACAGCAGCCAGTTCCAGTAGCGATAGCCCAAAAATTGCACGTAGGGACCGAACATTTTCATCTGAGTTTTCTGCTCGGCCTCTTCGGACCTTTGCGGGCGCCCCCTCAGAACCAAGTGAATGCTTTCTGACGCCGTCTGATTTTCCGGTTACGCGGCCGGCCCGAATGGTTGTAGGATGTCTGGGCCTGCAAGTGTCTCGGGGGAGGGTGAGGCATGCGTCACTGGGGGCTGGCTCTATGCGTCGTGCTCGCGCTGGCGGGCTGCGCACGGAAGAAAGACTTGATACCGACCGGGGGCAGCCGTGCCGATGGCACGGTCGATCTCAGCTATGAGTTGGGGTTGTATGAGAAGCCCGTCCTCGATCCGGAAAAAGGTCTTATCATCGCGCGCCAACGTTGCGCCGCATGGGGCTACACAGGCGCCGAGGCGTTCGGTGGCGAAAAGCGGCAATGTCAGGCGTTCTATGGTGGCGACTGCATCCGCTGGTTTGTGACTATGACCTATCAATGTCTCGGTGCAAACAAACCGACGTGAGGTCTCTGCGATCATAGCCCGCTGAGGTCTCGCGAGCGAAGGCTAAAGCGTTTGCTTTCGGGCATAGATTGGCAGTCACAATGACCGATTCCAACGAAGCGTATGTTAGGAAGCTGAACGAGCAGGAAGTTTCGCCGGAGGATATGGCGGCTGTCATGCGCGCCATAGCGGAGCATCCCCGTGAATGTCGAAGTTTTGAGGCCTTGGTTGGCCTGTTGGTTAAGACGCTGCCGCATCGATCAACCGACTACCGGGTTGCCCTCAACTTCCGGCTCCAAGCGCTAGACGAACTCTCTAAAACCGTCCCCAACCTTGGGGGGTTTGAGATCGTCGCGCCGGATGGTGGACACCTCGTGCATGGTGCCATCTTAGTGGCAGCGGCGCATTGCCGCTTGGTCCGTGTCGACGACAGGCGCGTCTCCTTTGATGAGGTCGAGTTTGTCACGGAAGCCATGCGCGCCGCTGAGACTGAGGGCAGCGGGTGAGCTAAACCGGTTCCTCTGAGGAACCGGTTTTGGAACAGTGATGTTCGCCTTCTAATTATCGCGTGGGGCCGTCGGAGGTCTGAGCCGCCCTGTCGATGCGGTCATAAACATCGGAATAGTTGCTCTCATGAACGTCCAAGTTTCGGAGAGCCGCCTTGACGTCCTCCCAGTTCACTTGGGTTGGGAGCTTATCGGACTTCCCTCGGAAGAAGTTAAAGCTGGCCGCCGCCCTCGCGTAGATCCCCGCTGTGTCGATTAGGTACTCTTCGATGTTGCTCTTAGTGACCATCCAATTTGGGCTACCGATGTTCAAAAGCATTGTCTTCAAACGCCCGCTTTGAACCTGAATTTCTCGCAAGAGTTGCTCTATCAGGTCAGTCTCGCCGGGTTCCGAGTATTCGATGAAATCGGAGAGAAAGGTGATCGACTCGGTCGGCACGCTCGGTATAGACGGAACTCTGATCGTAGAAGCGGCTAACCTTTGCCCTTTGCATTGCTGGTGCAAATCTTTAAGCGGGGGCACACAAGCAATTGCGTATTCAGAGATGCTTGCGAGGGCCAATGGTCCCGTCGCTCGCAAGGCCGCTCGCTTGCGGACGCGCCGCTTATCTTCGATTGACCAGTTTTGGCGGATTTGACGGTGCAGAAAATAGGCGCCAGCGGCAGCGCCAATCAGAGCTAAGACGCCCGCTAGGAGTGTCTGCCAGCGTTCTAGGATCGAGAAAAACCAATTCCAGTCGTCTGGGCACATCGGGCTTTCACCCCCATTTTGCCGCCCGAATTGCCGCCGGGACTATGCGCGCATTTCGCCCAACGCCGCCCGAGGGCCTTGAATTTCAGGGATTGCAGGGCACAGGAGAAAACACAAAAAACCCAGAAACACGTTGGGCGTGCCTTTTCAAGACCGGTGCCTTCAACCACTCGGCCACCCATCCTTGCAATCAACTCAGCGTGCTGGGTAAAGGGCAACAAAGTCGAAACCGCAACGAATTGCAAGCCGCGGCGCCATCGTTGCCGTTGGTGCGCTACGCAGGTCTAGGTGAGAGCTTGGGCAGATGCGTGAAGCTGCTTCTCCCCGCGCCGCGAGGATACCAACTTAGAGCTCGTTGGGACTGTGATAATTCCCACATCAAAACGCCGCGGGTCTGCAAAGCTGACACGATGGACATTTGGGTTCTATTCGTGGCCCTGGCCATCGATCCCCTCATTGGTTGGTTAGATAAGGATAGTTGGCTGCTCCTTTTCGAGGAGTGGCCTTTTTGGCTGTTCAGCATTTTTTTCGGTATTGTCGGAGCGCTGGTCGCGGTCCTGCTGTTTCCCACCTTGGCAGGTGGAAACATCGTCGCCGCGATTGTCATGGCCGTGATCGGAGCTGCGACGGCGGTGATTTTGTTTGCGATTGGTTGGTGCCTCTACTTTCTCTACGTTTTTCTCCGGTATTGGGATGACGGAGGCGGCTTGTAAGTTCTGCCCCTTCCGGCTCAGCATGGTATTGTCGCGCGTGACGATTGTGACGCGTCCGGGGGTGTCGATTCTGACGAAAGGAAGGTGTGCGATGACCATGAAACCTGTGATGATATTTCTCGGGGGTGTCGTACTTGCCGCTTCGCCGACATTCGCTGCTCCGAGGTGGGTGGAAGATGCGTGTTGGCGAGCGGCCAATAGAGTCTTGCCGAGGCTCAGTGCCAGGGAAAAAGAGGCCTACATTACCAATTGCATCGCCAACTGGACGGCTGGAACGCCGCCGCCGACGAGCGGCACGAACCGCAATAGATATTGATCAGCCGATGAACGGGCGGACGACGCTCGTCACTTGACGCATCGCCCCACTGGCGCCCAGGCCCTGCGGCGACTAGATCTCGTCAGGCGCACTCCGCCTCAACCAGCGCCGGCGCAACAGGCCGGCGGCGATGACGAACAGCGCCCCCAAAATTGCGCCGGTCATCGCGACTGTATGCGCCGCAGCCGGTTCAAGTCCTGAGGTGAACACCGGATCCTTGGCAATGATCTCGCCAGCGATCCAACCGAGGAGCGCGGCGCCGGCCCAGACCACGACGGGAAAGCGCTCCAGCAGAGCCAGGACAACGGCAGCACCGGCCATGATCAGCGGGATGCTGACGGCAAGACCGAACATCAGAAGGGCATAGTTATGCGGGGCTTCGAACCGGTCAGCGACGGCGGCGATGGCAATGACGTTGTCCAGACTCATCACCACGTCGGCAATCGCTACGATCCTGACGGCGCGCCACAGCTTGTCGACCGCCTGGACCTCATTGCACTTGCCATTGTCTTCGGGGCCGAGCAGCTTCACTGCGATCCACAGCAAGAGAAGACCGCCGGCAAGCTTCAGATAGGCGACCTTCATCAGTGTCGTTACCAGTCCGGCAAAGATGACGCGCAGAGTGATGGCAACTACCGTTCCCAGTGCGACGCCCCAGACACGCTGCTGAGGAGGGAGCTTGCGGCAAGCAAGCGCAATCACGACGGCGTTGTCGCCGGACAGCAGAATATCGATCCAGATGATCTGAAGGACAGCGAGCCAAAAGCCGGGTTCGTCTACGATCATGCTGCTGTCAGCCCCCGCTCCCCGTACCGCACTTTACTTTCCGCCCCTGCGCCCGGCAGGTGAACTACCCTTTGTCGCCAAAAAGGGCAAACACAAGACGGCATATATGCTTTTTCTGGCAAGATAGAAGAAGGGCAGGGCAATGCCTGAGATGACGAAGGACAATTGAGCCTTCAATTCCGTATTACCTGAAGGACAAGCCGCTGCCGATGGCTTATGCTTGCATCATCCAATCAGCCGAATCAGGGCTCTAAGCCCACCTCACGGGGAAGAACGATGAACATTGATCTGGTCCTGATCAATCCATTGATTGCCTTGATCGCGGGAATTCTCATCCTGCTGATGCCGCGCCTCCTGAATTATGTCGTGGCGATCTACCTCCTCGCGATCGGCATCATGGGGCTCGCCAATCAGTTTCAGTCCTAAGCAGGTTCGTCCTCTTACTTTTTTGGCAATGCGCCTACGGATTGTTCGGCGGTAGGTCACCGGATTGGCGCGGTGGCAAATCGCAGGACCTGCCTGGAATGCTTCGTATCGATGGCTTATACTTCGCGTGTTCATGCTCAAGACTGCGAGGATTGCTCGCACGATACTGGCCGCTGAGTGTGACCGAATCAGGTAGATGCAAAAAGTTGTGCCAAGTCATGCGGGATAGGGATTCCATGACGGGACGTTGGCCGGGAGTGCTGTCGCTTTGCGCCACCATTTTCTTGGCCCTTGCCGGAGTCTCGGTTACGCCTGCGGCCACCGAGGCAGCACCGTGGCTGAACCCCGCGTCCGCGCGGCTCGACCGATCCTCCATCGTCATGGGGCCGGTGATGGTTGCAGACAAATCGAAGCAGACTCAGGACTATGTCTGGTCGGCGGCGCGCCTCGAATCCAGCATCCGCCTTCGCGGCGCAGTTCCATCCGGCAGGGATCGCCGTACCGTGCTCGGCATGGTCAAGGCACATTTTCCGGATCTCGAAGTCGATGACCGGCTCAAGGTGACGAGGGGCGGACCGCCGCAGGATCGATGGCTCGGCGCAGTCAGCTTCGCGCTCAAGCAACTGTCGCATTTGAAGCGCGGCTCGGCGCGACTGAGCAATTTTACTCTTAAGGTCGATGGCGAGGCCCTCAGTGCCACCGACTATGCCGAGATTACGAAGGCGCTTGCGGGCCCATTGCCGGCCGGCGTCACGGTTGCCAAGGAGACCGTCAAACCTCCTTTTGCCGATCCATTCACGTTCGTCGCCGATCTTGGTGCCAACACCTTGAGCTTGTCGGGCAGTGTACCGAGCGAGGACGCGCGCAAGCAACTGCGCGAGCTTTCGCGGCAATTGTTCCGCCGGCCTGGCTTGAAGGATCGGCTTGAACTCGCGTCCGGGGCGCCGCAGGACTGGGATGAGGCGGTGATCGCGGCACTGCGGGCACTAAGCGGGCTCGACTCGGGGAAAGTCGCCCTGTCGGGCCTCGCGGTGACGCTCGAGGGCGTGGCGCCGGACGAAGGTACGGCGGTGGCGGTTTCTTACCAGCTCCGCCGTGATTTGCCGGCCTTGTTCTCAACGTCCGAGAGTATCACCTGGAAGCAGGCTTCGACCTCGCGCGACATCGCCGGGCGAATGCCAGCGCCCGTCACCGAGGCCAACGGGTCGTGGCCGTTGGTGCCGCTATCGGATCTGCTTTCTCCGGCCGAATAGCCTCGCCTCGCCTGCCCGCGCTTGCTAACGACGTCAATCGTTGGCGGCAAAAAAGGATCCAATCGCGTCGACCGTCTCCGGCTCTTTCAGAATAGGTGCATGACCTTGGTCAGGCACCGTCATGGCACGGAGGTTGGGATGACATTCGATCATGGCCTCTAGTGTCTCGGCGCTCAGCACGTCTGAATTCGCTCCCCGCACGACAAAGGTGGGTATTCGGCTAAGAGCAATGAATTGCGGCCACAGATCCGGGACCGGGCGGCTTAGATCGATCTTGCCAAGCGTCCTGGCAAGCCTGCGATCGAAGGCCCGGGCCGGACGGCCCTTGCGCTCATCGAATAGATCCCTGGCGATCTCCTCCCACTGGGCATCGGTGAGTGCGGGGAAGGCGCGCTCGTTCATGCCGCGGAGAAGCGCGACGGTAGCCGGCCAAGTCTTTGGCACCGGCATGCGTCCGACATAACCGATGATACGTGCCATGCCGCGCGTCTCTATCACTGGTCCGATATCGTTGAGAACGACCGGTCCCATCGCCGTCGGCTTCACTGCCGCCATCATCATGGCGATGATCCCGCCCCTGGACGTCCCGACAATGCCGGTCTGGTGCAGGCCGTAGGCCGTCAAGAAGTCGAGAACATCGAGCAGCTCGATGAACGGCGTGTAGTTGCGCCAATGGCGATCGTATTGCGAGCGCCCGCGCCCGCGATAATCGACGCAATAGACGTTACGTGGCTTTTTCGGATGCTGCGAAAGATAGGCGGCAAGTCTATGGAAGTCTCTGCTGTTGCGGGTCAGTCCGGGAAGGCAAACGATAGCCCGGAGCTTCGTGTCCGGTGCAGGATAATGACGGACATGAAGCCTGAGGTCGTCGAACGACGTATAGTAGATGTCCCGCCACAGCTCGCCGTCACGCTCGGGCATATTGGAGTCGACCTTGAGAGCATTTGGACTGATCGGCCGGCGGCTGCCGGCACGCGCTTCAATGTTCAGCAAAGTCGCTAGAGGGGCAAGTCCAACAACCGAGCAGGCGAGGGCGCCTTTTTACTCCGACTTGGTCAGCACGCCCGCAACCACCTGGGGATCGGGAACTCTGCGGCCGCGATTGAGATCCTGAACGATCTGCAACGCCCCTTCTGGCCCGTTCAGCCGGGAGCGGTAGAGTTGCAGCGTCTCCATGATCTTGATCACATAGCGCCGCGTTTCGGTGAACGGGATCCGTTCGATCCAGTCGATGGGGTCGACGTTGGGATCGCGCGGGTCCCCGAATAACTCAATCCATTCGGCAACGCGCCCGGGGCCGGCGTTATAGGCCGCAAGCGCCATGAAAAAGGATCCGTTGTAGCTGTCGATGAGGTCACGCAGAAACGCCTCGCCAAGCTGCGTGTTATAGGCGGCGTTGGTCAACCGGTCTGTGCTGTATTTCACCTTATAGGCCCTAGCCACGGCTCTGGCGGTGGCCGGCATCAACTGCATCAAGCCACGCGCACCGACTGGGCTCTTGGCCGCGGCGTTGAACTCGCTTTCTTGGCGGGACAAAGCGTGCACCAGCGCGAGATCCACGCGGTCGGTCAGCAGGCTTTGGAATTTCGGTATGCCACCGACTGGCAGAGCATAATCCCCAAGAGGCAGATCGCGATTGAAAGCGATTTTCGAGAGCCGGAGCCCGATCTGCTGATGATCTGAGAGCTTGGCAAGCTCGGCGAGGAGCACGACCTCAGCCGGGTTGGTAAGGGTGCGCGACAACTGCAGGAAAAACTGCGGCGTGACCCAGTCTAGACCAACTGCCCGGGCAACCCCGATTGCGCGGACCCCGTCCCGGGACAGGAAACGCTGAATGTCAGCCTCAGTCGGCAGCGGCGTGCTCGTGATCTTGAGATATGCGGGGTTGGGATCGAGCGACTGCCTGGCGAGTTGTCCATAAAAATACTGGGGATACTTGGCGGCGTTGTGGAAGTTGACCATCGCCGTGGCCCGATCGCCAAGGGCAAGCGCGGTGCGGCCGAGCCAATATTCACCGAGCGCGATATTCCTCGAACTCGTAGCAGCCCGGCGCAAGGACGAAAAATGCAGCAAAGCCGTGTTGGGATCGGAGAGGTATCGCAGAGCGATCCAGCCGGCTAAGAATTCCGCTTCGATGAAGCTGTCGCCGGATACCAAGCCATGTTCGGCGGCAATCTCATAGGCGTATTTATATTTCTTGTCATTGAGCGCCCCGCGGCAACTCACGCGCCGTTCGATCCACCAATTGTTGAGATCGAGCAAGACACTTGGCTCGCTCGGCGCATCCATCAGCAGAGTCCAGGCTTCCTCGCGCCGGTCCTTTTTCATGGTCCGTCTCAGCCACTGGATGCGGTTGAAGCGCAAGCCGACATCGGCCTTGATGGCATCCTTTGGCAGGGCGTCTAACAGCTTCCCGGCATTGCCGCCCCGTTGGACGACGGCGATGCGTGCCGCGACCTTTTTCTGTTCATCGGCAGGGAGTAGCTTGGAGACCCGCTGGGCGGCGGCGATCGCCCCTTTCTCGTCGGGATAAAGCAGCCGATCGATGCGGGCGCGATGATGTTCGGCGGTAAGCCATTTGCCGTAGCGGTCGAGAATCTTTTTCTCGATCTCAGAGTTGAGTTCGTGATCGCGCCAGGCCGAAATGACCAGCTCGCGCGCTCCAGTCTCGTTGCCGTCTTTCACATACACCGCTGCGAGCGCGGCCTTGCCTGCACCCGTTTGCGGCTTCGAGGTACTGAAGAAAGCCTTCACTTTGTCAGTATCGGCGCCGGTGAGAAAGAGCGCGGCCTCAGCCTTCTCGCGCAATGTATCGAGCGCCGGCCAATCGGGATGCGCGAGCCGGAATTGTTCGATCGCTTGGGCGTCTCCGTTCGCCTTGCCGTGCCGGTACCGGTACCAAAGCGCGAAGTCCCGTGCGGCCAGATCCTTGATCCGTTTGGCGGCAGAAAAGTCAGAGCCCCGTATGCGTTTGATATTGGTCTGATCGGACGCGCTCACGTCGTAGGACAGGATTGGCTTCAAGATCGACGCATAGTCCATTGCCGGTGCGGCGGCGGCCTCCTGCTGCACTTCCACCGTTCCATCGCGAACGGGATTGGCGGCGGGGAGCGGAACGTCCGTGACGTTCTTAGCCGCTTCAGGAATCGGCGCGGATGGCAGGCCGAGCATCGACGGCGATTTGGGATTGCGGCTGGGGAGGGAGACCTCGGAAACCGCAGCCATCGGACCGGCATCGGGCGCGGACGGCGCCTCTGCACTTTGCTCTGCGTTGGGGAAAACCTCCGCTCCCTCAATTCCCGCCGCCGTCTCGGAGACAGACTCCGATGCTGACTCTGACGCCGGAGGAGGTGTGGTCGAAGCGTCCGCCGTTTCCTGGCTCTCTGACGCCGGAAGAGGTGTGGTCGAAGCGTCTGCCGTCTCTTGACTCTCGGACGCCGAAGATTGAGACGCAGTCACCCTAAGCGGATTACGGTCGGGCAATACCGGTGTGGCGTCTGTCTTGTTGGGGGGGGCGGTGCGCGCAGGACCTGCCGCGACGGACGCGAGGCACGCAACGAAGATCAGCAATGGCAATATGTGCGCGAGAATGCGTTTCATCTCGTCGATCGGTACCGGTTACGATCCTGGTTACGCGGGTCAGGACGTCCCCCGAGCCGGGGAGCCGCGACGAAGACGGCACTGTACTCTGCCTGAATTGAACAATGTCTGAAAGAATCCGGCGGAAAAATGTCTGAACGGGTTGGCTCACCAAGTGTCAAAAAGGCTTAGCAGGCAAATATAAGACATTGAAAAAAATATAATTTTACCTCCGAATGTGTACCATGCGTTGTGCCGCCGCCGGCAATTGCCGAGGGGATGAGACACGCGCCCCCGGTGCCTTGCCGCCTTAAGGGCCAGACCCTATTGTCCGCCATTGTCCGCCTTCCCCCCGCCTTTTGCCAACCAAACGGGAAAATCGTCAGGAGTGACCCGCGTGCCAATGCCGCCATTTCAAGGCTCCATTACCGCTCTCATCACCCCGTTCAAAGACGGCAAGCTTGACGAGCCCGCCTTTCAAAAGCTGGTTGAGTGGCAGATCGACCAGGGCACGCATGGGCTCGTGCCCTGCGGCACCACAGGGGAATCGCCCACGCTCACGCATGACGAACACCGGCGCGTCGTCGAGCTTTGCATCGAAGGGGCGGCGGGGCGCGTCCCCGTCATCGCCGGAACCGGATCGAATTCAACCACCGAGGCGATCGAGCTCACACGTCATGCCAAGAGTGCCGGCGCCGACGGCGTGCTCGTGGTAACGCCCTATTACAACAAGCCGACGCAAGAAGGACTTTATCTGCATTTCAAAGCGATCAACGATTGCGCCGACATTCCCATCGTCATCTACAACATTCCCGGGCGCAGCGTTATCGACATGTCGGTCGACACCATGGCGCGGCTGTTCAAGCTTAAGAATATCGTCGGGGTGAAGGACGCGACCGCCAACATGGCGCGCGCCAGTCAACAACGCGCCGCGCTCGGTGCCGACTTCATCCAACTGTCGGGTGAGGACGCCACGGCTCTCGGCTTCATGGCCCATGGCGGTCAAGGCTGCATCTCGGTCACAGCCAATGTGGCGCCTGCATTATGCGCCGAGTTCCAGTTGGCTTGCCTTGCGAACAATTTCCGGCTTGCGCTCCAGTTGCAGGACCGATTGATGCCGCTGCATGACGCATTGTTTGTGGAATCGAATCCCGGTCCGGTGAAATACGCGGCAAGCAGGCTCGGCCTATGCGACAGCGACACGCGGCTTCCGCTTGCGCCGCTTGCGCCCGCATCACAGAAAAAGGTCGACGAGGCATTGTCAGCGGTCGGTCTTGCCGCCGTCTGATACGGGTAGGGTGGCATCATGGCACCGGAGCGCGAGAGCCGAAAGCTCGTCGCCGAGAACCGTAAGGCGCGTTTCAATTACGACATTGAGGA
>Ga0315534_1000908_pt1 | contig 20846 bp, 18 predicted proteins | sample SalMarSW160240MG_FD_203094 | JGI IMG/M metagenome (GOLD analysis project Ga0315534, IMG submission 203094) | Salt marsh sediment microbial communities from the Plum Island Ecosystem LTER, Massachusetts, United States - Salt Marsh Sediment SW1602-40 ... | reverse complement strand
AATTCCGAGAAAATATCATTATCGTAGGGGGCAATGTACCTCCACTTCTTATTTCTTCTGCCAAGGAAAAACATCCAGGAACCATAGATATAGACCTTGCACTGGATTTTCAGTATATCAAAAATGATACCTACCAGACTATTATTGAGGCTTTAGTAGCGAGAGGTTACTATCAAAAAGGAGGGGATCAGCCATTCAGATTTTATAGGGATATTGGAGATGAATCGAAAGATAAAATAACAGTAGAGATTAACCTGCTGGCAGGAGAATACGGAGGCACAGCAGTCACACGACGCCATCAAACTGTGCAGAATGCACGGGCCAGAAAGGCAAGAGGTTGTGACCTTGTCTTTGAAGGTGCCGCAAAGATCACACTTGCTGGTTCATTACCTGGTGGAGCCACAAATGAACTGACCATTAAAGTGGCTGCTATTGGTCCTTTTTTGGTGATGAAAGGTATGGCACTCTGGGGACGCATGAAGGAAAAAGATGCTTATGATATCTATTACTGTTGTAAAAATTACCCGGGTGGTTCCAAATCCTTGGCTAAGGCAATAAAACCTTTGCTCACCAACAAGTTAGCAAGAGAGGGTTTAGAAAAGATCAAAGCAAAGTTTAGCACAGTAGGCGGAATAGGGCCAAACTGGGTGGCAAACTTTCTTGAAGTATCAGATTTGGAAGAGAGAGCAAGGATTCAAAGGGAGGCTTTTGAACTGACAAACACCTTGATGGAGAAGCTTGATGTCGAGCCCTTTTCAGATTGACCTTTTCCGGATTATTCTTTGACAAATTGAAATGTGTCAGAAGTCGTACCTTGATTTTCCTTCTTATAACGAGAAGTGGTAGCAGCTACCTATATGATGAGGATAAGGGCATATTTCTTTTTTATGAGACAGAAATAATTGGGGATGAAAATAGGACCAAGTAAAATTCAATAAGGATCTTTAAATGCCTATCTTAGATAAGGCTTTCTCCATTTAAAAGAATTCATATGACCAATTCCTAATTTCGAGGTTTCGATCCTATTGGCAATACTCACAATTTGATTATAAAAGAATGAAAGCACTGCGACATTCTCTGAAAAATTGGCCACACGATTTATCCCACTAAAAAAAGAGGCTAATTTTCTCAATCAGCCTCTAAGGTAGTGCTTGTTAATGGTAGGCACGATGGGATTTGAACCCATGACCTCTACCGTGTCAAGGTAGCGCTCTCCCCCTGAGCTACGCGCCTTCTAAAAAAGTATCTATCAATCTTGCTGTTCGCATGTCAAGCAAAATTAGTTTTCTCACCCTGAGTTAAAATAACCAATCCGATCCTAATATATTGCAGTCCTGAGGCTATGGTGAATCCAGCCGTTAGCCAGAAGGCATAAATTTTAATAGGTTCTAAATTTAGATAACTATTTGATAATATCATGAGAATGGTAGCTATTTGTAAGCATGTTGTTGATTTACTCAAAAGTGAAGGATGAATTTTTACTGGGTGTCGGTTTAGATAAAGCACCAAAACTCCAAGCAAAATAATCACATCACGGCTTATAATTAAAACAGCCAACCAAGCAGGAATCATTTTCAATATAGCTAAGGTTATGTAGGCAGATATAAGGAGGATTTTATCAGCCAAGGGATCAAGATAGGCTCCCAGATCACTTTTTTTATGGAAAACCCTTGCGATAAAGCCATCCAGGGCATCACTGACACTAGCGATAACAAAAATTATAAGAGATCCTAATGTCTTGTCGTTGATCATATATATAATGAAAATCGGAACAAGAAGTACCCTTAAAATAGTAATCAAATTCGGAATAGTCATCTGATAACCAATGTAAATCCTTGTTCACTTAACTCATTAATCTCAATTGAGAAGGGCTTTTGTGAATAATTCAGTACTTTTTCGGCCAATTTTTTTGCCCCTCCTTTTACCTCAACCGATATCTCTGCTGCGTATTTCTCCAACCTTCTTTCTAAAACTGATTTTATTTCAGGAAAATTTGTTTTCATGAATTCTTTAAAACTCAGAAAATCTTGAAAATCCTTGAGACCATTTATCGTTATAATAATTCGATTAAGAGCCTCTTCGGTGGGTTGATTAGCATCAATTATATAGGAGATCATATCATTTGACCAACTATTGATAGCTAACTCTATTGCACTCTGATCATCTGTGAGGTCACCATTCAGTGTTCTTTCCCTATACCCCTGTGCAACTACTGCACCATCTATCACCTTAATAGCTTTGAAAAATACTGATGCCTTTTGTTTGCTATAGAGATTTGCTTCACCTGCTATTACTATCTGGGCAGATAGAAGTCGACCCCATTTGACTGCTGCTTCATTGGTTAAGTCTAACTGGAGCATACTCTCATCGTAAATTTCTTCAGGAGGAAAAAAAGATCTGTTGATAACCCGAAAACCTTTATTTTCAAAGACCTGACTGAGAAATAACTCCGCTTGGGTAAGCGACGTTTGATGAGCAGGATCACCCCACCAATAGGTAGCTAAAGAGTTTTCTCTCCTCTCCGAAACAAGTAAAAGAACATCAATCTGAGTAGCATCAACATCGCTCAATCTTATTTTCTCGAGCTTTCTTTCCAATATTGCTTTATTTACCCGAACCTTCATTAATATCTTAACGTATTTATCAGTGCTAAATTCAGAAATTATTTGATAATCCTGTATCTCCTCCCTTGTTTTTGATAGAATTTCCTCATCCAATTGCTGAAAACTGTTTGCCATATCCTGGTAACCAAGTCGGTGAATGACATATTCCTCAACCGCTTTTGAAAAGGCTTGGGATATGGCCTCATTTCGTGCAAGAGCGGCATTTTCATTAATAATTACTCCTGTTCCTGTTACTATTCTCTCATCTATTATTGCGTCTTTTATCTCATAAGCCAGAGCATCCTTTACATGGATATCTATAGTCAATGACAGAAGAGACAAAAAAAGACAAAAACATAAAAAATGTAACGTAGATTTAAAAAAACAGGGCGGCCTATCACGCCCCCCTGTTTTATCAGAATACTTCATCTGATTCATCACTTATCTTATAAATATTAACTGGTTCATATCTGCCCACTGGAAGACAGGCGGAGTTTTGGAGAACCTTATACGCAAGACGTATAGAGGACCAGATTCCCCAGATAAATCGAGGGAATCCAATATATGATTACCATACTTAAAGAAAGTCCTTAAAAAATTTTTAGGTCCTCTTTCACTCTTCTTATAATTAACAAGGCATCTGCACCTGAAACACTACCCATAGGATTAAAAATGTTTTGTCTCAGACCTCTTTCGGCCTCAATAATACCTCGGGTAGTGCATACCATGATTGCATTAAAGTACGGTAAATCATTCCTAACATCAGCAAATGGGGACACACTTCCTATATACTTGGTATCTAAAGAAGGATCATTAGAAATAGTGCTGATAACATCTGCAATCATCATAGCATAACTTGACCTCGTAATATATTCATTTGGGGCAAACGTTCCATTTGGAAAAGCACTCAATCCCTTTATTTTTAAGGTAACAACTGTTTGAACATCAGTCCTGAGCGGATGATCAACAACATCAGCCGGAACTGGCATCTGATATGCTGAAGAGCTCTGTCCTGGTGATTTAAATGATGTGTCAAATTTTTTTGGCCTGAACTTATCATAGATTTTATCCAGCCTCATTTCTTGAATGAAAAGGGCGGCAACATCAACCCTTTTTACCTTTTCCAGGAGGGCAACCTTTTTCCCTATTGTTGTGCCTGGCATTGCTCTTTCTATTTTTTGAACGAGTTTCAGTTCATAATCTGCCTTGTCTACAAAAGTTGTGTTGATTTCCAAAACTTTTTTGAATTGTTCTGCTGCTTCACTGAATTTATAGTCCACTTTATAAGCTAAACCCATATAGAAATAGGGGTCGGGCCACTCTTTGTGTATCTTTTTGAGAATCTTGTTTGCCTTTTTAAAGTAATCCTCTACATCATCTAACCAGCCTTTATCCCTCTGCAAAGTATATATGCGCATAAATCCTATACAAATTCTTACTTCTTCTTCTTTGCTCTCAGCAAGCTTCTTTGCCTTGGACATATTTTTGAAAGCTGGCTTAAAGTCTCCTTTATGCGCAAAGACCAATCCTAATCCTCGATATGCGGGTGCGTATTTTTGATCAAGCTCTTTGGCCAAATTGAACTCCCTTTCGGCATCTGAAAGCTTGCCACTTTCCAATAGTTTCATGCCTGTAAAAACATGGTGCTCCGGGGTGTCAAGAGTGCTTACCGGGGCCCTTGCCTTAGGAGCGCAGCCTCCAAATGATAAAATTAAAGAAATAAATACAAAAGTGATAAAAAAGGTATATCTATAGTGAAAAATTTTCATAAGCCAACCTCCTCTTATTGCAGTATTAATAAAACAATAAAGTGATAGCTGTCAGCGATCTCAATCTAACACAATCATCACCCTACACTTCTGCAGAAAGGTCAAATTGTCAGCTATACCTTTAATGCTGGACGCATCTGTATTACTAATAACAATATCAGAGTCTCCAGTGTCTGCTGTCTTTATTCCTTTTACAGTTATGGGATTGTTTGTGACCCTATCATTTGTCTGAGCAGATGTAAGGTCTTTTGCATATCCAGCCATTCCCTGGTTTATGGCGTAATCACGGCTCACATATGATGCACCATATACCTCGTTGCCATCCTCATCCACGATTTTTGGTGACATAGCAGGCTTTACCTGGAATCCTCTTGTATCAACTACCAATCCTGTATAGGCCACACCTTGTGCGTCAGGAGAAACTTGAGGTTGCCTAATAGCCGGAATAGGCTGTATTGACTTGGGTAACATCAGATCAGAAAATCCGCCCCTGAGGTTCATCGCCACGTTAGCCTCAACAGATCCATCAGACATATATGCAATATCAATTACTTGAGACCTCTCAAGGTAGCCATCAACCTGATTGCGAATGATGTCGCTTTGCACGGCAAAATCCTTAACAAGAGTCAATGAGTCAATCCTGACACCCTTGATAATTTCCAAAAGGTTTCTCCTGGCGACAACCACTGCTGCCCTTTTCGCCATAGCTCGCGCCTGGGCCATGTTTATGGGTTTTTCAGGTGGGGCGCCTATACCTATTGCTGATGCAACACCTGTTGTCCAGTCTATCTTCCCATTTTCAAAGGTCTCAACAGCATTTTGGGCACAGGCCTCCCAAGGGATAACAAAAAATAATGAAAGGAAAATAACTATGCTGATAATTGCCATTTTTCTCATAGAACCACCTCCTTTTATAAAGTTTAAAGCGCCTCAATCTTGACAGAAATTACGTTTTTTTGCTACTACAATGATGTGTCTTTTATATCTCAATTGTTTAATTATGACACTAAAAATCAATTTTTAGCGAATACAAAATTCTTGATTTTGCTTTGCCTCATGGTAATCAAATGAACTACCTCGCAGCTCTGCTGCGGGGTAGTTCATTCGTTGATCAACCTTGAACAGTTCTAAATCACCATATCTCAAGGAGCTAAAATGGTTGTAAAAAGTCCTTCTTACAATCTCGAACGCCCCCTCTTTTTTGGTCTCATTTCTAAAGGGTAAAATGGCTACTGTTTTTGTTTGATGGTCCTTGAGATATTCTCCTACCTTGTATTCTCCCTCGTAAAGAGATCTTATCGGTGGGGGTAATACATCCTTCTTGGTTGTGACAACGCAACCTGGCAATAGAAAAAGAGAAATCAAACTCAGAATCGTTTTACTTTTTAAAGAATGCGTCACTCATTCAACCTTAATAAACACAGCCACTTTTTATGTAGTACGCATTACTTGACACTAATTAAAAATATTTTTAAGGTCAAGGTTACGAAGCTATAAATTTCATCGCCCTATTGACTATTTCTTTTGCATTATCCGGATTGACCCAGGTTATGTCAGGCTCAGCCCTGAGCCATGTAAGCTGTCTTTTTGCATACCTCCGTGTATCGCGCTGAATGAGCCTTATAGTCTCATCAAGATTCCATTTATCTTCAAGAAATCTCACTATATGCCTGTAACCAATGGCCTGCATCGACTTTAGCCTTGGATCATATCCCATTTTAAGAAGCACTTCAACCTCATTAATAATACCCGAATCTATCATAAATATTGTTCGCTTGTTAATCCTATTGTAAAGAATGTGCCTATCAACATGGAGGCAAAGATTGAGTGGAGAAAATCTCTTATTAGAAAAATCATGTTTTTTGGTAAGCTCAGAGAATTTATAACCGGTGAGATGGATGACTTCCAACGCCCTTATAATCCTTACTTTATCCATTTGGTGTATCCTTTCTGCTGCTTGCCTATCAACCCTTGATAACTTTTCATGAAGAAAGGATGGCCCTTTTTTTTCACACTCCGTCCATAAATTCTTTCGTAAATCTAAATCTGTTGGAGGACAATCAAAAAGACCACCTAAAAGTGCTCTGACATAGAGTCCTGTCCCGCCAACCACAATGATAGGAATTTTCTTAGAATGAAGATCTTTGATTATCGGAAGAGCATGAACCAGAAATAATGCGGCATTAAATTCCTGATCTGGATTAATAATATCTATGAGATGATGAGGAATGCCTTTTCTTTCAAGCATGGGGAGCTTTGCTGTGCCTATATCCATTCCTCGGTAAACTTGCATAGAATCAGCATTTATTATTTCACCACCAACAATTGAAGCTAATTCAACAGCTAAAGCGCTTTTCCCTGAACAGGTTGGCCCGCTTATAATAATTAATTTAGGAGAATCATCTACCATCAGTAAATTGATGCTTGATCTTTCTTGCTAGATGCTTACTCAGGAATAACGAGCGCTTTTCTCAAATTTCAAGCTCGCCATGGCGCGACATCGCGGAAAAATAATCCTGATTCGTAAAATTATGAAATTTATAGCTAGAAAATATACCCTTGCATGCCAGCCCGCCCTGGCGCGAAAACACAGGAACAGTATCATGCCTTGCAAAGATTACGGTATCTGTAGAAATAAACCTACTCTTTCAAAGCCAGGTCTGGGCCAGGGGTCTGGGCCAGGGTTTCAAGTTATAAGCCCTTAATATCTCACGTCCTTCAAATATAGTCCGCCAGGTGGTGCCATAACTCCAGTTTTCTGCCGATCTTTCGAGGCCAATATCTCTATAAAACAAGCAGTGTTGATTTCACCGAGACCTGCTTGAACAATTGTTCCCATGATGTTTCTCACCATGTGCCGTAAAAAGCCATTTGCCTCTAAATGAAAGCTCAGAATATTGTTGTCTTGAATTTTCAGCTCTGCCTGCATTATGTTTCTTACTGGATTAATTTTCCCATCTCCAGCAGAATAAAAGGAAGAAAAATCATGGGTTCCCTTCACAACCTCCAGACATTCCTTCATAGCACGTAAGTCAAGTAACCGCGATACATGCCACGCATAATGACTTAGAAAAGGAGAAGGGAGCTTTTCGTTATAAATTCTGTATTCATACACCTTGCTTTTTGCATCATACCTGGCATGAAAATCAAGAGAGACATGTTCTGCTTCTTTAATGATAATGCTATCAGGAAGAAGAGAATTAAGACCTTTTAAAAAGACAGAAAGAGTGAGGGTGGAAACAACTCTAAAGTTTGCTACTTGATGAATTGCATGTACACCAGTATCCGTCCTTCCAGAGGCAATAAGAGAGACGGGTTTCCCTACCATGATTTTTATTTTTTCCTCAATAGTACCCTGAATGGTAGGCTGATCAAGCTGACGCTGCCATCCAAAATAGCCAGTACCATCATAAGCGATACTAAGCTTTATATTTTTTTCTTCTTTGCTTTTTGTCACAATTCATTTTCCATGATCAACAATTATGCTCCCAAGTCTATTACACAGCAATCAGACGCTTTGTGATGAATTTCTTCAGCACATAAACAATATTTCCTTGCAACAGGTATCCTCATTAAATCAATAGCTCTTAAAATTGTAAATAAAAAAGGGAAGGTAAATAACCTTCCCTTTGTAACGTTCTTATGATTATATGTTCATTATCTCTTTGAATACTGAAATCGAGCTCTAGCAGAACGCTGTCCGTATTTTTTGCGCTCCTTTATTCGGGAATCCCTGGTAATAAAACCTGCCTTCTTTAATGGCCCCCTGAATTCTGGGCTTATCTTGAGAAGTGCCTGGCTTATGCCATGCTTTATGGCACCAACCTGACCTGAAATTCCTCCTCCTTTAACATTTACCGTAACATCATATCTGCCCACAGTATTTGTTAGCTCAAGGGGTTGGGTAACAATCATCTTGGCTATATCTGTCGTCAAATAGTCGTCTATTGGACTCTTGTTAATGACAATATTTCCATCGCCTAATTTCATCCAGACCCTTGCTATCGCAGCCTTTCTCTTACCTGTAGCATAATACCTTTCTTCTGCCATTTAAATCTCCAATTTCTCCGGTTGTTGTGCTTGATGAGGATAATCCTGGCCAGCATATACCTTAAGTTTGGTTAATTGCCTTCTACCAAGACTATTCTTAGGCAGCATTCCCTTCACAGCAAATTTTATTAGATTTTCTGGTTTTTTCAAAAGCATTTCTTTAGCCGTGGTCTTTTTTAGTCCACCGACATAGCCGCTGTGGTGATAATACATCTTTTTTTCCATCTTATCACCTGTTAAAATAATCTTATCGGCATTAATAACAATAACATAGTCACCAGCATCCATATGAGGTGTAAAAATAGGCTTATTTTTCCCTCGTAAAATATTCGCTATTTGACTGGCCAGCCTTCCCAAAATCTTTTCCTTAGCATCTATTAGATACCACTTTTTTTCTATTTCATGCTCTTTGGCAACAAAGGTTTTCATCTCATTAAAGTCTTATTGTTAATTATTATACTATTAATAGTCAATTTTTATATATTTCTCAACTGACATAATCCGAGCCTTAGTTAATTAAAGAAATTTCAGCATAATGTCAAGGGTTTTTACAAAATTTAATATTGACAGAAAAATAGAGACCTGTTAATTGATCATTAATGATTATCCAGTAATTGAATAAAAGAAGCATACGCGCCCGTAGCTCAGTTGGATAGAGCGCCGGGCTTCGAACCCGTAGGTCGCAGGTTCGAATCCTGCCGGGCGCATTTGAAATTTAGGGGGCCGTTAGCTCAATTGGCAGAGCAACTGACTCTTAATCAGTAGGTTAGAGGTTCGATTCCTCTACGGCCTACCATACAACCCAAAGGTTTCCAAGATATCCTCGGAAACCTTTTTTCTTTTTCACATATATGATGCAAAGATACTACACTGTTATGTAAAAGTGTAGAGAGATTGCCGTTGACTTATTGAATAAAATGATAATAAATTCAAGGGCATTAATAAAAGCTAAAGAAAAGGAACCTGCTTAGAGAGTGGCCTTAGCCAGACTGAATAATCTCGATATATGTGAAAATAAAAACAACAATAGTTCGTAATAATAAAGGAGCTGAAAATGACATCTGAAAACAAGAGAAAGCCAAATGAGTTTTCGAGTTCATTTGAAGAAAAATGCATCAATACGATTCGTTTTTTAGCGGTAGATGCGGTGCAGAAGGCTCATTCTGGTCATCCCGGTATGCCCATGGAGGCTTCTGACCTCGCGTATGTTCTTTGGACTAAAATCATGAGATATAATCCGAAAAATCCACAATGGCCAAATCGCGATCGCTTTGTTTTATCAGCCGGCCATGGCTCTATGTTGTTATATGCTATGCTCTATCTGACCGGATATAACCTAACACTCGACGAGATAAAAGCGTTTCGACAATGGAATAGTCAAACTCCAGGACATCCTGAATATGGCTGTGCACCCGGTGTGGAAACTACGACGGGCCCATTGGGCCAGGGCTTTGCAACTGGCGTTGGCATGGCCATGTCTGGAAGGTTTCTGGCCAGGCGTTTCAACAAGCCAGACTTTCCGCTGGTTGATTACTTTGTTTACTCTTTCGTGAGTGATGGAGATATTATGGAAGGAATCTCTTCTGAGGCGGCTTCTCTGGCAGGGCATATTGGCTTAGGAAATCTTATTTATGTCTATCTGGATAATCGAATAACCATCGAGGGATCCACTGATTTTTCCTTAAGTGAAGATGTCGGGCGCCGCTTCGATGCTTACAACTGGCACGTTCAGCATGTAAATGGCTATGACTTAGCGAATATTGAGGAGAGCATTCATCAAGCCAAAAAAGAGAAATCAAAGCCATCTCTTATTATTGCGAGGACCAACATTGCGTTTGGGAGCCCCAACAAGCAGGACTCCGCTGATGCCCATGGAGCACCATTGGGCGAAGAAGAAGTAGTACTGACCAAGAGAAATCTCCAATGGCCTGAAACTCCCGCATTTTTGGTCCCTAAGGATGTACTTTTACATTTTAGGCAATCGGTAAAAAATGGACAAGAACATGAGAAAGAATGGATATCTCTCTGGGAGGCCTATAAAAAATCCTATCCTGAATCTGCTAATGAGTGGGAGAAAATGCATAAAGACCCTGACCCTACTCAGTGGGAAAAATCTCTTCCTCTTTTTAAACCAGAAGATGGCGCTGTGGCAACCCGCTCTGCCTCTGGCAAAGTTCTACAGGCAATTGCACCTCACCTTCCTGGCCTTATCGGTGGCTCAGCAGATTTAGCACCTTCAAATAATACCTTCCTGAAAGACTTCGGAGAGTTTAAAAATGAAGGTGGCCGCAACATTCATTTTGGTATCCGTGAACATGCTATGGGAGCGATTTTGAATGGTATGGCTCTGAGCGGAGCCCTCATCCCTTATGGTGGAACGTTTCTAATCTTTTCTGATTACATGCGCCCTGCTATTCGTTTAGCAGCAATGATGAGATTACCTGTGATTTATGTCTTCACCCACGATTCAATAGGACTCGGAGAGGATGGCCCCACACATCAGCCCATTGAGCAGCTTTCCAGCTTGAGGGCCATGCCGAACCTGATCGTTATCCGCCCTGCGGATGCCCAGGAAACGGTAGAGGCATGGAAAATAGCACTGAGCCGTCGAGATGGCCCAACCGCACTTATTCTGACACGACAGAAATTACCTATAATTGATAGAGATTACTATACGAAAGCAAACAGACTTCAACGCGGTGCCTATGTTCTGGCTGATGCACCTGAATCAAAACCTGAACTGATTTTAATAGGCACAGGGTCAGAAGTACCTATTCTGCTTTCCGCATATGAACAACTTATAGGTCAGGGCATTCGAGTCCGAGTGGTTAATGTCCCTTGCTGGGAACTGTTTGAAATGCAGTCTAAAGACTATCACGAGGAAGTGCTGCCATCTCATGTAAATGCGCGCCTTGCAGTTGAAGCAGGCTGCCCATATGGATGGGAACGATACACTGGCGCGAATGGCAAAATCATTGCCATAGATCGCTTTGGAGCATCTGCCCCAGGGGAAAAGCTCTTTCAACAATTCGGTTTCTCTGTAGATAATGTTATAAAGTATGCCAAGAAACTTTTAAACAGTGTGTAGGCAAAACATATTGAAGGTGAACAGAGAGGTACATCAATAACCCTCTATTTGAATTGAACAGAAATTTTAGATCTTTAGTAACTGTTCACGGGTTGAGAGGTTCAGGGTTCAAAGGTCCACGCCTGCCCGCCGTCTGGCAGATGGATATTAAAAATGTAAAGTTACTAACTCTGAACCTTGAACTGTAAACCTTCCAACCAGGGTAGTTGTTTTAATTTTAATATATTATTGGACAGGAGGACAAATAGTGAAACATATACATTATTTAGATCAGGAAGCAGAAAACACCGAAACAGATGGAGCAAATAAAGCAGTCATACGGCATGTAATCACAGAAAAAGACGGGGCTCCCAATTTCAATTTGAGAGTGTTAACTATTGAACCAGGCGGCCAAAGTCCCAATCATAGCCATCATTGGGAACATGAGTTTTTCGTTCTAAAAGGCAAGGGGACTGGTGAGGTAAATGGAGAAGCAGTGGATCTCAAGCCAGGCGATGCTCTTTTTGTACCGCCGAATACCCAACATTGTCTTCGAGCAACAGAAACCATGGATGTTATTTGACTCATTCCACAGATGTAACAATACACCTGGATGGTGTATCGGTAAAGAATATATACACATCAAAAGTGGCGAATGCAGATAATAAATTTCTTAAGAAATCATTAAATGAAAACATATCTCGACTGTATTCCCTGTTTTTTCAATCAAGCACTTCGTGCAGGACGAATAGCAACAGATGATGAAAGAAAAATAAAAAGAATTCTGGAGGAAATAGGAATGGTGCTCAAGGACATCCCTCTTGAGAGTACTCCACCAGAAACTGGAAGGGTCGTATATGAAAAAGTAAGAGAAATCACCGGGAACTATGATCCTTATAAGGAAATAAAAATTGAAAGCACTCACAAAGCCCTCTCTTTATATCATTCTGTAAAACAGAAGGTCGAACAATCAGAAGATAGTCTACTTTCAGCGATCAGAATTGCGATTGCTGGTAATATAATCGACTTTGGTGTGAATAGAAATTTTGATATTGAGAGAGAAATACATGAAGTGTGTAAAAAAGATTTTGCGATATATGATTACAAAAAATTTAAGGAGTGTTTAGACAAGACTGATGAGATTCTTTTCATCGGCGATAATGCCGGAGAATCTGTTTTTGATAGAATTTTAATAGAAGAATTAAAAAAGTCAGTGATATATGTGGTAAGAGACGAACCTGTTATCAATGATGTAACATATGATGATGCACTACTGGCAGGAATAGATAAAGTTGCAACCATCGTATCATCCGGAACAAATGCGCCCGGCACAATACTTACAACATGCAGCAATGAATTTAAAAAATTATATCACGATTCAAAATGTGTGATAAGCAAGGGACAAGGTAACTATGAAGGGCTTTCTGATGAAAAAAAGCCGATATTTTTTATGCTAAAGGCAAAATGCTATGTCATAGCAAAGGATATTGGTGTTACCGAAGGCGATATTGTGCTTAAAGGAATAAATGTGTAATAAATTGGGTAAAATTGTGCCCTTACATTCCTCTTCCTCTCCCTCTTCCTCTCCCTCTTCCTCCTCCTTTACCACCTCTACCCATTTTTTTCCCACTTCCCATGCCTCTGCCTTTTCCTCTCATATCATTGCTTTTTTTCCACTGTTCCGATTTCCCCTGGTTGAACTCTGTTTTGGCTTCTGCCACTATGCGGCGAACTGCTGAAGAAAGATAGGAAAATAAGCTCAAAACAATTCCTGTACCTGCTTCAAAAAAGGCCTCTGTTTTATCCTTTTCTCCAGTCTCTGCGTGGGGCCTATGGTCCCTTGCCCTACTGCTTGCATTTGCGCTGATGTCTGCTACTGGGTCAGCTTTTGCGTGCTGAGCTTTCTCTGGTTCCAGCGGCTTTTTTAAGGATAAAAAAGAGTGCACCGTCTCATAGGCTTCATTGATTTCCTTTAATTTATCCTCAGCTTTTTGTTTTAGGCGAGGATTGTTGGAGAAACGATCCGGATGCCAGATATTGACCATATCTTTATAGGCTTGTTTTGCCTCATCTAAGTTTGCATTGCTATCAAGTTCAAGAACATCAAAACATTGTCGAATATCCATTGTATCTTCCTTTATCTTCTAAAAAGTAATAACTCTCTGCCTTACCACCCAATCTCTGAGACAATGTCTCCACAATCTGCTAGAGTGATGCAAGAATCTCTTTTTTCTTACTCACCCTGTTATTACAGGCCTCATAGCCATATATCGATATCCTGTCATTCTTTTGATTATATGTGCTGGTGGTGTAGTGTCGTTTTTACAGGAACCTTAAGAAAGTGCCTCTTAACATGTCAAGGAAAAAGCGAAGAACGTAGGGAGGGTGGTAAATCCATATGCTAATGTGTCCACCTTTGGGATTATTAAGGCTACACTAAGACATTTGAAAGCTATACATCTTGTGAAAAGATGCAATTCAAATGCTGTAGTTATGAAGTTCATACAACATGATCCTTAAAATTATATCGTTACGGATATAGCAGTACTATACGTAACATTTATATTTCGGTTGAGTATATTTAATTGAACTCATCAACTAAAATATTCTTTATCAATAACATATTTTAATCGCGATTCATCCAAAAAAGGGGAATGTAAATCCACACAAAATATTTTCTCCTGCCCACAAACATTGTGTAATGAAATTGTTAGATCGAGCCTTAGTTATTTAATACCCAAGGCGGAAATATATTGTTCTTAAGTGAATTTCCTGTTAGAAGAAAAACTCTATTATCAGGTATAAATTGTCTGAAAGGTTAAAGGGATTTAATAGAGCAGTTTGAAACTTAAAAAAAGTGGCAAGGCGAAAGAAAGTGCAGGCAAATTATCAAGGGAGAGAAAAGAGTTTCCCGTTTATTAATGATTAAATACTATTGAAGGAGGGAGGAAATGCAGAAAAGCAGAAAACTTGGAAGAGGTGTGGCAGTCGTGGGTGCAGGGATGTCAAAATTCGGCATGTTTAAAAACAAAGACTCAAAAGATCTATTCGCTGAAGCCTTTAGGGAGATGATTGAATCAGTTGATAAAGGCTTTGATCCCAATGACATCGATGCCCTCTATCTGGGGAATTTTTCAAACGACTTTTTTATGCACCAAGCACATTGGGGGCCGATTATCTCTGACTTGATTGGCCTTGCACCAAAACCGGCTACAAGAACAGAGGGGGCATGTGCTTCAAGTGCTCTTGCATTTAGGGAGGGAGTATTTGCTATTGCCTCAGGATTTTATGATATTGTACTGGTTGGTGGCGTAGAGGAGATGTCCAAACGCACTACCGAGGAGGTAGCTGAGGGTTTAGCATTAGCTACAGTTCCTTATGAAGGGAGGGTGGGATTTACCTTCCCAGGGGTATTCGGTGCCCTAGCAACAGCCTATTTCGCGAAATACGGCGCTAATCGTGAGCACCTTATGAATGTGACTATTAAAAGCCACAACAACGCTCCGCTCAACCCTAAGGCTCAATTCCCCTATTCCATTAAAGATATGATGAACCTCAAGATCGAAAGTGCCAAAAAGAAGGGAAAACCACTTCCCCATTGGGAGGATGAAAAGGCATTTTTGGGTGATCCTGGCGCAAATCCTGTTGTTGCGTGGCCCATGCTCCTTTATGACTGCTGTCCCATCAGCGATGGGGGCGCCTGTATGCTACTGGTCGGAGAGGAGATTGCCAAAAATTTTACCGATGACCCACTCTATGTCATTGGTATAGGTCAGGGCAGTGGCAAAGGATTGCACGCAGCAAAGGATCTCACTACTATGGAGGCCACAAAAAACGCGGCGAATGAAGCGTATGGCATGTCAGGGTTAAAGCCGTCAGACATTCAGTTCTCTGAGGTTCATGACTGTTTCTCAATCGCAGAGCTTATTCATATAGAAGATCTTGGTTTTTTTAAGCCAGGCGAAGGCTACAAAGCAGTAGCAGAAGGGCTCACAAGAAGAGACGGCCCTATGCCGATTAACACCTCAGGTGGCCTGAAGTGTAAAGGACACCCAGTCGGAGCCACAGGCATAGGTCAACTATTTGAGGTCTGGAAACAGCTGCGAGGTGAAGCAGGGGAACGTGAGGTGCCTAAGAAAGATCTCAGGATCGGAGCTGCCCACAACCTGGGAGGCACAGGCGGAACCTGCACCTTCACCATTTTTGAAAGGAGATAACGCCATGGATGAAAGGCCTTTTAGTGATATATCGTATGAGCAGTATCTTAAAGAAGAAAAACTTATGGGGTCACGATGCAAGAAGTGTGGAGCCCTTTTTGTTCCTCCCCGATCGATATGTATAACATGCTATAGCTCAGAGATGGAGTGGGTTGAAATGAAGGGTGAGGGCCGGCTCCATGCGTTCACGTGCATAACGGTTGCACCGCCCTTTATGATTGAGCAAGGATATAATCGAACACACCCGTATTGCTCCGGTGTAGTTGATCTGGAAGAGGGGGTAAAGGTTGATGCACGCATAGAAGGCGTAGATGCAAGCAAACCTGAAGAGATAACAGTTGGGATGCCCTTGAAGGTTACGTTCTTGCATTGGGGTGAAGGGGAAAACCAGGAAACCTTCCTGGCATTTCAGCCAGTGTAACTATCATACAGCGAGAATCACCTTTTTATTCAGCTGAGACAGTATCCCATACTTTCTATAATCGCATAGTGCGGCTCAAATATGGTAAATTTTCCCACTGCGGGCTTAATCTTTCTCCGAGAATTAAAGGATACTTTTCTCACAAGATAAGAGAGTGTTACTCGATTGCCAATATCAAAGAAATCCTCTCTTTTCCCCATTCTTGATCAAGTTGAATTAGGTTTCTTTAGAAAAATGAATTTTTAGGAATCTTTCTTATCTGCGTAGCGATCAAAGCGACTTGAAAGAATAAAAAATGTTGGTGCCCAAAGACCAACAAAAATACCGAACCGTTCAGCATGCGCCAGAGCTTCTGGTGACAAATCTCCCCTTGTAATATACCACATAAATATTGAGCCAAGAATCGAGAGAAAACCAAAAATAAAGCATAGATCCGATAACAAGCGTAGCTGTATCTGAGACAGCTTCAATATAACGTTTTTCATAATGTGACCTCCTTTATTAAAAAATTGCTATAGCGTTTACCTGTCTCTTCTTCAAAACCATGCCCCAAGCCATGCCGCATTGCAGGCCTTATAGTGTTTAAGTGTGTCAAGCAGACTAATACACTCTAATGTTAAGGGATAGGATTTGTTTTTTTAGTTTTCTCCTTGTCTTAGTCCAGCACCAAAATATTTCAAATCATGAGATCGTGATGGAGAGATTCGCCAGATTCTGTGCTTGTAATGCATAGGTTTGTTTGCTTGATATCTAACTGATTCATGTAATAAATTCTATCTGATTTTATTACAAGATACAAACACAATCCTAAAAAGGTTCGGCTCAAATATTTTCCACAACAATGCTGTATGGTAAGGTATAGAGTAAATAGGAGGGTTTGCACTTTACTTTTACTCTTAACATGGTAAAATTCCATATGTTATGTCTGCTTTGAAAGCGAGTTTGAGGGCACTCTGTATCATTACTACTATTTATATACCAAAATAGGCTACCTATCATGAAAAATAATACTGAAATTGCAGAAGCGATGGCTATTAAGCTGGATAATAATCTTCCAGAAATGCCAGAATTTGTCGCTGGTATAAGAAGGGCTCCTGACAGGGGATTCAGGCTTGAGCAAAAACAAACCGAAATTGCCTTAAAAAATGCGCTTCGCTATATCCCAGAGGAATTACATGAAAAATTGGCACCTGAATTTTTAAGCGAGCTTCTTACTCAAGGGAGAATCTATGGATACCGTTACCGGCCTGAAGGGCATATTAAAGCAAAGCCTATAAATGAGTATAGAGGAAACTGTATTGCAGGAAAGGCTTTTCAAGTACAGATAGACAATAACCTTGATTTTGATGTTGCCCTGTATCCTTATGAGCTTGTCACATATGGAGAAACAGGAAGTGTGTGCCAAAACTGGATGCAGTACAGATTGTTAAAAAAGTATCTTGAAATTTTAACAGACCATCAAACACTGGTTGTGGAGTCGGGCCATCCTCTTGGTCTTTTTGAATCAAAATCGGGCAGCCCAAGAGTAATTATAACCAATGCGTTGATGGTTGGAATGTTTGATAATGAAGATGATTGGGAAATTGCAGAGCAGATGGGTGTTGCTAATTACGGACAAATGACTGCTGGGGGATGGATGTATATTGGTCCACAGGGCATTGTGCATGGAACATATAACACTATACTCAATGCAGGAAGGCTAAAACTAGGATTAGATCAGAAAGAAGATTTAAAAGGCCATTTGTTTATATCATCTGGTCTCGGGGGCATGAGTGGTGCTCAGGGCAAAGCAGTAGAAATAGCTGGCGGTGTTGGGATTATTGCCGAGGTTGATATATCAAGGGTTGAGACAAGGCAAGAACAGGGATGGGTGCGAAAAGTATCCTTTGATTTAAATGAAGTCTTTGATATGGCCAACAAATATTTAACAAAGAAAGAGCCTATGTCAATTGCATATATTGGTAATATTGTTGATTTATTGGAATATGTTGAAAGGAATAATATAAAGATAGAATTGTTTTCTGACCAGACGTCATGCCACGCGCCGTATAATGGAGGATATTGTCCTCAAGGTATTAGTTTTGAGGAAAGAACACAATTACTTAAAACAGACAGAGCTACATTCAATCAGCTTGTTGACAAGAGCCTCAGGCATCATTTTGAATTAATAAAAACCTTGGTGGATAAAGGGGCATATTTCTTTGATTATGGTAATTCCTTTATGAAGGCGGTTTATGATGCCGGTGTAAGGGAGATATCTAAAAACGGGTTAGATGAAAAGGATGGGTTTATTTTCCCATCTTACGTTGAAGATATAATGGGGCCACACATCTTTGACTTCGGTTATGGCCCATTTAGATGGGTTTGTTTAAGCGGAAAACATGAAGATTTAATAAAAACAGACAGGGCCGCAATGGAATGTATAGACCCAGATAGAAGGGTTCAAGACAGAGATAACTATATATGGATTAGAGATGCAGAAAAGAATAAATTGGTTGTTGGAACGCAGGCGAGAATATTGTACCAGGATGCGGCAGGAAGAGTATCTATTGCCCTTAGGTTTAATGAAATGGTTCGAAATGGAGAGGTTGGTCCCATTATGCTTGGGAGAGATCATCATGATACCGGTGGGACAGACTCACCGTTTAGAGAGACTGCCAATATATACGATGGAAGCAATGTAATGGCAGATATGGCAACTCAGTGTTTTGCTGGCAATGCTGCCAGAGGTATGACACTTGTTGCATTGCATAATGGCGGTGGTGTTGGTGTTGGGAAGGCCATCGATGGTGGATTTGGATTAGTTCTTGATGGTCGAAAAGAAGTCGATGCCATTATAAAATCGGCTATGCGGTGGGATGTGATTGGAGGTGTTGCACGACGTGCATGGGCCAGAAATGAAAATTCCATCGCAACCTGTATTGAACATAACAAGGTAAATGGAGACACAGACCATATTACTCTTCCTTATATACCCAAAGAGGATCTTATTAAGAACCTTGTTTCAGAAGCCTTTCTAAAGAGAGGCTAATGATAATGGCATTGGTAAAAAGATTGGTAACGTTCAATCCTAGCATGGTAATGCCTCAGCCTTTAAACATAGTTAAAAATTTGGTTTTAAGTAGTAATTGTTTTTGATTTATAACGGGATAAGGACATCATGACTAAACAATTAATAGAGTGCGTTCCGAACTTTAGTGAAGGTCGCAGAGATGAAGTCATTGAAGCCATTGTGGAGCCCTTCCGTAATAGAAAGGGATGCGCCCTTTTTGACTACCGGGCTGATAAAGATCACAATCGGCTTGTTGTGAGCCTTGGGGGCCAACCAGATTCTGTTCAGGAAGCGATATTGGAAGCGGCTCAAATTGCTATTTCCGCTATTGATCTAACACAGCATCAGGGTAGTCATCCCAGGATTGGGGCTGTGGACGTTATTCCTTTTGTACCGCTTCAGAACATAACAATGGAAGAGTGCGTGGATCTGGCTCATAAGTTTGGTCAAAGGTATTATAAAGAAACAGGGGTTCCTGTTTATTTTTACGAAGAGGCAGCGCTAAAGCCTGAACGAAAACGCCTCGAGGTTATTCGAAAGGGGCAGTATGAAGCCCTAAAAAGAGAAATAGTAAATCCGGAGAGGTATCCAGACGTGGGAGAACCCTTACTACATCCTTCTGCTGGTGCCACGGTTATCGGCGCAAGAAAGTTTCTCATTGCCTTCAATGTAAACCTTGGAACAGATGACGTGAACGTCGCCAGAGAAATCGCTCAGGTGGTTCGCTCTTCAAGCGGTGGATTACGGCATGTAAAATGCATCGGCCTTCCTCTTAAGGAGCGTGGATTAGCGCAGGTGAGTGCAAATATCGTTGATTATGAGAAGAATGCACTCTATCGAGTATTAGAAATCATACGCATTGAGGCAAAAAGATGGAACGTTCCTGTAAAGGAAACTGAAATCTACGGGATGATTCCTGCTAAAGCTATTTTAGATAGCATGTCGTACTATATGCAAGTTTCAGGATTTAATCCCAGCCAAGTAATAGAACTCCGCCTGCTTCAGATGTTGGGAGATACCAATACATGATTCGGAAGCTTTTTACGAATGCTCATATTGTAACACCATATGATTCTGGTGTTCCACTGGCAGGAAAGCTGCAGGGAGAGATACGCCATTTTGAGAAAGGTGGCCTTCTTTGCAAGGATGGCATAATAGAAGCAGTGGGTAATGAAGATGAGATAAAAGCACCTCTCAAGCCTCGTGATGTGGATTTAGAGGTCGATTGTGGCGGATTGTGTCTTATTCCCGGATTTGTAGACCCCCATACCCACATGTGCTTTACCAAAAGAAGGGAGGAAGAGTTTAATCTTCGCCTCGAAGGAAAAGGCTACCTTGATATTCTGCGCCAGGGAGGAGGAATTCTCTCTTCAGTCAGCGAAGTCCGGGCTGCCTCTGAGGAAGAACTGTATTCCATGACTCTGCAACATGCCCTGTCTGCTCTTCAGTTAGGAACCACCACTCTTGAGATTAAGAGTGGCTATGGGCTTGACACAGAAACAGAGCTAACGATGCTTCGCGTTATTGACCGGATTGGCAGGGAAACGTCTTTGGACGTGGTTCCTACTTTTCTTGGGGCACATGCTGTGCCGAAAGAGTATGCCCAATCACCTGATGAGTATACTGATCTTATTATTCGAGAGATGATTCCCGCTGTTTCAAAGCAG
>Ga0315534_1000907_pt1 | contig 20848 bp, 24 predicted proteins | sample SalMarSW160240MG_FD_203094 | JGI IMG/M metagenome (GOLD analysis project Ga0315534, IMG submission 203094) | Salt marsh sediment microbial communities from the Plum Island Ecosystem LTER, Massachusetts, United States - Salt Marsh Sediment SW1602-40 ... | reverse complement strand
GCTGGCGCGTCGATCGACGGTATCGTGGTTCTGGGCGGGGTAGAGACTTCGCGCGTGGCCCAGAGTCGAAAGGTGCACGCGATTAATGAGGCCGCCGAGCGCATCACCGAGATTGCGGCACTCGCCCAACGCTACCCGCAGGCAAGGATTGTCTTCACCGGGGGATCGGTTGAGGTCTTCTCAGCGCCAACCATTGGAGCAGATGCGGCCAAGCTCGTCCTAAACGATTTGGGTATCCAGGGCGCGGGACGCCTTATCCTGGAACGTGAGGCGCGAAATACCTGGCAGAACGCGCTCTACGTGCAGAAACTTGTGAGACCAAAGCCGGGCGAGCGGTGGCTGCTCGTGACGTCGGCCTGGCATATGCCACGGGCGATGGGGGCATTCCGCCAAGCCGGGTTCACGGTTGAGGCTTGGCCGGTCGACTACCGGACTGCTGACATCTGGGACGCGGTGCGCTTCTTCGATCCACCTTCGGAGGGCCTGCGCCGGCTCGATCTGGTGACCCATGAATGGCTGGGCCTTGTCGTCTATCGGCTAACGGGGCGTAGCAGCGCGCTTTTTCCCGGACCAAACTAAAACTCTCGCCAACAATCACGCGATCGCGCGGGCTGTGACCGAAGGCCGAGCGTCCGTGGCCATCAGGAATTGGTTGATGGCCTCGATCGTTGGTTTATCCTTGATAAGTGGGGCGTGTCCCTGGTTGGCAACGGTGATGGTTGCAATGGCAGGATGGCGCCGCCGCATTTCCTCGACAGTCTCTACCGATAGGATGTCGGAATTCTCACCACGGATCACGAGAAGTGGTACGCGTCTTAGGGCGTCGAATTGCGCCCAAAGTGCTGGAATCGGTCCGTCGAGAACGGAAAGCGCGTTGCTGAGCTTTTGATCGTAACCCGGGGCGGGCTTGCCGTTGCGATCATTGTACCATTGGCGCGCGACTTCTTCCCATTGGTGCTCGGGTAACTCGGGGAAATGCCTACGATTGAGATCGCGGACCATCGTGGCCGCATCGTCCCATGAAATTGGCAAAGGGACGCGGCCGACATAGCCGACAATTCTCGCGATACCGTCAGCCTCGATCACCGGGCCGATGTCGTTCAAGACCAGGGCTCCAATGACGGTGGGCTGGGCGGACGCCATTAGCATCGCAATGAGACCGCCGCGCGAGGTACCGATCACAGCGGCCCCATGCAGTCCAACCATGGTCATGAAGTCGAGAACGTCGATCATTTCGATTGGTAGGGCGTAATTGTTCCAATCGGGATCGAAGTCGGACAGGCCGCGGCCACGGTAGTCGAATGTGTAGACCGGGCGGGCATCGCCAGAATGGGTGCTCAGGGCAACCGCGAGGTCGTGAAAGTCGCGGCCGTTTCGGGTCAGTCCCGGAAGGCACAGGACGGGGCGAGCCTTTCCGCCATCCTGCGCAGGGTAATGGCGTGCATGAAGTCTCAACCCGTCTCGTGCGGTGAAATAAATGTCCTCGAATGTGCCGTTGACTGACGCCATTAGTGCCCCCAGTACGCAAACCAGACGCTGCCGTTGTCGCGCGCGACGACAGCTCAAGAGAGTAGAAGACGACGGCGCGATATCCTAGCCGCCGGATTTGGCCGTGTCAGTTTTGCCGCTTTTTTTCTGGTGCGGGACCAGTGATGCCTCCCGCGCGCGAGAAAGGTCCTCATGGATCCGCAAGGCTGACGCATGCTGGCCGAGCCGCGCACGATAGACCTGGATGTTGGAGAGCACCTTGGCCACATAGAGGCGAGTCTCCTTGATGGGAATGCGCTCGATCCAGTCGATCGGATCCACTTTGGCGCTACGCGGATCGCCGAATTCGCGGATCCATTGGCGTGCACGCCCTGGGCCCGCATTGTAGCTGACAAGCCCAAGAATGTAGGAGCCTGAAAAGTCCGACAACCGGTCACCCACGTAGGCGGACGCAATCATCGTATTATAAGAGCTATCTGTCAGTAGGCGCTTGTTACTGCATTTGACCTTATGCACTCTGCAGACGTGCCTAGCTGTGCCCTTCATGACCTGAAGTATGCCGCGGGCCCCAGCTCCAGAAACAATGCCAGGGTTGAATTCCGTCTCCTGTCGCGCCAGGCCGAGGAGAAATGCCGTTTCGGGCGGTGTGCGCAGGGGCTTGTACTTGGGCAGCGCGTGGACGGGGTAGCTGTAGTAAATCAGGTTTTGGCCGCGCGCGATGGCCCACTTGCCGATGCGTAGCGAAGTCTGTGTGTCTCCGGTCTCGCGTGCAAGGTGTGCAAGGAGAGCTGACCAGCCTTCATCGTGACCCAGCGTTTGTAGGTGCCGGAAGAAGTTGAGCCTGATGTGTTGGCTCAGCTTGCCCTTCTTCGCCACAGTTATTGCTTTCACCGCATCCATATTGGTGAATCGCGTGAGCTGGGCGGGGGTGGGATCTGCTGGTGGCTGCACGCTGAGCCAGTTGCGCCCTGGCTCCAGTTTCTGCGTCGCAAGCAGCCCGTGGAATGTGTCACCGTCGCGCGTCGCGATGCGATAGTACTTCCGTGCTTTCTCGGTATTGCCCATGGCCTCCATTGTGCGCGCGTACCAATAGTGTGCCTTGGCGCGCCCAAGCGGACCGTCGGCCGTCTTGCAATAGGAGCCAAAGTGCTTTTCGGCAGCAGCTGGGTCTTTGAGGTAGCGCAGTGCAATCCAGCCGGCCATGAACGATTGCTGATTGAGGGGATTCACGCTGAGAGGGCCGGCATCGCGCACCAGCTCGTAGGCGAGTTTCGGCTTGTTCACCCTGAGCGCCTGATAGGCAAGCTTTTGCCGCTCTGTCCACCATTCATCAAGGTTCGCAATCTCTTCGGGATCTGTCGGCGCCGAGAGGAGCAGCTTAGCAGCCTTATCTGTCTTGTTGGCCCGCCGCAGCACTTGGACACGATGAAATTGTAATCCCCAGTCGGTCGAATTTGCTTTGAGTCGTGAGGTCGAGACGCGCGAGCGTAGAAAAACGCTGAGCCGGGCTTTGGCTTTCTTTTGTTCTGCGGCAGATAGAAGGGCGATCACGCGCCGCGCCTGTGCTGCTCTTTGCTTCCTTCCGCTCTTCCAGCGCACGTCGTCGATCAGAAGCCGATCAAGTCGCCATTTGTGGTCGTCCTCGGTGAGCAAGGAACCAAAACGTGCCAGGAAGCCGCGCTCGAACTCTACTGCAAGGTCTTGCTCTCGCCAGACCGAGGCTGCGACCTGTCGGGCTTTCTCCTTGTCACCGTTTGCCAAGTGGACGGAGGCAAGTGCTGCCAAGCCGGCTGGCGTCTGCGGCTCGCCATCCTTGAAGTAAGCCTTAATGGCAATTGCACTTCCACCATTCGTAAAGAGGTCTTCCTCCAGGCGCTGCCAAAGCAGGCTGCGGTCCGGCCAGTCTGGATTCCGATCCAGAAAAACGCGAATCTCGGCAGCGTCTCCATAGCCCTTTCTCAGGCGATACCAGTCAATCAACTTGCGCCCGATGGGATCGCGCACCTTGTCCTTGAGCGTCGCTGCCTTCTTCTCGTCGCCCTTGGCAAGTGCTCGGACCGCATCGCCGGTGTTCTCGGCATCGGCGGCTGAGATGTCATAGTCCATGATGGGCTGGATCAGTTTGTCGAGGCGGGCGAGATAGTCCGCCTCGATCTTCTGCAGCGAGACAGAATCATTTGAGCGCGCACTCAAGAGTCCGGCCGCTGCGCCGCGCTGGGTGGGGGCTTCAGCGACCAGATTCGTGGCAAACCGGGCGTGTGCCGGTGGGGGGCTCGTGTTCGACCCAGTCTGGGCCATCGCGCCAAACGATAATGTCGCGAGTATTAGGATGCCCAACACCGGTGCGCGTACGCGCTGACAGCCGGCATTGGACCGCAAATGCGGTTGGGGCCGTTGAGAAAGGATGTCGTTGCCGATCCTAAGCAGGTGAGGCAAACAAAGCTCCTCCAGACGGGCTGGGTGCCGGTCAGCTTGCGGGGTGCAGATCAAGGTCCTAATGTCGCGCCAAATAGTGCGTCGCCGCTCCAACAAATCATCGGCACGGCACGAAGTTACCAAGCCGCCTGACTGCCGACAAGGCACGGACTCAGTAGCAAAAACACAAAGCCCTTGGATGCGGCCATACCATGGCATCCATGTGATTGGCGCACTGCCAATTTGTTGGGCAAAGAGAGAAAAAGAGCGACTCGCTCGAGGATAAGGGGCCGAATGTTCAAGGGGTCACTCACGGCGCTGATTACGCCGTTCAAGGATGGTGAGCTAGATGAGGCGGCATTCTGTCGTTTTGTCGAGTGGCAGATTGGTGAGGGCACGCACGGGCTCGTGCCTGTCGGGACGACGGGTGAAAGCCCGACCGTGTCGCACGCAGAACATAAGAAGCTCGTCGAGCTGACGGTTGGGACGGCGAAGGATCGCGTGCCCGTCATCGCGGGGGCCGGCTCCAATGCAACCAGTGAGGCGGTCGACTTTGCAAAGCACGCCCATAAAGTTGGGGCCTCTGCCGTTCTCGTTGTGACGCCGTACTACAACAAGCCGACGCAGGAAGGGCTTTATCGTCACTTCAAGGCGATCAATGATGCGGTTGATATTCCCATCATCATCTACAACATACCGGGCCGCTCCGTGGTTGATATGTCGGTCGCGACGATGTCGCGCTGCTATGAGTTGAAGAATGTGGTCGGGGTAAAGGATGCGACGGCAAATCTGGCGCGTGCCTCTCAGCAGCGCGCAGCGATGGGCCCAGAGTTCAACATGCTCTCAGGCGAGGATGCGACGGCACTTGGGTTTATGGCCCACGGTGGGCAGGGCTGTATTTCCGTGACGTCGAACGTGGCGCCCCGGCTTTGCGCAGCTTTTCAAAATGCATGTATCGCAGGCGACTTTGCAAAGGCGCTGGAAATTCAGGATCGGCTCATGCCGCTCCACGATGCGCTTTTCTGCGAGTCGAACCCGGGTCCTGCGAAATACGCCGCTTGGCGGCTTGGCCACTGTGAGCCTGACACCCGGCTACCGCTTGCGCCGATCTCTGAGGCGTCGAAAGAAATCGTCGACGCCGCACTTGCCAAGGTTGGGTTGGTGCAGGCCAAGGCTGCCGAATAGCCAGCGAGGCTTAAGCATAAATCAAGGAGGACGCTAGGCTATGGCGGCCAACAAGGGCGACGGCCGCCGTGTCATTGCCGAAAACCGGAAGGCGCGCCACGAATATTTCACCACGGATACGATCGAGGCCGGTCTGCAGCTGACGGGCACCGAGGTGAAGTCGCTGCGTCGTGGCCAAGCCAATATTGCGGAGAGCTACGCCTCCTCAGAGGAGGATGGCCTTTGGCTCATCAATGCTTATATCCCCGAGTACCAGGGGGCTGGTCGCTTCTTTCAGCATGAGCCGCGCCGCAAGCGCCGCTTATTGCTGCACAGGAACGAGATCCACAAACTAACAATTGCCGTGGAGCGGAAAGGTATGACTCTCGTGCCGCTCGAGCTCTATTTCAACGCGCGCGGAATTGCGAAGCTCAAGCTGGCCGTTGGTGAGGGCAAGAATCTGCGCGACAAGCGCCAGGATGCCAAGAAGCGCGACTGGGATCGCGAGAAGGCGCGGCTGATAAGGGAGAAGGGGTGATGACCCCTGAGGCGCCCGTGGATGATGGCGGAGCTCGCCATCTCATTGCGGGGATTGCCCTGCCGGACGTGGTGTTGCCTTCCACTCGAGGTCTTTCTGTCAACTTGGGTACGCGAACGGGGCGCTCGGTTGTCTACATCTACCCATGGACAGGACGACCTGGCGTCGCCGATCCGCCAGGTTGGGATGACATTCCCGGAGCGCACGGCTCAACGCCCGAGACGGAGGGCTTCCGGGACGCGTTTGAGGCGTATCGAGAGTTGGGCGTGGAAGTCTTTGGCCTAAGCTCGCAGGACAGTGCTCATCAGGGCGAGCTCGTCGAAAGGCTCGGGCTTCCTTTTGCTGTGCTGAGCGACGCAAACTTCGTCTTCCAGCGCGCGCTGGGATTGCCCACGTTCACGGCAGGCAGCCAGACCTTCCTCAAGCGCCTGACATGCTACGTTCGTGATGGTCGCGTGCAGCATGTGTTCTATCCCGTGCATCCACCCGCGGACCACGCGAAAGAGGTTCTTGGCTGGCTATTGCAGGCTGGCGGGGACAGGGAAAGCTAGGCAGGCAGGTCTCAGCCCCCTAGGACGTCGTTCTCGGCGTCCTCGGCACTAAAGCCCATCTTCTCAAGGCCTTCCTCGAGGAAGTCTGCCAGCATGGGAATGCCCAGCAGATAACGTGATGTCGCATTCGTTCTCTCGCGCCGTGCCGTCTCGACGGCCTCGTCAAACTCTTCAGCCTCGTACGTTCCCCGCCCGACCCAAGCGAGAGCGACGAGGCTGGCCTGCTCGTCGTCGTTCAGTGCTTCGATAAACGAGGCGATCTCTGCCCGTGTGGAATCGTTTGCGAAGTCTTCAAGGATGGCATCGGGATTGTCATCAGCATCTCCCTCTTCAGGAGTGTTGTCCCAAGCGCCGACCTTCGCGTCGTATTCGCGGGCTTTGATGATCACATGTGCCACTTTTTCAGGTGCGATTTCGACCGGCATGGCGAAGAACTCTCCGGGTTAGAGTGATGCAGGCATGCGAAAGGTTGGTGCGATCATAAGCAACCGCAAATCGCTGCACGAGCCTTCCATGCAAATAGCACTGGTTCGATCCCTCCGGAATAGCGAACCAACATTCGCACAGCGATCAAGACTTGCCCCTCTGACGAATAGTTGGCTGCCTATTTCCGCACGGGGCCGGGGATCACCGTCCTGATGGCCGCAAACACATCCTGGAACATCTTCGGTGTGAGCCGACCGGTGTTGGTGTTGTAGCGTGAGCAGTGAAAACTGTCGAAGAGGGGAGGATGATCCGCCAATTCGTGATGCGCACCGTGGGCGAAGGGAAACTGAGCGCGGCGATAGCCTAGGGCCGCCAGGGAGCTGTCGTGTGCAACACGCCCCAGAGCCAAGATGGCCCTGAGGTTTGACATCTGCGCGATCCGCGCGCTCAAAAAGCGCCGGCAGGTCGCGATTTCGGCGGTCGTGGGATTGTTTTCCGGTGGCACGCAACGCACCGCATTGGTGATCATGCAGTCAACCAAGGAGAGCCCATCGTCGGGGCAAGCCTCGTAGCGGCCGGCAGCAAAACCAAAATCCAGAAGTGTGGCGTAGAGCAGATCGCCGGCATAGTCGCCAGTAAAGGGTCGCCCCGTACGATTGGCCCCCTTGAGCCCCGGTGCCAGCCCGATGATGAGGAGGCTGGCATCCGCGTCCCCGAAAGACGGGACAGACCCGTTGTACCAGGACGGTTCCTTGGCCTGATTGAGATTGCGAAAGGCGACAAGCCGCGCGCAGGCACTGCAATGCTTAGGTGGTTCAGGCTTGCCCGAGGCCACTCTATGCGGCTGCACCCCCATCTACAAACGGCCGTTGCTACCGTCAGACTTCGTCAGAAAGGTCGTCGGAGTCGTGGAAGGTGTCCGCATCACGTGCTTCGTAGCCCCTTGGGGAGAATGAGCGGCCATCGCGGACAGGACGGGTCGCGGGGTCCCGGCAGATCTGATCTTCCATGTCCGCGAGGTCGAGAAATTGGTCCGCCTGGCGGCGTAGCTCATCGGCAACCATGGGCGGCTGCGTTTGCAGGGTGGAGATAACGCTAACGCGTTTACCCATCTCCTGGAGCGCGCCAACAAGGCTGCGGAAGTCGCCATCGCCGGAGAACAGCACAATGTGATCCAGATTCTTAGCAAGTCGCATGGCATCGACCGTCAGCTCGATATCCATGTTGCCTTTAACCTTGCGCCGGCCCGAGGCGTCCGTGAACTCCTTGGTGGGCTTCGTCACCATGGTGAAGCCGTTGTAGTCCAACCAATCAATCAGGGGCCGGATCGAGGAATACTCCTGGTCCTCAGCAATTGCCGTGTAATAGAGGGCGCGCACGAGCTGCCCCTTCTGGCGGAACATAGAGAGGAGCCGCTTATAATCGATATCGAATCCGAGGGACTTGGCGGTGGCGTAGAGGTTGGCTCCATCGACAAATAGCGCAATGCGCTCGTTCGCGTAAAAATGCATTCCATCACCTTCAAGCTGAAAATTTGCCGGTTAAGCACCAGCAGGTCATGCCTTGCCTGCTTGCATGAGGCACCGCCGAAATGACCGATCATGCGCAAGGCTCGCGTTGCTTGTGCCATATATATCCACGCAATCCAGTTAATTGCAGTTTAGCGACAATGTGAAGCACCAGTAGTACAAGCTGGAGAAGCACTGAATTTTCAAGAACAATGTCCTGAACCCTAAGTTGAGGCCGGAGTGGCGAGAGATCCTGGGAAGAGAAATTCTGGGTTCCTTTTCATCTAATACAAACCTCAATGTGTTCGAGTGGTTCCAATAAAGCCGCGTTGCCTTGATTTGCATGCTCTTTCATGTCACTAGGGCAGCCTGGGCCATGTTTCGCAAGGTTGTCTTGCGGCCGTAAGGTCCCTATTTCCCAGTTAAACCCGCTTGGGATGAGAGGGGTGCTCCACAATGGCACGCGTGACGGTTGAAGATTGCGTTGACAAGGTTCCGAACCGGTTCGAGTTGGTACTCTTGGCCGCGCATCGCGCTCGTTCGATTGCCGATGGCAGCTCAATTACTGTGCCGGTCAATGATGACAAGAACGCCGTCATTTCGTTGCGCGAGATTGCCGAAAGGACCGTTCCGCCTGAGGACATGCGTGAATCCCTCATCCACTCCATTCAGAAAAACGTGGAAGTGGATGAACCTGAGGCTGCCGCTGCACCGCTTATGCCGCCGGACCGACGAGCCCCTGTTCTTGGGCGCGACGACCAAGGCAGCGACGCCGTCGTCGACGTTATGACGGAAGAGCAGCTTTTGCGGGGTCTGGAGAGCATGACCCCGACAGAGCCGTCCGCAAATGCTGGCCCGAATGGTTTGCGGGATCGCGAGCGCGGACGCTAGGGTTCTCATCGGCGCTTTTCCGCACCCGGCTGCTCCGTTAGCACTGAAGTTGGGAGAGCCAATGCGGTCAGCTCCCTTAAGGCGACATTCGTCAGTGGGCGCGGCGTGCCATGATGCGGCAGTACGAGCTCGTAGAGCGTGTTCTGAGTTACGATCAAAGTGCGGATGAGGCTCTTCTCAACCGTGCGTACGTCTACGCGATGAAGGCGCACGGACACCAGAGGCGTGCCTCTGGCGACCCCTACTTCTCGCATCCGCTAGAAGTCGCCGCCATTCTTACCGATCTCAAGCTTGATGATGCGACGATCGTGACGGCGCTGTTGCACGACGTCATAGAGGATACCGCAACGACGCGCACCGAAGTCGATCAACTGTTCGGTCCCGAGATCGGTTCGCTGGTCGAAGGCCTCACGAAGATCAAGCGACTTGATCTGGTATCCAAGAAGGCCGAACAGGCAGAGAACTTCCGCAAACTCCTGGTCGCTATCTCCAGCGATATACGCGTGCTGCTGGTCAAGCTCGCCGATCGGCTGCACAACATGCGCACGCTGGAGCATGTGAAGCCGGAAACGCGCAGACGTAATTGCGAAGAGACCCTCGATATTTATGCACCCCTTGCGGGGCGTATGGGTATGGAAGCGATGCGCGAGGAGCTCGAAGACCACGCGTTTCGTTGGGTGCACCCGGAAGCTTATCAAGCCGTAACCGCGAAACTTGCAGAGCTGAGAAAGTCGAACGAGGGGCTGGTCGAAGAAATCCGCGCAGCGCTCGTCTCCAAGCTTGAAGAGGTCGGTTTTAGGGCAGAAATTTCGGGCCGCGAGAAGAAGCCCTATGCCATCTGGAGCAAGATGGCCAACAAACAGATCAGCCTTGAGCAACTCTCTGACATTTATGCGTTCCGTGTAATCGTCGACACGATCGATGACTGCTACCGCGTGCTTGGCGTGGCGCATACGACCTGGCGCACCGTTCCGGGTCGGTTCAAGGACTACATATCGACCCCCAAGCAGAACAACTATCGATCGATCCATACGACTGTCGTGGGGCCGCGTCACCAGCGCGTGGAGCTGCAGATCCGCACTCGTGAGATGCACCAGATTGCAGAGTATGGGGTTGCCGCACACGCCATCTACAAAGACATTTCTCGTGCCGCCGTGCAGGGCAATGGCAAGGGAGCTTCCGTTCTCGACAAGGATAGCGGGCCATTTGTCTGGCTGCGCCGGCTGGTCGAAACGCTTCTGGAAGGATCAAACCCCGAAGAATTTCTTGAACATACCAAACTTGAGCTGTTTCAGGATCAAGTCTTCTGTTTCACCCCGAAAGGGCGCCTGATCGCGCTACCGCGAGGGGCCTCGCCGCTCGACTTTGCATACGCCGTACATACCGACATCGGCAATGCCGCTGTCGGCGCCTTCGTCAACGGGCGCCACGTTCCCATCGATACGCAATTGCGCAATGGCGATGAGGTCGAGATCGAAACCTCTAAGGACCACACGCCGCTGGCAGCATGGGAGAATCTGGTCGTTACCGGCCGAGCCCGTTCGGCCATTCGAAGGGCGGCGCGGACGGCTGTGCGCAAACAATACTGCGAGCTTGGGCGCCGGTTGCTCTCGTCGCACTTCGAGCGGTTGGGCGAGGAGTTGACGGACGAGAAGATCAAGAAGGCACTGCCGCGGCTCGGTCAGAAGTCACTAGATGATGCACTTGCCGCTGTTGGCCGCAACGAATTGGAGATCAACAGCGTTCTGCGCGCTACGATCCCAGAAGCGCTTGAACGTGCCGATGGCAAGCAGAAAGAATCCTATCGCCGCACGCGCCGCTTCGGCCGGGCACGGGCTCAAGAGGGCTGGTTTAACATCGATCGGGTAATGAGCCTGAAGTTCCGCGCCGGTGCGGAGCCAAAGGAGACGAGCGGTCTGACGATCCGCGGTGTGAAGGACGACGTTCCTGTGACCTTCGAGCCAGGCGGTGCGGTGCCCGGTGATCGTATTGTGGGCGTGCTGACGCCTGGCGAGGGCATCCGTATCTTTCAGATTCATTCACCTCGCTTGAAGGAGTTCGAGCACGAGGGCTGGATAGATGTAACCTGGGATATTGACCCGGATACGCCTCAGCGTTTTCCGGCCCGGATCAGTGTCACCGCGCTCAATGAGCCGGGGACGCTGGCGCAGATTGCGAAGGTTATCGGCGAAGGCGGCGGCAACATCGACAACGTCAAAATGATCCGCCGGGCCCCCGATTTCACTGAAATGAGGATCGAATTGGAGGTTCTCGACCTGGTGCATCTGAACCACATCCTGGCTGGACTTCGCGAAAAGGCCGTGGTCAACAAGGTCGAGCGCGTATTTGATTGATACAAGAATCGGACATATGCGTGCCTTGGGGGCAGGTGCTGGTTGGAGTGCCAGGTGATGGTTGATCGTGCTGAAAGCGTTGTGCTCGCGGACAGCGAAAAGAGCAGTTCGGAATCGCGAGCCCATTGGTCACATCACTTGGTGCATTTGCGCGCGAACCCACACGAAATTGCGATGGGCTGCGCAGCCGGCGTATTCGCTTCAATCACGCCCTTGCTGGGGGCTCAGACCCTAATCGCTGTTGTCCTAGCCTTCTTGTTGCGGGCGAGCATACCGGCCGCGATTGTTGGAACATTTTTCGGTAACCCGTTGAGCTGGCCCATTATTTGGGCTTCGACCTATGCGATGGGACTCCAGATTGTCGGCTTGGACGGCGTTCTGGACACAACCGCCTTCGAGCAGAACATCATGCTACTCTGGGCGGCACTGCTTGAGTGGTCTCCGCACCTGCTCGACGCGACGGCTGCGGTTCTTTGGCCAATACTGGGTCCGATGCTGGCGGGAAGTGTGCCGTTGGGTCTCATCACGGCCGCCGTCGTCTACTATATTGCACGCAACTCGATCCACGCTTGGCGGGCTCGGCGTACCAGTATTTGAGGCCGTCTGCGGCTCAATATGGCCCACTGAAAGTCATTCTCGGCGTATGTCCACTTTTTTGACCACTCCTTACCTCCGTCTTGGCGTGAACATCGATCACGTTGCGACTATTCGTAACGCTCGCGGTGGGCGCCATCCCGACCCCTTGCGTGCGGCCCACCTGGCTGTCGAGGCAGGCGCTGACGGCATCACTGCGCATTTGCGTGAGGATCGCCGGCATATCTCGGACCGAGATATCGCGCGATTGAAGAGTGAAATTACACGCCCGCTTAATTTAGAGATGGCGGCCACGGAGGAGATGCTTCAGATCGCGCTCCGTCATGTGCCCAATGCGTGCTGCCTTGTACCTGAACGTCGCGAGGAGAGAACAACGGAAGGCGGCCTCGATGTTGTCCGAGGCGGAGAGGTGCTTGCGCACGTCGTCGATGAGCTCAGATCCGCCGGCATAAGAGTGTCTCTATTTATTGAGCCGGATGTCGAAGCAATCGAAGCGTCGGCCAACATCGGCGCCGACATCGTCGAGCTTCACACAGGTGCTTATTGTGAGCGTGCGCTCGAAGACAATGCCAATGGTGTAGCAAGCGAGCTTGAGCGCATCGCGCAAGCAGCAACGCTTGCGGCCGGCGCTGGGCTGGAAGTCCATGCAGGACATGGTCTCACGTTCAACACGGTTGGGGGCGTTGCGCGCTTGTCGGAAATCGTTGAACTCAACATCGGACATTTTCTTGTCGGTGAGGCGATCTTCGGCGGACTTTCTAGTGCGGTGCAACGCATGCGCGTTCTGATGGACGACGCGCGGACGGGCGCCGAGCCGGTCCGTGAACATGAGAGGCAGTTGTGATTATCGGCGTCGGCAACGATCTCATCGACATCCGGCGTATTGAGAAGACGCTCGAACGGTTTGGTGACCGGTTCGTCGAGCGCGTGTTTACCGAAACAGAGCGATTGAAGTCAGATCGGCGTGTACAACGGGCAGCCTCATACGCTAAGCGCTTTGCGGCCAAGGAAGCCTGCGCAAAGGCACTGGGAACTGGTTTCCGCCGCGGTGTCTTTTGGCGGGACATGGGCGTCATCAATCTACCTTCCGGGCGTCCGACTATCAGACTTACGGGTGGTGCGGCTGCACAGCTGGAGAGGATCGTGCCGGAAGGTTATGAGGCGCGCATCGATTTGACTTTGACCGATGATTTCCCCCTAGCCGCCGCAATCGTCATTATCTCTGGGTTGCCGGAAAAAAATGATCGCCGGTGAGGACGTAGAATTTCAGATTGCCTCATTGGCGCGGGACGTGAATTGCGTGCCAGGGGCAAAATGGCTATAGCGGCCGGGCTCGGCATGGGAAATGTCCACCTATGCGGGCTATCAAGGAGTAGTAAATGACGGTGCAGGTGAACGCGAATAAGAAGGGCGGTTGGCTGGAAACGGTGACGATCGTCATCGAGGCGCTAGCGATCGCTATGCTGGTGCGCACGTTCCTGTATCAGCCATTCAACATTCCCTCGGGCTCAATGAAAGAGACCTTGCTCGTCGGCGACTACCTCTTCGTGTCAAAGCTGTCTTACGGATATAGTCGGTACTCCTTTTACAACCTCATTCCGTTCAACGGCCGCATTTTTGGCGCTTCGCCCAAGCGCGGCGATGTCGCTGTGTTCAAGTTGCCGCGTGACAATTCCACCGACTACATCAAACGCGTCATCGGCCTTCCCGGTGAAGAGATCGCGATGCGTGAAGGCGTGCTCTACATTAACGGTAAAGAGGTCCCCAAGCACCGGACGGGAAGCTTTGTCACGCAGGAGAATGGTGCATCACCTCGTCCCATTCCGACGTTTGAGGAAACGCTGCCAAACGGCGTCAAGTACACGGTACTTGATAGCGACCCGAGTGGTCCCTTCGATAATGTCGGTCCCTATAAGGTTCCCGAAGGGCATTATTTCATGATGGGCGACAACCGCGACAACTCGACGGATAGCCGCGCATCATGGGGCGTAGGGTTCGTTCCTTCCGAGAATCTGATCGGGCGTGCTGAGATCATCTTTTTCTCTGCGGCAGTCGATGAACCAGATGCTTTTCGGTGGTGGAGCCCTTGGACGTGGCCGTTTGACATTCGCTGGGATCGCTTCTTCAAACTCGTGCGATAACGCTGGCACGGGTACTGTGCACCCGTCGGGGCAGGTATTCGGCTTTTAACGACTCCGGTGGTCTGTTGAGCTCATGCTGCGTGCGCGTAAATTCAAAGATCTCGAAAAGGCACTGGGCTACCGTTTCAAGAACCAGGAACTCCTGGAGACGGCGCTGACCCATGCGAGTGCGCGCGGTGCAAAGGGACGGCGTCACGACAACGAACGTTTGGAATTTGTAGGCGATCGCGTGCTCGGTCTCGCGATTGCCGAGCTGCTCAACGAAAACTTCCCAAAGGAAAACGAAGGGGAACTTGCGCGTCGCTTCAATCGTCTTGTGCGCGGTGAGGCCTGCACGAAGGTCGCGCGCGCGCTCAATCTTGGAGTCTATCTTATTCTTTCGGACAGCGAGGCTGGAAGCGGTGGACGCACCAAGAAGACAATTCTTGCCGATGCGATGGAAGCGGTGTTGGGTGCGATTTTTCTGGATGCGGGTTTCAATAGGGCGCGGGCGATCGTTCGACGGTTGTGGGAAGACTTGTCGGGCGAACTACCGACAGTGGAGGCTGACGCGAAGTCCGCGCTGCAGGAGTGGGCACAGGGACAAGGCCTCGCATTGCCCGAATATGTCGAAGTCGCACGCAAGGGTCCCGACCACGCACCGCGTTTCACGACAGAAGTGCGCATTCCAGGCAAGCGACCCGCGCGCGGTGAGGGTGCTTCGAAACGGGCAGCTGAACAATCAGCAGCAACGGCGCTACTTGAGCGCGAAGGTGTGATCGGAACAGTGGCCAATGAGTGACAGCGGCAAAAACAAGAAATCCACCGATGCGGTCCCGCCAGACCAGCAGAAGTGCGGTTTCATCGCCATTATTGGTGCGCCGAACGCGGGCAAATCGACTCTTGTCAACGCGCTTGTTGGCGCCAAGGTCGCGATCGTGTCGCGGAAAGTGCAAACCACCCGTGTGCCGATCCGCGGCATCGCAATCGAGGGCGTAAGCCAGCTCGTGTTCATCGATACGCCGGGACTATTTGCTACGCCGCGCCGCCGCCTGGAAAAGGCAATGGTTGACGCGGCGTGGGGCGGTGCGAAGGAGGCCGATGCCATTGCGCTCGTCGTCGATGCAGCGCACGGAATTGACGAGGATGTCGAAGGTATTCTTCAGAAGCTGGAAGGTGTGAAGGCCCCTCGTGTTCTCGTGTTGAACAAAATCGATCGTGTCGAGGCCAAGAAGTCGCTTTTGGTGCTGACCGACGAACTCGTGCGCCGGCTTTCGCCCGACAAAGTTTTCATGATTTCGGCATTGTCGGGAGAGGGCGTCCAAGACCTGAAAACATTTCTGGCCGAGAAAGTGCAGGCGGGGCCGTGGCACTATCCCGCAGACGACCTTTCCGATGTGCCCATGCGTGTGCTCGCTGCCGAGATCACGCGAGAGAAGATCTACAACCGATTGCACGACGAGCTGCCCTACGCCACGACCGTTGAGACGGCGTCCTGGGAAGACCGCAAGGACGGCTCGGTTCGCATCGAGCAGACGATCTTCGTGGCGCGCGATGGACAAAAGGCCATTATTCTCGGCAAGGGCGGTCAATCGATCAAACAGATCTCGATGGACGCGCGGCGCGAGTTGACCAATATTCTGGAACGGCCGGTGCATCTGTTCCTCTTTGTGAAGGTGCGCGCCGGTTGGCAGAGTGACCCGGAGCGCTATCGCGAGATGGGAATGGAGCCGCCAAAGGAATGATGGTGCGCGGGTTCGCAATCGCATTGCTGGGATTTGCCGTCTCCATGGCGGCGGGTCCGATGCCCGGCCATGCTGCCGTGCGGGTCTGTAAGGGGCCTGTGACGAGTGCGGTCTTTACCGATGAAAGCGAGAAAGCGGGAAAGACACGCGCGCTTGCCGACTGGAAGGCGAAGGTGGCGCTGCTTGGCGAGCGATATACAAGTTGGCGTCTTGCCATCGACAAACGGCTCACGTGCACATTGGTCGAAAACAAGTTCCATGCCTGTGTCGCCCATGGCAGGCCGTGTACCATTAAGCAGGTCCCGCCAATTCCGCGGCTCGGCCCCAAGCCCGACCCCGCTTGATGCCTATCGCGAAGCGGGGCGCGGCGCGCTGCGACTCCGTTTAGGATCAACCCATGCAATGGTCCGATGAAGGCGTCATCCTTTCGGTCAGGCCGCATGGCGAAACGTCTGCGGTTATCGAGATCCTTACGCGCGCCCATGGCCGTCACCTGGGGCTCGTGCACGGCGGCCGCTCGCGCCGGCTGCGTCCCGTCCTGCAAATGGGCAATCACGTCGAGGTCGTATGGAAGGCACGGCTTGCCGAACATCTGGGGAATTTGAGCGTCGAGCTTATTAAGGGGTACGCCGCCCAAGCGATGGAGGATCGTCTGGCACTGGCGGGCCTCACCTCCTTGTGCGGTTTGGCCCGCTTGCTTCCCGAACGCGATCCTCATCCAAACCTCTTTGAGGTCACCCTGTTTGTTTTGGGCTTCCTGGATGAGCCCGACGTCTGGCCGGCACTGATCGTGCGCTGGGAGATGGCGCTGCTGGATGAGTTGGGTTTCGGTCTCGATTTAAAATCGTGTGCGGCCACTGGATCAGCAGACAATCTCATTTACGTCTCGCCGAAGTCGGGGCGCGCGGTTTCTGCTGCGGCAGGCGAGCCTTACAAGGAACGGCTCTTGAAGCTGCCCGCGTTTCTCGCCAAGAACGGGCAGACCGGGGTCGGCGAAGACGATGTGGTGGCCGGTCTGGCGCTCACAGGCCACTTTCTCGAAACGCGCGTTCTACTTCCGCGCGATGAAACCATGCCTGAGACGCGCCAGCGGCTCAGCGAGCTGATTATGCGGCACGCGGCGGCGAGCTAATTCGCGGCCGAGCGCTGACTGACCTGAATCTTAGCACCACCGCCCTTGGCCGGGGATATCGTAAAGACCTGGCCGTTGCGTGCCTGATAGCGCGATGTCCGTTTGGATTTGCCGCCGGTCTTGAAGATGATCGCGCCCGGTTCACACGCTGTGTGCGTGATCGTATAGCGCGGCTCGATGCTGTGACTCTTGCCACCGAAGTCATAGGGCACGGTCGTGCGCGAGGTGTTCTTGATCTTGAACTCATACTTGAGCGCCATCGGCCGGCCGAAGAGCTGCACGGCGATGTACTTGGGATCGCGCGCGGGTGCGCGCACGATCGCGACGCCGATTTCGGTGACGTTTGGCGTCAACATATTTTTGCGATGGCCGGGGGATTCTTCCCAGCCTTCGACGGTCCGTCTTGCATAGTCGCGCGCTTCAAAGCCGCGACTGTCGTAGAGAAGCGCAAGGTTCTCCGCGATCTGGCAGTAGGTATATCCGGCTTTGGTGACGCGCCCGGCCAGGTCCGTGCCGCCGACGGTGTGGGAGAACTCACCTGTTGCCGCCAGTTTCTTGGCATAGCGGCGCGCCGCTGCGGCGAGCAGTTTGTTGGACCTGACCTGCGAGAGGCCGTTGTCTTGGCGGAAGGCGTTCGTCATCTCGACGATGGCAACTTCAGCGATGGGGACATCCATGGCGATCGGCATACGCTCAGTTTCGAGAAAATGTAGGCTCTATCGTGGCTTCCCTGTGCTGCTTTTTGGGTTGTGTGGCGGTGCATAACCGGTGAGGGGCAGTGGTTGGGCTGCCCCTCACCCCGACCCTCTCCCCGCACACAGGGAGAGAGAGAGAAGACGGGGGAACTTGTGTCTGCGACGAGTCTCGCGCTGGCCCGGGATGACGAAAGGGTGTGTGAGGAGGGCGTGGGCAGCGGGCAGTAGGCAGTAGGTATTGGTCTCGCGGCGCGAAGCACCCGAAGGGATGAAGAGAAGTGGGGACACGGCGCGCGGCTTTCGGGCTTTCGTTGGGGGCCGTTGCTCATCTCACGCGCGATTGGACCGGGGCCGGTGCACGCCACTCAAACTCGATCAAAGATTATAGGAATTTTGTCTATAGACAAAAAAGAGTTGTCAAAGTATGTCATTGGCGCATGAGGTCAACGGACCAGACTTTGATCAAGGTCGCCGACCGGCTTAGCGAGCTTTATGGCCTGGCTTTCGGAGGCAAGGAGCTCGGCCGGTACCGAATATCAGCGAAACTGGTGCGGCAGTTGGCTGGGCGCCGCAGGCTGTATGAGGAAGACATTCGGGAACTTTCGCGGGGCATGCTGGAGCGCGAGTACATTCTCATCGACATGGAGAGCTACTTCGTCGTGATGAGCGCCAATACGTTCACGAACTACCGCCGCGCAAATGAGGAATGTTTGGATTGAGCTCGAGCATGCCAAAGACCCAAGTCGTCGTGAGAAAGGAGATCGGCTGGCGTGAGTGGATCGGTCTGCCGGAACTTGGAATTGCCAGCATCAAGGCGAAGATCGATACCGGTGCGCGCACGTCAGCACTACATGCGGTGGATCTTCGCCCCTACGAAAAAGATGGTGAGCACTGGATTGATTTTCGGGTTCCGCTGGCTGGATTGCCGGGTGACAAGCGGTGCAGCGCCCGGATCATCGACCAAAGAGACATCAAGAATACGAGTGGTGTGGCGGAGCGGCGCTATGTCGTGGAGACCACGTTGGTCATGGGGGCAAAACAGTGGCGTGTCGAGCTATCTCTGGCAAATCGGCAGGAGATGGCATTTGAGGTCATACTCGGCCGAACAGCCGTGCGCAGGTTTGGGCTTCTGGTCAATCCCGGAAGGTCGTTTCTAGCCGGTCCACCCCTAAGTCGTGACTAGGATTCAACGGGGCTGTGGAATAGGCGGCGGGCTGCGCCGGCAATCGTTGCCTCGTGAGCCGGGATACCACGGCTTGCGCAATGGAGTCAGAAAATGAAAATCGTGATGCTCGCTCGTAATCCGAACGTTTACTCGCACAAGCGGATTGCCGAGGCGGCTGAAGCTCGCGGGCACACGCTGGACATCATCAATACGCTTCGCTGCTACATGAACATCGTGTCGCGGCGGCCGGAGGTTTATTACAACGGTCAAAAGGTTGAGAAGTACGACGCGATCATTCCCCGCATCGGCGCATCGATAACATTCTACGGATTGGCCGTGCTTCGCCAGTTCGAGATGATGGGGGTCTTTCCGTTGAATGAATCGGTGGCGATCGGACGCTCCCGCGACAAGCTGCGCTCGATGCAAATTCTTGCCCGTGACGGTATCGGATTGCCGGTGACGACCTTCGCGTACGATCCCAAACAAACGCAAGAGGTGCTGGACCTGGCAGGCGAGCCACCGCTCGTCATCAAACTGTTGGAAGGGACGCAAGGCATTGGCGTCGTACTTGCCGATAGCCATCGCTCTGCAAAATCCGTGATCGAGGCCTTCCGCGGAGCGCGCGTCAACATTCTTGTGCAGGAGTTTATCAAGGAGGCGGGTGGCACGGATATTCGCGCGCTCGTTGTCGGTGGCAAGGTCATCGCCGCCATGCAGCGCCGCGGCGCGGCGGACGATTTTCGTTCGAACCTCCACCGTGGCGGGAGTGCCGAGGCCGTCAAGATTTCGCCCGAGGAGCGTCTGACCGCCACGCGCGCGGCGAAGGCCTTGGGCCTGAATGTTTGCGGCGTCGACATGCTTCGTGCCAATCACGGCCCGGTCGTTATGGAGGTCAATTCCTCTCCGGGTCTGGAGGGCGTGGAGAAAGCGACGGGCATTGATATCGCCGGACAGATTATCGAGTTCCTTGAGAAAAACGCCCAGCCCAACCGGACCAAGACGAAGGGCAAGGGGTGAGACAGATGCGGCCTGCGCTAGCGCGGGTCCAAAAATAACTAGCCTGAAGATTTCGGCGCCGGCGATTCCTGGGCGAGGTGATCCGTCGTCAGTCTGGATTACGTCCCCGAACGGGGCGGGTGAGAATTAGATAAGGCACCACGTCGACGGGTCAGTGCGTAGCCGATACAAGCCGCGACGCCCGCCTGCCAGACCAGGAAGAGCGGCAGAAGATTGTCGTCAGGCATTTGCGCTGAGCGCACGACCAACAGCCCGGCAACTGCACCAACACCGATCGTAAGCAGCCAATCCGGCAATCGCCTCAAGGAGGGGAGGGCGATGGCTCCACCCAGCATGGTTCCAGCCGCGCCGATAGCGCCCGCTACAAGAGCGCCGAGATAGATGCTTCTCGTTGCGTCGCCGGTGACCGCAAGAAAGCCGCGCATAGCCACAATCCATGCAACGGCCGTGAACAAAAGCGCCAGCAACGCAGCCCACCAGCTCGCCCCTCCCCACCGGAAGATGCCAAACGCGATCACCAAGCCGAACAGCACTCCAGGATGGATCGGCACGTCGAACGCCGTGACGTGCTCGGCTGCCGCGGGCGGAAAGTTGGTCAGTAGTCCCGACATCAGTCCGAGTCCGGCAAGCCAGATGACAGGCGGACTGACTTTGAAAGGTGTCATAAGATCCTGCGTGCTGCTAGCTAGGCGAGATTGCGTACGTGGCAAGTGCAATTTCGGCAGCCAAGAGCAGCAGAATGATGGCGAACATATCTAACTTTTGGCGGGTCATTTTTCTATCCTCCACTTGGGGGAGGAGAAGAGCGCTGGCACTGGAGCCAGCAATAACCAGCATATGATGTCGTTTGGAACCAAAATAAAGAGTGTGCTGCCAGTTGCCGGCCCGCGATGGAACGTCGCAAGGCACCACAGCAGGTGCGCTGCACGCAACCCATTGCTCAAGACGCAACTGTGCCCCGAAGTCCGGTTCTTACAAAAGGGTAAGGGGAGAATCAACGGCAGCGCGCGCGACAACGCGGGGGTGCAAAGCATCAAGGCTGAAA